>ENA-ORSJ01001946-ORSJ01001946.1-human-gut-metagenome-genome-assembly--contig:-NODE-1946-length-15065-cov-16.741039_pt1 | contig 15065 bp, 9 predicted proteins | sample MGYA00242191_ERZ509158 | MGnify/ENA primary metagenome ERZ509158 (study PRJEB26280, sample SAMEA2338623) | human gut metagenome | biome: human gut; feature: human-associated habitat; material: faeces...
ACTACATCGTCGACAAGGCAGTCGAGTTCAAGCTCGGCGCGCGCGGCCTGCGCTCGATCTGCGAGGCGATTATGATGGACACGATGTTCGACATCCCCTCGACCGATGCCCGAAAGTTCACCGTTACTTTGCCTTATGCAAAGAAAAAGATAGAAAAGGCAAATATTTTGGAACTTAAACAAGTCGGCTAATTTCTTTTTGGCTATCTTTGCCGGAAATAAACAGCTAAAACGCATAAAATACTAACTCCATGTCTACAACGAATTCAAAACTTACGCGCGTTGCCGATAATATCCGCATCCTTTCGGCCGCGATGGTCGAGAAGGCCAAGTCGGGGCATCCCGGCGGCGCTATGGGCGGCGCGGATTTCATCACGGTGCTCTTCACCGAGTTCCTGCGTTACGACCCCGATAATATGGCGTATCCCTACCGCGACCGTTTCTTCCTCGATCCGGGCCACATGTCGCCGATGCTCTATTCGACGCTCGCGCTGGCCGGGCACTATTCGACCGAAGATCTGCAATCGCTGCGCCAGTGGGGCAGCGTGACGCCGGGGCACCCGGAGGTGGACGTGATGCGCGGCGTGGAGAATACGTCGGGACCGTTGGGACAGGGCCACGCCATGGCGCTGGGAGCCGCCATTGCGGAACGTTTCATGGCCGCCCGTTTCGGCGAGTGGATGGCGCACAAGACCTATGCCTATATTTCGGACGGCGCCGTCGAGGAGGAGATTTCGCAGGGCGTGGGCCGTATCGCCGGCCATCTGGGCCTGTCGAACTTCGTGATGTACTACGACTCGAACAACATTCAGCTCTCGACGAAGGTCGACGAGGTGATGACCGAGAACGTGGCCATGAAGTACGAGGCATGGGGCTGGAACGTGCTGTCGATCGACGGGCACAACATCAATGAGATCCGCGAGGCGCTGGTCGCCGCCGAGAGCGAGACCGAGCGTCCGACGCTCATCATCGGCCATACCGTCATGGGCAAGGGCGCCAAAGGCCCCGCCGGAGAGAGTTTCGAAAACAAAGTCTCGACCCACGGCCAGCCGCTGACGGCCGCCGGGGCCGATTTCGCCGCTACGGTGAAGAACCTGGGCGGCGATGCGGAGAATCCGTTCGCCGTCTTCGCGGAGAGCCGCGAGGTCTTCGCCGAACGTCGCGAGGCGTTGAAGGAGTGGGCCGCGAAGCAGGCCGCCGTCGAGAAGTCGTGGCGCGCGGAGCATAAGGATCTGGCGCGCAAACTCGACGATTTCCTTTCGGGCAAACTTCCCGAAATCGACTACAAGTCCATCGAGATGAAGGCCGACGTGGCTACGCGCGCCGCATCGGCGACGGTGCTGGGCGTCTTCGCCGAGAAGATCAACAACATGATCGTGGCTTCGGCCGACCTGTCGAATTCGGACAAGACCGACGGTTACCTGAAGAAGACCAAGGCGTTCACGAAGGGCGATTTCAGTGGGAAATTCTTCCAGGCGGGCGTCTCGGAGCTGACGATGGCCTGCGTTGCGAACGGCATGGCGCTGCACGGCGGCGTGATCCCCGTCTGCGGCACGTTCTTCGTCTTCTCCGATTATATGAAGCCCGCCGTGCGCCTCTCGGCGCTGATGCGCCTGCATGTGGTCTACGTCTGGACGCACGACTCGTTCCGCGTGGGCGAGGACGGTCCTACGCATCAGCCCGTGGAGCATGAGGCGCAAATCCGCCTGATGGAGCACCTGCGCAACCACCACGACGAGCGTTCGATGCTCGTGCTGCGTCCGGCCGACGGCGATGAGACCGTCATGGCGTGGAAACTGGCCGTCGAGGAGCACCGTCCCGTGGCGTTGGTTCTCTCTCGCCAGAACATCAAAAACCTGCCGACGCTGGGCGCCAGCCGCCGCGAGGAGGCCGCACAGGTCGCCAAGGGCGGATACGTGGTCTACGACTCGGCCAAACCGGTGGTGGTGATGCTCGCCACGGGCTCCGAGGTGGCCACCCTCATCGAGGGCGCCGAGCTGCTGGCCGCCGAGGGCATTCCCGTCCGCGTGGTCAACATGCCGAGCGAGGGTCTCTTCCGCGACCAGCCCCGCTCCTACCAGGAGAGCGTCCTGCCGCAGGGCGTCATGCGCTACGGCATGACCTCGGGTCTGCCCGTCAACCTGCTGGGTCTGGTGGGCGACGAGAGCCACATCCACGGTCTGAACCACTTCGGCTTCTCGGCACCCTACAAGGTGCTCGACGAGAAGTTCGGCTACAACGGCGCCACCGTGGCCGCCGAGGTCAAGAAGCTCCTCGGCCGGTAGTCCCCGGACTGCATTCCGACACGAAAAAACCTCCGACACCGCAGTGTCGGAGGTTTTTTTGTTGAGGTGTTTGCTGCGGCGCGCGGCGCTCCGGACCGCGGGCCCGGGCAGACGCCCGCCGGCTCAGAGTCCGAACTCCTTGCGGATGAGCTCCACCGCGTCGAGCTTCTCCCAGCCGAAGAACTCGATTTCGCGCTCCACCTCGCGGCCGTTCTCCCACAGCTTCTCGACCCGCTTGAAGGGGCGGTTGCCGAAGTGTCCGTAGGAGGCTGTCACCTCGAAGATGGGGTTCTTCAGTCCGAAACGCTTGACGATGGCGGCCGGGCGCAGGTCGAAGAGCTTGCCGATGCGGCGGGCAATCTCGCCGTCGGTCATGCCGGCCAGCGCGGCCGGACGCTCCGAGCGGTAGGTGTCGACGTAAATCGAGAGCGGCTCGGCGATGCCGATGGCATACGAGAGCTCGACGAGCACCTCGTCGGCAACGCCCGCAGCCACCAGGTTCTTGGCGATGTAGCGTGCGGCATAGGCGGCCGAGCGGTCCACCTTCGAGGAGTCCTTGCCCGAGAAGGCGCCGCCTCCGTGGGCGCCGCGCCCTCCGTAGGTGTCGACGATAATCTTGCGGCCGGTCAGTCCGCTGTCCCCGTGAGGGCCGCCGATGACGAACTTGCCCGTGGGGTTGACGTGGAGGATGTAGTCGTCGCCGATGAGGTCGGCGAGCTTGTCCCCGGCACGCTCCAGACGCGCCTTGACGCGCGGGATGAGAATCGTGCGCACATCTTCGCGAATCTGCTCCTGCATCAGACGCTCGGCCTGCTTCTCGCTGCGGCCCTCGCCCGGGAGGATGAATTCGTCGTGCTGCGTCGAGACGACAATCGTGTGGACGCGCAGCGGCTTGTTGGTCTGCTCGTCGTACTCGATGGTCACCTGCGACTTGGAGTCGGGACGCAGATAGGTCATCACCTTGCCTTCGCGGCGGATGGCGGCCAGCTCCTTCAGGATGACGTGCGAGAGGATGAGCGTCGCGGGCATATTCTCGCGCGTCTCGTTGCAGGCGTAACCGAACATGATGCCCTGGTCGCCGGCGCCCTGCTCCTCCTCTTCGGCGCGGACTACGCCCTGGTTGATGTCGGACGACTGCTCGTGGATGGCCGAGAGTACGCCGCACGAGTTGCCGTCGAACTGGTATTCGCTCTTGGTGTACCCGATGCGGTTGATGACGCGGCGTGCAACGCCCTGTACGTCGACGTAGGCGTCCGAGCGCACTTCGCCGGCCACAACGACCAGACCCGTGGTGCAGAGCGTCTCGCAGGCGACCTTCGAGTTGGGGTCGTGGCGCAGAAATTCATCGAGGATAGCGTCGGAAATCTGGTCCGCCACCTTGTCGGGATGTCCTTCGGATACCGATTCCGAGGTAAATAAAAAGCCCATTTTGATACATTTTTAATGGTTAAACGTATAAAATGGGAAAAATCGGCTGATGGAATAAAAAAGCTGTTTTAGCGATTTTTTATTGTGGTTGCAATCAGTCAAATCTTTCCACATTCTCCGCTTTTCATCGAAGCGGACCGCAAAGTTACGCAATATTTCCGGTTCGGCAAATTTTTTTTGCGAAAATTGCTTCCGGCCGAAGCGTCAGGGTTCGTACGGGACCGGAAAGGTGGAGCAGAGACAGCGGCCTTCGGCACAGAGCTGAAGGCCGCTGCCGTTCCCGGAGGGGCTTTCCGGGGTATCACTCAGGGACGCAATACGAAGACAATCCGGTATTCGCCCTCGTGCTCGAGCACCGGGCCAATCTGCTCGGCCCATAGCGCGATGCTTCCCCGGTCGTTCCGGATGACGAAGGCCTCGCTGCCGTCGGCAAGACGTTCCCAGCTGCCCGCGCCGCAGCGGTCGGCGATTGCCTCACAACGGCGGAGAAGCTCCCCGCGCAGAGCCTCCCTGGTGGGGTAGCAGTCGGTGAAGCAGCCGCTGATGGTGTGGACGGTCCCGCCCGGCGTTGCGGTGTGGAGCGTGATTTCGCAGGGTGCCCCGTCGAGCCGTCCGCTCATCGTCACCTGGATGTCGGCCGCTCCCAGAAGCCCGCCCATCGCAGCGTTGTATTCGTCCCAGACCTGGTCGACCGCGGCGTCGGCCAGCTCGACGAAGCCGTGCCGGTCGAGCACCTCGAAGGCCTCCTGGAGCGAAGCCCCGAGGGGAATATCCTCCGGCAGGATTCCGACCGACGGCTCAGGTTGGGGAAGGTATTCGTCGATGTCAAACGCCACCAGCGTCACGAAGTTCACCCGTCCGGTTCCCTGCTCGACGCAGGGGAGGTCGTCCGTCCGGTAGAGCACCGCGAAGGTGAGGTCGTGCGTGGTCCAGAGCGTCATCCGTACTCCGTCGGTATGCTCGCCCGAGTGTTGGTATTTGGTTCCGACATAATCCGGCTCCACGCCAATTGTCGCGCGGGTCTCCTCTCCGGGGCAGGTCTCGAGGGGCGTGTCGCCCGCCCGCATGAAGCAGGGCTGGCTGAAGCCGAGGTGTTCGTATTGGCGGTCCTGCTCGGAGAGTCCGTAGCAGAGCGTGAGCCACCAGTTCAGTTCGGCGATGGCTTGGGCGCGGGTGTAGCGCATGGTGGATTTTCTGTCTGGCGAGACGCCGTAGAAGAAGCGGCCGCCCGGCCGCTTCTGGAAGATGATGTTGCCGTCGTCGAGCCGGAGCAGTACCCAAACGTCGGCACCCTTCCAGGCGGCTTGTGCTACGTTGAGTTCTCCGCGGGAGTCGAGTGCGTCGGCCAGGTCGAGGTAATAATGTACGCGCGGAGAGTGAAGGTCGAGCTTCACTTCGCGGTTCTGCGCTGCCAGTTGGGCCGTGAGGAGCAGCATCAGGGCGGTAAGGATGCGTTTCATGGGAAGATTTTTTTAGGGTATCTTTCGGCGCTGCGGCTCCGGACGGGACTTTTGGCCCGAACCGGACCGGGGCTATACAAATATAGTGATTTGCAGCACATATCCGTCCTGTTTGAGATTGATTTCTATCGTTTGCGGCTCCTTCCCCCCGGATGGACAAACCGATTCGGTGCACCGTTTTGCGGAGCCGGCGGCCGGCATTCGGCCCCCGGAGTGCGGTTGCGGCCTGTTTTTCTCTACGGCCAACGTCTCCGTAAGGGGCCGAAACAGCGCGCTACAGCCGTTTTGCACGGTAGATGTTTCGGCGATATTTCGGAACTTTGGATGTTTCGGCGATATTTCGTAACTTTGTAGGTGCAGCCCCGTCTGGAGCACTCCGGAGTAGGGTTGACGAAGCCGCTTCGGCGGCCTGTTCCTGCGGCGCTGCCTCCCCCGGGCGTGCGGCGACATTGCCGAAGCCCGTAAGCCGAAACCCCGACGCGCGGAAGCCGATACCTTTGATACTTTTACCTGTTTACCAACCAAAACCTACCTATGAAGAGACTACTCTTGCCCGCCTTGCTGCTCTTTGCACTTGGCCCGACGGGCGCCAGGGGGCAGCAGACTGCTCCGCTCTACCTGCAGCAGGATGCCCCCATCGAGGAGCGCGTCGAGGATGCCCTGCAGCGCCTCACGCTTGAGGAAAAGGTGGCCCTGTGCCACGCCCAGTCGAAATTCTCCTCGCCGGGTGTCGCCCGACTCGGCATTCCCGAACTGAAGATGAGCGACGGCCCCCACGGCGTGCGCGCCGAGATTGAGTGGAACAGCTGGCGCCACGCCGGCTGGACCAACGACTCGATTACGGCCTTCCCGGCGCTGACGGCCCTCGCCGCCACGTGGAATCCCCGGATGGCCGCCCTCTACGGCCGTGCCATCGGCGAGGAGGCCCGCTACCGCGGCAAGGATGTCCTGCTGGGTCCCGGAGTCAACATCTACCGCACGCCGCTCAACGGCCGCAACTTCGAGTACATGGGCGAGGACCCCTGCCTGGCCGGCGCAATGGCCGTTCCCTACATCCGGGCGCTTCAGAAGAACGGTGTGGCGGCCTGCGTCAAGCACTTTGCCCTGAACAACCAGGAGCAGTGGCGCACGTCGGTCGACGTCGTTGTGAGCGAGCGCGCCCTGCGCGAACTCTACCTGCCGGCCTTCCACCGTGCGGTGGTCGACGGCGGTGTGTGGAGCATCATGGGCTCCTACAACCGCTATCTGGGGCAGCACTGCTGCCACAACAGCGTGCTGCTCAACGATATTCTGCGCGGTGAGTGGGGCTTCGACGGCTGCGTCATCTCCGACTGGGGCGGAACGCACGACACGCGCGAGGCGGCGCTCAACGGGCTTGACATCGAGATGGGCACCCATACCGACGGCCTGACCACGGAGAGCTGCTCGGGTTACGACGCCTACTACCTGGCTCAGCCCTATCTGGAGTTGCTGCGCAGTGGCGAGCTGCCCCTTGAGACCGTCGACGAGAAGGCCCGCCGCATCCTGCGGCTGATTTTCCGCACCGCGATGAATCCCCGCCGTCCGTGGGGTTCGCTCTGCTCCGAGGAGCACTACGCCGCGGCAAAGGCCATCGGCGACGAGTCGATAGTCCTGCTCAGAAACAACGGCATCCTGCCCCTCGAGACCGACCGCTACGAGCGGATTCTGGTCGTGGGCGACAACGCCACGCGGCGTCTGACCGATGGCGGCGGGTCGTCGGAGCTCAAGACCAAACGGACCATCTCGCCGCTTGAGGCCCTCAAGACGCTCTACGGAGACAAAATCCGCTATGCGCAGGGGTACACCTGCGGCAATCTGCTCTATGGCAAGGTTGAGGAGGTGCCGGCCGCCACGATGGATTCGCTCCGGAGCGAGGCTGTTGCGCTGGCCCGCACGGCCGACGTCGTCATCTACGTCGGCGGACTGAACAAGAATGCCTACCAGGACTGCGAGTCGACCGACCGTCGGTCGTACGACCTCCCCTTCGGGCAGAATGAGCTCATCGAGGCGCTGGCGGAGGCCAATCCCAACCTCGTCGTCGTGAACATCACCGGCAATGCCTACGCCATGCCGTGGGTCGACCGTGTGCCGGCCATTCTGCACGCCTCCTACCTGGGCAGCATGGGCGGGCAGTCGATTGCCGACGTCCTCAGCGGCCGGGTCAACCCCTCGGGCAAGCTGCCCTATTCGATTCCCGTCCGTCTGTCGGACTGCGCGGCGCACGCCTCGGGCGATGCGTCCAACTATCCGGGCATCAAGCCCGAAGGCATCTCCATGAAGAAGGCTCCCGACGCTCCTGCCGACAGCAGGGCCTATCCGCAGGTGACCTACGCCGAGGATATTCTGGTCGGCTATCGCTGGCACGACACCCGGAGAATCCCGGCGCTCTTCCCCTTCGGCCACGGTCTGAGCTATACGACCTTCTCCTACGGGCGGCCCGAGGTGTCGGCCGCGAAGATGGGCCCCGGCGAGCGTCTGGAGATTCGCGTCCCGGTCACAAACGAGGGCTCGCGGGACGGCATGGAGGTGGTGCAGCTCTACGTCGGCGACGACAAGTGTTCGGTTCTGCGCCCGCTTAAGGAGCTCAAGCATTTCCGGAAACTTTTCATCGAGGCCGGCGGGAGTGCCGAGGCGGAGTTTACCCTGACGGAGGATGACCTGAAGTTCTTCGACGAGCAGTCGCACGGCTGGGTAGCCGAAGAGGGCACCTTCACGCTCTACATCGGCTCTTCGTCGACGGATATCCGCCAGAAGGTGAAGTTCCGGTATACGGATTGACGGGCTTCCGCCCGGGAGGCCTTTGCCCGGGATGCAGTCCCATTCGGGTTTTGCCCCTGCTCCGAACGCACCTTTCGCAACGCTCCGCCCTTTTCGGGCTGCACTTCTGCCCCGAACGCTCTTTCCGCAACGCTTCGCCGCTGCTGCAACGGTCTGCCGCCCAGAGGGGCGGCAGACCGTTTTTTTGTGCGAGGGCGGAAGGGTAGGGCGGTGGGGCTGTGTTGTGGCGTAGACTATTTCGGAAAAACTGGGCCGGGACGGCACGCCTTCTTACTCCATTCCGTCACCTGTCTTCGGGGACGTTGCGTTTGTCAGTGCCTCTGCTTTGGCGCGCATGGCTTTGGCCTTCCCGGCCTTGCCGGCACGTTGGTAGAGCCGTGCCATGCACCGGTAGGTCGTGATGCTTAACCGGGTTTGCCGCGGAGTGAGCTGCTGCCGGCCTGTGACCTGTTCGAATACGGGCCATATCCGGCTCGTCATCATTTTCAGTGCAGCCTTGGGCTCTGTGCGGGAGCGTTTCTCGGCCAGTACGGTTCCCGTACGGATGTACCATTCGGAGTATTCGGCCTCGCCGGTCGTTTCGCTCAGCTGTTCGAAGAGCGCTTGCAGGTCGTTGAGTCCGGCTTCCGCCGATGATGCAAACCGGGAGCGAGTCTCTGCGGCGATGAACCGCAGGTGGGCCGATGCGGGCGAAAGCGCTCCGTTTTCGAGTCGGGAGGCCTGTGCCGCAATTCCGAGCAGTGCGTCGCGCCAGGGTGCAAACGACTCGTCGTAAACCGCATCACTGCAGGGCGTGCCGATGTCTGGAAGTTTGGCCAGCAGTTGTTCGGCAAGTGCGACATACTCCGTTGGATATTCGAGCGGCAGCGGCCCGTTGAGCAGGTAGTCAAGCCGTGCCGCGACGGCCGGATTGTCGACGAATGCCGTATATACCGTATCACGAAGCCGATGGAGCTGCTCGGTGAAGGCCCCTTTGTCGGCCTCCATTCCCCACGTGAGGTATTCGTTTGCACGCGAGGGGTCGACCTTCAGGGCTGCACGGTAGAGCAGAAAAGCCATTGCCGGGTTACTTTTGGCGCAGTGGACTGCTGCCTCGTTTTCTGCAAAGAGGATGAGCAGTTCGTCGTAACGCGCTGCGTCGCTCAGCAGCGATGCCGTGGTGTGGAGAAGCCCGGAAAGGCTGAGCCGGAAGGGCTTCGGATGCTTTTGTGCGGTGCGTATCGCCTCCATGAAGAGCGTGCCGGCTGCAGTGGTATCTCCACTCACCAGACGCAGCATTCCTTGCGAAAGGAGCCGGTTCCCGCTCTTATACCGTTCGTTAAGACGGGTGAGAATCCGAAGATTTTCAAGTCCTCTTGATGTGGTGTCGGGCGTTGTCCAATAGGGTTGGAGCCAGTATTCGGAGGTGTATTCGACCATCGGGCGGGCATATTCCCTGCATGTTGGCATCATCGAGTCGACGACGTAGGCGAGCAGTCGGGGTGAAGGATGATAGCACATGAAACGTTTCACGCAGTCGGCAGCCACGCTGTCGAGCCCGAGCAGGGCAGCCTGATCTCCCACCCATATCCATCGCTGGGGCGTACGAGTCGGTTTCCGCTGCTCCATCTCGGAGCAGAGTTGCCGATAGTCGTCCAGTACCCTCTTTTGGAGGGTTCTGTGAAATTGCCCCTGCAGCGGCTTGAGACGGGGCAGGGGGGTGCGGCTGCTGTCCGGTACAAGGTCGATGTGAACAGGCATCGGTTTGAGAAGCTTCGGGTCGATGTTCCGCTCAATGGGAGGTACGGGCGGGTTTTGGACAGCATGGTAGCTTTCGAAAAGTATCTTGCCGGCTATCGCCGATTTCCTTGCCTTGGGTTGGGCCTGGCCGGCCGGGACTCCGGTGAGGAGTGAAAGCAAAAGCCCGATTGTCAGAATCTGTTTCATGGGAGCCTGTCGGATTTGATGCATGTCTTTATTCGACTTGCCGGGTGTCCTTCATCTGGAGGGCGTCCCTCATACCGGATTGTCCCGGTTCCCCGGCGGACTGCAGGCACGCTTCCCATTCGTGCGAAGCGGTTGAGGAGTCGTGCCGTGCTGAACAAAAATACACAAAAAATGGATAAATCCGTCCAACTTGGCCGCTTTTTTGTCGGGCCCCGTATCCGGAGGAGTGCAAAGATAAAGCAAAACCCCGTCGAACGTATGTTCAACGGGGTTTCAGTGCCCAGGACAGGAATCGAACCTGCACGCCTTGCGGCACACGCACCTGAAACGTGCGCGTCTACCTATTCCGCCACCTGGGCCTTTCGGTTTTGTGGTTGCAAAGGTAATGCTTTATTCCGTATCTGCAAATTTTTTCGCCGAAAAAAATTACTTGCTGATGAACTTGTACTGGAATACAAGCAGATAGACTGCGGCCAACGAGATGTATACATCCGCCAGATTGAAAATCGCCCCGAAGAAGTAGTTGTTGCTGTCGACCAGGAAGCGCAGAAATCCCGGGCAGCTGTTCCACTGGAAGAGCGGGAAGTAGAACATGTCGACCACCTTGCCCATCATCAGCCCGGCGTAGTGGCCGCCGAAGTGGGCCACCGTCCAGGGGGTCGATTCCGAGAAAATCAACCCGTAGAAGGCGCTGTCGATGATGTTGCCCACGGCGCCGGCCAGAATCAGCGCCAGTCCGACGAGCACCCCCTTGGGGGTGTTCTCCCGCTTGGAGAGGCGCCAGATAAGCCATCCTACCAGACACGACAGGGCAATGCGGAAGATGCCCAGCAGCAGCTTCCCCCAGTCGAAGGCCCCCGACGAGGCAATGTGCATGCCGTAGGCCGCACCCTTGTTCTCGATGAAGCGCAGCTGGAACCAGTCCGGGAATACGATGATGGCTTCGTCGAGCTGCATGTGGGTCTTGACCCAGATTTTGAGTGCCTGGTCGGCAACCAGCAACACTATTATTAATAAGGTGAGGTTTTTCAGCTTCATGGTGCCTCGTTTTAGAATTTGGTGCAAATGTAGTGAAAAATCTCTTTTTTGCCGGGTTCCGTAGATTTTTTGAGCCGCTTTTCTTTTTTTTGCAAAAAAAACATATCTTTGAAAATCTAAATTTCCGCAAAATTATGAAGAAAACGTTACTTCTTTTCAGTGCTTTGGCGCTGTTCGCTTGTGCGAATGACCCGACGGAGGAGGCCTCGGGGGGCGTTTCGTCCAGCAACCAGGCCGTTATCGTGGGCTCGTCAGAGCATGCGGTTGTCGGCCGTATCAATCTGAAAGTCACTCCGGAGATTGCCGACGCCATCGAGGCTGTCGCCAAGACCCGCGGTCCGCAAACCCGCACGGGAGTCGATGATATCGACCTTATCTTCAACGAAATCGGCGTGGAGCATCTCGAGCGCATCTTCCCCTACAGCGAGCGTTATGAGGAGCGTCACCGTCAGTACGGTCTGCACCAGTGGTATACGGTTTCCTTCGATACGGAGGCCCAACTCGCCGAGGTGGCTCAGCGCCTGAGCCTCTGCCCCGAGGTTTCGGTCGTTGAGTACAACTACCGGACCCGTGCCCTGAAGGAGGGTCCGGCCGTCCCCTTCAACAAGGCGGAACTTGCACCCGAGGCCGCTCAGACGCGTGTCAGCATGATGCCGATGAACGACCCCAAGCTGGAGTATCAGTGGCATTACGACAATACGGGCCCGACGACCACCTTCCCCAAGAAGAGCAAGGGTGCCGATGTCAATGCCTTTGATGCATGGAATCTCTGCACGGGTGACGGCGCCGCAACGGATATCATCGTAGCGGTGATTGACGAGCCGGTGCAGTATACGCACCCCGACCTGGAGGCCAACATGTGGACCAACCCCAATACGTCGGAGAATGCGCCTCACGGATACAACTTCTGGAACCAGTCCGGAGAGCTTGACTGGAAGAGCTTCTCCTACTCGCAGCAGTACGGTTACGAGTATTCCGACCACGGTTCGCACGTAGCCGGTACGATTGCCGCAGTCAACAACAACGGAATCGGCGTGTGCGGTATTGCCGGCGGCAGCGGCAACGGTGGCAGCGTGAAAATCATGTCGTGCCAGACGATGGGCCATTCGAACACCAACATCAACTACAACGCCCCGCAGCAGGCCTTTACCTGGGCTGCCGACCACGGAGCCGTCATCGCCCAGAACAGCTGGGGATACTCCGACTCGAGGGGTGGCGAGTTATCCGAGGGTGCATGGAATTCATCGTATGGCTCTCTGCGTTCGGCAATCACCTACTTCATCTCGACGGCAGGCACGGACAACCCCAACTCGCCGATTTCGGGCGGTCTGGTGATTTTCGCAGCCGGCAACTCGGGTGATGTCAACGGCGATGTCAAGACGTGGCCCGCAGCCTACGCTCCGGTGATTGCCGTCAGCTCGATGAGTTGGGACTTCTGCCCCGCCTACTATACCAACTACGGTACGTGGAGCGACATTACGGCTCCGGGTGGTGATGCCTACGACGCTCCCTCCGGCGGCAAGTATTATGCGAATGCACAGGTGCTGAGCACCATTCTTCAGGATGCATCGATGAACTTCCGGGATGGTCGTACCGGTGACGGTACGGGCTACATGCAGGGTACCTCGATGGCTTGCCCCCACGTATCGGGTGTTGCAGCACTTGGTCTGGCCTATGCATCGAAGATTGGCAAGAAGTTCACGGCAGAGGAGTACACCGCTCTGCTGCTCTCCTCTACCAACGACATCAATCCCTACCTGACCGGCGTGAAGAGCCATCCTGCGGGAAATATCACGCTCTCGGACTACCAGTACAAGATGGGCCGCGGTTATGTGGATGCCTACAAGCTGCTGCTCGCCATCAAGGGTACGCCTGTTCTGCAGGTTGCTCCGGGCGTCGAGACGAGTGTCGATCTGGTTCGCTACTTCGGCGGCCCCTCGGGACGTCTTACCGTCTCGGGTCTCGAAATCAGCTCGACGGATCGCCAGAAGCTTGGCATGACCTCGCTCCCGACGGTTGCCAATGGCATTATGAAGCTGACCTGCCAGAATGTTGGTTCGGGCATGTGCACCATTACGGCTACGATGGGCGGCATGACCGTCAAGCGTGAGTTCGCCATCCTCTCGCGTGAGATGGCTGACAATGGCGGCTGGCTCTGATTTGGCTTCTACCTAGCAACGTACCGGCGCCCGATGAGGGCGCCGGTTTTTTTGTGTCCATGCACCTCAATCGGCACTTCCCCCCCTCCAGCCGGTTCTTCCCCCCCCCTCCAGCCGGTTCTTTCCCCCTCCAGCCGGTTCTTTTGAGGCGCTCCTGGCCTTCTTTTGACCCTCTCCCGGTCTTTTGTGGCCTTTCCATGCCCTCTCTGTGCTCCCTCCTTGCTCTCTCCGTGCTTCCTCCTTGCCCTTTCCGTGCCCTTTCCTTGCTCTCCCTTGCTCTCTCCTTGCTCTCTCCGTGTCTTCTCCGTGCTCTTTCCTTGCCCTTTCCTTGCTTCCTCCTTGCTCTCTCCGTGTCCTTTCCATGACCTCCTCCCGATTCCTTTGAAGGGTGGCAAACCTCCTCCGCGGGCCTCCGGCGTGATGCATGCGCCCGTGTCGTCGATATATCGGCAGTCGTTCTTCTTTTTCCGGAGCCCCGTCAATGCGGTTTTCCTTGGTCCGCTCTTCCGGTATCGATGCGCGGCGAAGAACCGAGCCCGTCTTTTTCCGCTCGGGCCCGACTTCCTCATATCGGCCTGCCGCCTCGTTTTTGTCAGTCCGAGCATGCTGTTTTATCCATATACATAGGTATTTTGGGCTAAAAATGCCAAAATGATGTTTTTTTGATGAAAAAAAGAGCGAAATGCTTGCAGATTCAAAAAAAGTCCCTACCTTTGCATCCGCATTTGAGAAATAACGGTTCTTACAAAGTCTGAAGGTTGCGAAAAGGAACTCCTGAAAGGAACCTTACGGCAGAGGCTGAAAATCGAAAATGCAAAGTTCTTGAAAAAATATTTGCAGGATTAAAAAAGATGACTTATCTTTGCAGTCCTTTCACACCACAAATGTGAAGTATTTTTCAACTGGTTCTTTGAATTACTGGTTTGTTTGAGAGCAAAGAAATGTAGTATTTATCTGTCAATTTCCTTTAAACGGAAAGCGAAGCAGTCAGGACTCTAACGATACATTATTTTTTTACAATGGAGAGTTTGATCCTGGCTCAGGATGAACGCTAGCGGCAGGCTTAACACATGCAAGTCGAGGGGCAGCGAGATTGAAGCTTGCTTCAATTGTCGGCGACCGGCGGACGGGTGCGTAACGCGTATGCAACCTACCCATAACAGGGGGATAACACTGAGAAATTGGTACTAATACCCCATAACATCTCGAGTGGCATCACTTGGGGTTGAAAGCTTCGGTGGTTATGGATGGGCATGCGTTGTATTAGCTAGTTGGAGAGGTAACGGCTCACCAAGGCGACGATACATAGGGGGACTGAGAGGTTAACCCCCCACATTGGTACTGAGACACGGACCAAACTCCTACGGGAGGCAGCAGTGAGGAATATTGGTCAATGGACGGAAGTCTGAACCAGCCATGCCGCGTGCAGGATGACGGCTCTATGAGTTGTAAACTGCTTTTGTACGAGGGTAAACCCGAATACGTGTATTCGGCTGAAAGTATCGTACGAATAAGGATCGGCTAACTCCGTGCCAGCAGCCGCGGTAATACGGAGGATCCAAGCGTTATCCGGATTTATTGGGTTTAAAGGGTGCGTAGGCGGTCAGATAAGTTAGAGGTGAAATTCCGGTGCTTAACACCGGCGCTGCCTCTAATACTGTTTGACTAGAGAGTAGTTGCGGTAGGCGGAATGTATGGTGTAGCGGTGAAATGCTTAGAGATCATACAGAACACCGATTGCGAAGGCAGCTTACCAAGCTATATCTGACGTTGAGGCACGAAAGCGTGGGGAGCAAACAGGATTAGATACCCTGGTAGTCCACGCAGTAAACGATGATAACTCGTTGTCGGCGATACAATGTCGGTGACTAAGCGAAAGCGATAAGTTATCCACCTGGGGAGTACGTTCGCAAGAATGAAACTCAAAGGAATTGACGGGGGCCCGCACAAGCGGAGGAACATGTGGTTTAA
>ENA-ORSJ01001950-ORSJ01001950.1-human-gut-metagenome-genome-assembly--contig:-NODE-1950-length-15042-cov-2.436378_pt1 | contig 15042 bp, 7 predicted proteins | sample MGYA00242191_ERZ509158 | MGnify/ENA primary metagenome ERZ509158 (study PRJEB26280, sample SAMEA2338623) | human gut metagenome | biome: human gut; feature: human-associated habitat; material: faeces...
CCAGGTCGGCTTCTGGATAAACAACGCGCTGAACAAAGACTACCAGGCCTTCTACTTTGAAACGATGAACAGAGGATTCGCGCAGCAAGGCCGTCCCCTCCAGTTCGGGATCGACCTCAAATGCAGATTCTGAGGAAGAGGAGTTAAAGAATAAAAGGAAATAATCCGCGTAAATCTGCGGTAAAAAAACAGGAGGGGAACCTTTCGGAAACATACCCTCCTGTTTTTAGTTCAAACATACGACATACTTTATTGCTTCAGGAATTTTTCCGCCCTGCCTGGCGTATATAATTCCCACAACGAAGCTACAGTCCAGCCCGGCGCAAAAATATCGTTATAAAATCCTTTGCCATTATGTCCGTAATCCCAAGACGTATGCTGTACGACTTCAGGATAATACCCAGGCCTAGCAACACCGCATAAATGCCCTTCAAAAGGAAGCAGCTGCCTCATTGAGGTAAATATAACATCAGCCATCTCCGCAAAACGAGAGTCTGAATACTGCTCGGACAACCAGCGCAACACATCAGCAAACTCAAAGACAAAAACGTCAATATGGTTGTTTTCTACCGACACATTACCCCAACCGCGCGTTTTCAATCCTATATCTCCCAACATTTGACCTTTCGCAAACGGCACGTCCCATAAATAATACCATGACAAGGCAAAATAAGCCGCCGTACGACATAGCTTGGCATAATGCAACCTCTCGTTGCCGGAAGTAACCAAAGCCAAATAATAAGTAGCTGTTGCAGCATAAAGCGATGCTTCTTTGTCCTCACAATTTGCATCAAGAGTAGACGAAAAGTAATCCGACTTCGCTATGATTTCATGCTCCAAATAATCAGCCGTACGTTTGGCCGCTGCCAGATAACGCTTATCCTTAAAATATTTATAGCCCATGACTAATGGCAGTGTTGCCGAAGGAGTACTGCCTCCGCTTGCATCCACAACGGAAAAATCTTCATAAAATTTGCGTGGAAAACTGCCATCTTCTTTTTGCAAATGAAGAAACGCATCCAACAAATGCCTTATTTTATCCTCCCATTCTGCATGACGCCGACCATGTTGTTTCTCAAAAGACAGATAATGCAACATTGCATATACACCTTCTGACTGACGACGAATACTAAGTTCCTTCTTTTCCGTTCCTTCTTTCAAATCAACATACTCACGGAAAAAACCAGCGGAAGTAAAACCATTCTTCAAGTACGAACCAAAAATCCGGGCACTATTGTTTATCAGCTCATGGCGATTCATTTGCCAGCCATATTCCCATGCATTGAAAGCATTCAAAAGCGTGCGCCCAATAAATCCAACCTCAGCTATACCGTTGGGGCGACAATCATCTACCCGTATATGCGCCCCCGAATTATATACCAACGGATATTTATCAACCAGGCTTGTGACAAAATAACGGCTCAAAACATTTTTCACTTCCTCGACAGAGCAAAGAGTATCCACAGGCATCGGACGGTAAGTGTCATAACTATCCTCCCATGTCTGACAAATAAAATCAGAGAAATCAAGCGCCTTGCCCGATTTGACTTTCCATGTCAACGAAAGTGTTTTCCCTTTTTCCAGAAAGCGATAGGCTTCAATTTCAGGAGCAAGGGTCAGTTTGCGCAAATAACTCTTGGGAGCCTCCTTATATGGATATCCAAAAGCCAGAGCACTTTGTCCGTCCAAATTCTCAAAGCCAATAAAGCCCAACGAAGTTTCTCCAGAAAGAATAACTTCGCCTTCCTTATGCGTGGTCAGTGCATCTACACTTAATTCTCCGGTTCGGCTCACGACCAACGATGCCCCCGTTTTACTGTCAAAAACACCGGTCAGAGGCGCACTTAAGCGATCTTCTCGAACCACCCAACTGTCTGAAGTCTGAAATGACGGAGCGCTTTTGGGCGAACGCTGATTGCGACGATACCAAAAGCCGGGCATATAAAACTGGCTGTTCGCATGGAGAATGCCTGTCAGCAAACGATAATTGAAATTAAAATAGACATCTTCCAAAGCCATCAGCCGCAAAGTCAGATAAGCCTCATCATCATGCTTGTCTATTTTCTGAAACATTAATACAGGCAGACTTGTATCAGCTTTCCATTCATAATTAAAATAGCCGTCCGCTGCCTCTTCCATATGGAGCGGATAATGAACAGCCTTATTGCCAGGAACTTTCACAGACAAAACAGCGCTCAAAGCATCGGAAAAGAATACAGGTTTTTCGGATTCCGCTGAAGCAGACTTCTTGTCTACCTCCGGCCAGCCATCTTTCCAGTCCACCCTATCCAGCAGCAGAACGCGTCCGCCCGGATTCTTAACATTGACTCCATGATAAAGAATCCAGTCCTGCCCAACATCATCCGTTACCAGTTCAGAATTATGTCCGGTTCCTACAAAGCGGTCATTGCGGCCTATCAGAAGTTCATGATGGTTTTCCAGCATACGCCGGCCTTGTTTGTCCACATAAGGACCCCACAACGATTTAGACCGTCCTACAACTGTCTGGTATGTACTCTTTACTCCTTCACAGCAAGTGCCCGTAGAAGCAAACAAATAATAATATCCATCCCGTTTATAGATGTAAGTTCCCTCATAAGCAGACCCCGCAACCTTCTTAAACTCTGTTCCCTGCTTTAAAGACAAGCCATCATCCGACAACTCCGCCCCATAAATGCCTCGGAAACTGCCCCAAAATAAAAATTTCTTTCCATTATCCTCAATATAAAAAGGATCTATGCAGTTCTGAATCCCAATCTCGTTACTTCGAAACATCATTCCCTTGTCTTGAAAAGGTCCGGCCGGACTGTCAGACGTAGCCACTCCAACACCGCACGTCCATTCACCGCCCCAACGTGACATAGAATAATACAGTACATATTTGTCGCCTATCTTATTAATATCAGGAGCCCACAATCCCCCACCGGGTTCAAAAGCAGGCCGAGTATCATCTGTAAATGCAGTTCCCACAAATTTCCAGTCCACTAAATTCGAAGACCGGCAAATCGGCATATTACGTATATCTTCTGTTGCAAACAGATAGTAATATCCGTCCTCCGCTTTAACGACCGAAGGATCCGGCAAGCTATAATCCACAACAGGGTTGCGATATATATCCACAAATTCCCTTGCCACAAGCATTTGGCTTATGGCAAGGGTTACTCCCAAAAACAATCTTCTCAACATATCTCCTCATCATTTACATACAGGAGCTTCGGCTTCACTGGAAGGGCTATCTCCCTTTATCAATGGCCATCCGTCCTCGCTCCAAAAAATCCTATCAAGCATAAGGAAACGCCCTTTTGACGGAGTCATTCGATTATAACTATGATACAATATAAACTCATTACCCTCACTGTCTGTCACAATTTCCGAATTGTGTCCAGGGCCAACAAAATGATCATTTGCCCGAATAACCACGTCGTAACCGTTATCCAGCATAGACACGCCCGACTTAGACACATACGGTCCCAGCAGAGATGTCGAACGGCCAACCACTGTTGTATAGGTGCTCAACATAGCATTGCAGCAAGCGCCGACAGAGGCAAACATATAATAATAGTCACCTCGCTTACAAATATACGGAGCCTCAAAAGCCGTTCCGGCTATTTTCACCTTGTTCTTCTTAGCGGCCTCCAGATCACCGTTCAATACATTCATTCCGTCATCTGAAAGCTGCACAGCATAAATTCCATTAAAGCTCCCCCAGAACAACCATTTCTTGCCATCTTCCTCAAAGAAACAGGGATCAATGGAATTACGCACATCAATCTCTTTAGAAGTAAAGAGCAAGCCTTTTCCGTCACGTGATTTGTCCAGTTTGAAGGGTCCCTGAGGAGAGTCGGAATAAGCCGTTCCGATAGCTGCATTCTCCGGTTTCCCCATAGCCGACATCGCATAGTAAAGAACATATTTATCCCCTATTTTTTCTATGTCGGGCGCCCAGACAGAAACCCCTGAGCCTGTTACAAACGAAGGCCGCTTTTCAAACAGATTCTGATCACATTTAGTCCAGTTCACCAAATCTGCAGAATGCAAAGCCTGCCATGTATTTGTACAATACACATAAAAAGAATGATCATTTTCCTTCAAGACCGTCGGGTCTGCCGCACTATAATCGGTCAATGGATTTGAATAAGGATGCTGATAAGTCACATAAGTGGTTGATTCATCATCCGAACATGCAACAGATGCCCCTCCCATTATCAGAGCCAGGGCTGAGATATAAAAATGTTTCTTAGTCATAAAATCTAATATAAATTTGTCACATTGAATTTTTAGGCGCAAGCCATTGAACCAGGAAGTGTTCCATAGACACAACAAACAGATTTCCAGCAAACTCATTATGCCTAAAAATTAAAATTCATTCTATTGCCTTTCCGTTATTTCCCAATCTTCGCATCAAGTTCCTCAACAGGAATATTGTCTTCATAACCGTCATAACCGTAATTCTGATTGATACGGCCTTGAGTATTCGACTCTATCGCATTTTGAGGTATCGGCCACAATACATGATAGGGCTCCATAACAAACGCATTCGTGTCATAAAAATATTGTTCCTTAAAGAAGTTGTTTTTTTCCATTATGCGGTCGTAATACCAATTCTTTTCAGAGAAATTTTCCAAAGAATAGCCATCTGCACCCAATTTGGCCTTCAAATAAGCGATGCGTGTCAGCTCAGTCTTACGATGATCTTCAAGAAAGAGTTCACGCGCCCTTTCGTCCAGAATCTGTTCCAGTGTAACCGATCCTTCCGGAAGTTCAGGGGCTTTGGCACGACGGCGGATAATGTTCACATCTTCCGTTGCACCTTTCAAGTCACCCTGCCACCAGCGCGCTTCCGCCCGATTCAGGTAAGTCTCTGCCAAACGGAAAATATATTGGTCAGTATAACCGCCTACAGGCACTTTTCCTCCGGCATTAGGATCGTCTTTGCTTATCAGAACCTTAACAATAGGGAATGAAAAGTAGCAGCGCATCGTGTCGGTACAATAAGCCGGATCCACGGGTTTTCCAAACCATTTATCACTTCCTCCCTTGTTAGCCGGGCGGTTATAAACAATACGCGATTTATCAAACCAGTTGTTTTCATTATGCCGCAAGTCACTTCCGCAATTGCTCCAAAGCTCATACTGAGCATAATTTGTCGGACGGATCTTAGCTAGGCCACGCCCCAATTCCTCCAATTGTTCATATCCATCATAAACGCCTGAAGCATCCGTCGTTCCCTGCTTCCCATCGGGTGTCTTGACCTTGCTTCCCGCATGCCACTGAGGAACGAAATTACGTTTGCGCTTTGAACCGCTAGGCGAAGAACAGCCTTCAAGTCCATAACGTTCCTGTCCCACCATAATCCATTCCTTATTGTCTGTGCGACTGATATTATCCGGATCAAACAAATCATTGAACACATCTAACGACGAATCGTCCAGATTTACGCCAAAGCGCTCCATCATCAGATGCAAGCCATAATCGTCTATAACTCTTGTCGCAGCATCCTCCGCATTCTTGAACTCGCCCAAAGCCAAATATATTTTAGAAAGCAGGTGTTCGCCCGCGGCACGGCCAACAGAACCTGGAGTTACGGATTCCGGCAGCCACTTGACGGCATATTCCATGTCCTTCTTTATATTTTCCAGGATGGTCCAGCGTGAAGTTGTATTGAAATCCAGCTTCGGTCCTGTTATTTCAGAATCAATCCAAGGAATATCACCGAATTGATGAGTCAGCAAATAATACCAGTACGCGCGATGAAAGTATCCTTCCGCCAAAACAGCGTTACGGTCTTCTTCAGAAGCCATATCCGAAGCTTCAGGCGCACGTGTTATAACAGTGTTAGCATATTTAATGCCATTCCATCCGAATACCCAATAGCGCAGATGCAAATACATGTTTGTAGTAGGCGTCAACTGTGTCACCATATTATGAATCTCCTTGGTTTCAGGGCCTCCCATCACCGCCAAGTCAGACCAGGCATATTCGTAAACGGCAAAAGTTTCACAATTTCCAGAATTAAAAGCATCTCCAAACCATTCAAAACTAATTTGTTTGCGACAAAGGCGCAACATGGTTTCCAACCCGTCACGGTCTACAAATGTATTTTCCGGAGTCAAGAAAGACATTGGCTCAGGCGTCAGATCGACACAACCGGACAAACCAGCAGCCATAAAACAAGCCATAATGCCTTTTGCAACATATCTTTTCGTTTTCATTTTGATTTCAATTGATATAATAAAATTACAGTTACAAAGTCATGTTTACTCCAAACGTAAAGATGCGTGGAGAAATAGCATTTACCATCGGATCAGACGTACGCCATCCAGATATAGTGAACGCATTGTCTACATTCAAGCTAACACGCAAGTTCTCAATCTGCAACTTTTGTATCAGATGCTTCGGGAATGTATAAGACAACGACATGTTCTGCATCTTCATATAACTACGGTTCTTGTAAATATTTACCGTAGGGTTATTGCAGTCAGAACCTAAACGAGCATATCCCGCACTTGGATTCCAGGGAGTCCAGTATTCTGTCCATACAGAATTTGACTGATTGAAGTAACGGTTATCCTCATTACGCGCTAAATTATCCACAGCCTTCCAGCCAAATTCGCCGCGCAAAGTGAAAGAGAAATTAACGCAGTTCCACAAATCCAGGCTGCTGGAAATATTCAGCCGGTGAGTAGGTATCTTAGAGCCTAGCCATTGTTTGTCATCCTCATTGATCACTCCGTCATTATTAACGTCTTCCAGTTTCGGATCTCCCGGCTGCTTGCCGTATTTATCGGCTTCAAGCTCCTCGCCCATCTGCCAGATACCAACAAATTTATAGTCATAGATATCATCGATACCGTGGCCGATATACCAACCGTTCTGGACGTCATCATCTTCACGCTGTCCCACTACGTTTCCATCGGCATCCAATACATCGATCATATTGCCATACAAGTGCTTAATCTCATTTTTATTGGTGGAATATATGAATGATGTAGTCCAATGCACTTTTCCCGGAACATTTATATTCGTTGTGGTAACAGTGACTTCTACGCCTTTATTGTCAATTTGTCCCAGATTTGAAGCAATGCTTCCATATCCCGATATTTCAGGCATCGCCCGGTCCATCAGCAAGTCTGTTGTTTTATTCCAATAAGCATCAACAGTACCTGTAATACGATTGTTCAGCACGCCAAAATCCAGACCAATATTGCGTCCTGTAGTAGTTTCCCACTTCAAATTACGGTTGGCCAAGCTGGACGGATAAACCGCTTTATAGTTAACGCCATTCATAATGGCATTGGTTACCGTCAAGCGGGAAAAAGCTGCATAACGGCCGATGTCACGGTTACCAGTCTGTCCCCAAGAAAAACGAAGCTTCAGATTATCCAGCCAATCAACATTCTTCAAGAATTTTTCTTCATTCATGCGCCAAGCCACGGCAGCAGAGGGAAACACTCCATAAGGGTCATTCTGGCCAAAAGCAGAGAACCCGTCGCGACGCACAGCCGCCGTCAAAAGGTAACGGTCCAGCAACGAATAGTTCAAGCGCCACAGCAAGCCATTGCCGGTCTGCATCTCATCCGTAGAGGTTACCGTAGGAGCGATACCAGACTGGATAGCATGAAAAATAAGATTCCCGTTGGGTTGGAAAGCTTTATTCTCGCCCGTAGAGTCCCACGACTGATATTTTTCGACTGTATACACAAAAGTAAAATCGAAATTATGAATGCCTCCAAATGTCTGATTCCATTTCAACATGTTATCCACGCTCCATTCATAATCAGAGAAATCACGGCGTTTGGCCTTACCTCCAGCGTCTACCCCTGGCTTGATGTCCGAATCGAAATAATAATCTTTTATCCAGCCAAAACGCGTATTGAACGTAGTCTGCCAGGAAAATCCCCAAGGCAGTTTCAGTTTTCCATATACACTGGAAACCAGCGTCTGTCTTTTATTCAACTTACTGTCTACCGTATGAGCCAGCAACGGATTTGAAGTGCGGTTATCGTTTGCCGGCCTCACTTTGATCGTTCCGTCTTCCTCCCACATATTGCCAAAAGGGCTCATGGATTTAGCTCCTGAGATGTCAGCGCCAATGCCGCTTTGGTCTTTGGTGGCAAACTGGGCATTCAAACCGACATTCAGCCATTTTGTAATCTGTGTATCCAGATTAATACGGGCACGTACAGCCTGAAAATAATCGCCGACCTTGAAGCCGTCATTATTCGTATAGCCTAACGAGAAATAATAATTGGTACGTTCATTCTTACCGGAAACCGACGCATTATAATCCTGGCGGAAACCGTTCTGCAACACCAGATCCATCCAGTCTGTAACACGGCCAGCCTTATAATTCTCTATTTCCAACGGGTCGAAACCCAGGCGTGTCAGCCATGTCCCTATATAGTCACCAGAAAATGAAGCATCGTAACCTGCCCATTGTTCCTGTGTCACACCCTCAGGCAAGTTATAGGGATTATCATAATAACCGCTCTTCATCTGCGAGTTGCTGGGCTTAAAATAGTCCTGGGTTTTCCAATAATCCATACGGCGCTGTATAAACTGCTCAGGTGTTGGCATTACCGGAGTGAAAGTAGCCTGCACCGTACCTACCTTAGCGCTTATATTTATCACCGGCTTGCTTGATTTTCCCCGTTTGGTGTTGATCATAATTACACCGGCAGAACCTTTAGCACCATAAATGGCTGTAGAGCTAGCATCCTTCAGCACATCCATGCTTTCAATATCGTTGGGGTTGATATCATCAATGTTACCATAAAAAATGACACCGTCCAATACAATCAGCGGAGAAGAACTGGCCTTCAAAGACTGTTTGCCACGAATCAACAAAGACCCGCCGCCAGCAGCATCAGTAGAAGGAGTCAGGTTAACACCGGCAATGCTGGCAGAAAGAAAATCCAAAGCATTCGTCGCCACTCTGCTCTGCATCACCTCTTCGCCGATATGGGATACAGAACCGGTCAAATCCTTCTTCTTCATCGTACCATAACCGACAACAACAACCTCATCCAGCATTTTATTGTCCTCTTCCATCTCTACGTTTAGTATTCTTGCATTGGCGTCCAACGTCTTCACCACAGTCTTATATCCAATAAAAGAGAAGACCAAAGTAACTTTCTTCTGAGGAAGCTGCAGGCTATAACGCCCGTCAATATCAGAAATCGTCCCGGCAGACGAGATTCCTTCAACTGTCACACTTACACCAATAATCGGTTCACCTTTATCATCGGTAATAGCACCTGACACTTCCCGAAATGACTGAGCCCGTACAAATGCTACTGACAACAGGAAAAGCAGCAGCAAGCAGCACCTCCCTGTCAAAGAACCATTCAGAATCTTTCGTTTTTTCATGACATTAAATTTAAAAACTTAGTTTACATTAAAATTAAAAACTCGTCCATTATAGATCTATAAGATTTGCTTTCAGTTTTTCAACATTGCTAAATTATGGCAAAAACAAGAATCAGGATAGCACAAAAATCCTAAAAAAAAGGAGTAATGTCCCAAACAACAGGTTTTGAACGGGATTTTCATACTGTTAGAAAATAGCAATGAATCTTTTCATCCTGCCGCACAGAAACCAGTCAGAACCTATTGTCGAGCGAATGGCAGACGGTCTGATTGATTTCCCGAAGTTTCGCCTCGTCCAACTTGACAATCTTGCGGTCATAAGTTATCAGACCATTGACTTCCACCTCCACATCAGTTATTTGCGTATAAACTGCTGCAGAAAATCCGGTTTTCGCCAACTCCAACAGCATACGGGCATACCTTATGTATTCCTCGGTAGCTTCATCCGCATTTTTAAACTGAACATAACCCCAGTTGCGTCTGTCCTCCCAGGTATGTCCTTCCAAAGCCAGACCAATGCCGCCGTATTCACCCAAAACCGTCGGGCGAGCACCGTCATAAAGATAAAGTTCTGGAGCGGGATATTTATGAAGGTCCAACATATCTCCACAGGCATAATGATTGCCTCCGCTTGCGGGGTTCACCAAACGTGAAGGATCATAACTTTTTGTCCATGCAACAATCTCAGGAGTCTTAAACTGCCCCCAAGCCTCATTGAAAGGAACCCAAACAGCAATTGAAGGATAAGAATAAAGGCAGTCGATAATCTCCTTCCATTCCTTCCGGAAATTATTTTCCGACTCGGAGGAGCGAGTGACATCCCTTCCGTTAAAATAACATCCGGGTTGCCATTCCGGACTGCGGTCGCCATTAGGCATATCCTGCCATACAATAATTCCCATACGGTCGCAATAACTGTACCAGCGGGCCGGCTCAACCTTGACGTGCTTGCGTATCATATTAAATCCCAAATCTTTTGCTTTCAGAATATCATAAGCTAAAGCCTCGTCGCTTGGAGCCGTATACAGACCGTCTGGCCACCAACCCTGATCCAAGGGGCCAAATTGAAAGATGTCACAGTTGTTAAGCTGCAGGCGCATAATGCCGTTTTTGTCCCGGCGTGTAGAATACTTACGCATTCCTGCATAGCTTTTCACCTTGTCCACCAGTTTTCCATGAGCATACAAGCATATTTCCAAATCATATAAGAAAGGGTGGTCGGGCGACCAAAGTTTCGCATCAGCGGGCATGGCTACATCAATGCCAACATTGTTCAGAGCCGCACCGGAAGCAACCTTCTTCCCGCCATCAAAAACAGCGACTTCCACCTTGTCCACTTCATCCTGCATATTAGCAGCAACATTCACCGCAAGCAGATTCCGGTCTACATCAGGCGTAATCCTGACCTTTTCAATGTATTGCTCGGGCACAGGCTCCAACCAGACAGTCTGCCAGATTCCGCTGACCGAAGTATACCAGATGCCATGAGGGTTGTCCACCTGCTTGCCACGAGGCTGGAAACCTTTGTCAACAGGATCCCATACTTTTACGCACACTACATTTTTACCTTTGCTAATAGATGAGGTGATATCAAAACAGAACGGGGCAAATCCGCCTGTATGGGATCCAACCTTAATGTCATTAACCCACACGTCAGCCTTCCAGTCCACAGCCCCAAAGTGCAGCAGCACCCGCCTGTTTTTCCAAGACGAAGGAATTTCAAACTCGCGCATGTACCAAAGTTCATTTTCCTCTCCTAACTTTCGGCCTACGCCAGACAAACTTGACTCAATGGCATAAGGCACTAAAATCTGACCTTCATACGATGCCGGAGCTGAAGATCCGGCAGGAAGAACGGAATAATGCCACAATCCGTTCAGATTCAGCCACTCTTCACGCTCCATTATCGGACGGGGATATTCCGGCAAGACATTATTGACATCCATATGCTCCGCCCATGTAGTACGAATACGATTTCCTGCAGGCCTCCATTGCGCCTCAGCACAAAAGACATTCACCAATAAAACGAAAAAAAACAGTCTAAATTTATCCATTCTTGAAATAAATTAAATGAAAAACAAGAGAATATTCCTATCAAAACGCACGCTCCCAGCCAACGTTTCTTAAAAACCAGCTGACATCTTCTTTTTTCAGTCCCTGGCGCTCCAATACGGCGGGCAGTTCTGACCAACTTTTCCAGAATTCGGCCACACGGTTTTCCATCTCATCAGGATAATATAAGACCGTTTCATTCAGGCTGCCCATTTTTCCCAGTTCCTCTTTAAAGCAGATATAAGAGTTTCGGTACTTCAACGCTTCCATTGACTTTGACATTCTGCGCGTTATTCCCGGCAGGCCATTCAATTCAGAATTTCCTCTGCCATATACAATTTCCACTCTTTTCTCTTGTTCGCAGGATACGACAGGCAGCTCGACCAAAAGTGCGAACTCTTCGGCCTGATAAGTATACTTTGCCGGCTGCCCGTTAACGGAAACAGATTCCGGCATATGCGACAGCAGCACCTTCACCTTAAACGGACGCGACACGGGCATATCTTTATACATACCCTTACGCCCGCCTACCACTATTGTCTGTTTGTTTCCCTTACGGCAAGATTCCAAGTGCGTGACAGCATATTGCGAGTCATAGTTTTTATCATTTCCATTATCTTCATAAAGATCGAAACACGAAAAACCTTCTCCTCCCGGGAATACGGTGACCACGATCTCCTCATCGTTGCCATTCAGATTTTTGACCTTGTCTGTATAAAAAGGAAGAATCGCTCCTCCCTTTACATAAACGGGATACTCATCTAGAGCAAAATTCCGTTCCACGACCTGTCCGCCCGACAACAATGTGCCAGAACTCCATTCAAACCAGTCACCTTCAGGCAGCCAGGTACGAACCTTTAAATATCCGCTGTCCGAAGGAGCCGTTGCCGGCGACACCAGCATGGCATCTCCAAACATATATTCGTTGCGGAACCGGTAAGCTTGAGATTGTTCCGGCCAGTCATAATACAACGGACGGCAAAGTGACAACCCTTCATCATATCCCTTACGGGCCATTGTATAAATATATGGAGCCATCGTATATCTCCGGCAAATCGTTTCACGGACAATGTCGCTGTATCCGCGGGAAAAAGCCCAAGGCTCTTTATTCAGCTCTGCACTTTTTTGCGAATGTGTACGCATAATCGGACTAAAAGCGCCGAACTGCAACCATCGGACATACATTTCCGGATCAATGCGACTGCCTATATGGCCGCCTAAATCATGACTCCAATAGCCATAAAGCACATTGGAAGCCGTAGAATTAAAATAAGGCTGGTATTCGAGAGATTTCCAGGAGATAAAGGCATCCCCGGAAAATCCCACCTGATAACGGTGGTTCCCCAGTCCGCCCCAACGATGATAAAGCAACGGACGCGTGTTGCGGTTGCGCTCCATTCTGCTAAAAAAGGCATAATTGATCCACCATGTATTATTCAGCCCTTTTACCTTCGGATCATACAAATCTTGCTGCCAGTCCAGCCACCAGAAGTCAACTCCGGACTTCTCCATCGGTGTCAATATCTGGTCGAACATGCTGTTCATAAAACATTTATCCGAATTAATCCAGTGGATTGTCTTCCCCTCAGCCGGATTCAATCCCATACTTTTGGCCATCTCCGCATATTGTTCTTCATAAGATGCCACACCGCCCGCCGGATGCAGATTAAGCGTGACTTTCAGGTTTTGTGCTTTGACATAACGCAAAAAGCCTTCAGGAGATGGAAACAGTTCACGGTTCCATGTCCATCCAGTCCAGCCCCCTTTGCCTTTTTCCGTATAATGCCAGTCCATGTCGACCACCAGTACATCCAGCGGAATGTCATACCGATGAAAATTATCTATCAGCCTGCGGAACTCTTTATCAGAATACAGCCAGTAACGCGACCACCAATAGCCGAAGGCGTAGCGCGGCGGCAAAGGCATCCGGCCGGCAAACAGGATGTAATCTTTCAGTGCCGACTTATAATCATGACCATAAGCCATAAAAATCCAGTCCTGATTCCCGTCGGCCGGACGCTCCTTCACCCACTCCCACTTCTTGTCACCATCAAACAAGTGGCTTTGCGAATCATCGATCAATGTCCACCCGTCAGTCGAGAGCAACCCGTCTTCCAATGCCAACGTATCTCCTTTCTGCGTATCGCGCACCCATTTCTGCGTCTGTACATTCCCGTCCATACCGTCAAGCGTACGATACGTCCCTTTCAGATTGCCCGACTGGCGCATTCCGGGATGCCAGACAAAAGGGACAAGATTCCCTCTGGAACTGACAGTCAGATTCTTTTCCGTGAAACAACCGCTATCCTTCAGATAACGCAGTTTCATTTTCGATGTAATGATCTCAACCCATCTCCCTTTCGTCTTCAACTGATAATCAACCTGAGGATACGCACGGTTGACAACAACAAAAGACTTGTCGTCAACAAAACAGCCTGCCGGAGAATATTCCATCCGGACAACTCCATCAGACACTACAGTGAAACGAACATGCGCGTCCTTATACACAACATTACGCTGCATCGTTTTTGCCTCCATCACAGACAAACCCGCCAGCAACATACCGACCAATAATATGAATTTCCTTTTCATGGAACTATACTATAAATTAAAGATAACTGTTCACGAAGTGCAAAAGTAGGAATCCCATACACCCACAGAAACAGAAACATGCCAATTAATAGCACGAATGTATCAAACTCCCGAAAACAGTCTTTCCTGCAAAGCAAAACGGCCTTATCTCCCCCAAAAAAGTCGGAGCATCCCGCAGAAAAGTTCATCTTCAGATTAAAGATCTGCATCTTCAGGCTGAAGACTTACATCTCCAGGCTAGAGATTTGTATCTCCAGCCTGGAGATGCAACTTTTTTCCGCGAAAGGCTCCGCATCAAGCTGTCTGCCTTGTCACTTTTCAAGAAAACAAACGCAGAAGCATCCATTTGACAGAATCCTAACCTACCGGCTACATCCGGCAAAAGCAAATATTGCCAGATTCCCTTTATGATCGCTTGGCCATACACACGCAGGAACCCAAATCGGGTCTTCCGAACCGTTTTCCTCAATACGCCCTCTCAACACGGTTTCTCTGGGACCCACCAAGACACACTTCTGCAGCTTTAAAGAGCTGCATGCCGGATAATAATAAATAAAATCAATCCGGTCCCGCTCATCAGCATCCGGTGCCCAAGACAATCTGTCAAGCGCATGGCGATTGCCGGCAGGAAAAGTAAAACCCGGAAAACGAACCGGATCCGGATGTTTCTCCCGATAAGCGTCCCTGAAGCCTGCATCCAGCAGCATCCTTGAACAGTCCCAATGAATAACCGCTCCGTTATGATCCCACAAGTGCCTGGTACTATCCTGCCAGTCCAAACAAGAAGGCTCGTTAAAGTCACCTCCTATAATTACTTCGCGACCGCATGCTATATCCTTTCTGGCCTCTTCTAGAAAAGCCGCAACCGACTCATCCCGATAAGCCAAACGATTGGCTGCCAAAACAGCCTGCTCATCTGTTACAGGCTTGTCAATCTTTTTCCAGGTTGTTCCGCTGTATCCACGGGGCATATAACATTCATAATGCCTATGATCCAAATGACAAGAGTAAAAAGCCACCTCTTTACCG
>ENA-ORSJ01001960-ORSJ01001960.1-human-gut-metagenome-genome-assembly--contig:-NODE-1960-length-14949-cov-3.378475_pt1 | contig 14949 bp, 21 predicted proteins | sample MGYA00242191_ERZ509158 | MGnify/ENA primary metagenome ERZ509158 (study PRJEB26280, sample SAMEA2338623) | human gut metagenome | biome: human gut; feature: human-associated habitat; material: faeces...
CAGCCGCCGTTACCAAAAGTATAACGGCAGACTGGCAAAAAAGCAAGGGCGCAAGCCCTTTACCCTCGATAAAGTGTATTAATTATACACGCAGGAAGGAAAAGTTACGTCATGCCGTACCATGAAAAAACGGTTATCGCCGGAAATGTGATTGAAAAATATAAATACCATAGTTCCCGGTGTCCTGGGCAGCGAATTGCCAGGGGAGAAAATCGGGAGAAGACGAAAGAGCCGCAATGGAAGGTCAATGAAAGAAACTCGTATAGACGCCTGTATTGGTTGATTCTGAACAACTTTAAAGAAGAGGATATCCGTATGGACTTGACCTACGCTGGCGACGAGCCAGACGAAAAGCAGGCCTATAAAGACTTGACAAACTATATTGCAAGGCTCAAACGGCTGTACCGCAAACATGGGCATGAACTGAAATGGATCGCCGTGACGGAATGCAGGGGACACCGGATACACCACCATGTGTTAATCAATAACATCGGCCTAGGCCGGAGGGAACTGGCGGCAGTTTGGCCCTTTGCAAAAGTGTCCTATAAGGCTTTTAGGTACTATGACGGCGGATATGAAGACGCTCAGCGGGTAGCAGCGTACTTTATCAAGGAAACACGGGAGACTTATTGCCAAAAGGACGCAGTACAAAAACAACGCTGGCGAGCCAGCCGAAACCTAAAACCGCCAACGGTCATTACAAAGGTAATCCAAAGTAAGACATGGCGAGAAACGCCTCGGCCAGTCAAGGGCTACTATGTTCAGGGCTTACGAAACGGACAGCGCGCCGACGGCTATCCGTTCCAGTCTTATCGGTTGATACGGGAGGATAGCGACGATGGCGACTTACATTATCCGAAGAAGAGGAAACGAAATGTATATCATAAGAAAACATAAAACCGACTATGAGGATATTATCACAGGTCGGACTAATACCTTCATGATAAAAGGGCGCTGTATGCAAGTCGGAGAGTGCATTAGGTTTGTCGAGATTGACGCAGCCGGGAACCGTACCGGCCGGGAAGCCTTTTGTGACATCGAGCATATCTTTGAACGCAAAGATTCAAAGAAAAAACTAATCAAATACAGAAAGAGGAATGAGTTACGTGAGTTATTTAGCAAAGCCAAAGCGCGTGAGGCTCGCAGGGAAAAAGCTAAAGGCGCTGTACGATAAAATTTACGACCGCGACGGCGGACGATGTGCTGTATGCGGTAGGCCCATAGAATACGGTGTGAAATTCCACCATGAACCGTGTGGTTGCGACCGCAGCGACGAAGAAAACAAGGTATTGATGCTATGCGCTGAGTGTCATTACAAGCGACATCATACGGGCGAGCTGGCCGAGATGCGGGACGCTTGCCGGGAGTATTTGCGCAATTTGTACGAAGAAAAGGGGGCGGCAAGGGAATGAAACGGTGCGACGAATGCGTTTGTAACGACTGTATACATTACGACATATGCGCCGTGTGTGCATACTGTGATGGCAGCCTGCCGTTCACATGGGAGCATTGCAATGATCGTCTTACGGTCGAAGAAGCCGCAGAACATTTTCTGAAATTAAAGGAAACAAGATAAGGGAGATGATTGGGCATGAAAACCTCAGCGTCGAAAATTTGCGTCATATGTCATAAGGAATTTTTTTCAGAGAATCATAAAAACGCCCAGGAATATTGCAATGATTGTAAAGAGAAATGCATCAAGCAGCTCTATGAATGGGAGTCAGAACGGTATAAGCCCAAAGAATACTGTATGATTTGTGGGAAACCGATGCACTCAAAAGAAAACGCACGAGGATTGCGAAAGGGCGCATGTTCTGACGAATGCTTCAGGTTGTTAACAAATCTATACAGTGCAAAAAGAAGAATGGTATATTATCCCGTCACAAACACCCCGCGGAAAAGAACTAAAAAGCCCAAAGCCGAACCTCAACGGCCGGGAAACATCAGCCGGATCGGCGAAATAGAAAAGGCTGCCCGTGAGGCAGGCATGAGCTACGGCATGTATATGGCAAAGATGCGGGGGAAGCGGACATGATGTGGATGGATATAAAGATTAAGGGGAAAATAGCAGTGGGGCATATCATGATGGCTATATTGCCGCTATTATCCAGGCGTATGCAGGCGACACTTCAACGAGAGATTCAAAGGAGAGAAAGAAAATGATAGAAACTAAATTATGGAGTTATTCCGTCACTGATGACCATTATTTTAGCGGAGAAAAATACCGCACAAAAAAAGAAGCAATTCACGCCGCATTGCAGGAAGCGGAGGCGTTAGAAATTACAGAGGGAATTATCCAAATTGGACAAGTCAATGAATTTATTCCGGTTATCTTCGCGGAGGAAGTAATAACAAGTTTACAAAATCAGGCAGACGACGAAGCAGGAGAATATTCTTACTACTACTTAAACAGCATACTGGACAAACATTTAAATGAATTGCAGGAAAAATTACAGGCCGCATTTGATGAATGGGAAGATGAGCATCCCGAATACAAGCCCAACTTTTACACCGTGAGCAACATAGAAGAATTTGACTTAGAGACATTGCGAAAAGAAGGTGTACCAGATGATTAAAATAGCCATATATAGTCTAAAGGGAGGCGTCGGAAAGACGATTACCACGGCGACGCTGGCGCACCTGTACGCCACACGGCGCAGCCCATTGATGCCGGGAACTGAACGCAAGTCGTGGAATCGGGTCCTCGTTATTGACTGCGACTCCCAGGGAAACCTAAGCCAGTATTTTAAAAGATACGGCGAGGAACAAGAGTGCGGATTACAGAGCGGACGGATTACCGGAACGGATTGGCCCAAGTTAGATATTATAACCGGGAATATGGATCTATATGACTGGGAACGAGCCTTATATGAGCGGAAAAGCACGACAAATATACAGGAGATACTCAAAGATATAGAGCCGGGGGAATACGACGTAGTGTTTATGGACTGCCCACCGGCCATGAATATGCTGACAATCAATGCCTTGTGTGCGGCGGATTATCTTATCATCCCGATCCGCTTGGACGCATTTTCGACGCATGGCCTAACAGAGCTGGAACAACAGCTGCAGGATGTGAAAGCCGTAAATCCGTTTCTACATTTACTGGGCGTATTGATTACGCACGATGAACGCACACAATTAAGCGAGGAAGCGGAGCCTATTCTGCGCAGCCGTTTCCCGGTATTTAACACAAAAATAAGCCGGAGCCGATGGGTTGTGGATAGCACACTGATGCAGACGCCACTGGCAGAGCTGGGGATGAACTTAAAGCCGGCATGGCAGTATAGAAAGCTACTGAAAGAAATAATTGTCCGAATCGGACAACACAGAAAGGACGGGACCACATGAATACGACACCTTTTACCGTCATGGTTTACCTAAAGATTGACGGAGAGATATATAGCGAAATAACGACCGATTACGTAATACGCGGAGAAAGCAGCCCCAATATCAATATAACGGGCCTCATAGAAAGCATGAAAGAGCAGATGAAAGAACTGTGGAAATCAGACGACATAGAAATCATTACGAAGCGCGAATATGAGCTGGCGACGAGCGGGAATGAATAGCATGTGTCCGAATCGGACAACATTAGGAGGAATGACATATGGGATTGATGGAAAACATGGGATTAGTACAGAAACAAAGAGAAATCAAACTGATTGACGTCAGCTTATTGGTAGAACACCCGGACAATTTTTATGATGTGTCGGACGTGACAGAGTTAAAGCAGGCTATCGTCATGGCTGGCGGCGTGCGGCAGAACTTGATTGTAGAGCCGATTGACGGCGGGAAATATCGTATTGTATCAGGCCATCGGCGCCGCAAGGCCGTAAAGGAATTGCTCGACGAACACGCCGGCATCCCGTCGACGGTGCCGTGTGAAATTGAAACCGATCCAAACGTCGCCCAGCTGCTGCTGATTACGACGAACAGTAGCACGCGAAAGCTGACAGCTTGGGAACGCATCGAGCAATACACACAGCTCGAAAGCCTGTACCGCTACTTCAAAGCACAGAACAAATTACCAGGGCGAAAACGGGAAGCCCTGGCGAAGTTATTGCAAGAAGGGCCAACGAACGTAGCCCGATTGAAAGTCATCAGCGACAATAAGAACCCCGCACTGGTTAACATGCTGAAACAAGACCGTATCGGCATATCAGCAGCATATGAATTATGTAAATTGCCGCCTGATGTACAAGAAGAATTTTGCGGGCAGGCAAAATATAAAGTAACTTTGGCAGATGTGAAAGAATACATAAACCGGAAGTATCCGCCTACACCAGCACCAGCAGCCGAACCGGCGCAGGAAGAAGCAGCAGAGTCGGAAATGGATGCGGGACCTGCCGAACAGCCAACGACCCAGCCGGCTGCAGAACAGGAAACAACAGAGCCAGCAGAACCGAAAACAAAGGAAACACCTGCTGAGGCTCCGAAGGAAGCGGTTGACCTGCCAGTGCCAAGACCTATGCCGCCGGAAAAAATGCCATTGAGAAATCCAGTGCAGGAAAGCACATGGAGGGCATATATGAAGGACCAGAAGCGGCCTAAAAAGTATATAGATGGGAAAGGAAACATAATTACCCAAGAAGATGATAAAAATATACGTGATTATATCGGCGTAGACGATAAACATGGAAATCCTATCTTTGAGGGAGATATGCTACAGGACGACGACGGAGAAAGAATGATTGTATTTTTTGACAAAGAAGCAACGACCTATGGTGTGAGCTCATACGACAAGGACAGACTGGAAGGGTGCACATGGTATCCGGACGCCGACGATTTTAGAGCCATGGAAATCATTGAGGAGGAAAACTGATATGAGAGAAATGTACTATGTAAGCCATCCCTTTACCGGGGATGAGGAAATGAACCGGAAAGAAGCCAGAGAAATCACGGCGTGGTTAAAGACAAAATATCCAGAACATATTTTTATCAATCCGCTGGACACGTTTCAGTATACAGATGGATGGCCGTATGAAAAGGCTTTGGAAAACTGCATAGAATTATTACACAAATGTAGCGGCATCATCATGACTGGAGACTGGGGGAAAAGCCGGGGTTGCCGAAAAGAAATAAAGGCTGCAGCTCAGTTAAGCATGAAAATTACGTTACTAGAACAATGGCTGTAAAGAGATTTGTCATTAAGGGAGGGAAGCGGCATGCTTATAACTAAGATTGAGACAAAAGATGACATCAAAATCGGCTATATTACCCATGAAAATGAGCTGGAAACGGTACACAATTTATCTAGCAAAGAATGGGCGAGACCGAAGTTTCACGACGCATGGAAAGCCACAGAAAATGCGGTACAGCGGTATTTCTGGCAAGAAAGCGAAGATAACGAAATCAATTTGATACTGGAAAGTATAGAAATCGGCTATACAAAGATTCCACGCATTGTGCAGCTGTTTAATTTTACCGGATATATGACAATAAACAGGGTGATGTTTAACTGCAAATTAAAAGGCGTGCTGCCGGGAAATGATAAGATCCTAACCCGTGCAGTATATAACATGGCAACCGAGGCAGGAAAATACGTGAAAGGTATTCGGGCGCAGCAGAGTTTATGGGAACCGATCGGTAATTTTCAAGATGTAGAAACAGTACCAGCGAACACGCAGTCTCTGCCGCAGCCGATGCCGGGACAAACATTGTAGGAGGAAACCAATATGAAAAAATATATCAGCGTGCGTATTGTCAGCGCAGAACCAATGAAAGCTCAAAGACCAACGGGGAAATACGATAAAGGTGCAGATGGGATGCGGATCATCTACGAAGATGGAATAGAGAAGTGGTGCCCGATAGGACCGTTTGCGAAAACGTATCATAAATTGGACACCTTTAATGACAAGGGCATGAGTTTTGAATTTGCTCTTGTGCTATTAAAGGAGGGCAGAAAAATAAAACGTCCAAACTGGGGAAAAGATTACTGCGAATTGGACGGCAACCGCGTAAAATATCAACGGCATACAGGCGGCTTAAACTTTGAGTCGTATGAAGGATTTGGAATTAAAGACATCCTGGCCAACGACTGGCAGGTAGTAGAGTAGGAGGGATGCGGATTGACAGCTAAAGAATACTTAGAAAAGGTACGAAAAAATAGTTACCTGGTGAAACAAATGACGCAGGAGCTGGAAGAGATACATAGCGATATTTACACCTTGCAGGCGACAGGCGTATCGGAAAAAGTATCAGGGAGCAATACCTCGGATTTGGCTGATAAATATATTAAAGTGGAAGGATACAAACAAAAAGTAGCCAGTGAATTAGCGGCTATGGTCCATTTACGGAGCGAAGCCAAAGAATTGATTCAAGCGTTACCGGATAATAAGCACCAAGCGGTACTATACGCCCGCTATATTAATAATCTAAAATGGGAAGATGTAACAGATGCGGTGAATATGGGATGGAGCCAGACCTTTGAAACGCATAATGCGGCAATCAAAGCGTTCGAAGCTCTGCATCATGAATTCCTGTCAAAAAAATAGAAAAAAAAATAAAAAATCGGATAGAATCGGACACTCGATATGTGGTACAATAGCAGTGTAAAAGTTTATAGAGAAGCGGCTTTCAGAGAAGCGGGCCGCTTTTTTCATGTCCGAAAGCAGGTGATGATATGGTATTTTGCGACAATCTGCGCTGCAAATATAATCAACGGGAGCTATGTACCAACATGCGGCTGACGATCAGCAGCGAGCGGTGTATATGCTTCGAACATAAACGAGGACGGCAGAAGCGGACAAACGAAAGCGATATCAATCACCGGCCGGTAAAACATACCAGGAGGAACCGAATACTCAAGTAATGCAAGCACTCGAAAAGAGTGCTTTTTTTATTGGATCTATTGGGATATCCCCCCTCCGGATTAAGGTACTGTGGGGGCCAAAAACTAAAGCGGGTCCGCGGTCCCAAAATGGTTCTCCGTGAAACCGAAAAAATCAGGCTGACAAGCTGACAGATACAGGGAAGTGAGGAAAGGTGGCGAAGGCGCGGCAGCAAGATCAACCATTAGAAAATAAAAACTATATACTGTCGACGAAAGAAATTTGCGACTTTTTCGACATTTCGAGGGAAACGTTGTCAACCTGGGCGAAAAAAGGAGCCCCAAAGTACAGTCGGGGCAAATGGGATTTAAAGGCCTTGGTTAAATGGCGGTATTCCGGAGATACCATGGAGAGTCCCAGTCTGCGAAAACTAAAGGCTGAAGCCGACTTGAAGGAAGCGAAGGCCAAGCAGGAAAAAATAAAATTGAGCGTCGTAAAGCAGGAATATGTACCGGTAGCCGAGGTAAAAGACGAATTGACGCGGCTGATGATGAATTTAAAGAAAAGCATGCTGGCTGTCGGCCACCATGTCGCATCTGAACTAGCTCCGCTGGATGCAGATGCAGCGGAAATTGCGAAAACCGTGGTTGACAAGCGAATGAAAGAAGCCTTGGAAGAAATGAGTAAGGGAGGGGTGTACCGTGGCCGTAAAAAGCGTGCGAAATAGACGGGCTGCACCGTATGCCGGCTATATCATGCAGGCGCTAAAGGTGTTGAAACCGCCGGAAAACATGACCGTCTCTGAATGGGCGGATAAATACCGGGTACTGTCTCCCAAAGATTCGGCCGCACCGGGGCCGTGGCATACGAGCCGCACGCCTTATTTGAAAGAGCCGATGGACAGCTTTAATAATCCCCATGTGCAGGATATTACTTTTGTAGCCGGCACCCAGCTGGGTAAGACCGTTATGGAGCAAAACATGATTGCCTATGCCATTGATCAGGAGCCGGGGCCGATGCTGATCGTCTATCCGACGGATAAGCTGGCAGAATTTACCAGCGCCAACCGCTTACAGCCGATGATATACCTTTCGGAACCGTTGCGCAGTAAATTCAACGCAGAACGAAGCCAAAAGCTGGAGCTGCAGTTCACGGATATGTATATCGCCCTTGTCGGCGCGAATACACCGTCCGGATTATCCAGCCGTCCCGTGCAGTACGTATTTTTCGACGAAATAGATAAATTTCCCAAGTGGACGGGAAATGAAGCCGGCCCGTTGGAACTGGCGGAAGAACGTACCAAGACCTTTTACAACAAGAAAATTGTCAAGGTATCGTCGCCGACCTTGAAAAGCGGGAATATCTGGCAGGGATGGGAGCAGGCCGAAGCGCAGTACCAGTACATGGTGCCCTGCCCGGTATGCGGCGAAATGCAAAGCCTAAAGATGAAGAACCTGCATTGGCCGGAGGGGGCTGCGCCGGCGGAAGCCAAAGCGGCGGCAGAATACCGCTGCGAAGCGTGCGGCCATGTCATCGATGACCGGCAAAAGATGGGAATGCTCCGTGACGGACACTGGGAATGTATCCGAAAATCTGCCGACCGGCCGCGCAAGATAGCCTACCACCTCAACTCGTTTTATTCTCCGTGGCTTACCTTCGGCGACATCGCTTACAAATTTTTGAGCGCCAAGGACCGGCCGGAAAAGCTCATGAACTTTATCAACTCCTGGTTGGCGGAACCGTGGGTATCGAAAGCGGACCGGATGCGGTCGGATATTGTCATGGAAAAACAGCTGCCCTATGAACGCGGCGTAGTACCGGCGCAGGCGCAAATCCTGACGATGGGCGTCGACGTGCAGGTAGACCATTTCTGGTGGGGGCTGCGCGCCTGGGGCACGAAGATGACAAGCTGGCTTGTCGATTACGGCCGGGCGGAGACCTGGGGCGATATTGAAGCCCTGCTGATGCGGGACTGGACAGCAGATAACGGCGAACGGCGTATGGTTAATCTGTGCTGCCTGGATTCCGGCTACCGCACCGAAGAAGTTTATTATTTCAGTGCGCAGCATATCGGGCTTGTGATACCGACCAAAGGGAGCAGCCACCCACTGACGACGCGCTATACCGTGTCCCGCATTGACCGGGCAGGATATAACATGCTGAATCTGTACGTATTTGATACGGACCAGTTCAAGGATTTCATCAGCGGCAGGCTGTCTATTACGGCAGGCCAGCCGGGAAGCTGGAATGTCTATGAAGGCATCGACCGCCGCTATGCCGATATGGTCTGCGCGGAACAAAAAGTGGAGCATCAGGATAAAAAAGGGCGTATTACCTTTTCCTGGGAGCCCATCAGCAGCCATGCCCAGAACCATATGCTGGACGTTGAGACCAATATGGCGTTGGCGGCTGAAATTATGGGCGTGCGGTATTTACAGGACGAAGAACCGCCTAAACGAACAAATTGGGAAGAACATAAGGAAGACGACTGGATTAGTTCAGACGTTGGGAATGATTGGTTTTAGGAGGCACAAAGATGGGAAATGAAAGCAGACCGGAAACGCTGCAGGAACAGCTTTTGCGGGTACAGAAAGCGATTGCAAAGATTGAAAGCGGCGTACAATCCTATCATATTGGGAACCGCAACATTACGCGGGCCGATTTAAAAACGCTGTATGACCGGGAGAATCAGCTGAAAGCGGCCATAGCCGCCGAGGAAAACGGCGGCATGCTGCTAACCTTTGCGCAGATGGGAACGGATTGACATGAATATATTGGACACGATTATTACTGCCGTCAGTCCGTCCTGGGGGCTGCGGCGGATTGCGGCACGGCAGGCTCTGCGGTATTACCAGGCCGGAGAGGTAAACCGCTTTTCCAGCTCCTGGCTGCCGGTGAATACCGTTGACCAAGAGAATATGGACAAAACGGAACGGGCGTTAATTTGCGCCAGAGCGCGGTATTTGGAGCGCAATTCCGATATGGCCAACTCTGCTATCCTAGGAATTATCCGTAATGTCGTCAATACAGGCATACGAATGCAAGCCCGCACCGAAAACGAGGAACTGAATACAAAAATTGAAGCTTTATGGAACGAATGGTGCAGGCCGGGACATTGCGATGTAACTGGGCAGCAAAGTTTTTATGAAATGCAGCGCATGATACTACGCCGGAAAATCGTTGATGGGGAAATCCTCTGCAAACTGGTGACAGACCGTAAACACGGCTTACAACTCCAACTGATTCGGGCCGATCTGCTCGACACGAACCTCATGACGGTGCCTAATAGTCAGCATGTTATACGGTCGGGGATTGAACTGGACCCGTATTTGCGGCCTATTGCCTATTGGATACAGAAAAAAGACCCCTTAGGGTATGTCACATTGGAGCCGGAACAGGTGCCGGCCAGTCAGATCCTGCACCTCTGGACGAAAAATCATCCCGACCAGATCCGCGGCATATCCGATTTGGCCGTCAGTATCAAGCGGATTAAGGATACGGATGATTATCTGGATGCGGAAACGGTGGCGGCCAGAATTGCGGCCTGCTTTTCCGTGTTTATTGTCCAAAACACGCCGCAGCTTCCCGGACGGCCGGGCATGTTACATAAGGACAAAGAAGACAAACCGACGGAAAAAATTCGTCCTGGCATGATTATGCGGCTGCAGCCGGGAGAGGATGTAAAAGCGGCGAATCCTGGCCGGTCGGCCACGACAGCCGCAGATTTTGTCAATATCCATGAACGCTTGATTGGCTCCGGCCTTGGTTTATCCTATGAAATGATGAGCCGGGATTTTAATAAATCCAGTTGCCCGGCAGGGGAATCTGGAAGACCGGCGGACCTTCCGGCCTATCCAGCAATGGATGATTACGCATTTTTGCCAGCCAGTATATGAAGCGTTTTTGGACCAGGCGGTCTTATCTGGAAAATTGCCGGAAATCAGGGACTATTGGAGCCAGCCGGAAAAATACAGGGCCTGCGAATGGATAGCGCCTGGCTGGCAGTCTATCGATCCGGAAAAAGAAGCCAAGGCCGATACGCTGTCTATGCAAAACGGTATGCTGACGCTGGCCCAACAGTGTGCCGAGCACGGAAGTGACTGGCGAGATCAGCTGGCACAGATGGCACGGGAAAAAGAATATGCTGAATCCTTGGGATTAAGCCTGAACATCCATACGTCAGAAGCTGTACAGGCTGCCCAAGCAAATCATACAGAAGGAGAAAACACAAATGAAGGAAGCAATGAATCGTAGTAGAAACGGGCATTTGCACGATATGGTACTGAACCGGGAAATGGCGGCCAGAGCAGATGCCATTGACGCCAACGCACGCACGGCAGAGCTGACATTTTCGTCAGAAGAACCGTACAAGCGCTGGTTTGGAAATGAAGTGCTTTGCCATGACGACGGCTGCATGGACTTAAGCCGGCTGCAAGATATCGGCGTATTGCTCTGGAACCATAACGACAATAAGCCTATCGGGCGTATCGAATCGGCATGGGTGGATGCGGATAAACGCGGCCATGCCAAAGTGGTGTTTGATGCGGACGAAGAAGCGGACCGTATTTTTCAAAAAGTACAGTCAGGAACCCTGCGCGGCGTATCGGTCGGATACCGTGTCAGCGTCTGGGAAGACGTCGAAAGCGGGGCCATGAGCACTAATGGGCGCTTTGCCGGGCCGTGCAGTATTGCCATGCGCTGGGAACCATTTGAAATATCTATCGTATCCGTACCGGCAGACGCAACCGTCGGCGTAGGCCGGTCTATGCATGAGGAACAGGAGGAGAAAAACATGGAAACTAACATGAAACACACACCCTATGAAGAAAAGAATCCGGCAGACATGACCGCCGAACAAGAGAAAGCAGCCCAGGAAGCGATTGACCGCGCTTTGGAAGCGGAACGGAAGCGTAATGGGGAAATCATGGCACTGTGCCGTAAATTTGATGTAGATGCGGACGAATTTATTACCAAAGGCATGAACCTGGAAGACGTGCAGAAAGCCGTGTTAAAACGGCTGGAAGAACGGAATAAGCCGACGGAAATTGTCGTCGAACAGGAAGAACGGGAAAAATTCCGCGCCGCCGCGATTGATGGCCTTGCGATGCGTGCCGGTATTGCCGTATCCAAGCCGGCCGCAGGGGCAGAATCGTTTAGAGGCCGCTCGCTGCTTCGCCTGGCTCAGGAAATCTATGAACGGGAAACAGGCGTATCAGCAGCAAAACTGCAGGATGAAGAGCTGCTTCGTACTGTCATGTCCGGCGGGACCGGGAATTTCCCGAATATCCTGGCCAATGTCGGCAATAAATCGATGATGCATGCGTACAATGAAATCCCGACGACGTACCAGTACTGGACAGCCCGCGGATCGAACGCGGACTTTAAACCGTCGACGCGCGTTGGCCTGGGCGCTGCCGATGAGCTGTTGGAAATGACAGAAAACGGCGAATTTAAATCGGCGGAAGTCACGGATTATGGCCAGACGACAGGCATTAAGACCTTTGGCCGGTCCTATTCCATTACCAGGAAAGCGATTATCAACGACGATCTGGGGGCACTGACAGAATTGCCGGCGAAATACGGCGCAGCCGTGAGACGGATGATTAACCGCATGGCCTACGATGCGCTGACCAAAGATACGAATCTCTTTGCCAGCAAAAATAAAAACAGTGGAACAGGGGCTATTAGTATTACGTCTTTAGCGGCAGGTAAAGTTGCCATGGCCCGGCAGACGGACCCGTCCGGAAAAGCGGTCATTAACGCCCTGCCGGTATATCTGATTGTGCCGCCGGAACTGGAAACGACGGCCAGCCAGCTGATTGCCAGCGCCGTCGACCCGACGAAGAACAACGCCGTGCCGAACCCCTTTGCCAACAAGCTGACCGTCGTGTCGGATCCCTGCATTACCGATACGGAGGCATGGTATCTGGCCGCGGCTCCCGGTGTCATTCCGGGCATTGAAATTACGTATCTGAATGGCAAAGATACGCCGACGATGGAAACACAGGTAGATTTTAACACGCTGGGTATCAAGCATAGAATTTACATGGATGTCGGCGTGAATATTTTGGATTTCCGGGCCTTTTATAAATCGACAGGAAAGGATGCGTAAATATGGGAAAAGCAACGTTTGTACAGACAGGAGACATTATTGACTACACGAATACTGGCAGCGCCATAGCCTATCATGATGTTGTAGTCGTAGGAAGCATGATTGGCATTGCCCAGGAAGAAATTGCACAGAATGCAGTCGGCGCGGTAGCGATTGTCGGCGTACACAGCTTTGCGACCGATGCATCGGACATTACCGCGGGCAGTCCTGTATATTATGACAGCGCGTCGGGAAAAATCACGAAAGAGAAAGGAAGCGGCGTCTTTGCCGGGCTTGCTGTTGCGGCAGCTTCCGGCGGTGTTATCCCAGTAAAAATTAACGCAGGAAGCGAACCGGCAGCAACCGGCGGAGTGGGAGGATAAGAATGAGTACGTTTAAGGACATGGTGGCAGAGGATTTAGATATCTTTATCAATGCCGATGAATTTGCCGAAACGCATCAACTTAACGACACAAAGTGCCTGTGTATCATCCAAAGCCCGTCGTCGGAAGAGCGGGCCGTCGGGACCGGCGCGGCATACGACATGTATCGTGGTCTCTCCGGCGTGAAGCTGACCATCCATGTAAAGACAGCAGACCTGCCGGAATTACCCCATGAAGGCGATACCATGACTGTAGACGGCGAATATTACCGGGTAGCGCAGTGCATTGACGACATGGGAATTCTCACGATTACCTTGGAAGGTACGACGACATGATTACTATCGAGTTTGTCAACGACGATTACCATCAGGTGCTGGATGCGTTGTCTAAGTTTCGCGCCGATAATGTTCGCCGCGCCGTATCACGGGCGGCGAACCGTGCCGCCGTAACAGGGCGCAAATATGGCATCAAGGAAGTCCAAAAAACGTATACCATTGATGCGGAAACGTTGCGTGGTGCCGTACATATTCAGCGGGCAACGCCGAAAACCATGCAGGCTACTCTGCAAATCAGGGGACCGATGGAACGGGCGGAACAATTTGAAGTCAGCGTGGACAGTGCAAAAGGCGTATTCGTATCCATAAAAAAGGGACGCAGCACGTTGGTGCCGCGCAGCTTCAGCGTACAGGGAAAATTGTTTGCCCGCGTGGACAAATCCCGCTATCCGATCCACCGCCTGTATGGGCCGTCGGCCGCGCAGATGTTTGACAATGACGACGTGCTGGAAGCCATTGAGCAGCATAGTATGGAAATGTACCAGAAACGGCTTCCGCATGAATTAAAATGGCAGGAGAACCATTAAATGGAAATCATACAAATGAGTCCGCTGGATGCGGCAGAACACATTGCCGCATTTATTGCGCAGACAATCAAAACCTATGAAACCGAACAGCCGGGGCAGAAGCCGTTTAACGTCTTCCCCGGCTTTTTGCCGGAATGGAAAAGCCGGAAAGAGCAACAGGAGAACTGCCCGGCCATTGCCGTGCACCCGTCGCAGGTTATCGACAACGAGAATGAAAGCCACAGCGTCATATCCGTGTTGGTTTGCACCTACGATGACGACATGAAACACGGCCACAGCAGCCTGTATCAAATTCTGGAATACTTGCGGGCGGCGCTGCTTACGGAAAAACGGGTCGGACAAAAATTTTACATCATGGAAGATGTGAAGACCATCATACCGGCAGAGCAGCCGTTCCCGCGGTGGTGGGGCCAAATCGATATAAACGTATCGCTGCCTCAGCCCATGTGTGATTATTCGACGATTTGGGGAGATGAACCATGAGTGATGAAAAAAACGTACAGCAAGCAGTGAAGGCGGCGCAACCGAATACATCGGCTCGGCCGCTTATTTACGTTGGACCGAATCTGATTAAACGGGGCCTGATTACGTACATGACCTTTAGAGACGGCGTACCCAGTTTTATCACAGACGATACGCTCAAAAAATTAATCGTACCAGCCAGCGAATTGACGAAAGCGCAGCAGAACGTAGCGAAAAAAGGGACGCTCCTGCATACGTACTATGTACGGGCGCAGAAGCTGGCGGCGGAAAGGAGTAACTAATGGCATATTTCCATGGCGTACATACGTCAGAACAAGCGACAAGCGTACTGGCTCCGGTGCCGGTAGCCGCCGGGTT
>ENA-ORSJ01001963-ORSJ01001963.1-human-gut-metagenome-genome-assembly--contig:-NODE-1963-length-14941-cov-3.596534_pt1 | contig 14941 bp, 10 predicted proteins | sample MGYA00242191_ERZ509158 | MGnify/ENA primary metagenome ERZ509158 (study PRJEB26280, sample SAMEA2338623) | human gut metagenome | biome: human gut; feature: human-associated habitat; material: faeces...
CAAACACTGGAGAGCGGTTGGCAAGGTCTTTCTAGACGCTTCGAAGGAAATATTCCTTGATTATTGAGTGGCTGTCAAGAGTTTTGTCTGTTTTTTAGTATTTATTTAGCGATTTAGCTTTTAAGTATGCGGTGTATTGTTTTTTTCTATAGCTCTGACACGCAGGACATTAAGCAGACAAAGGCTGGCGGGCGCCTTATATCCCCGCCCTGAAGGACTGGGCTTTACAGCGCATTTTGGTAATCCTCAGTCTTCAGCGCCCCTTTGGACGCACGGGCTCAGGACTGGCGGCGCTTGAAAAGCCTTTCAAGCTCGGCTTTATCCCAGCGCAGCACAATGGGCCTTCCATGAGGGCAGTATTCCCTGTCGGGTGTAGCCAGCCACTGGCGCAAGAGGGAGAGGGCCTCGTCGCGGGCAAGCGTATCCCCAGCCTTGATGGCGGACTTGCAGGCCATGGAGGCAAAGCGCGCGTCCATTTCTTCCCTTGTTCCTGCCAAAACCTCGCGCAAGAACTGCATAGCCTCGGATCTTTGCAAAAGGGCCGGTATGGCCCGCACAATCAGGGTCATGCCGGACATCCTGGCAGCAAAGCCAAGCTCGGCAAGCCTTTGTGCCACCTCGAAAAAGCGCTGGGACTCGCTTGCGTGCAGGGAAAGTTCCAGGGGAACAGCCAGTCCCTGCCCCTCGCCGCAGTACCCGCGCGCCCGTATCCGCGCATAGAGGACGCGCTCATGGGCCGCGTGCTGATCGAGCAGGAGCAGGGCTCCGGCAGCATCGCGCAAAACAAGGTAGGTTTCGGCCACCTGTCCAAGATAGGTCACCCCCCTGATTGTGCCGGAAGCAAAATCCTCGTCCTCGCAAGGCCCAATTTTCTCCTCCTCTGCCGGCAGGGGTCTGGAGGTGAAGGAGAGTGGCTCATAGCGTGCGGCGTCCTCTTTGGCCGGCTCCTCGGGAAAGGCCTTTGCCACCCTAAAAGAGTCTGCATCCCGGGCTACATTCCCCTGCGACGCATTTGCCTGTGCCGCGCAATCTTCCTCGGGCACGAACCATTCAATGTCCGTCTCCTGCTCCCTGGATCTGCCAATGGTCATGCCAGGGTTGAGCTCTTCGTCTGCCTTTCCCCAAAAGCCCACGGGCCTAGAGACAAAGGGGCGGGCAAGAGGGGCATCAGGGCAATTGTCGTTGCGATCTTCTTGCCGGCTAGAGGCTTCGTGGATGCCGGAATCGGCAGAGAAGGGGGCCTTCTGCACTTCCTGTCCAGGCCCAGCGTCTTCGGAGTCTTGAAAAATCGTCTCCGTGACCGGGGTATTGGCAGAGCCTGCACGCTCCAGTGTCTGGCCCACTGCTGCAAGGATGGCCCGAAAGACGCTTTTCTCGTCGCGAAAGCGCACTTCGCTCTTGGCAGGGTGCACATTCACATCCACCTCGTGCGGATCGAGCTCCAGAAAAAGCACTGCCTGAGGGTGATCCCTGCTTGTGATCTTGCCCTTGTAGGCCTCGCGTATGGCAGCGAATATCTTCTTGTCGCTGACACTGCGGCCATTGACAAAGATGAGTATCCTGTTGCTCTTTGGCTGACTGACACCCGGGCGCGAGACAAAGCCGTGCACGCGCATGCCGTAGGCAACCCTGTCGAGGGACACGAGATTTTCGGTCACAAGCTTCGGCCACATGGATTGCAGGCGATCGAAGACGTCCTGTCCGGCCTTGAAGTGCACAAGTTCCCTGCCTTCGCTCTCAAGGCGGAAGGTCACGTCTGCCCTTGTCAGGGCAAGCCTTGAAAGCCAGTCCTGGCAGTGTTTCACCTCTGTGGGGATGCCGCGCAAAAACTTGAGCCTGGCTGGCACGTTGGCAAAGAGATCGCGCACTTCGACAATGGTTCCCCTGTGCAGGGAAGAGGGCTCCATCCCCTCAAGCCTGCCAAAGGTCACCCTGCAGGTCCATGCCTCGTCGCTTCCCTGGGGCACAGAGGTCAGGGTGCAGCGCGAAACCGAGGCAACACTCGGCAGGGCCTCGCCACGAAAGCCGTAGGAATTGATGTTTTCCAGATCTTCCACTGTGCGTATCTTACTTGTGGCATGCCTTGTGAGTGCAAGCTCAAGGTCTTCCCTTGCCATGCCTGTGCCATTGTCCTGCACGCGGATAAGCCCCTGACCGCCATTTTCAAGACGCACCTCTATAAAGGTGCTCAGGGCGTCCAGGCTGTTTTCCACCAGTTCCTTGACAACACTTGCAGGACGTTCCACCACTTCACCGGCGGCTATCTGATTGCACAGTTCCGGGGGCAAGAGCACAATTCTGGGCAGGGGCATGGGTTCTTCCTTCTTCAAAAGCGTCGGTTGGGATCGTACACGATTTGGGGCTTAACCCCATAGTACAGCTTCATTCGCAAACAAAAATTCTAGGGAAAAGACCGGACAGGAGCAAGGTCTGCCATAGTCCGGATCCTGCAGGAAAGCTGTGGCCTTGGGGCTCTTGACGAAAACAGTTTTCGTTAATAAAAAGATAGTTGTCAGAATGTCCCCGTACATATGGAGGGCATTTGCCAGGATCAAGTCAGCAGTTTGCAGGAAGGACAGCCAGAACTTTCTGTCCATTGTGCGCAAACTGCCTTTTCCAGGACTTTTCCTTTTCCTCGGCTTGCAACAGGAAATTCACATATGCCCAGTATCAGCAACAAGAAGACATATCCGATCTGTATCACAGTAAGTGAAAGCAGGTACCCCGACCCACTGCACAAGGGCTTTGATCCCGAAATGGTCTACGTGCAATGCGGTGTTTGCGGCGCGCCTGTCATCTGGGAACAGGGCAAAACCAGCGAGCTCTTTCGTACAGCCGGCATTGATCCGCTGGAGCTTGACCCAACCTGCATTCTTGTCACCAACGGCTGCCCGTCCTGCAGCGGACACGGCATGTTCAGCGTTCAGATCCTGCGCGTGACCGAAACACCTGCGCAGTACTATCCCGTGACCCTGGGCTACGCCTAGGGCCCCATCGTTACCGATCTTGTTCCCGAACTTTTCAGGGGCGGACTTGCATGAAGGCAGGTCTGCCCCTTTTTTTGGCACATGGCCTAGGCCCAAAGCCCCCTCAAAAGACACATGATCCCTGCAAGCAGGATGACGACCTTGACTACTATGCGGAAGGCATTGACGTTGATTTTGCGTACAACAGGAACGGACAGGGCAAACCCCAGGACGGATGCGGGAAGGCAGTACAGGGCATAGGTGACGATTTCTTCCGTGTACAGGCCTGCCATTGCCTGCATGATGTCGGTCACAAGATTGCGCAGGAAGAAGAACACGCTTGTGAAGCCCAGAAAGCTCATGGGATCAAGACCGATCAAAAGGGCATAAAGGCCCACGATCGCACCGTCGATGGTAATACTTGTCCCAATCATGCCGCTCAAGAAACCTGCTATCAGGGCATTTTTGAGGTTGCTCTCCATTCTGCCCCTATTCTGCAGAAGCTGCATGCCGACAATGCAGAATATGAGCATCATGCCCACAACAATTTCCAGCACCGTTGCCGGCACGTATTTCAGGATGAAGAGGCCTACCACGTTGCCGGGAAGGGCGCCGACAATCATCTGCAGGACCGTTTTCCAGGGGCAATGCCTGCGATACACATAGGCCATGGCCGCGGTGAGCCCTATTGCCGTGAAACAGGAGACAAGAATGACCTTCTGAACAGGCATGACCAGCATCATAAAGGGCATGGCTATGATGGCAGCTCCAAGGCCGCACAGGCCGCAGATGAAGGAGCCAAAAAACCAGGCACATACCGAAACCAGCAGTTCGAGTTCCATAACTTTGTCCCGCGACAATCAGGCTGACTGCCCGGCAAGGCGTTTTTTTGCCGGGCCTTGCGGCGAAGGCTGCCGCCTTGGGTGAAGAAGGGTGAAGAAGGCAAGGGTTGCGCAAGTATAGTGATTTGCCCCTGCAACGACAATAGAGGGAAGACTTTTGCATTGTTTCTCCTGAGGCTTCCTTCTTCCCTTTCCGCTACAGCCTTGAAAATGAGGGTGAGATTTTGCGGCAAATCGGAGGCCCAGGCCAAAGCGGCAACACAATAGCACATCTTGCAGTAGATAATGTTTTGCCTGACAGACACATGCACATTCTTTCTTGTGCGGAACAAGCGAGCGCAAATCACAGGCAGTTGATGGATGCATCAGAGATATTTCTCCCAAATACCATAGTGATTTTCTCGCGTATTGAAAATACAGTACTTGCCTTGTGTGCGAAACAGCATGATTTTCCAAGGCAATCACAGTCATGGACAAAAGGATTTCCAGTCTTTTCCTTGACAAGTTTCTTCTTTTTTTGTAGACGCCCGAAATTGGTCCCAATAACGGACCATAAATTCTGTTTGGAGGCCGGCGCAGTATGGCAATGCAGGAAGCAGGGCGTGACACCGATACCTTTGATTTCGGTTCTGCCCTCGAGAACTACTTAACCCCCGACTTTGGCGAGATCGAAGTAGGTTCCATCGTCAAAGGAGAAGTCGTCCGGGTTGGTGACGACAATGTTCTGGTTGATGTCAGCTTCAAATCCGAAGGACAGATACCCACAAGCGAATTCCTTGACAGTGCAGGCAATGTGACCGTCAAGGTAGGCGACAAGATCGACGTGTATGTGGACCGCAAGGACGAAAGCGAGGGGACAGTCATCCTCTCCTTTGAAAAGGCCAAGCGCATGCAGGTGTTCGATCAGCTCGAAGACGTGCAGGAAAACAACAAGACCATCAGCGGTCGCATCACCCGCCGCATCAAGGGCGGCTACACCGTGGACATCGGCGGTGTGGAAGCCTTCCTGCCCGGTTCCCATGTGGACCTTCGTCCTGTTCCGGATATGGACGCACTGGTTAACCAGGACTTTGAGTTCCGCGTTCTCAAGATCAACCGCCGCCGCAGCAATGTCATAGTGTCGCGCCGTGTCCTGCTCGAAGAGGAGAGGGACAGCAAACGCAAGGCTCTGCTGGAGACCCTCGAAGAGGGCCAGATTGTCACCGGCAAGGCCAAGAACATCACCGAATACGGCGTCTTCGTGGACCTCGGTGGTCTGGACGGCCTTCTGCATATCACCGATATGAGCTGGAAGCGCATCCGTCACCCCAAGGAAATGGTCACCCTGGGCATGGATCTCACCCTGAAGGTCCTTTCCTTCGACCGCGAGCACTGCAAGGTGTCCCTGGGCCTCAAGCAGCTTGTGCCCGATCCGTGGGAAAACATTGCCGCCCGCTTCCCCGTGGGCACAAAGGTCCATGGCAAGGTGTCCAACCTTGTGGACTACGGCGCCTTTGTGGAGCTTGAGCCCGGCGTCGAGGGTCTTGTGCACATTTCCGAAATTTCCTGGACCCGCAAGCTGCGCCATCCTTCCCAGCTTGTGCACACGGGCGAAGAGGTGGAAGTTGTCATCCTGGGCGTTGATGCAGAAAAGAAGCGCATCAGCCTCGGCATGAAGCAGGTCCATCCCAATCCCTGGGAGCTGGTGGCCGAGAAGTACCCCGAAGGCACCATCCTTGAGGGCACCATCAAGAACATCACCGAATTCGGCATGTTCATCGGCATCGAGGACGGCATCGACGGTCTCATCCACGTTTCCGACATTTCCTGGACCAAGAAGATCCGCCATCCCAGCGAATTCTACAAGGTCGGCGACACAGTGCAGGCCAAGGTCCTCACTGTCGACCAGAACAACGAAAAGTTCACCCTGGGCATCAAGCAGCTGGTCGAAGACCCCTGGGCCCATGTGCCGGACACCTATCCCGTTGGCTGCACCATCAAGGGCATTGTGACCAACATCACCGACTTCGGCATCTTTGTCGAGGTTGAGGAAGGCGTCGAAGGCCTTGTGCACGTCTCCGAACTGGGTCTTGGCAAGAAGGGCAAGACTCCTTCCGAGCTCTTCAAGGACGGTCAGGAAATCGAAGCCAAGGTCATCCACGAGAGCGCCGCCTGGGCCTCTCTCTCAAGCAGGTGCACAACCGAGCCGAAGAGAAGGGCAAGGAATACCCCGCCGGTCCTGCCGAGGCTGGCACCATGAATCTGGGCGAGCTTCTGAAGCGCGCCACCATGGAAGCCGAGCCCGCCGAGGACGACAAGAACTAGGCCTCAAAAACAGCACTCCAAAGACGGGAGGGGACAGATCCTTTTGGATCTGTCCCCTCTTTTTTTGTGCAAGGGCCAAACAAGGCCCTGCAGCCGGTTTTGCAGCCCTGGTTGCTCAGGCTTTGTTTCGCATCACCACATGAACAGAAACTGCGGGCTTTGCGCCTCTTCCTTCAGGGACTGCATGCCCCTGGCAAAGGAGTGCGCCATGGTCGAGAGCTGGCGCGAGAGCCATGTCCCTTCCTCCGGCTTTTCCACAAGCTCCCGTGTCCTGTCCACGCCGGTCTTTTCGGAAAGCCAGTCTATGGCCTCGCGCATGCCGCCGATTTCGTCCACAAGGCCCCTTTCCATGGCTTCACGTCCGGTGAAGATGCGCCCGTCCGCAAGGGCAGCTGCCTGCTCCTGGGTCATCTTGCGCCCTTCGGCCACAATGCCCACAAACTGGTTGTGCATGTCCTTGAGCACAGCGTCGAGATATGCCCGTTCCTTTTCGGTCAGGGGGCGCAGGGGAGAGCCCGCGTCCTTGTAGGGTGCTGTGGTCAGGGTCTCCTTGCCTATGCCAATGGTTTCCATGAGCTTTTGCACCTGGGGGATGTCCATGCGAACGCCAATGGAGCCAGTTACTGTGGAGGCATTGGCAAAGATGCGCTCGCCTGCCATGCTCACCATGAGTCCGCCGGAGGCGGCAGTGCTGCCCATGGAAACCACGATGGGCTTCGATTTTGCGAGCCTTTTCAGTGCCGAGTAGAGTTCCTGCGAGGCTGCGGCACCTCCTCCGGGGGAATCCACACGTAGGACAACGCCGCGTATGTTGTCTTCCAGGGCTATCTTGTCCACCCATTCGAGCTCTTTGGTCACATCCAGAATGGGGCCCTTGATGGCGACAAGGGCAAGCGAGGGCTCGTCCGCAACCATGTCCGGGCCTGCGCCGGAACCAGCACCCTTGCCAAGACCAAAGGCAAGACCAAGGACAAAAAGCAGCAACAGGACCGCAAGAATGGGATGCCTTGCGAAAAAGGAGGGTTTTGCGATGCGCTTCCACACATAGTCCGGCACTGTGGCAAGTGTTACGTTTTGCAAAACTGCCCTGCCTTCCTTGTCACTCTCTTCCTTTGCTGGCATAGTGACACTGCCTGTTTCAGGCCCGCTGTCGGGCGTGCGGTTTTCTTCCTGCATATCCAATCCTTCCGTATTTGTCCGTGATTCGGGATACCGGGAGGGATGTCCCTCCTTTGCGACAAGGTAGTGCCTGCCGGGCCCCTTGCCAAGACCCTGAGGGCCGACTGACAAGACGGCCGACAGGGAAAACCGCAAACAGGCAAGGACGCATATGACCACACAGTGCACATCTTCCCAAAAGACTCTTATGCGCCTGCGCGTCACAGCAAAGGGACAGGTGCAGGGCGTAGGCTTTCGCCCCTTTGTTTTCAGGCTGGCAAAAGAGCTTGAGCTCACGGGACATGTGGGCAACACAAGCCTTGGCGTGAATATCGAGGTGCAGGGAAGGGCCGAAAACGTCCGCTCCTTCCCCAAACTTCTTGCCGACAGGCTCCCTCCCCTGGCCTCCCTGACAGGCCTTGAGACAGAGGAGACGGAAGTAGTCCAGGGGGAAGAAGCCTTTCGCATTGTGCAAAGCCACGGCCAGCACGGACACAATGTACTCATAAGCCCGGATGTAGGCATATGCGACGATTGTCTGGCAGACATGTTCGCGAAGGACAATCACCGCTACCTCTATCCCTTCACCAATTGCACCAATTGCGGCCCGCGCTACACCATAACGCGCTCCATTCCCTACGACAGGGCCGTCACCTCCATGGCCTGCTTTCCCATGTGTGAAGAGTGCGCCAAGGAGTACCAGGACCCGCTGGATCGCCGCTTTCACGCCCAGCCCATAGCCTGTCCGAAATGCGGCCCCGCTCTCTGGTTTGTGGAGCAAAAAACGGATGCCACAGCGCCAGGGGAGAGCAAAATCCATGGACAGGAAGCCCTCCTTGCCGCAAGCTTGGCCCTCCTGCAGGGAAAAATTGTCGCTGTGCGCGGCCTTGGAGGCTTTCAGCTTGCCTGCGATGCGCACAATCAAAACGCTGTCGCAACTTTACGCGCACGAAAAAACCGTCCTCACAAAAGCTTTGCCCTCATGGTGCGGGACATGGACGCTGTGGAGAACATCTGCCTTGCAGACGCTGAGGAAAAAAAGCTGCTCTCCTCGCCGGCAAGGCCCGCTGTCATCCTGAAAAAGCGCCCTTGTGTGGCTTCTGAGCACAGGCTGGCCGAAGGTGTTGCCCCGGATCTCGAAACCCTGGCAGTCATGCTGCCCACCACACCCCTGCATGTTGTCCTCTTCCACCATCTGCAGAAGCTTTGCGATGAGCTCAAGCGTCCGGTGCCTGCCCTTGTCATGACCTCGGGCAATGCCAGCGGTGACCCCATATGCCTTGGCAACAGGGAGGCCATACGGCGCCTGGGGGACACAGCCGACTGCTTTTTGCTGCACGATCGCGACATCCTCTGCCGCGTGGACGACAGTGTCCTTGTGCTCGACAAATGCCAGAAGAATCATGCCCCGCTCTTTTTCCGCAGGGCCAGGGGCTTTGTTCCTTCACCCATTGATCTCGGCCGCTCAGGACCTTCCGTTCTCGGCATGGGTGCTGACCTCAAGGCGACCATCTGCCTTACGCGCAAAAACCACGCCTTTGTGGGACAGCATACCGGGGATCTGGAAAATGTCGCAACAGCCGGCTTCTACAAAGAGGTCCTTAACCATCTCGCAAAGCTTTTGGAGGTGGAACCAGCCCTTGTTGTCACGGACCTGCACCCGGACTTCACCTCCACAATCTGCGGAACAGAAATGGCGCAAAAAAATGGGCTTTGCCTGGCGCGCCTGCAGCATCACGCGGCCCACGCAGCTGCCGTTCTTGCCGAACACAAGGTAACAGCGCCTGCCCTGGCCATTGTCCTTGACGGCTTTGGCCTTGGAGAGGACGGGACCGTGTGGGGCGGCGAGCTCTTGTCCATGGATCTTCCAAAAGCTCTTTGGCGCAGGGAAGGGCATCTTTCCACCTTTGCCCTTCCTGGCGGGGACAGGGCTACCAGGGCCCCCTGGCGTATTGCCCTGACTCTTGCAAGGGACGTTGGCGCGCAGGCAACTGTGCAGGCCATGCTTGAAAAGTACGGCACAGAAGGGGAAATTGTCCTGCAAATGCTTGAGCGCAGGCTGAACACGCCCCAAACCTCAAGCTGCGGGCGCCTTTTTGACGCAGTCTCTGCCCTGCTCGATATCACAACCAGCACAAGCTACGAGGGGCAGGCCGCTATCCGCCTGGAAACCCATGCCCTGCGCACGCTTCCGGAAATGGACGTTTCCTGCAAGGCCATACGGCAAACCCTTCGCCAAAAACTGGGGACTCTTCCAAAGCCGGACGCTTTCCTTGCAAGAACTGCCAAGGGGATGGGCACAGTCAGCTCACAGGCCCTCTTTGCAAGGGCCCTTGCGCTGCGCGAGAACGGGATAGACGCAGGCCTTGTCGCCCTGGATTTTCATTACAGCCTAGCCCTAGCCTTGAGCCGTCTTGCCGCGAGCAGGAAAACCGTTATTTTGGGCAACACTCTGGCCCTTGCCGGAGGTGTTCTCAACAACACCCTTTTGCGCACAGCGCTTGCAGCCCTTCTTGAAGAGGAAGGCTTTCAGGTCCTTGTCCCCCACATGGCTCCTCCCGGGGACGGGGGCATAAGCCTGGGTCAGGCAGCCTTTGGCCTTGCCCTGCTCGAAAACAATATGGTGTCTCAGGGGGAGACCATCATTTGCCAAAGCCGGCAATAACCCTGCCGTTGCGCAAGCTCACCCTGCCAAGGGGCAAGTCTTTCAGCCACAACCCTGCTTCCTTACCGGAAAGACCGGTCTTCATGCTTGCGCCGCTCAAAAGGCTGCGCACCTCGGCCACACTTTCAAGGACCAGAGCCTGTTCCTTGTCCCTCATGAAGGCCCTCAGCCTTGGCTCTGCCTGAAAGCCGCCGCTTCCAAGACGCCCCAGAGGGAAGCCCTGCCAGACAAAGCCCTCTGGCAAAAGCTCAAGGCTTTGGGCAGGCAAAAGGCGCACTGTGCCCGAGAAGACGGCAATGCGCCCGTTGGGCAAAAGTTCCGGGTCAATGGTCGCACAGTGAAGGGCACTTTTGCTCATTTCCCCTGGCATGGGAAGAGACTTTCCGGACATCCTGTCTGTGTCGGGACTGGTTCCGGGTTTTTTGAGCCTTGCGATATAGAAGCCCTGGGCCTGGGATTTTTTGCCGTCCACGCGCAGTGTCCCTTCGCTTCCTGCCCGATCGTCCCAGGCAAAGCCCGCAAAGGGCTCAATGGGATCGCGCACAAGGCCAAGCTCTGCCTCTGCCCAGGCCACCTGCTGCTCGTTTTCCTCGCTGTTGGTGGTGCAGGTGGAGTAGACCACTGTTCCGCCAGGCGCAAGCAGGGCGGCTGCCCTGGCAAGAAGCCTGCGCTGCAAAACAATGAGGGGGCGGACCTTGTCCTCGCGCCACACCTCGAGCACCTTCGGATTCTTTTCCACCGTTCCCCAGCCGGAGCAGGGCGGATCCAGCAAAATGTTCTTCCAGGAGCTTTCCACCAAGGGGATGGCATCGCCCGAAAAGGAGCATGTCCCGGCACAGACCGCATTGGTAGTCTGCAGGTTCATGCGCAGGGTATAAAGGCGCGAGTGCGAGAGCTCATTGCCGAGAACAAAGCCGTCCTTTCCCACCATCTGGGCCAGAAATCCCGTCTTGCTGCCAGGGCTTGCGCACATGTCGAGCACGGCAGCCCCCCTTTGAGGGGAGAGTGCCAGAGGGGGCAGCATGGAGGATCTGTCCTGGATGTAGACATAGCCGAAATGGGCCGCAAGCGAGCTTCCCAGGGGAAAGGGCTCCTCGACAAGGCGAAAGCAGCTTGCGGAAAAGGGCTCGGGCTCGAAGCGAAAGCCCTCCATGGTCAAAAGCTCCAGAACCGGGGTCTGGTCTTCTGTTGTGACGCGAAAGGATCGCAGGGTCTTGTTTGTCATGGCCTCCTTGTACCTGCCCCCCAGGCTTAGCACAAGCCCGGGGAAAGCCCTTTGGGGCCATTTGTCCCGAAAGGAGATTTTCCTCCGCACATTTTCTGGCGCCGAAGAGTCTTGCCAGAGCATTGCGCAGCCGGAAAAGTCCGGCTATCATGCCGCATTCAAATTCCGACAAAGGACCCTTTTTCCTGTTCGTGCCTGCCGCACACCTTGTTGCCGCAAGGGCAGGCAAAACAGCGAATTTCTTGAGGAGTATATCCTATGCCTGTATTCCGTCTTGCCCTCTCCCTGTGCTGCATGCTTGCGCTCGGCCTGTGCTTCAATGTGCCCGCCTTTGCAGCCAGAGACAACGGCATCATCATGAACGAAACCGGGAATAGCAGCGGCAATGCTTCTTCCGGCACCTATCTCAATCCCCAGTTCCGCTACCAGGGAGCCGGCGAATCCGATGGTTCACGTCTGCGCACCCAGCGCCTGAAACAGAACATGGCCGGCATGCTCATCGCCGACTTCAACGGTGACGGCAAGAACGAGATCGCCATCCTCGGCAATCACGATGTGTCCATCTGGACCTGGAGGGGCAAGAACTCCCGCATGCAGGAGCTTGGCCGCCAGAAGGTTTCCGCCACCAACGACTGTTTCAGCTTCAGATACATGGATCTGAACCGTGACAGGGTGCCGGATCTTGTCATCACCACCTTCTCCGAGGAAGACGGCAGGCCCTACACCTATTTCTACACCTTCAAGGGTGGCAAGTTCCGCGAACTGACCCGCAGGGTTCCCTACTTTATTTCCGTTGCCAAGATTCCGCCCTACTACACTCCCACTCTCGTGGGTCAGGGCTGGGACAGCGTGCGCCTCTTCTCCCCCGGCGTGCGTCAGGTTGTGAAGAATGGCGACAGCTATGCCCTGGGCTCCAAGCTGAACCTTCCCAAGGGAACCACCTGCTACAACTTCTCCTACATGCCCCCGAGCAAGAACAATCCCGAACAGCTCATTGTTCTTACCGATGACGAGCGCATCAAGCTCTATCAGGGCAACAACCACAGCCTTATTCACACCACCATGGAGCGCTTCTCCGGCTCCGCAGTGGGCATTGACCACTACAAGGGCATGCCCGGCCTCGGCGTGGACAGAAACTACCAGATGCCCACCAAATACTACGCGCCCATGGAACTCATTACTGCCGACATCGGCAACACTGGCGAGCCCGTGCTGCTTGTGAACAAGCCCATATCCACGGCTTCCCAGTTCTTTGACCGCTACCGCTACTTCCCCCAGGGCGAAATCCACGCCCTGTACTGGGACGGTGTGGGTCTTGCCCTCAAGTGGAAGACCCGCCGCATCCGCGGTTCCGTCGCTGCCGTGTCTTTGGCTGACGTTGACAACAACGGCGTGCTCGACCTTGTGGTTGGCCTCAACACCTCGCCCGATCTCGGCGTTGGCAGCAGACAGTGCATGATCACGGCCTATCCTCTGGATGTGAGCGCCATGAATCCCAACACGCCTGCCGACATGAGCGACTTCGAAGTCAATCCCAACTTCTAGGCCCAATTTTCAGGGCTTGAGGCTCTTATTTGTGAAGGCAGAAAGGGGATGAACTCTCCTTTCTGCCTTCTTGCAAATCATATGCCGCCAATCATATGCCGGATTTCATTTGCCGGATTTTGTGCCAATGGCAAACCTCAGGCTCAAAAGACTGTCTCGCAAACCCAATAAGGAAGACTCTGAAAACAAAAAAGGAGCTCACATGCGCGTTCTTGTAATCGGTTCCGGTGGCAGGGAGCATGCCCTGGTCTGGAAGCTGTCCCAAAGCCCTCTGGTCACCGAGATATTTGTGGCCCCTGGAAACGGTGGCATGAACATGGACAAGGTTTCCTGCGTCCCTGTTCAGGCAGACGACATCATTGGCCTTGTGAAACTGGCCAGGGAAAAGAAGGTGGATCTTGTTGTCCCGGGTCCGGAGGCAGCCCTCACCCTGGGCATTGCCGATGCCCTTGAGACAGCAGGCATTGCCTGCTTTGGCCCCGACCGCTACTGCGCACAGCTCGAAGGCAGCAAGGCCTTTGCCAAGGAAGTGATGAACAAGAGCGGTGTGCCCACCGCAGCCTGCGCTGTCTTCGACAACGCCGACGAGGCCAAAAACTTCATCAGAAAGCACAAGGGTGGGCTTGTGGTCAAGGCTGACGGCCTTGCCGCAGGCAAGGGCGTCATTGTCTGCCACACCCCCGAGGAAGCCATTGACGCCATTGACGTCATCATGACCCAGAAGACCTTTGGCAATTCCGGCAGCACTGTCGTTGTGGAAGAGCTTTTGCAGGGCGAGGAAGTCTCCCTCCTGTGCCTGTGCGACGGCGAACACGCCGTGCCGCTGCCCTCGGCCCAGGATCACAAGGCAGCCTACGACAACGACGAGGGCCCCAACACTGGTGGCATGGGCGCCTACAGCCCGGCCCCCATTCTTCCCGACGAGGAGCTGGAAAAAATGACCGATCTGGTCATCCGTCCCGTGCTCAAACATCTGGCTGCCAAGGGCCATCCCTTTGTGGGCGTGCTCTACGCTGGCCTCATGATGACCGCAGACGGCCCGAGGGTTCTTGAGTACAACGTGCGCTTTGGCGATCCGGAGTGCCAGCCCCTGCTCTCCCGCCTCGACAGCGATCTTCTGTCCATCATGCTTGCTGCGGTCAAGGGCGAGCTTTCCCCCGAGCTTGTGCGCTTTACGCCCAAGTCCGCGGTGGGCGTTGTCATTACTGCAGAAGGCTACCCCGGCTCCTACGAAAAGGGCATGCCCATTGACGGCATCGAGGACGCAGAAAAGCTGCCCGAAGTCGTTGTTTTCCACAGCGGCACAAAGATTGCCGACGGCAGGCTTGTCGCAAGCGGCGGCCGCATTCTCTGCGTGACAGCCCTTGGTGACGACCTTGCAAGCGCAAGGGACAAGACCTACGAGGGCGTTTCGCGCATCAATCTTCCCGGCAGCCGTTTCCGCAAGGACATCGGCATGAAGGGCATAGTGCGCCTCGAACAGCTCAAGACAGGCAAATAGAGTACAAACAATACGGAGGTTCCATGGCACAAGTTGTCATTCTCATGGGATCCGCTTCCGACGAGGAAAAGGTGGCTCCCTGTGTGTCCGTTCTGAAGGAGCTCGGCATCACAAGCCTCATCACCATTTCCTCTGCCCACCGTACCCCGGAAAGGACCGAACAGATCATTGCCGAGGAAGAGGCAAAGGGGGCCCAGGTCTTTATCTGCGCAGCCGGCATGGCAGCGCACCTTGCGGGAGCCGTGGCTGCCCGCACCATCCGCCCTGTCATAGGCATTCCCATTTCCGGTTCTGCCTTCGGCGGCATGGACAGCCTGCTCTCCACAGTGCAGATGCCCCCAGGATTCCCCGTTGCCACTGTGGCAACCGACAAGGCCGGCGCTCGCAACGCTGCCTGGCTTGCCGCACAGATCCTGGCCCTCACGGACAAGGATCTGGCAGACAGAATCCGCGCTGCCAGGGAAAAGATGAAGGCCGACATTGAAAAGGCCGGTGCAGAGCTGAGCGCTCGCTACAACTAGCCGCACCAACAAGAAATCACTGGGGAGTGGAGTAGAATCCGCTCCCCTTTTTTCACGCCCTGTGCGGCCATATGCCCGCGTTATTTCTGGCTGTCCCTTGTGCTTTCCGCAAGGCCGTATTTCACTTTGGATATGAAAAAAGGGTCCGTGACCTAATCACGAACCCTTGGAAATTTCTGGTGGAGCTGGACAGAATTGAACTGACGACCTCTTG
>ENA-ORSJ01001975-ORSJ01001975.1-human-gut-metagenome-genome-assembly--contig:-NODE-1975-length-14891-cov-3.924508_pt1 | contig 14891 bp, 15 predicted proteins | sample MGYA00242191_ERZ509158 | MGnify/ENA primary metagenome ERZ509158 (study PRJEB26280, sample SAMEA2338623) | human gut metagenome | biome: human gut; feature: human-associated habitat; material: faeces...
GACCCTACGCTCGACGGCGGCGACTGGCAGACGGGACTAAGCGTGGGCGCCCTTGTGGGCCTGCCGTTGTCGCAGAACATACCGCTGTACCTTGAGGCCGGACTGCAATACACCGAGAAGGGAGGACGCAAGAGGATAACGACAACCACGGGCGAAAGGAAGAAAATGACCTACGACCTCAACTACATCGAAATGCCCATCGTGCTGAAGTACATCTACCCCATCGACAGCCACTTCACGCTGCAGCCCTTCTTCGGAGGATACCTGTCCTACGGAATAGGCGGAAAGATAAAGAACTTCGGCACGCGCGAGGCCTTCAGCTCGTTCTCCGACGACGCCTTCCAGCGCTTTGACGGCGGCCTGCGCGTTGGATGCGGCGTAGGCTTCGACCTGTTCTACGCCGACCTGTCCTACGACATCGGCCTGTCCAACATCTGCCACGACACGTTCGACACGTCGCGCAACGGCTGCCTCTCGCTCAACTTCGGCGTGAACTTCTAACAATGAAGTTGCGAAAGGCCATCTTCCAGATTACAAAAGACCACGTATAACACGCTAAAAAGCCGTCTTTCACACCATGAAAGGCGGCTTTTTGGAACACGTACGTTTACCGTCGAAATTGCGCGACCTCATACAATAACCCTCACAAATCGGCCTAACCAGATATTTTATAATGTAAGTCCCCCAGCCTTTGCTGCCGATACTAAAGCTCATACCACCTAACGCATCCTGCGGAAAAGCCTCAGACTCCCAATTGACACTGGTAAAATTGACCCGAGATGCAAGTTGAATCATAACATCAATCGCGCGGACGGAATCATTGACGTGTTTCAACCCGATTTTCTTTGTGTCCCAATTACCCAACAATGCCAGATTTCCCGAAATATAAACTTCGTACTCGGGACTATCCACCATTACTTCGATAAGTTTCGTGATACACCCTTTTCTCCCCTCTACACAAAAAATAGTGCTGATTATCCGCTAATTTTGAGTTAAAAATACGGCTTTTGGCAAAACCCTGAACCTAACCGATAATTTAACAAACATCATAAGAAAATGAAAAGTTCTTGGTTCGATGTTTCCCGAAAAAATCGAGTTCGACGGAATAAAATATCGAACCAAATCCTACAACAAGGTGCTTGACCTTATCTATCAGCAAACCAATGAGTTACGAGGAGACAAAAAAGAAAAAGGAGAAAGATTTTCGTCTTTCTCCAATTCAGTACCCAGAGCCGCATTTGAAAATGCTAAAATCGATTAAAGGGGATGAAAATGAAAATCATTCAAATTTGCTTAATATAAATTGGTTTTCAGTGATTTATGTAATATATAAAAATTTAATCGTATTTAGTCAGTTTGCAAGATATTTAGCAGATGTGGGGAAAATGTGGGGAAAATCTTTGGTGGTACTCAGAAATAGTATTATCTTTGTCCCCAGATTTCCCCACCATCAAAAAAGAAGTATGAAAGTTACGTTCATTATCAAGAAGTCAGCAAAGCGTTATGACACGGAATCGACAGCCACCATATACCTGCGTCTAAGGGATGGCAGGCGATTAGATTCCGTTGCTCAAACGGCACTTTCCATTAACCCCAACTTATGGGATGAAAAGAATGAATGCGTCAAGTCAAAGGCTGTTTGTGACCCCAAACTTCGCTCTGAGACCAATGAGGAACTGCGTAAACTCAAAGGCTTCATCGAGAAGGAATACAACCGAGACAAGGATAATCTGGATAAGGACTGGTTGAAGGCAGCTCTTGTCAGATACTATAATCCCGATAAGTTTACGCCCGAAGGAGAAAAGAAACAGACCTTTGAGCAACTTTTTGATGAGTTTCTGGAGAAGCACCGCCTTTCTGAAGTTCGCAAAAAGAATTTCAAGGTTGTCAAACGCTCCATGCTCCGATACGAACTTTATGTCAGAAAGGTTAAGCGGAACAAAAAGGACTTTGTGCTTGATGTGAATGATGTTACCAAAGAAACGCTGGCTGACATGTGGGACTTCTTTGAGAACGAATACAAGTACTTTGAGAAATATCCTCAGATTTATGAAGACATTCCTGAAAAGCGAACACCACAACCCAGAGGCAAGAATACACTGATAGATTGCTTCTCACGAATCAGAACATTCTTCTTATGGTGTTATGAGAATGATAAAACCACGAATCGCCCATTTGACAAGTTCCCCATTGAGGAGTGTAAGTATGGTACACCTATTTATATATCATTAGAAGAAAGGGAAAAAATATGGAATGCAGACCTGTCTGCTAGGCCACAACTTGCCATCCAACGTGACATCTTTATCTTTCAGTCGCTCATTGGTTGCCGTGTGAGTGACCTTTATAGAATGACTAAGCAAAACGTTGTCAATGGTGCTATCGAGTATATACCAAAGAAGACGAAAGAAGGTCGGCCTTTAACGGTTCGTGTTCCGCTGAACGAAAAAGCGAAGGAAATCCTCAAGCGGTATAAGGATTATGACGGGCCAAGCTTGCTTCCCTTCATTTCAGAACAGAAATACAATACGGCCATCAAAGAGTTTTTCAAACTTGCAGGCATCGATAGGATTGTCACCACGTTAGACCCTCTGACACGAGAAGAGGTGAAACGCCCAATACACGAAGTTGCCAGTAGCCACATGGCACGAAGGACTTTCATCGGTAACATTTATAGAAAGGTAAAGGACCCCAATCTCGTTTCAGCCCTGTCTGGTCATAAGGAAGGCAGCAAGGCTTTCCAGAGATATAGAGATATTGATGAAGAAATGAAGAAGGACCTGGTTAAATTATTGGATTAGACTATGGCTAAGCAAGATTTTGAGCAATTCAAGCAGGAAATGAAGAACTGGCTTGACAACCATCTCGATGAATACGATGCCTTCGTGGAAGACATCAACGGCAAGTCATACCAGAGTATTCAACAGATATACTCTCTGGCAATGCGATTGGCACCCAAGCTTATGAAAAAGGCAAGGAGTGAGTTTCATGGTGACATAACTCCCCAAGAGAAAGACTTTGAAACGTTTGTTGCAGATGAGAACACAGCGTCTCTGTTAGTCAATGAGTTCCATCATGTGGAGTCCTCATCCATTGTTCCTTGCCTCTTAGCATGGCTTTATTATGGCAAGTGCTATGAAACGATGGTGGAACGATTGGAAGCAGAAATCGCTGACCCTAAATGTGGTAAGGCAGAGCGATGGATATACAAGGTTATGATTAAGTTCGTCATCAACGGGAGTATCAGGAACAAGATGCGAACCAAGGAAGACTGGACCCTCTTTAAGGCAGACAAAGAAGCAATGAGAAATGGAAATGTGGCTGATAATGTAATCGAGGAAGTGAAGAGTACAAGCCCATTAGTCGAGAAGGCAGATGTGGCAACACCAAAGGCCTCATTCGAGGATTACCTTCTATGCTCAAACAAGGAAGAGGTGATAGATCGCATCAAAGCCATACTCGCTTTCAGGCATACTGCCCCTGATATGTCATATCTCTATGCTGCATTGCAGGAACTCGGATTCCTTGATAGGTGTAATGCTACAACCTTCCACAAATTACTTCAGGAACTTGTCCCAACAATAGACTTGAAAGGAACAAGGAATTTCCAGATAGCATTTCGCAAAATCTTTGATGAGGCTGGGGACTTGCTATTGCCTACAAACCTTGAAAGAAAGTACATTGATGACTTCAAAAAGAAGTTGCAATCAACGGATAATTCTGCTCAATAATCCGAATATTTGAGCACATCTTCAAAGTTTTTCAGCCCAAATCGATTTCTTGTATTTCGCTTCCTATTTCGGCGAAATACAAGAATTGCAAATCGTTGAAAATCAATTATTTTTAGCTATACTTTTGTGCCATCGTTCCAAGTGGAGCGGTGGCTTTTTCATCTATAACGCCACCAAGATGAGAGGGTCAAAAATCTGGTGGTGCATGTATTGCTATGACAGATTTAATGTCTATTCTTTCGACAGGTAATGCTAACATCAAGTTAGAAATTACCGGTGAGGACTTGCGCAACTTCTCAGAGGAACTGATAAGTCGCGCAGTCAATGAAGTTGCAATGGTAATGCAAGACAACAAAGAAGATTATCTGCTAACCAAAGAAGAAACAAAGAAACGCCTCGGTGTTTGCGATGCCACCCTCTGGCATTGGGACAAGAAGGGGTACCTGAAGCCTGTTAAGGTTGGTTCCAAAGTAAAGTATCGAGAATCGGATGTAAAGAAGATTCTCGGAGTTCAGAACAAATCATTTGGCAACTATGGAAAAGAATGAGAATAACAGCCAGGGCATTTTAGCTCTAACCAACAAAATCCGTATGGAAGCCAAAGACGTGAAAGGAATCGGACTTCCCCTCGATGCTTTCCCACAGAAATTGCAAGACATCATCTTTGAGGTGGCTCGCATAGAGCAGTTCGATTTGGAGTATCTGACTCTGAGTATGCTATCGGTAACAGCTGCCACATTCGCATCCGTGGTTCATGGAAGAGTTGCCCAGCCCTGTATGTCATCCTGATAGGAAGACCAGGGCAGGGTAAGACTCCACCTCTTGACTATGCGTTCCGTCCACTTCAAGAACATGACTTTCTTCTGGTCAGCAAATTCATTGAAGAGAACAAACGCTATGCAGAGCTGAATGCCGGGAACAAAGTCAATGCCACTGATACCGACAAACCAGTTCTCGTGCAGACCATTCTCTCCGACCTCACACAGGAAGCCATGATGAGGATCCATAATGACAACCAGCGTGGAGTCGTCATTCTCGTGGATGAAATCATGGGATTCTTCAACAGTATCTATCGATACAATGACAATCCCTTACTAACCCAGTTGTTGACAGCCTATAGTGGTAAGCCCTTGAAGGTGTCCCGTTGCAACAATCCTATTCCAATCATCATTCCGCATCCCTGCATCAACATTATCGGTACCACCCAGACGCAGCGCATAGGGGAACTTTTCACGAAAGAGAATGTATCAAGTGGGCTGATTGACCGCATCTTGTTCCTTCATCCCAAGAATCGTGACATTCCCAAGATGGAGGAGAACCCTGATGCAGGTACGCAAGGGAACGACAGAGCAGAGTGTGCATACCGGAAGTGGAAAGCGATTATTGATAAGTTGCTTTCACTGGAACCCGATCACGACGAAAAAGGTATCATCAACCCCAAGGTGTTAGACATGAGCGAAGAAGCCTACAGGTACTTTGCCCAGTGGAAAAACGCTCTCATTGAGAAAGCCAACAGTATTGAGGACGAAAGGCTTATTGACAGTCGTATGATGAAAGCCGATTCCAACGTGGCCCGACTTGCTCTGGTTTTTCAGCTCTTGGGCTGGGCTTGTGACGAAATCCACATGCAGCACATAGATGTCCACTCTGTTCAGGCTGCCATCCGCATGTATGACTATCTGGAGCTGTCGTACCAGAGCGTCAGATCACGTATTCAGACAGAGACTATGCCTCCTTTGAAGAAAGCCTTTCTTGATTTGGTGCAACCAGATTTCACTACAGCTGATGCTATCAAAGCAGGAGCAGAAATAGGCATCTGTGAGAGTACTGTCAAAAAGGACCTCACAAAGATGTGCGAAGAACGGATTCTTCAGAAAACGGCACATGGTGTTTACAAAAAACTACTCTGATACACCCGATACATTTTACACTTTACATTTTTCCAAAGTGTAAAAGTGTAAAGTTCCGTCGTGTAAAGAGCCTTATTCAAGAACTCAAAAAGGATTAGAATTATGAATGAATACCGATTTCATCTCCAGAAATACGTAGCCGGACGGACTCCCAAACAAACCTGTCCCCAATGCGGCAGAAAGCGATGCTTTGTCAGATATGTTGACGAGGAAGGTAAGATTGAGTTCCCCGACCATGTGGGACGATGCGACCATGAGGATTCGTGTGGCTACCATTATACGCCTAAAGATTTCTTCAAGGACAACCCAGAATTGAAGCCTAACAACTTTGAGAATGAAACATGGAGATATGATAAGGCGACTAAGCCCGTCCTGGTTAAGCCAAAACCAGAGACCCCGTCTTTCATATCAGCCGACATGATGCGAAAGACACTCTCGCACTATGACATCAATCCCTTATACCAGTTCCTATGCAGGACCATTGGCAAGGAAGCTGCCAACATCCAGTTTGAACGCTATAAGGTGGGAACTTCCAAGAAATGGGGAGGCGCCACAGTCTTTTGGCAGATTGACAAGGATTGCAACGTTCGGTCAGGAAAGCTGATGGGGTACAATCCCAAAGACGGACATCGTATCAAAGAGCCGATACCGCAGGTCTGCTGGGTACACTCGGAACTGAAACTGCCAGACTTCCATCTGAAGCAATGCCTGTTCGGAGAACATCTGCTTGCCACATCTTCTGCCACTGTCATACTGGTGGAAAGTGAGAAGACCTGTCTGATAGCATCCCACTTCATGCCGGATTACCTTTGGTTAGCCACAGGTGGCAAAGATGGATGTTTCAATGAGGATGCAATGCAGGTGCTACATGGCAGGGATGTGATTCTGATGCCAGATCTGGGCGCGACGGAGAAATGGACGAGGAAGTCTACCAACCTCACTCCCATCTGCAAGAGCGTGACCGTTTCAACAGTCTTGGAACAGATGGCGACTGATGAGCAGCGTGAAGTGGGACTTGACATTTCGGACTTCCTTCTGATGCAGGAAACTAAGCAGATGATTCTCCAGCGAATGATAGAGCGCAATCCTGCTTTGCAGGTACTCATCGACAAACTGCAACTGGAATTAGTCGAGTAACCAAAAGCTTGCTCTATGACTTAGAATAAAAGTCCATAACACAATAAGGACTTTTTGCCTGTCAGCAATAAAGTCCCTTTGGGTATCTGGCAAGCACCAGCCCCGACCGTTACGAGCAAGCTCAATCAACAACCTTTATAAAACATCGGAAACATTATGAGAACAGATATCAAACAAGCCATGCACATGGATGCAGCGAAGTCCTTCAGCACGGCAGAAGCAAACGAGAATGAACGTCGTTGGAACGAGGAACGGTTTGACCAAAAGAACCAGGATCCAACCAATCACTATGACAAAACTCGGCAGCATCTTAACTTTGAGATTGGCCCAGACGGGAAGATTCACCCACTCGGCTATCAAGAGAAATCCTTGGAGGTGCGTCTGGCAGAGAGATTGAAGCAACTGGGCTGGCACAGCTTCAAGGAGGGAAGCAAGAACCAACCAAACATGTGTGCAAAATTTATCTTTGGCGGTAACCATGACCGTACACTCCAGATGGCATTTGGTGACCAGACGGTTTGTACAGACAGAGGTGCAGACAATAGCCACTTGCACCGATGTCCAGAGATTGAACGATGGGCGATGGATGTCTATGACTGGTGTGTCCTCCGCTATGAACGAGAGAACATCATCGGCTTTCAGGTCCACTTGGACGAGACATCACCGCACATCCACGCTCTGATAGTCCCCATCGGCAACAGGAAGAGTGGTCGGGAATGCGTCATGTGGTCGGCCAAGTTCGGAAAGAATAAGTATGAATATGGTCAGATTTTGAAGGAAATGCATACGTCTCTCTATGAGAAGGTCGGCAGTAAGTATGGCCTTGACCGTGGTGACAGTATAGACGGACGATATGTACAGCACCTTGGCAAGCGTGACTACATCCGTAAGCTCAACAAGGACATACACCAGTCGGAGAAAGCCATCAAGGGACTAAAAACCATGCTGGCGAATCTACAGGCTCAGATAGAGGAACGTCAAAAACAGCTGGAAGACCTCGATGGGAAGTTGCGAAGTGGCAAGATACACCTGCAAGACTATGAGGACGAGAGGAAAAGCTTGCAGCGTCAGATTGTTGACTTACATAATAAGGTCTATGACAAGATGGCTGCCATTGGCAAGAAGGAAAGCGAGTTGGCGAAACTGACCAAGGAGGTGGATGCTGTCAGCAGCGTCATACAGCCATTTCGCAACCACAAGATTGAATTTGACCCGCCAAGGATTACTGAGAAACCGCCACTGTTCGGTGTTGATAAATGGCTTGACAAACAGAACGACCAGATAGCTAAACGCTTCACATCAATAGTCAGAAAGATTGAGTCTCTTTATATGCAGGATGCAGAACGTCAAGTGAAGGCAGCACAGAAGAACGTGCTGGCAGACTATCGAGAGTTGAATCAATTGCGTGGTGACTACGAATCCCTAACGGACAGCAGTCATCAGCAAGATTTCGCCTATCGCCAGTTGCTTGATCAGTTGAGCATACCATCCATGCGAGTCCAAGTGCTGGCTATTGCTGATGCTCTTATTGGCGGCAGACCAATCCCTACTTCTGGCGGTGGTGGCTGTACGACATCCGATTTGCGATGGGATGGGCGCAATCCGGATGAAGAGGAAGATGCTTACCGCAGAAGATGCCTGTTGCAGGCATCGAAGATGGTTAGCGGCAATAGCATAAAGCGAAAGAGATAGAATTCTTTCAACAATTTTGTTTTTTATGCTACTTTGGGGTTGTGAATTTCTTGGTTCTATCAACTCTCCAATAATTGGAGTCAAACGAAGAGAGTCCCCTTATTGTTCTAGGGGTAACTCTTCGTTGAACTCTTGCTTTTTGATTCGTTGAATCAGGTAGCTGACAGACTTCGGAGCCTTGGAACGACACTCCTTCAACTGGGCATCAAAGTCTTCTTCTGACAAATCTGAGTTGAAGGCTTCTATCAGCTCGCTTTCTTTTGGAGAGTCAAGCATGATATTATGACGCTTCATCAGCAAACGCAACGCATGGATGCCTTTGTCGTACTTTGGTTTTGCTTCCACAAGTTTGCGCATTAAGTCAAGTCCGGGGTCACCGATGTGCATCTCATTGAGCATGGCAATCATGTAGAGCACCTTGGCATCTGGCGTTGCCATGTCAAATACGTCACCCATCTGAACGTTCACTGCGTCTGCATCAGTGTAACGCTCAAGCATGGCTAAAGCACGGGACTTCACATAGAGGACCTCCTGGCACTGGTGGTTTTCGAGTACAGCATCTGCAAACTCCAATGCTTGCTCGTACTGACCAGCATAGAGGCTTAGCAAGGCGGCAAGGAACTGTGAAGCCCAATGACCTGATGTTAGTAGCTCTTCAGGAACGTTCTCAATACACCCCATGAGGTCATCGTCACAGATGAGAGTGTCAAGGAATCGCTTTGCCTGTTGCATTGCCTCTTTGATGTCGCCAGTTTGTGCTTTCTTGCACACCAACAAGAGGTATTGCTTGGCGGCTTCGTCGTAGTCGTTCTTCTGCAGCGCACCATAGACAGCCTTACCACTTTCTATCTCGTTGTTGATGACCTGTTCGTCATTGTAGCCACTTGCGTATGCGATGATCTCACGACTTGTGTGAGCATACTGTGGGATAACATCCTTTGAGAGGAACAGTCCATCCAACGACCGAACACGGCTGAGTGCAACATAGAGCTGGCCGGCAGCAAAGAGACCTCGGCTGAGGTCAAGCGACATCTTGTCAAATGTCATACCTTGACTCTTGTGAATGGTGATGGCCCATGCCAGTTTTAGAGGATACTGGGTGAAGGTTCCTGTCACCTCCTTCTTCAGCTTACGTGCTTCACGGTCGTACTCATAGCTAACCGAGTCCCATGAAGTACATGGAACCACGTACAGATCGCCATTGCTCAGTTCTACGTGGATTTCGTCTTTCGTGAGTTTGACCACCTTCGCCAGAGTGCCGTTCGCCCAACGCTTCTGTTGGTCGTTGCGAGTGAACATCACCTGAGCACCAACTTTCAGTCGGAGGTTTAGCTCTACAGGCAGTTTCTTGTCGTCGAACTTTCCTGCAATGGTTCCTTCGTAAGTGAACTCCTCAGCATCAATCTCAGCCAAACGTTTTTGGTTGATGCCGTCAGCGGTCTTGTTGAGCGATGCCAACGTAATGACCATGCCATCTTTGCTCTGCGGCTGAGTCACACGCTGGTTGAGGCGCATGATGTTCTCTGGGGTCACCTTGTTCATACGAACATTCTCCAGAATGTGAAGGAACTGCTGGTCGTCATCCTGACGATATACCTTCTGGAATTCAATCTTCACAAGGCGCATGCGTTTAATCGCATCTGCTTTGTAGAAGAAGAAATCATCTGTCTGGTAGATGTCGTGTAGGAGTTCACGCTCAGCACCCTGTCTCACAACCGGTGGCAACTGGAACATATCACCCACGAAGATGATTTGCTTTCCACCGAAAGGCTGAGTCGTACGAAGCGCTCTGCGAAGAGTGTAGTCGATGGCATCCACGATGTCACATCTTACCATTGACACTTCATCGATGATGATTGTATCTGCATGGAGAAGAGTGAGTATACGAGCCTCGTTCAGTTTGCCGCATGTTCCTGGCGTACACACCTCCATCGGAAGTCCGAAGAAAGAATGTATGGTGTCACCACCTGCCAGAATTGCAGCCACACCGGTTGGTGCTAGTGTGATGAACTGCTTGTCTACCATCTTCTGCACGTTACGGAGGAAGGTTGTTTTACCAGTTCCTGCACGGCCTGTGAGGAAAAAGCTGCTGTTGGTGTTGGCAATGAGCTCGTATGCGAGCACTTGCTGTTGGTTCTGTGTGTCTATCTGTGTGTGTTCCATGTTCATCGCTGTTCGATTGCTGGGAGTATTTGGGTGAGACGTGTGTTGAAATCGCTGTCTAGGAAACTCTTGTAGCATCCGTCAATGAGTTCCTTTGCTTGGCTTTCGAGTTGAACAGCAGGTACCGAAGTACGTTGTGCCTTCAGAATGCCAGCGAGGAAGTCTTTGACCATAGCCTCGGACTCCATGCGGACAAATGCCTCGTTACGATGCACTTTGTCATAGTCACGCTTCTGGATGAGTTCGACTCGTTTACCGTTGAAGGCGTAGAGTTCGATACCATCGATATAGGTCCAGTTGTGGTAGAGACCTACCTTTTCAACAATGACCACTCGGTCACAGAAGCGGATGCCACGGTAGTAGCGATTGCCGCTGGCACTTTCGTACTCGTCGCAGATGAACATCTTTTGACCGTTATCCCATGCAGGGACGTGAACTCTTGGACTGCCGAAGGTTGGCAGAATGCTGTCGAACAGGTTCTTGCTGATAGCTTTTGTCAGTGTTGCCATGTGTTTAGATTTTGAGGTTTGTTGTTTGTTTCGTTTTGTTCTCTGTTTAGCGTAGCAGCTGCTTTACGCAAGCTGCTTACGCTGTGTTTCCTCTATCATCTCGCGAGAGAAGGAGAGCATCTGTTGCTCGCTGACGTGTGAGCCGAGTGCCTTTGCCTGTCCTGCCAGGAAGTCTTTCAGCATGATGATGCTTTGTTCCTTAGCGAACTGCTCGGAGAAGCATCTCCAGTTGCAACCTCCCCAGAACTTTTGAGCGATGATCTTTGCTTTCTACCCATCCCAACAGAATAACGTGATGCCGTTGAGGAAGGTGTGGGCATAACCTTCACCGATGTGGTAGTACACCGCCAGTCGCTTTGAGAGACGGATGGCTCGGTAGTAGGTGTTGCCAGCGGCGCTGGTATAACCGAGGGTGAGATACACGTTCTTCTCAGGATTGTAGGTGAGAGAACTGCCCGAGAGGGTTGGGAGTGCCTTTGCGGCAACGAGTGCGAGTTCTGTGCTCATTTTCGTTGTGTTTTTGTGTTTTTGACGGAATAGGCCGTCGCCGATGATATTAAAAAATGTATTAAACAAAACCAACTCTCTCGGAATTGCGATGCAAAATTACAATCTATTTTTCTGTTAATCGAAACTTTTGGCAAAGACATTGGTTCCCTCTGACTTGGAACCATTTGCAGAATGGAAACCAATGCCTGTTTACGTTAGGCGCATAGCTGATAGCGCTGTAGGAAGCCCAGACTTTGGCTTGCGTAGTAATGCTGCAATTGCTTTGTAAACCTGTTGCCACTCCTACCAGCCCGACGATGGGCTGATTGTGCCTGGCGCTTCTCAACGATCCGACGAAGGATGCGCTTCTGACAAGCATACGATTTCATTCCGTTACGTCCTTTCAGGTTGAGAAGTATACCATCAAAGAGTTCTCCCTCCAAGATTTGAGTCAAACGGTCGCAAGACTCTTTCGCAGCAGCCTTTCGGTACCTAACACATTTTGCCAACAAAGCCCAACTCTTTGCCACCTTGCGTCGAGCATTTGCTTCTGCTTGAATGCATTTTTGGTTTACCTTCTGCACCATCTTCTTGTTCACATTCTTTGTGTTGTTCATCACTGTCTGTCCGTTGTTGCTGTTGTTCTTCATTGTTGTCGATTTTTGGGTTTGTTGTTCTGTTTTGCGCTGCAAAGATACATATCGTTTTCTTGCCAGCGAAAGAGTTTTTCGGAATGATTGGTTCCCTGTAGGGTGGAACCATTTGCCACCCCAAGGGGAACATCATTTGAGTATCAGAGGATGGTGTCAGGATTTAGCCAAGTGTCATCAGGCTTAGCAATCAAGCGCGCATTCTGATACACGGCATCCAGGGGTAAGATCGTTTCAGGTGTGTAGTACTCGTTCTCTTTGTCAGGAGTGAGTATGAGTGCAAAGTCTGGCTTGCTGCTATACGTACCTTTCAAGTAAATGGGCATCAGCAGTTGGATCTTCCCTGTCTGTGGGCGATACATCGGCACGATGAACTTGTAGTTGCGTTGAGCGATTGCAACAGCGAACGTAATCGCATCATCCAATTTGCGACCGAGTTCGTCAGAGGAAGCGGCCTGCATCTCTATCGGAAATCGCTGCCTACGTTCTTCGATGATGTGGGTGAACTTGTCGAAGTCCTTGTCTATTGTCCAGGTCGGCTGGTATATCACCTCCTCCACTTTCTCAAAGAAGTGCGGCTGCTCTGGGTGAACATCTTTTGCAAACCCGAGTTTGCGCAACTCCAGTTCTTTCCTCACTCGCCTTGGACTCATCAGCAGTTCACTTCCATCCTTTTGCTTACGCACCTCCACCACAATAAGAATTTCGTGAAAAAACTTGTCCAGCAAATTGGTGTTGAAGACGAGGAACCTGCTATCCTGACTATACACGAGTTTGTTCTTCGCCCCCCTTTCTGCCTCCTTCTTGAGGACCTCGAAGGTGTTCTCAATGTACGACTTCAGAATGGGATGGTTGACAGCAGACGGTTTGTTTTTGAACGACCACGTCTCTGGAATAGTGCTGGCGGCGATGTCCTCAAGGAATGCAAGACCTTCTTCCTCGTTCTTGAAGTAGAGGTCTCCCCAGTGGAACATCCTGCTGGCTCGGATCTTCGCATCAAGTGTTGCCTTAGAACCCCATGACACGCCCTTGAAGACAGGCTCTTTTCCTCTTTTCTCAAACCAACCGATAATGGGATTGCCTGTAGTGTCTGCCAGCCCTGTCTCAAAATACAAGTAGGCGGCATCCTTGCGTGTTACGTCCTCACCTGAACGACTCTGAGCGTAGCCATACTTGTTAAGGTACACAATACTTGCTCCATCAACAAGTGCGTTGAGTTCCGCCGTGCTCACTTGTTTCTCATCGGTGAGCAACTCGTTGAGTTCTGCCTTGCAGCTTTTGAGGTTCGTCACATAACCGAGCTTAAGAAGACCGGTCTTGGGGGAGTTGAGGTTCATCTTGTTCTCCATAGTCTTTAGATTTTGTTCCTACCAAATATTTGCAGCGTCAATCATCGTGGTAGTTTCGATGTTTTGACGCTGCAAAGATATAGACTTTTCTTCTTGCTATGAAGAATAGTTATCAATACATTGGTTCCGTTCTATTTGGAGCCATTTGTATCTAAGGACTATGGCGCAAATGATGTGCTATTCATACAATTTTGCTAAATCTTTTACTCGTTGTTTGAATAAATCCCTCACTTCTTTGGGTGATACAATTTCAAGACCCGCTCCCATCTGTAAAATACGGCCAATGAACTCATTGTTCACCTCCACTTCCAAAGAGAACTCACCATAGGTTCCATTTTCATGGTCACCCCACAGAGTGGCAATGGACTGTGACTGATGTATTGGTTTCGTTTCGGTCAGCTTATAAATATAATATGTATGCGCGCGTAAGACTATGTCATATTTTGTGGTATCTTTTGTGTGGCTAACTCCGATGATATCCTTGAAAAACTGTTCGTAGAACAATGGAGGAGCTGGAATGTATCCTACCTTTGACTTTTCGCGTGGTTTGGTCTGAATACGATCAAGTGGAATATCATAGCCGTTCTCAGGAGAATGCTCTTCCGCATGCCCGAACAGATGCCACCTGCCATTATGCTCTTTCAAATAGTGAGGGTGAAAAATCAGAGTCTCTTGTTCCCCTCCAAATGGTTTGTAGTCAAATTCAAGCACTTGCTTGTTGACGATAGCCTCATATAGCACTGGAAGATACTCAATATTGGTGAGAATTCTGTCAAGGCTCGCACTAATTACCTGCTCTCCTTTCTGCTTTCGGGCTTTCATTTCCAACAAATCCTGGCAGTCCTTGAAGAAATATTCCAGCCAGGATTTTGGGAAAAAACCAGCTGAGTCTTGACAAAACTTCCAGTATTGACGCAAGTTATTTATGACCTTGGCATTCCTCATATCTGCAAGAGGGTCATTGTCCTCACCTATATATCGGAATCTTTTGTTCTTATTATTTCCCTCTATCTCAAAATGCTCCTCACCAATAATTTTGCGTATTTCGCAAAAAACTTTTGTCAACTCTTTGACGTGGTCACACTTAGATATCGAACAAGGCAAATCTTTGGCTGATTTAAGATTCATATAATCAGCCATTATGTCTGCATAAGTAAACCACTTATGGCTTATGAGCCACTTGTAAATTGTTATTGCAAATATTGCTTGGTAACTTTCGCCATCAAAGAGATTACTATGTTTCATTTGACTTACAAAATAGCTT
>ENA-ORSJ01001994-ORSJ01001994.1-human-gut-metagenome-genome-assembly--contig:-NODE-1994-length-14778-cov-3.539496_pt1 | contig 14778 bp, 15 predicted proteins | sample MGYA00242191_ERZ509158 | MGnify/ENA primary metagenome ERZ509158 (study PRJEB26280, sample SAMEA2338623) | human gut metagenome | biome: human gut; feature: human-associated habitat; material: faeces...
CATACAACCTGCTTCCTAAGAAACCGTCACTCAATATTGACATCATTGATAAAAGCAGGCTTATTGCATAAGATTATTATACCGAACTCACGTTAACCTGAGTTCGACATAATCTGTTTAAATAAATTACATCTTAGCTATCTTTTCTTCCTAAGATATTCCTCGTATGTTACGGCTTTGCTTTTTGCCTCCTGCCACATGCGTTCACGTACCGCTTGCTCATATTGCTCGAAAGCCCTTGAACACTCTTTGAGGAAATCACGCAGGCTACGTATGACGACCGACGGCGTGAAATAGCTGTAAAACTGGCCGTATCGGCCTGCGCTGAAACGATAGAAGAAAAGCAGGAGTTCGTCCGTTTTCAGGTAATAAAACTCGGTGGAGATGATTTTCGCTGTCTTGGCGAGCTGATGCCTGTCTGCCTGTCCCTTCAGTCCTTCAAAGTCGCCAAGTTCGTAAAGTTGAGGTACAAGCCATGCCTCGGCTGCTGTTTCGCCGTAACAGGCGTTCAGTTGTGAAAGCGTCGGCGAGTTGCCGAAATAACATTTGTCGGGATAGGCGCACACTTGCATCTGCCTGTCAGGGCTGTTGGCGAGCATGAAATCCTTGATTGTGGGGTACAATCGTTTAAGACCGTCATACTTTCCCCTTTCCGTCGGTGTCGCATTTGGCGATGAGCTCTTCCGTAAGGCTTGTCGCATCGTTCCTTGCGCATTCTCTCTCTTTGGATATTGTATCGGAGTTCCGTTTATATTTTCCATAAGTCGGTGGTGTTATTTGTTCTGTTTCCCATGTGCGGCTGGCAAGGAAATTGCAGAAGTTCTTGCGGTATTTCGGGTCAGGACGCGCCGCGACGTACCGGGGCACATAGTCAAGTATTGCTTCACGATCCTCGTCTGACAGTCCGTTCCATTGTTGTTCAAGCTGTGTTTTGTTGCCTACAGGCTTGCCGTATAATGCCCACACACTCTCAAAAGTTTGGCTGTTTTTAAGCTCGTTAGATTTACCGACAAAATCGCCAAGTGCAATATTTTCTGAATTTTCAGCAGTATTTACAATGTTTCTTTCTTTTATATTTTCTTCGTTTTTATCTATATCTTCTTTATTATTACTATTATAATTATCTCCGCTTGGGATGCTTTCGCTTGCGACTGCAACGGTCTTGCTCCGTCGGGATGCGGCCGTATGCGATGGCACGCGATTGCCAACTGCGGTATCCGACTTGTTCACATTTATCGTTGCATACCGTTTCCTTGCGTTAATGGCGTTTTTCTCGCACTTCTCCTGATAGGCTTCAACGTTCTTGTCTATCTGAAACTTGAACATACTGAACACTGCTGTCAACGCTTTATCGCTCCACTTCGGTACCGTTCCGTTAGAGGCGTAATCAAACAGAGCCTTAAACAGCCGTCCGGCCATAGCGTCGTCAAGGCAGGATACGGCCTCCGCATTGCTGATGCAGACGGTGAAACTCTTAATCTTTCTGTCCATACGCATTACCGTTCAATAATTCCAAGACATCAGTGTACTTGTACATCACCCTGCGCTGCCCTACTTTCTTTGAACATAAGCTGCCTGCCTTGTTCCACCTCCACAGCGTGCTAAGGTCAACGTGCAACATCCGCGCGGCCTCGTCCCTTGTTATGAACCTTTCCTTGTCAGATATGACAGCATCATGTTTTTTATCGATGTAGGCCTCGCTGTTTTTTAGTGCGATGCTGCCATTTACGGCCTTGTTGATAAGCTCGTCAAGGTCGGCCTTCGTAATGATGACCAATTGAGTTCCAAAAGGTGCTTTTTCGTCTTCCATTTTACCGTGTTTTGCTTTGTAATACATCATCTTTTATAAATACCCTTTTGACAGACGTTGTCTCCGCCTTGCAGAAGGCGATTTCATCGTAAAGTCGTCAATGCAAAGATATTTATTCCAATGTTATAAAATCGACGGTAAAAGCCACAAACACAGGGATTTGCAATAAAGTAACATGAAGTTCTACGGTGTTCGATGGAAAGTTCGATGGAGTTCTGCAAAATTCCGTATTGTTCAAAAAAATTGCCTCCAATGGCATAAACCAAAGGAGGCAGTTGCTATATAAAAAGTGTAAAGAGGTTACTTTTTCTTACTTGCCATGATTTTCTTCATGAGCTGTTTCATCGTTCTTATTTCCGCCAGCTTTTTATCGTCCGGCTCTTCTTTTGTCAGGTTGCTTTTCTGTACGCTATAATTGTTCTTGCTACCGACAACATCCTCTCCGAATATTCTTGCAGCTTCTGTATAAGAAGGAATTGAAATCAGCCAGTTCATGTTCGTGTCGGCACCACAATAAAAGGCAAGAACCACATTTTTGCCACCGTTGTTTTCCTTGAACAGTTCCTCGTATGTTTCAAACACAGGCTCATCAACATACGCCTTATTTACGTACTGCCTGATGAAGTAGGCTTTCATCGCACTGTAATGGTCTGTATCTTCTTGATCTTTGGTCTTAATTCCGTTTGTTTTTAATGAATAATCCTGTACTGAAACATCATTCTTACGCAGCCGTCTTGATATTTTCTCTACAGGGATGAAATCGCACAACAACCTTATGAGGGAAAACACCATGACAATGGCAGACAGCACGACAACTATCCAAAGCCAGAACTTAGCCTCTGAAGAGATGCGATAACCTGACAACAGCATGGCCATCCCGATGGCTAAAACTGGGACGCATACACCCAATCCGGAGTATATGAAAACCTTGAAACTTCTATCACTCAATCTCATTGTTGCCTTTTATTTTACTTCCGTTAGTTAAAAAGTCGCGGAAATTACCACAGAAAAAGCATAAATATTTATTTGTGTAAACATCTTATTATCAGTGTGTTATATGCAAAGCCCGCGGAATTTTCACGGAAAAGCCACGGAATTTCCACGGAAAACTCGCGGAATTATTCAGCCAATACCCACTGTCTTTCCTCATTAGATTTAATCTTGCCCTGTTCTTTTAACTTCTTCAAAAGGTAATCCACCTTGTTTTTCTTTTGGTCATCGTTCAACACATCCGACAGCTTGCCGAACAACAATCCGTTAATGTCTTTCCGCGAAGCCTTGCCGAATTTCTTTAAATATTCAATAACAAGTTTCATGAAATACTCATCGTCAAAACTCCTGTTCTTTATATACTGCCCTTTCAGGTTCGCGTCTTTGGTCTTTGACACCACTTTATGGGCAAGATAAAAGTTTGGTTTGCGCCCCTCAATAAACTTGCGTTTTCTCAAATACACAGCTTGTTCGTCGGTTATGGCTTTCTTCTTTTGCACCTTGTCAAGCAGCATGATGTCGTCAAGATGTAGTTCGGGATTGTCCGTCAGGATGCGTGCAAAGTTCTCGTCAATCACTTTTCCTATTATTGTTACCCGTACCTTGCCACCTGACAAGTCATATTCAGGCATCGGGAACAGCCTTACTCGCTGGTTTACAAACATCTTCTTTATGCCTCCGCCCTCAGTTTCAATCATGTTCAGGTTGCGCATCGCCTCCACGAGGAAACGGTTGCGGTAAACCGATTCTGGGCAGTCTTTCGTCACAACGTTCTCGACACTCTCAGGCAAAAATGTTCCGTAATTCTGGAATATGATGTGGTCGTCCTCATACTCCACAACCTCTATTCTCGCACATTTCGTATAATCTTGATGGGCTATTGCATTATTCAATGGCTCACGAATGTTGAACATATCATAGCGCAACATTTCGTCAGGGAAAAGAGAGTCAGGGCGCACAAGCCTGTATTTGACATTTCTCACCTTGTTGTAAAGTCTGTCAACGCTTAGGAGCATAGGCATCGACAGTATTTCGTAATCCTTGTTTTGTGTCGAACCAGCTTCACGCAACGACCAACGGATGCAAGCAACGTAAGGACTGAGCAGATGCTCGCTCTCTTCCTTGCCTAACAACACCAACGCGGCACGGGTTATCTTGCCGTTAATCGTTATTTTAGCCTTGTCCAAAAACTTTGCATCATTCCATGCCGATATTTCCGCCTTGCGGAAAGGATTTCTTTTTACATACTCCTTGCGTGCTTTTTCTATCGCATCGGGGTCAAGGTCGTCAATAGTCGCTCCGTCAACAACGGCGACACTCCAATCATCGGTTATGACGAGTTCTGAAAGGATTGTCTGCAACCTGTCGTCCGTCATCTCCGTCAAAGAGTCGCCAATACGTTGCCAAGCTTTGTTGTGGGCATAAACAGGAAGTCTTGGTTTATGCTTTGGTATCGTTACAATCCAGACAATCTCGCCTGTGTCCTCGGCTTTCAGCTCATCGATATTAAAGTCCTCTGACGGAAGGTTTCTGCATTGACGAACAATAGTCGACTTTGCAGATTCTATTGTGTAAGTTCCAAATTCTTTAATACCAATAACATCAAAGGTCTTATCTTGTATTCCAATTACTACCACACCGCCGTTCATGTTGGAAATGGCGGACACATACGACACCACATCATCGCTTTCATGCCCGCAAAGACTGTTCTTTAAATTTTTGTATTCTTTCCAATCACATCCTTCATTTTCACGAGGGTATTGGATTCGTATGTATTCGGATATTTCCTGCTTGGTCATAAACGGTATTTATAATTGGATTTCAACGTACAAAGATATAAAATGTTATGAAATAAGGAAAGCGTAGTAATATTTATAAGTTGGTTTGCCCTAACATTTTCTTCAGCAACGCCTTCATCTGTTCCGGCGACATACTGTCTACATCGATATTGTCCCCATCATCGTTAACGTTTAACAGCTTGGAATTGTATTTAAATCTTGTTTCAAGTGGGTACATATCCTGATAACCGCTTGTTACATTATTTCCCTGTGAATGTCCCATGCCTTCGGAAATGTACAATTCTTCCACTCCAAGATGTTTCAAGTTTGTGGCAAAGGAGTGTCGCGCCCATGTACCCGACGGCTCTTTGTCCCATTTCAGCACATCCTTACAAACGTGGATAACCCTGTCTTTGATGTTTGAATTTTCCTGAACAGTCAATTTACGTCTAATCAATTCATCTTCTTCACCGTGGAATATTTGCGGAAAAACGTATGCACCTCTCTTCGGTTTGGCTGCTATTTCATTTAAGATAACTTGAAGTGGTTTTATTATAGGAACGATGACAACAGACATGCCGTTGCTTCTTGCCGATGTTTTCTTCCGCATAAACTCAAACGCCCTACCGCCTTCGGCAAAATAAGTGCGGTTGTACGTCAATCGTCCTGCATCCGCAAGGTTGAAACCGTTGCATAGGTATTGCGCAAGGAAAAGACCTAACGAATTATGCACACGTACCTTATAATCCTTGTCCCAGTTTTCAGGGTAACGCTTTTCTACAAACACATTGTAAAGTTGCGTCATCTCGTCTATTGTAAGATATGACTGCTGCCTACGTTTTCCACGAGGAATTGAAACAAGGTCGTTGTCCTTGTTAGAGAACGGATATTTGTCAGCTGAGAGATAACCTTGTTTTATGCACTCGTTCCAAACAACGCGGCAAGCCCTAAGATACATTCCACGTGTGGCATCGGCAATCTTTCCTACTCTCACGCCATTCTCATTTATTCCATTCTTCATTCCGTCGCTCCATTTCGCAATTACATCCTTGTCAACTTTGAAGCCCTCAATATTGCCGATAATCTTAATGAACGAGTTTAATGCCCATTGATAATTTTCCGCAGTGCCAATCCGTCCATCTTTCTTACGTTTTTCAATAATACCTTCCCACATTCCGATAAACGATAAGGTGTGTTCTTTCTTGTATTCCGCGCCCGACAGCATTGTCTTTATCAAGTCAAGATTCAATTCATGCGACTTGTTTAATCTCAAAATCTTGTCGCGATAGCTTTCAAGAATCTTCTGCCATTCCTTAAATTCATCCATGAACGAACTTCGTGAACTGGTAACGCTGCATACGTTGTTGAAATGCTTTTCAGTTTGAAAAGGCATATCAACCAACTTATAGTAATACCGTTTCCTGTTTATCGTAAAACAGACAGCCATCGGATATTCATCCGTTTCCTTATTAGTGCGTTTGTCAAGCACAAGGGTGATAGAACATACACCTACACGATTACAGTTTATTGAAGTTTTGTAATTCTTCATAGTCCTTCGTTTTGTCATCTTTGCGAACACCGTGCGAACACGATGCGAACACCAAACCGTATTTAATGAGATTTTTTAGAATTTCATAATTCTATCGCAAAGATAGTAAATGCTTGAATATCAAGCAAATAAACCACAAAATAAAATTTTATAAAACTTCTTAAAATCGTATATTAACAGACTCATAATCTGGAGGTCCCAGGTTCAAGCCCTGGATGGCCCACACTGAAAATCAAGCACTTACAGACTTTCTGTAGGTGCTTTTTCTTTTAACGGTGACCTTCAGGTGACCTTTTTGACGCGAAATTTTGTGAAAGTGACCTTTTGAAATTTCATGGAACATTCACATAATCATGGAAAAAATAGCTATCTTTGCCGTACGTTAGGCATAAATACAGCATTATTGTTAAGAACATAACCAGATGTCAGGAAAACGGCTCTTTGTATATCATAAAATCATTATTACGCTGATACCTGTATGCGTTGCGCTGATATGTTTCTTATCATGCGGCGATACAAAGGCGATGCGCAATGTTGCGACGGCAGATTCATTGACGGAAGCGAATCAACAGGAAGCGGTAAGATATATAGACAGCGTGGCCCGTGCCGATAAGGGAATGAGCCGCAACGACAGGATGAAATTGCTGCTGTTAAGGATGAAGGCGCTCAATAAGATGGATTGTCCGTTAGACACGGACACGCTTGCAAGTCTCGTGAAGTATTTCGACAACCACGGCAGTGCCAACGACAGAATGCTGGCAAACTACATTCTCGGGTGTTACTATATAGGTAAAGGCAATTCGCCGGAGGCCATGCGCTACCTACATCTTGCGGCCGAGGCAGCCGACACGACCGACGCCGGCTGCGACTGGCGCACACTGCATAAGGTTCATGTGCATACGGCTTTACAACTGATGGCCAAAAACGCATTGACGGACGCTATGACAGAGAACGCACTTGCGCTAAAATTCGCAATGGCGGCAAAAGACACACTCAATGCCATAATCACGCTGGAGCAACGCTCCAACATTTACCTTAACCAAGGGCAAGATGCCAAGGCTTTCGATATAAGGTCAAAACTGTACGGCATGTACAAAAATCACGGGTATGATAAGGAAGCAGCAATATCGGTATGGCCACTTGTAAGTATGTTGGCAAAGCGTGGCAACCTTGCCGCAGCTAAACGCTGTATTGGCATATTCGAAAAAGAAAGCGGACTGGTAGACAGCATCGGAAACATCGAGAAAGGGCGTGAAGCCTATTATGTTGACAAAGGCATATATATGTTCAAGCTTAACAAGATTGACTCAGCTGAATATTATTTCAGGAAATGCTTGGGTAACACTAATAGCCATTTCAACTGTAAGGACAGCTATGAAGGTTTAGAGGATGTCTATAAAAAACGCCACATCCCCGACTCGGTAGCAAAATACGCAGAACTTGCCCGTATAACGACAGACTCGATGTACGCGGAAATGAACACCACGCATCTGCAGCAGATGCGGGCAATGTACAACTATAATGAATACAAGCTGTCAGCCGAGGTATATAAAAGGAAAGCGCTAAGCGCAAGGTTGACCACTATTATAATAGCCCTCGTGGTGTCAATTTTAGCAATATGCGCGGCTATTTATATAAGAAAGAAAAGGAGGGCACGCCGAATGGAGGTTATAAAGTATGAAAGAAGCATAGCCGAACTTGAGAAGGCGCGCTTGGAACTGTATACCGTCAATGAAAAACAGCAGGCGGAAATGGCACGGATGATAAAGGAAAAGACCGACGAAATAGAACGGCAAAGAAAAACCGACGAAAGTTACATACACGAGTTGGAGCGGTCACGTGACGAGCTTCATGACCTGAGCGAAAGGCAGAAAGCAGAGTTCAACAGACTGATAGAGGCAAAAGACGCCCGGATAGACCAGTTATATCAGGAGAAACAAAAATACGAAAAGGTAAAGACCAGGATGGACAACATAAACAAATACTCTGACAAACCTATTGTCAAGCAGCTGAAACATCACGCAAAGCATGATTTCACGCCCATGACAAAGGAAGAAATAAGCCGGCTGAAGGAACTTTTCGCTGGCGAGAAACGGTTCAGTAAGATTGATAACATTGTCAACGAGTACGAATACCAGGTATGCATGCTTATAAGAACTGGCTTTACGCCATCGGATATCTGCATTTTGATGAACAGTTCTAAATCCAGCATAGCCAACGTTCGCAAAAAGCTTTATACGAAATTAACGGGATGTAACGGTTCGTCAAAAGACTTCGATGTGTACATAAACAGCTTATAATCAATTTCTTATGCTTTCAGATGTCTGCGGTTTGTGATGTGGTTCACAAACCGCAGTTTTTTTCATGGTGAACTTTTGGTGAACTTTCAACCGACAAAAAACTTGTATGAGCCATTAAAAAGCCGTTACTTTGCAACGAATAAAAATCAAAACGATAAAGTTATGAAACATATAAAAAGGATAAGAAATCTTATTATAATATTATCAGTCTTCTTTATTATGCCATCCAAAGCTCAACAAACGGCTGTGCCGGACAGTATTGCCAGGTCGTTGAATCTTGACTCGCTGATGGTAAAGGGACACAGGCCCACCGTAAAACTTGATGGCAGCGTGCAGACGGTTACGGTGAAAGGCTCGTTCTTGAGCCGCATGGGCAGCCTCGGCGATATGCTTGCCGTCACACCGGGATTCGTGCAGACGGGACACAACAGTTTCAGCGTGCTCGGTAAAGGCACTCCTGTTTACTACGTCGACGGACGGGAGGTTACTGGGCAGGACATATTCTTGGCGCTGAAGTCGAGCGACATCGACAAGATAGAAATTGACACGGAGCCGTCAGCCAAATATCCTGCCGGCACAAGCGCGGTGGTGAACATCAAGACGATAAAGCCCCTGCGCGATTATATATCGCTAAACATTTACAACAGCCTGGGGATACGCCGCAAAGTGACCGGGAACCCGTCGATAAGTTTCAAGATGAAAAACGGGATATGGAACACCAGCCTAAGCTATGACTACAGCGCATGGAACAACCTTAACAAGGAAACCTATTTCTCTGAGATATACGGCGATGACGGCAAGTGCAAATTCCGTTCGGACACGTACAACCATGACTACAGCGGAACGTTTGACCATACAGTCAACTGGGCTAACGACCTGTATGTCGCCAAGAACCAACGTATCAGCTTCATATACTACTTCAAACACCGCCTTGACAAGGAGGAAAGCGACGAGGAGGTGGCATACACAGGCATAAACCACTATGCCGACAGAACGATAAACATAAGGCCGCGCTCAAACCGCAACACGCACAACTTCACGTTGTCTTACACAGGCAGCACGGGTAAGAACTCAACCGTTAACGTCAGCGGCGACTACTCGTTGATTAACGACAACGGCACTACAAACAGCTTTGAGACCAACAAGGAAACGCTTGCCGAAACGCATATATACACAAACAGCAAGAACAAGTACAACGTGCTGACGCTAAACGGCAGCTACACTTTTCTGCTGCCGTGGAACGTGACCACCCAGATAGGCGGGCGCTATTACAACGTAGCAAACACCACCGATCAAGATACCGACAACCCGAGATTTGCCAATGACTACGCCGTCAACCGCCAGCATACGCGCGACAACGTGTCGGCCGGTTACTTTATGCTGTCAAAACGTTTTGGGAAGTTCGGCTTCACGTTGGGTGGGCGTTACGAATATTCCGACACGCGAATAAAAGTGAATACGGTACGCAACGTCTATACAGCGCACCGCCACACGGCTGACTTCATGCCTTCGGTTATGGCGTACTGCTCCCCCGCGAAGGACTTCGTCATCCAGTTGAACTACAACCGCAGTATTGGGCGTCCAGGCTATGCCGGGCTGAACCCTTATCCAACGTACCAGGATACGTTGACGTACAGCAGAGGCAACATTGGCCTTGCATCGAGCAGGACCGACAACGTAAGCCTCATACTGACGTATAAGAGCATGATGCAGTTGAAAGTGGGCTACACGTATGCTAAGAACAGTATTCTCAACGTACAGTATTGCGATGACCCATCAACCGACATCATCAGCGAATTTCCGATAAACTATCCCGAAAGCAGGTCGTGGTGGGTAAACCTCCTGTTCTCCAAGAACTTCAACCGACTGTATTTCGGTACGTCAATCTTCGTAACACTACCCCGTGACAAATATGAGTTCTGCGGCAAGATATACAATAACAACAAAGTGGAAAGCTCTGGGCAAATAAGTATGAATTACAGATTTTTCGATAAGTTCTACGCCTTCACCTCGCTGACGTATCAGAGCCGTAACAACGGCATGAACAAAATACAACGGCCCGCAAGCAACTGGACGATTGGAGTGCAGGCAAACTTGCTGAAAGACCGTCTTTCCATATCATTATCAGCCACAGACATCCTGCATCATGCAAATTACAATAACATAGACATTTATTATCTCAACACGAAGCACGGAACGTATGGCACGAACGATATGCGTGGCGTAAACCTTTCAGTTTCGCTGAACCTTTTCAACCGTAATATTAACGTAAAAGCAAGCAGGAACAACGGAGAGGTAATGGACAGAACAATGTAATAATGAAAAAATTCAAAGTCTATCTACAACATGACTCCATGGAATGCGGCATGACGTGCCTGCGCATGATATGCAAGCATTACGGAGCGGAATACAGCTCGGAATATCTGTCACGGCTGTGTTTTGCAACCAACGAAGGTGTGTCGCTATTGGGAATGAGCGATGCAGCGGAACGACTGGGCTGCATACAATGTGCGGAAGGCTTGGACTGGAGCAACTACGCAACATGCCGCTACCCTGCATATTGCACTGGAACCAAAACCACTTCGTTGTGCTGTACCGAATAAGCAAAAACGGCAAGAAGTTCTACATAGCCGACCCGGGCAAGGGACTATAGACACGCTGATAAAGGATATGGAGGAACACTGGGTCAGCACGCGCTCGGAGGGAGGCGACAAGGGCGTGGTAATGCTGATAGAAACTACTCCGATGTTTTACGACCGCATGAAAAATTCGGCAAAACAACAAGAAGAAAATGTCTGCTATATCAGAGGCTTCTCCCTCTTTATCTTTTTCTTTCCCTTCTGTTGCAGTTTCTTCACAGGCTGCGGCAGGGGAAGAACACGGCAGAGATGTTTCAGTCGGAAACCAAACATAGCCGTGTCAGGAAAGACGGTGCGTCCGAAGTTGTTGTATGCAGTATTACAAGAAGTTCCTATGTCGCACAAATTCGCTTCGCTTATTCGTACCACATAGGCATATTCCGGCAGTCGCAAGCTTCCTCCGTGCTGACCATATTTATTGATGTTTCACCCATGACATAACTGAGCATGAAGAAGAAAAAGAATACCGACAAGGAAGTCAATGAAGAAAACGATAAGAAAGTCACAAGGCGCACTCTGCAGCTTGAAGCCAGGGTGACGGAACAGGAATATATCCAAGCGGCAGAACTTGCCAAGACCTGTGGTTTATCCATGAGACTATGTGCGCCGTACCGCCTTAGGGCAACACCCACGGCAACGACTGTCTGACCGTGAAGTGGAAGCCCTGTGTAGCTTGACGGATGCAAGGGGGTGACCTTATCCGCATTGCAGCAGCCGTGAAATCCATCCAAGCAAACAAACGGGCAATGTATTTCAGCGATACCCGATTTGTGGAACAATGGCTGAGAGCCGCTACTCAGCTTATCAACCGCTGGAGCCAGATAGAAAATTATCTCACTGAATAAATTTCCTCACCCGTTATGATAGCAAAAGCCTCTACCATATCGCATGGCGCAAATGCCATAAGATATTCCGTCAACAAGGAGAGAGCGGATATAGTCAAAGCCAACTTCTTGCCCGATGATATTTCGCCGTAAGCGATGTACGGACGGATGATGCTCGTACAGAAAAAGTTTGCTGAGAATATCAACAAAGGTAGGCCTCTTGGTAGAAACGTGATAAGAATTGAGATTTCCCCATCCGAGGAAGAAAGCCGTGACTGGACGATGAACGACTAGGTATATTTGGCAGATGAGTTCATCCGCGTGTTTGATTCCATTGACCTCTCCGGTAAAACCAAACGGGCTTCTTCAAAGCAGACCAACCTCAAAGGCTCGCAATATATAGTCGCCCTGCATCGTGATTCTAAAAGTGGCATTCTCCATCTGCACATTGATGCCAACCGTGTGGACATGAACGGTAAAGTCAATGACAGCCATAAGATTGGTGAGAGGGCTGTCATGGCTGCGAATATCATCAACGAGAGACGAGGCTGGGTACAATCTGAAGAAATAGGCATACGTCATAGACAAGAAATCTCAGACAGTTGAATGGAGATACTCAGCACGATGGATGAATTCAGTTGGCAGAGGTATGAAATGGAACTGGTGAAACGGGGCTATAAAGTGCACCTGCAAGAAAAAGACGGTGGCGGAATTTATGGCTATTCTATCAAGCGTGGCAACTCCATTTATAAATCATCCGTGTTGGGTATCGGGCGAAACCTGACTCCATCAAAGATTGAGGCTACTTGGGCAAAACTACATCCGCAGGAAAGGAAATCTGAACCGACAATACCTGTTCCTCAACAAATACGGACAGCAGACACGACTCCTGTTATACAACCTCCGACTGCTTCGCAGCCTGTTATGAAGCATTACGATATAGCGACAGACGAATATCACAGTTTCCATATCGAGTTATCCGAAGCCGCTGATACTACCATTCGGCAGGATTGCTCTTTGGAGGAGGCACATCCGTTGGCTAAGATTGAAGAGATACAGCACACGGCTCTTTTGCTCTTTGCCGGGTATTTGGATGCTGCCACAAGTCTGGCGGCATCAAGTGACGGTGGCGGTTCTGACACAAGTTGCTGGGGACGGGACAAGGATGAGGACGAACTTGAATGGGCACGCCGCTGTGCAAGAATGGCAAACAGAATGTGCAAACGCAAAAAAGGACTTCATAGATAAACGAACTATAAAAAGGCAGAAATCATGGGAATTGGAAAATCAAAAATCACTCCATCAATAAACGTTGATGATATGCTGAAAAAGGCTGAAATTAGTCATGAGATAGAGGCTGAAAAGCAGGATGCAGACAAGCGGCTCACAGAAATCCGTGAAGCAAAAGAGGCATTGTTAAAAATCCATCAAGATCTTCAGGATGCTATTAAAGCTGAGGGTGAGGCTACGGTGGTTTTGCAGGAAGCTATTAGTAGTTCCAATAATATTATCAACGGCATTTGCAATGCGATTGTAAAAGCAGAGCAAAACACGCGGTTCAAGGCAACAATAAAATCCGAACATCTTGCCCAGCTTCAACAACTCTTAAACCAAACCATTGAGACATGGAAAACTATGTTGGAAAATCATCGTTCCGAACAGGCGAAGATGCTAACGGAACATGGATTCAATATGCGCAAAATCCTCGGACGAAATGAAGGCGTTTGGTTCTCAGATTTCTGAATGAAAGTCTTGGTGATATTTTTGCTCGTTTATACGATGGCATTAGGGTTGGTTGTATATTGTGTCGCATGAAGTGTCATGTGCGATGCCATCCAATAGGGCTGTTTTTCACCTCTAACATGCTCCAGTCTTTACCAACAATTTGTTAGCAGATTAAAAAGCAAAGTTCGGAAAATTGGCTAAACTTCACCGCCATTTCCTCGAATGTCTCTTTCTGAATAATCAATACTTTCATTAGATTTCAATCAGGTTCGGACGGTTGAAGTTCGTGTAATCTCCACTCATGATTGCGCCATTTGAGAAAACAGTTACGTTGTCTTTCTTCACTCCGTGCTGTTTATGGATATGGCCAAACAGATGCAAGCGAGGCTTTATTTTTTCTATCCTCGCCAAAAGTTCTGTTGAGCCATAGTTTATCCCATCGTCAAAATCAAGAATACCATAGGGCGGACAATGGGTTATCAATACATCTGTGTCGGCAGGTATAGCGGCATAGTTACGGCTCTGACGGTCAGAGATACAATCTTCCATAAACATGGGAACGCCATAAAAATTAACGCCATCAATTGTCACGCCGGAATTGCATAGGTAATACACATTCTTATCCAACCCGTCCATCTTGGCTCCATATAGGCAGGCATCGTGATTGCCACAGATGAAAATCTTGTGAGGGTAAGGAAGGTCGCAAAACCAATTCATGAAATCAATGGCTTCTTGCTCGCTTCCATTCATGGTAAAATCTCCTGAATGTATAAGGATGTCAGCATCGGGCAGCTGGGTGAGCCGCCGATGCTGACTGTGGGTATCGGAAATATGTACTATTTTCATGCTATTATATATCGTCTATAAAGATAATTTATCCATTCTGTGAGATTCGGAATTTTTGATTCGTCAATACATTCTTTTATCATAGGGAATGTCGCTTATAATTTTTCAATAGATTCAATTTCGTTAATCTTCTCCAAAACTTTATCTACAATATTTTGTGGGCAAAAATCATCAAATGAATACTCACAATAATATCCGTTGCCTTCATCCCTTTTCCTATATCCGCTTGAATACTTACTGACATCTTCATCTTTGCGCGATTTTAATACCAAATCGCATATTTTGTTAGAGGCGTCATATACAATATCAATGACGAG
>ENA-ORSJ01001995-ORSJ01001995.1-human-gut-metagenome-genome-assembly--contig:-NODE-1995-length-14777-cov-3.117579_pt1 | contig 14777 bp, 10 predicted proteins | sample MGYA00242191_ERZ509158 | MGnify/ENA primary metagenome ERZ509158 (study PRJEB26280, sample SAMEA2338623) | human gut metagenome | biome: human gut; feature: human-associated habitat; material: faeces...
CTGCCACTGCCGTTCTTCGTCCAGTGACACATAAATTACTTCCCCTGTACAGCCCCCAACATATTCAAATTTTCCAACCACAGCAGAAAACGGAGCGTTTTCGTTGTATGTATCCGTTGACTTGAGATAATTTCCCATCCCCGTTGCAAAATTGCTCTGTGAATTTTTAACTATCATATACTCCCCTGGCTGTAGTTCCTTTAGTGAAGGACTTTTCTTTGGAAACGCACTTTTCCCATAAAAAGAGTAATTATTTCCAAAATAATTGGTCATGACCATTCCGTCATTTTCAGTGTTATCCTCAAATACCATAACAAGATCCAGCTGGTATCTTTCCGTAATCCTGTTTAAAAGCATATTCAGCGACCCGTCTATATTTTTGGCGTGCGCCATAAGACTGATGGAAAATGCAAGGAATTCACGGTCTTCTGCGCCCATGTTTTCCCGCCGCTCAATGTTTTTAATTCCGTTTCTGATCATTCCCACATCTTTTGCACCGGCAATCTCATATCCATTTTTGCCCCCCTGCTTGGTACGGTACATGGCATGATCCGCTTTTTCAAACAGGGAACTGTATGTATTTCCATCCCCACCGTTACAGGCGGCCAGACCAATACTTGCCGAGATCCTGTAGTGAATGGAGCCCCCCGTATAAACTTTGCAGAGTGCTTCTCCAAGATTTTTGGCACGTTCCTTTGCCTTCTCGAGTGTTGTGTTCTTCATCAGCACAAGGAATTCATCCCCACCGACCCTTCCGGTCAGATCATTGTTGCGGAAAAAAGATTTGATAATATTTGCAACATCTACGATTACGGTATCGCCGAATGTATGCCCGAAATTATCATTGACACCTTTAAAATTATCAATATCAATCAGAAACAATACATGGGTTCCGTCTTCTGCTCCTTCCAGAAATGCATCGGTCTCCCTTTGGATTTCCAGCTTGTTGAGCAGTTTCGTCAGCGGATCTCTCCGCACTTCTTCCTGAAGATTCTTATCTTCATCAATATTAAAACTTCTTCCGATAATCCGGGTGATCCGTCCATTATGGTCTGCAATGCTCTTGTAATAAGTTCTAAACCAGAGATATTTCGGTGTCTCATTTTCCGTATGGATATTAAACCTTGTATCCATACTTCCGGTTTTTTCCTCTGTGGCAGCTTCTTTCATAGCCTTCAGAAAAAGCTCCTGATCCGGTGGACAGAGTGTCAGAACTTCTTCATCCACCGGAAAATATTGTTCGGAATAATCGTATTGTCCCCTCAGTTCCATCAGCCGGTACGAGCGCAGCATCGTCCAGTTTTCCACATCCAGATCAAACGGATATTCCAAAGACAGCTGTTCCATCAGCTCATATTTCTGGTTCAACAGTTTCTGATGTTCTTCCCGTCTTTTTTCCTCATCAATATCCCATAAAAATAAAACCACATATGGTTTTACATCGTAATGTGCCAGAACACTGCACCGCATCTCCACCCACCGGGTTTTCCCATCGGGGCGTACGATACGAAGCTGCATTTTTCCGTTGTCATGTGTCCGGACAACATTTTCCAATACACTGACCAGATTTGCATAATCTTCGTCATATACCATTTTTTGTGGTCTGGTTTCCCGCAGTTCCTTTTCCGTGTATCCAAGTACATCCGTAAACTCTGCGTTTGCCTCTTCCACTCTCCAGTCTGCCCCACAACTGACAATTGCAACTGCGACAGGCAGATCCAACTGTATAAATTCCCTATAATCCATAGCTTTGCCCCAATTTCGTTCAATTCTTTCTCCATTATATCATTATTTCTATACATTTCCAACAAGAAAGCGTTTTTCTTCTTGAAATATATCCCATGTCATGTTTATAATAGAATTTGTGATTTTATCATAGACATATTAAGTAAAGCAATGAGGTTTTCGTATGATTAGTGCAAATAACATTACTTTAAGATTAGGCAAAAAAGCCCTTTTCGAAGATGTAAACGTAAAGTTTACCGAGGGGAACTGTTACGGTTTGATCGGTGCAAACGGTGCCGGCAAATCTACCTTTTTAAAAATTTTATCCGGGCAGTTAGAGCCAACCAGCGGTGACATTGTCATCACACCGGGACAGCGTCTGTCATTCCTGCAGCAGGATCACTTCAAGTATGATGAGTATACCGTACTTGACACGGTCATCATGGGAAATAAACGTCTGTATGACATCATGAAAGAAAAAGATGCCATCTACATGAAAGAAGATTTTTCCGATGAGGATGGTATCCGCGCCAGTGAACTCGAAGCAGAATTTGCAGACATGGACGGCTGGAATGCCGAATCCGATGCTGCCACCCTGTTAAACGGTCTTGGAATTCCGACCGAGGATCACTACACACAGATGGCAGACCTGCCGGGCGCCGCAAAAGTCAAAGTACTTCTTGCGCAGGCACTGTTTGGCAACCCGGACATTCTTCTTCTCGATGAGCCGACCAACCACCTGGATCTTGATGCCATCGCATGGTTAGAAGAATTTCTGATCAACTTTGAAAACACGGTTATCGTAGTTTCCCACGACCGTTATTTCTTAAACAAAGTCTGCACCAACATTGCAGATATGGATTACGGCAAAATTCAGCTGTATGCCGGAAACTACGATTTCTGGTATGAATCCAGCCAGCTTCTTGTCCGTCAGATGAAAGAAGCCAACAAGAAGAAGGAAGAAAAAATCAAAGAGCTGCAGGAGTTCATCTCCCGCTTCTCCGCAAATGCTTCCAAATCCAAGCAGGCAACTTCCCGTAAGCGTGCCCTGGAAAAAATCCAGCTGGATGACATCCGTCCTTCCAGCCGTAAATATCCGTACATTGATTTCCGTCCAAACCGTGAAATCGGAAATGAAGTTCTGACCGTAGACGGAATCAGTAAAACCATTGACGGTGTGAAAGTTCTTGACAACATTTCCTTTATTGTCGGACACGATGACAAAATCGCCTTTGTCGGTGGAAATGAGCTTGCAAAGACAACATTGTTTAAAATTCTCGCCGGGGAAATGGAACCGGATGAAGGATCTTACAAATGGGGAGTTACAACAAGCCAGTCTTATTTCCCGAAGGATAATACCGCCATCTTTGATTCCGATGAGCTGATCGTTGACTGGCTGACCCAATACTCCGAGATCAAAGACGCAACTTATGTCCGCGGTTTCCTCGGCCGTATGCTTTTTGCCGGTGAAGATGGTGTAAAAAAGATGCGTGTCCTCTCCGGTGGAGAAAAAGTCCGTGTCCTTCTCTCCCGCATGATGATCATGGGAAGCAACGTTTTAATCTTTGATGAGCCGACAGACCACCTGGATATGGAATCCATCACCGCATTGAATAATGGTATGATCAAATTCCCTGGTGTCATACTGTTTGCCTGCCGTGACCATCAGGTCGTACAGACAACTGCGAACCGCATCATCGAGTTTCTTCCGGATGGAAGCATGGTAGACAAGGTTTCTACTTATGACGAATATCTCGAAAGTGATGTTATGGCAAGAAAACGTCAGGTATACAATACAACTGCAGATGAGGAGGCAGATGATTAATCTGTTACCCTCTGTCTGTTTGGTAAAAACAGGAAACCCTCTCTGCTGGTCTGTCCAGCAAAGAGGGTTTCCTGCATTTCGAAAACTCATTTTCAACTATTTTAAAACATATCTGTAAAAATATTTCCGCTGTTATAATTGTAATTATACGTGCCGTTCTTCGTATATGTATTGGATTTTGCGGCTTCTGACTTTGCATAGGACTCTGTCATGGCTGCCTTTGTTGCCACACTGTATGCATAGGAACCGGTTCCATTGAACAGGCTCTTTACTTTTTCTGTGTCTGCACCCTTAAACGTTGTCTCATCCACCGACAGCCTGCCGGTCTTTTCATCGACCGTAATTCCTATTTCCTTTAAGGGTTTCTCATTGTAAGAAGTCTCATTTTTCATAGAACTTACCGACCGGGAAATGCGGTTCGTCGATGACTTGCCGGCTGTATCCAGCATGGAGTTGTAATCATCCGCAAAACTCTTTACTGCTTTGTAGATCTTGTCCGTATCGTAGCTGCCCCCGGAATCCTTTGTAAACACCTTGTTGTTACTGCGGGTATACAATGCCTTGGCAGAGTCTGTCAGTTCCTTGGCATCGGACTCTATCGCAGCCAGCGTCTTGGTACTGTCTTTTGACGTTGATGTGGTCGTGGCCAGATCCTCGATCGTATTTTTGGTGCTGTCATCCGACTTCGAGGTGCCCTTCGTGGAATCCATTGAAAAATAAGAGCGCATTAATTTGCCATAAGAACCACTGCGAATACTTGCATACTCACTTAAATTGATTCCAAACAGGCCACTTCCTGTGCTTTTCGAAGAACCCAGACTGAAAAATAAAGTACTTACTGACGATGAATCATACATCGAAATTCCTCTCATAGTATCACCTCTTTCACACAATTCTTTCTTTTATCCTATCGCTTTTTCACTGTTTTTACAATACTTTTGTGGTATTTTTCCGTATTTTGGTTATAATTACGAAAAGATAACAATTTCTTTTCGTTTTGTTCATATTTTATTCACAATCAGATGCTATTATAAGAACATAAAAGAAAGCAAAGTTACTAACTTGTTATTTTTTCATAATTCGCCCCATTGTCCATTGGACAATGGGGCACTCCTCTTTTTATCAAGAAATTTCTTAAATGTCTTCTATCTGCCAGTCAATCGGCTCGATTCCATGTTCTTTTAGAAACTGATTTGCCTGACTGAAATGTCTGCATCCAAAGAACCCGCGATACGCGGAAAGCGGACTTGGATGCGGTGCCTTTAAGATCAGGTGCTTTGGATTTGTAAGCATCGGTATTTTGCTCTGCGCCGGACGTCCCCACAACATATACACAATCGGACGATCCTGCGCATTCACTGCCTGAATGATCGCATCCGTAAACTGCTCCCATCCTCTTCCCTGATGGGAATTTGCCTGATGCGCCCGCACCGTAAGCACGGTATTCAAAAGCAGTACACCCTGATCTGCCCATTTTTTCAGATAGCCGTTGTTTGGAATTTTACACCCCAGATCATCCTGCAGTTCTTTATAAATATTCTGCAGAGATGGCGGAATTTCTTTCTGATCCGGAAGGACAGAAAACGAAAGACCATGTGCCTGATGTTCATTGTGATACGGGTCCTGTCCCAGAATCAGTACTTTTACCTCACTAAGCGGTGTAAAATGCAGTGCATTAAAAATATCCTCTGCCGGCGGATACACAACCGTGCGGCTATACTCTTCTTTCACAAACTGATACAGCTGCCGGTAATATGGTTTGGCGAATTCCTCACGGACTGCCGGAAGCCAGTCGTTTGTTATCATTGCCATAATTTCATTCACTCCTATCTACGCACGGAGACACCGCGGTCTGCCAGATAGTTTTTCAGATCCATGATCTCCAGCTCCTTATAATGAAACAGGGACGCTGCCAGTGCTGCATCTGCATGTCCCTCTGTCAGGGCCTCATAAAAATGTTCTTTTGTGCCCGCACCACCGGATGCAATCACTGGAATGGAAACATTGTCTGCAATCTGTCTGGTCAGTTCAATATCATACCCTGCCTTTGTTCCATCGCAGTCCATGCTGGTCAGAAGAATTTCTCCCGCACCAAGTCTGTTAGCTTTCATTGCCCATTCTACAGCGTCAAGCCCGGTATCAATACGACCGCCGTTTTTGTAAACATTCCAGCCACTTCCATCCTCTCTTCGTCTGGCATCAATGGCGACTACCACACACTGGCTGCCAAACTTGTCCGCTGCATTTCCAATCAGCTCCGGTGTATTGATTGCGGAAGAATTAATGGAAATCTTGTCGGCACCTTCCCGAAGCAGTACCTTAAAATCCTCCACCGTACGGATACCACCGCCTACCGTAAACGGGATAAACACCTTCTCTGCAACCTTACGCACCATGTCTACCACCGTTGCACGGTGATCGGAAGATGCGGTAATATCCAGAAAGACTACTTCATCTGCGCCCTCCTTGTCGTAAGCTGCTGCGACCTCTACCGGATCTCCGGCATCTCTTAAATTCACAAAGTTAATGCCTTTTACCACACGTCCGTCATTCACATCCAGACAAGGAATAATTCTCTTCGTAAACACTATGCATTTCCTCCCTGCAGCTTTGCAAAATTTTTCAAAATCGAAAGTCCAACCGTACCGCTCTTTTCCGGATGGAACTGACATGCAAATGTATTTCCGGATTCTACCGATGCATGAATTGTCGTACTGTACTGTGTGGTTGCTTTCACTATCTGTTCATCCGCTGCTTTCAGATAATAGGAATGTACAAAATATACATACGGATTTTCCTCCAGCCCAGCAAAAAGTCTTCCGTCATTCTGTAAATGCAGAGAATTCCACCCGATGTGCGGAATCTTAAGTCCCGACTGATCCGGAATCCGCAGAATCTGTCCGTCCAGCACATGGAGTCCCTCTACACCCTGACTCTCATCGCTTCCCTCAAAGAGAAGCTGCAGTCCCAGACAGATGCCAAGAAATGGCTTATTTTCCGCTGTCACCTGATGAATCACCTTGTCCAGCTCGTATTTTTTCAATTGTTCCATCGCATCGCCAAATGCACCGACTCCCGGAAGAATCACTTTGTCTGCGGTCTCAATCTCGTGAAAATTACGTGTGATCACACAGTCTTCTCCGAGAAAATGCAATGCTTTTTCCACGCTTTTTAAATTTCCAGCGTTGTAGTCTATTATTGCAATCATATAGGTCTTACTCCTAAATTAACAGTCTCCTGCCTTACTTTCTGCTATTTTTTTATCCCAGCCCAAGTTCTTTCAGCTTCTGATGCAGTTTTACCGTATAATCATCCCGCTTTCTGGTCTGGTAGATATCCAGTGCCTCATCCCCTGTCATATCATAATCTTTCAGCAGTGCTTTGATAATCTTTCCTCCGATCTTCTCCAGCTGATCTTCACAGCCATACTCTTTGGCATTTTTCTGGTTCAGGTCATAACGCCCATATGCACATACCAGTGCATCAAGTGCATCAATTTTTGAACCGTAATTATCAAATACGAGATATGCCTGATACTTTTCCGAGACAGCAGCAAGAGTTGCCAGCTGATGATAAAGCTTTTCATCGCGCTCCTTGATCGAAAGCCCCTGCAGCTTACGGTATGCCTCCACATAAGAACCCTGCTCATATTTTTCCTTTGCCTGACTTAAGTTTGCCTGATACCCCAAAAGATTTGTCACAATCATGACAAATGCAAACAATGACACTGCCATAAGAACAATCGCAATCACCGGTCCCTTTGGCAGCGGCGGTGTGTTATCCACTTCCTTAGGTTTTTTCTCCTTTTTCGATTTCGGCGGTTTTGGCTGTTTGGGCTTCTTTTCTTTCTTCGGTTTTTTCTCTTTTTTCGGTTTTTCCTTTTTCTTTTCCGGTTCCCTTCCGGCATCACCGCCTGTACCTTCAAGTTCCTTTAAGATCTGCTGGTTTTCCTCCGAAAGTTCACTGACATCCGCTCCCTGTGTATTTCCGATGTCAACCGCCTGCTTTTCTTCCTCATCATCCTCTCCGAAAATAATCCGGGAAAGTTTCTGCCAGAAGCCGCCTTCTTTCTCTTTTTTCTCTTTCTTATTCTTTTTCTTTTTTTCATTTTTCCCATTGGAAGCGGTTTCTTCTGCCTGTGCCGGTATGTCTTCCTGCTCTGTAAGTTCTGGAATCTTATCTGCCACTTCTTCCTGCGGATTCATTTCCGATCTTGCAAAATCACCGATGGAATCAGTTTCTTCCAAAGGTTTTCCATCTTGATCAGAAGAAAGCATATCCCCCAGATCCGATAAATCCTGATCTCCAGAAAGCATATCCATAAGATCCGAATCCGAAAGCCCTGACAGATCCAGTTCTCCATCCTCTTCTTTTGGCAGATTGCTGTCAAACGTTCCGACTGCATCATCAAGTGTATTCACCTCGAAATCATCCGCATCGGGTGGTATTGCAGTTTCCAACGGACTTTTCCCCTGAAAACCGGTTTCTTCTTCCTTTGCTGCATCCCCTGTCGAAAAATCATCCTGTGGAATATTATCGAGCAGATCATCCAGGGAAGCGTCGATCTGTGTGGCTTTTTCTTCCTGTTTTTTTTGATTCAGGCTCTCGGTATACTCCGGAATATCTTCCTTGAGCAGTTCTTCCTCAAACTCCCTCAAAAAATCTTCTTCATTTTTCGCTTTTGCCTTTTCCTTCGTTTCTTCTTCTCCAAACAATTGCTTTTCAAAATCATCTCTCAGAACCTGTTTTGCTGCCGGCTGTTCCTTCGGATGTTCCGTTTCTTCTCCATGCATGGAATTTAATAATTGATCCAGATAATTTTCCGATGAGTGGTCTCCCATGTGTTTTTCTCCATTCCATCTGTTTATTCCATAAACCTGCAAAGGGATGTGATGAAGCCATCACACCCCTTACTGTTTTGCCGGAATTTATTTGTTTCTCTTTGCAAGTAATTCATCAATGGCATCTACAAGACTTCCGATTTCAGGTTTGGTCAGCTGTGCATCTGCACCAAGCGACTCCCCTTTTCTTCTCATTTCCTCATTTACAAGAGAGGAGAAAATGATAACCGGAAGATGTTTCAGTTTGTCATCTGATTTGATCAGCTTCGTAAGACGATGTCCGTCCATCTGGGGCATTTCAATATCGGTAATGACACAATGAACGTTCTCGTCCAATGTCCCCGCCTTTTCAAATTCCTGAATCTTGTCCCATGCTTCCTGTCCATTACATGTAACAATCAGTTTTTCGTATCCTGCTTTTTTCAGGCAGTCCGTAATCAGACTGCTCAGCAACGGAGAATCCTCTGCAATCAGAATTGGATCCTCGCTCCGGCTTCTCTCCCCAATCTGTTCAATATCATTGACCCTGAGACCGGTTTCCGGACTGATGGATGATACAATTGCCTCAAAGTCAAGAATAACAACCAGTTTTCCATCCATCTTGATCACACCAGTTGCAACACTTCCGTCTTCTCCATTAATCGTAGAATCCGGTTTGATGATCTCATTCCATGATACACGGTGAATTCCTACCACCTGATCCACATGAAATGCCACATCAAGTTTATTAAAATTCGTGATAATAAACAGACCTTCCTGTCCATCATCCTCCATGCCAAGACACTTTTTTAGATTGATGACCGTAATCATCACCTCGCGCGGCATAAAAATGCCTTCTACACTCGGATGTGTATTCGGTACAGGAGTAACCTTCTGGTATGACAAAATCTCCCTGATCTTTGCCACATTGATTCCGTAATGATTATCTCCTAATGTAAACTCTAAAATTTCTAATTCGTTCGTCCCTGACTCTAACAGAATATTTGTATCCATATACGTCCTCCCGCACTTTTCTGTATTGGTAACCCCTTATGTTTATTATATCATATTTTGTAAAATTTTGGGGCATTTATTTGTATTTCAGAGAATAAATTGTATCTTTTATTTCTGCATACAGTGTCTCACCCGAAATTTTATCAGCATGGTCTTTCGGAATCTGAAACAGTAAAACCGCTGTTTTCTTCTTTCCGCCCCTGATGGTTTCCCCATAAGAGGAAAGACTTCTGGTTCCGAGCGAAGCAGTCTCCTTTATCCTGTTTTTTCCGTCAAAACATGCATAAAATGTAATACCGAGTTTTTCTGTATCCAGCCTGACCTTTTTCTTCCCCTTATTTTTAATTTCAAACTTCATCACAACAAGTTTGTTTCCATCCTCAGGAGTTACTGCAAAATAGTCTCCCTCCTGATAGATATTCTGAACCCTGCATCCTTTGTAAGAAACGGTCAGACCCGATGCATGTCCGATTGCCTCGGCGATCGGCATCGTCTCCATCTCCTGTGTCTGGGTTTCTCCCGTGGCATCTGACGCCATGTTGTTGTCCGCACTCTGGGTATTCTGGCTCTCCGGCACCTGGCTGTCCTGTTTTTGTGTTTCCTGTGTCTCTTCGGATGAAGCGGCTGTCATTCCGTCTTTCTGCTCAATATTATACTTTGCAAGAATATGCGCCGAATACTGCACGACCAGATTTTCTTCGTCCTCTGACAAATCATACATCTGGGTTCCACAGCCTCCCAACAGGAGTATTGCTGACACTGCCATCACAGGCAGACTTATTTTCTTTTTCATACTCTTTTACCCTCTTGTCACTTTTGCCCTATAATCTATGTTTTATGGTATCATATTCTGAAAAATAAGACAATCTTTTCTTTGCATTAATTATTGGTCTCCAATTCCATCCAAAACTCCACACCGTCCGGGTGATTGACTGCACCGCATTTCTGATGAAAAGAATCCATGATTGCCTTGACAATGGACAATCCGATTCCGCTTCCACCATATTCACGTGTTCTTGCTTTGTCTACTTTATAGAATTTCACCCAGATCTTGTCAAGATCCTCTTCGGGAATCGGGTCACCGGTATTAAACACACTCGTGCGTACCAGATGGTCATGTTTTTGAAAACGAATGGTAATCTTTTTTTCTCCTGCCGCATGGTTCATGGCATTGGTCAGGAAATTCGTAATCACCTCTTCCACCTTAAACTCATCCCCCCAGACATATACCGGACCTTCCCTGTAAAATTCGATATTCACCTGTTTTTGTGCCGCCATGATGGATGCAGACTGGATCACGCCGTCAATCAGCTCCGTGATATCAAACCGTGTCATTTCCACGGTATCATTGCCAAACTCCAGCTGATTGAGTGTCAGCAGCTGCTTTACCATATGATTCATCTTTTCCGATTCATCCATAATCACATCACAGTAAAAATCACGGCTCTCCGCATCATCATTGATGCATTCTTTTAATCCTTCCGCATATCCCTGTATGAGTGCCAGCGGTGTTTTCAGCTCGTGTGAAACATTCGAAAGAAATTCTTTTCTCATTTCATCGATCTGTTCTTTTTTCTCGATATCCTGCTGCAGGCTGACGTTTGCTGTCTTTAGTTCCGAAATCGTCTCTTCCAGTGTCTCCGACAATTCATTCATGGAATTTCCAAGTTCATCAATCTCCCTGCTCACATGACGTACCGGTATATACTTTGCATCAAAATCCAGTTGCGTCATCCTTCTTGCAATATCGGATAAGGCATGGATCGGATGGGAAATTCCTTTCGAGAGAACGATGATCAGAATCACACTTAAGATGATGGCTCCCGTGCTCACCATTACAAAAAACTGGTTTGTTATGCTCGCACTTTCCCGAATGCTTTCCACAGCCGCACGCATGTAAAGATTGTTTCCATTTTTTAAAGTTCCCAGAAGAACCAGATACTCCGACTGCAGCCGTTCATCGGTCTGCCGAAGCAGCGTATAATCCTTTCCGGATGAAAGCACCTGCACACGGCTGCGGTCACTTCCATACAGCCAGTCCTCCATCTGCATCTGAAAACGCTGTGCACTGCTGTAGGAACTCCATATCAGGTTTCTGTCCTGATCTGCAATAAGCATATTGATATTTCCGTTTGCACAGATTCTCTCGAACTGCACATACGCATCATCACTGGAATCCCCCTGCTTTTCACAAATCAGCCTTACCTGGTCAAAACTGCTTTTTAACTCTTTTTCCTTATGAAAAATATAATATTTTTCCAAAAAGGTGGTATTAAAAAACCAGCACATCGCAACCGTTCCCGCAACAATGACAACCATCGTCAAAATCAGCTGCCACGTCAGGGAAGTCTTTTGTTTCTTTTCCATTTAGGACACCTCAAACTTGTAACCCATTCCCCATACGGTTTTTATATAACTTCCACATGCCCCGAGTTTATTTCTCAGTTTTTTTACATGTGTATCAATCGTCCGTGCATCCCCAAAATAGTCATAATTCCACACACTGTTTAAAATGCGTTCCCTCGAGAGGGCAATCCCCTGATTATTCATAAAATATTCCAGCAGTTCAAACTCCTTGAAACTGAGTTCCACCGGATTTCCCGAAATTTTCACCTCGTGCGCCGTCTTATCCAGAATAATCTCTCCTGCCGTCTTAAGATCGGCCGCATCGCCGATCTTATTGGTCCGGCGCAGAATCGCTTCGACACGCGCCACAAGAATTTTCGGTGAAAACGGTTTGGTTATATATTCATCAACTCCAAGGTCAAATCCCATAAGTTCATCACTCTCATCACTTTTGGCCGTGAGCATGATGATCGGAACTTTGGATGTCTGACGGATTTCTCTGCAGACTTCCCAGCCGTTCATCTTTGGCATCATCACATCCAGAATCAGCAAAGCGATCGCTTTGTCTTTATAAAAAATATCCAGTGCTTCCTCTCCATCTGCTGCTTCTAAGACTTCATAGTTCTGCCGGGTCAAAAAATCCCGTACCAGCTTCCGCATCCGGCTCTCATCATCTACCACAAGGATCTTCACTTTGTCCATCTCTATTCTGCCTCCTGTTCCGTCAGTCTCAATTCCCTCTCCTCAAGCTGGCTTTCCCGTTCATCCAGCTGTTTTTCCCAGATTTCGTATTTATCAATCACCTTATTTTCATAGTTTAAAATCGTCACATTATCTTTGCTGAGCCACGTAATCACAAGCATCCCAATGATGCCAAGTGCAAAAACAACTGCGAAAAATGTGCTGATGTGAAACAGTTTCTGATAATCCCGGTTCTTCTTCCGGCGGTTTTTACTGACCACATGCTCTTTGTTTTTCTGTCTTTTTTTCTTCTGCTTTATTTCCTCTTTGCTTCTTTTTTCTTTTGAAACCATTCCTTCCGGTTCATACACCGTGATCGGAAGAATATCTTCTCTCCGGATATAGGGAATGGTATACAGATATTCCTGAAGCCTGTGCAAAAAATCATATCCGACCGGCGTGACAAAAATTTCTTTTAACACCAGTTTGTTATATAACGCCAGCACAATATCCGGATCATCCATTCTCGTATTTTTCCGGATATACCCGATGATCTCTACCTCATGTTTTGCTGTATGTTCCTGTTCCTTTGTTTCAAATGCGTAGCCTTCTACCTGATACATAACTTATCCTCTACCATTTATAAGCACTGCTGGCATCCCGTTCGGCGATTTCGCCGTCCTGATATGCCTGAATCAGTTTTTTCAGTTCCTCAATGCGGATCATCATGCGCTTACCAACGTCTGTATCACCCACCAGAATACGTTTATCCCGGTATTCCACTGCTTCCTGATGCGATACAATATCCAGTTCATCTCTTACCGCCTCGTTTGACCAGTCAAACGGTTCATGGGCAGAAAGCGTCAGTCCATAAGAATTGTACGTCAGTGTATATCCTGCAATTCCCGTTTTTCTCCGGTATGTTTTTGAAAATCCACCGTCGATCAGGATCAGTTTTCCGTTACACTTGACCGGATTTTCGCCGGCAATGCGCTCTACCGGTACATGACCATTGATGATATGCACAAAATCCCCCGTCAGCCCGAATTCTTTAAGTATATTATCTGCCGTTTCCTCTTTGTCAAACAAATGATAATACGCATTCTTACTCTCATGATGCATGGACTTGTCCGCAAGAAAATACCGCTCAAACGTTGCCATCTTACTCCGTCCGTACAAAGGAGAATCCGGTGCCGTCCAGATATACCACATGATATCCCTTCCTTTTTCCCTCTCTTTTTCATCCAGAGAGAAAAATGCCTTGCGGACATAGGATTCCAGCACATCATAGAGTGCTTTTCCGCTGTATTCCCTGCCATATACATTTACTTTCTTAAATGTCCCATCCGGATTCAGCGGCACACATCCATGATAAAGCAGATTTCCGTTGTAGACTTTATACATGCTGCCTCGTTTTAGCAGAAGCCGTACATGGCGCTGCAGTTTCTCACAGTGTATAAACGAGGTGCGCAGCCGGTTCATGACTTCCTGTTCCTCAGGTGTCAGATCATACGGATGTTCCGGATCAATGGTAGGAAAACTGGTATCCAGCATGTCATAGGTTTTTCCATCAATTTCCACTGTTTTGTTCTCGTAATTAATACGGTGCAGCAGACAGCGGTTTTCCATACCATACTCCGGCCATTTGTGGATCAGCTGTCCTTCCAGTTTAAACTTTATGATGGCAATTGCCTTATGCATTTTCCGGTTCATCAGCGTTTCTTTCTTGCTTCGTTCCTCATCCGTGGAATCTTTCAGTACAAACTGTCTGCACGGATCATCGCGGTAAGCATCCATGGCAAATGTTGCAAGCGGAACCATATTGATGCCATAACCATCCTCAATCAGATCCAGATTCCCATACCGGATACTTGTCCGGATCACAGATGCAATGCAGGCAAGCTGCCCGGCTGCTGCCCCCATCCATACCATATCGTGATTCCCCCACTGGATATCAAACGAATGATATTGTTCCAGCTGATCCATAATCCGGTCCGGTGACGGACCGCGGTCATACACATCCCCGAGAATATGCAGATGATCAATGACCAGCCTCTGCACCAGTTCCGCCAGTGCCACAATAAAATTATCTGCCTGCCCAAGTTCCAGAATGGTGTTGATAATTGCCTCGTAATAGGCCTCTTTATTCAAAACCTCCTGCTTTTCCGTAATCAGTTCCTCGATTACATACGCATAATCCTCCGGCAGCGCCTTGCGCACTTTGGATCTGGTGTATTTGGAAGATACTGTCTTACCCACCTCGATCAGCCGGTACAGTGTGATCTTATACCAGTTCTCGATATCGTCCTCGGTCTGACGCACTAGCTCGATTTTTTTCTGTGGATAATAAATCAGTGTTGCCAGAG
>ENA-ORSJ01001998-ORSJ01001998.1-human-gut-metagenome-genome-assembly--contig:-NODE-1998-length-14762-cov-5.726389_pt1 | contig 14762 bp, 7 predicted proteins | sample MGYA00242191_ERZ509158 | MGnify/ENA primary metagenome ERZ509158 (study PRJEB26280, sample SAMEA2338623) | human gut metagenome | biome: human gut; feature: human-associated habitat; material: faeces...
GGAACGCCAGTCCGCGGCGGTTTTTGCTATTCCGGTCAATCAGTCGGCCTTCTGGCTCTCCAGGTACTCGTCGTAGGTCATCTTGCGGTCGATGAGCTTGCCGTCGGAGGTGAAGTCGAACACCCGGTTGGCCACGGTCTGCACCAGCTGGTGGTCGTGGGAGGCGAAGAGCACGTTGCACTTGACGGCCTCCAGGCCGTTGTTCAGGGCGGCGATGGACTCCAGGTCCAGGTGGTTGGTGGGCTGGTCCAGCATGAGCACGTTGGCCCCGGACAGCATCATCCGGGAGAGCATGCACCGCACCTTCTCACCGCCGGAGAGGACCTTCACGGGCTTATACACCTCGTCGCCGGAGAAGAGCATCCGGCCCAGGAAACCCCGCAGATAGGCCTCGTGGGGGTCGGAAGACCACTGCCGCAGCCACTCCACCAGATTGTCGTCGCAGTCCTTGAAGAACTTGGTGTTGTCCTTAGGGAAGTAGGAGAAGGTGGCGGTCTGGCCCCACTTGACGGTGCCCTCGTCGGGCTCCAGCTCGCCGGTGAGGATCTGGAACAGGGCGGTCTGGGCGTTCTCGTTGTCGCCCACGAAGGCGATCTTGTCCCCGTGGCCCACGATGAAGCTCACCTTGTCCAGCACCTTCACTCCGTCGATGGTCTTGCTGACGTCGGTGACGAAGAGGATGTCCTTGCCCACCTCTCGGTCGGGAGAGAAGGCCACCCAGGGGTAGCGGCGGGAGGAGGCGGGGATCTCCTCCAGGGTGATCTTCTCCAGCAGTTTGCGCCGGGCGGTGGCCTGCTTGCTCTTGGACTTGTTGGCGGAGAAGCGGGAGATGAACTCCTTCAGCTCCTGGGCCTTCTCCTCGTTCTTCTTGTTCTGGTTCTTCATCAGGTTCTGCATGAGCTGGGAGGCGTCGTACCAGAAGTCGTAGTTGCCCACGTACATCTTGATCTTGTTGTAGTCGATGTCCACGATGTGGGTGCAGATGGTGTTGAGGAAGTGGCGGTCGTGGCTCACCACCAGTACAGTCTGCTCAATGTTGCTCAAATATTCCTCAAGCCACATCACCGTGTCCAGGTCGAGGTCGTTGGTAGGCTCGTCGAGCAAAAGGTTGTCGGGGTGGCCGAACAAAGCCTTGGCCAGCATGACACGCACCTTCTCGTTGTTTGACAGGTCGCTCATCATCTTGTCGTGCAGGTCGTCTTTTATGCCCAGGTTGGTAAGCAACTGGTCGGCGTCGCTCTCGGCGTTCCAACCGTCCATTTGTGCAAACTTATCCTCAAGTTCGGCTACCCTGATGCCATCCTCCTCGCTGAAGTCTGGCTTCATATAGAGAGCTTCGCGCTCCTTCATGTTCTCCCACAGAGGCGCATGGCCCATGAGGACGGTGTCGCGCACGCTGTAGCCGTCGTATTTGAAGTGATCCTGCTCCAATACCGACATGCGCTCGCCCGGCCCGAGTTCCACCGAGCCTTTGTTGGGTTCGAGTTCGCCGCTGATGGCCCGCAGCAATGTCGACTTGCCCGCGCCATTCGCACCGATGACTCCATATATGTTTCCATTGGTGAACTTGATGTTCACATCCTTGTAAAGTACTTTCTTCCCAAATTGAATAGCCAAGTTTGTGACTGTGATCATAATCTCTTTGCCTTATTATTTTACTGTAAAAACAACACTGTCTGTAAATTTAGCGCAAAATTAATATAATTTTCCGAGATGGCCAAATGGGAGGGGCTTCTGTGAGCATTTATCGCAGGCTTTTGGGCAACAGCAACCAATTTTGCTGGCTTACGGCGCATTATTCGGTTGCGGCCGCCGACAGGCTGGCTTGGGCGGTGATGGTGCCGGTGTCCCCTGGGGGGGCAGGCATCGGGGGCCGTGAAAAAACAATGGGGGCGCCCCTTGCAGGTGCGCCCCCGTTTCTTGGAAATGTCAAGCTTTTGTGTTGTCTTGTAGTGGTCTCATCATACGATGCCCTGTGCCATCATGGCCTTGGCCACCTTCATGAATCCGGCAACGTTTGCCCCCTTCTCGTAGTTGATGTAGCCATCGCTTTCGGTTCCGTATTTCACGCAGTTGTCGTGAATGTCCTTCATTATGACTTTCAGTCGGTTGTCTACGTCTTCGGCTGTCCAGCTGAGCCTTTCCGAGTTCTGGCTCATCTCGAGGCCCGACACCGACACACCGCCGGCGTTTGAAGCCTTGCCCGGTGCATAAAGAATCTTGGCACTCTGGAATGCCTCGATGGCTTCGGGAGTCGAAGGCATGTTGGCGCCCTCGGCAACAGCTATTACACCGTTTGCCACAAGCGTCTTAGCCTCGTCGCCGTTGATTTCGTTCTGTGTGGCGCATGGCAACGCAATGTCTGCCTTTTCGCCCCAAGGCCTTTCGCCGGCATGATAAACGGCGTTGGGATATTCATCGGCATATTCCTTGATACGCCCGCGCTCTATATTCTTTAGCTCCATGACATAGTCAAGCTTTTCGCGGTCTATTCCATCCGGGTCGTAGATATAGCCGTCAGAGTCTGACAGGGTGAGAACCTTGGCGCCGAGCTGTATGCACTTTTCTGCAGCATACTGTGCAACGTTGCCCGACCCGGAGATGAGCACGCTCTTGCCGGCCAGCTCGATGTTTCTGGTGCTGAGCATTGACAGCAAGAAATAAACAGTGCCGTAGCCTGTTGCCTCCGGGCGGATGAGCGAACCGCCAAACTCGCGGCCCTTGCCTGTTAGCACACCGCTCCACTCGTGGGTAAGCTTTTTGTATTGCCCGAAGAGATAGCCTATTTCGCGTCCGCCAACGCCTATGTCGCCGGCCGGCACGTCGATGTCCGGGCCTATGTGCCTGTACAATTCGTTCATGAATGCCTGGCAGAACCTCATCACCTCTGCATCGCTCTTGCCACGCGGAGAGAAGTCGGAGCCGCCCTTTGCGCCTCCCATTGGCAATGTTGTAAGCGAGTTCTTGAAAGTCTGCTCGAAGGCAAGGAATTTCAATATGCCCAGGTTTACTGACTTGTGGAAGCGAATGCCGCCTTTGTAAGGGCCTATCACGTTGTTGTGCTGGATGCGGTAGCCCATGTTGGTCTGCACTTGGCCTTTGTCGTCAACCCATGTAACGCGGAACTCGATAACTCTGTCAGGAATGCAAAGTCGTTCGATGAGGTTGGCTTTCTCAAATTCAGGGTGTTTGTTGTACTCCTCTTCTATGGTCGGGAGTACCTGGCTTACGGCCTGGATGTATTCAGGCTCATTGGGGAATCTGCATTTAAGATTCTCTACGACTTGTGCTGCATTCATAATCTTCTGTTTTATTAGTTGGTTGTTCTAATTGTGTTTGTGTATCCGAAAATCGCTTGCAAAGATAAAGCATTTTCTTGAAATAGCAAGCGTTTTATCAAAATATTTGCGAAAATATTATCTTTTTGCCATTAATTTATGATTAATTTGAGGAAAAATGACAAAATTGTACCGTAAAATGTGTGCGTAAACAATAATCGTGCCCACAGTTCTTTTGCACGATTGACAACATAAATAAGCCGCTCACTACAGCCTGACGGAGTGTCAGTCTTAGTGAGCGGCTGGATTTATTTGGCTGCGATGTGGCTATGCCGGCATCAGTCCATGCAGCATTTGTTTTTCAGCTTGTCTACATACGCGTCTATCACTGCCACGGCTGTGATGTTTACAATGTCGCGTACGCTGCATTCGAAATCGGTGAAATGTATAGGCTTGTTGAGCCCCATCTGTATCGGGCCTATTATTTCTGTGTCAGGGTCGAGCGTCTGCAGCAGTTTGTAGGCGCTGTTGGCGCTGCTCAGATTGGGGAACACGAGCGTGTTGACGTCGAGGCCATTGAGCCGCGAGAAGGGGTACTTGCTGTCGCGCAAGTCTTTGTTGAGGGCAAAGTTTACTTGCATCTCGCCGTCGACAGCGAGGTCGGGGCATTGCCTGTGCAGCTCTTCAACAGCCTGGTGAACCTGCAGCGGGCTTCCGGCCTCGTCGGTTCCGAAGTTGCTGTAGCTCAACATTGCCATCACCGGTGTGTCGTTGAAGAACCTCACTGTCATGGCGCTGAGCTTTGCTATGTCGACGAGCACCTCCTTGTCGGGGTGGCGGTTGATGAGCGTGTCGGCAATGTAGAACGTGCCCTTCTTGGAGTTCAGGATATGCATCGTGCCAAAGTGCTTGTACTCCTTGCGTATGCCTATGACCTCTTTGGCCACCTTTATGGTGTTCGAGTATTTTGTATAGAGGCCAGTGATGAACGCATCGGCCTCTCCGGTCTCCACCATCATCATGCCGAAATAGTTGCGTTCAAACATCTTGTCGTTGGCTTCTTCGATAGTATAGCCCTGGCGCTGGCGTTTCTCGGCCAGAATCCTTGCGTAGCGCTCGCGCCGTTCGGCCTGGTTGTCGTGCCTTAGGTTGACAATTTCTATGCCGTCGAGGTTCAGGTCGAGTTCCTTTGCCAATTTGGCAATGCGCTCATCGTTGCCCAGGATTATGGGCCGGCAGATGCCTTCGGCCTTGGCCTGCACCGCAGCCTTTAGCATGGTGGGGTGAATGCCCTCGGCAAAAACCACCCTCTGTGGGTTGTTGCGCGCGGTGTCATAGAGCTTTTGCGTGAGCTTTGTCTCCTGTCCGAGCATCTCCCTGAGCTGGTTCTTGTAGGCTGCCCAGTCGGTTATCGACGCGCGAGCCACTCCGCTGTCCATGGCGGCCTTTGCCACAGCCGCCGACACTTCGGTGATGAGCCTCGGGTCGACGGGCTTCGGTATGAAGTACGACGGGCCGAAAGTGAGGTTGTTGACGTGATAAACGTCGTTCACCACGTCGGGCACCGGCTGCTTGGCCAGGTCGGCAATGGCGTTGACGGCGGCCATCTTCATTTCCTCGTTGATGGCCGATGCATGCACGTCGAGCGCTCCGCGGAATATGTAAGGGAACCCAATCACATTGTTTATCTGGTTTGGATAGTCAGAGCGGCCCGTGGCCATGAGCACGTCGGGCCTGCTCTCCATAGCCTCTTCGTAGCTAATCTCCGGCACAGGGTTGGCCAGCGCGAACACGATGGGCTGGTCGGCCATCGACCTTATCATGTCTTGCGTGAGCACGTTGCCTTTCGACAGCCCGACAAAAACGTCGGCTCCCTTGATGGCTTCTTCGAGAGTGTGGATGTCGCGCCGGTCTGTGGCAAACATCTTTTTCTGCTCTGTGAGGTTTGCCCTGTCGCTGGTTATCACTCCCTTTGAGTCGAGCATCACTATGTTTTCGCGGCGTGCGCCGAGCGCCATGTACAGCTTGGTGCACGATATGGCAGCCGCGCCGGCTCCGTTGACCACAATCTTGACGTCCTTGATGTCTTTGCCGTTCACTTCAAGGGCATTCCTCAGGCCTGCGGCAGATATTATGGCCGTGCCGTGCTGGTCGTCGTGCATCACAGGTATGTCAAGGCTCTTCTTCAGCCGTTCCTCAATGTAAAAGCATTCGGGTGCCTTGATGTCTTCAAGGTTGATGCCTCCGAAAGTGGGCGCTATGCGCTCTACGGCCTCGCAGAATTTCTCCGGGTCTTTCTCGGCCACCTCGATGTCGAACACGTCGATGCCGCCGTATATCTTGAACAGCAGGCCCTTGCCCTCCATCACCGGCTTTCCGCTTATGGCCCCTATGTCGCCGAGGCCCAACACGGCGGTGCCGTTGCTTATCACGGCCACAAGGTTGCCCTTGTCGGTATATTTGTAGGCGTCTTCATTGTTCTGCTGTATTTCCAGGCACGGATATGCCACGCCCGGAGAATACGCCAAGCTCAAGTCTGTCTGTGTCCGATAGGGTTTTGTGGGTTTGACCTCGATTTTTCCCGGCCTGCCATTGGCATGATACTGCAATGCGGCCTCCTTTGAAATTTTCACCATGATAGTTACTCCTTAATTCGTTTTTATGTTGTTGCATGGCTGGCTGAGCAGCCCCGTTTCGTACGTTAAAATTACCCGTCCTGCCATTTGTATGTAACAAACTATGGTTCAACATGTTGCAACATGCGCCATTTGCCGCCCCGAAACGCCCTGTACGGGATGTCCAAACGGCCTGTCCGGCATGCCCGTATGGGCCGTATGGGCCACTGGGCCCTTGCCCGGCATGCCGCGCCCCCGTTTCTGTAAAGAAAACGCTTGGCCGCGATTCCCATCCGGGCTGGCCCGGTGAGCATGCAGAATGGTGCTTGATGCATATTAACTTCTATGCAAAGGTAAGAAAAACTAATTGAAAACTATCGGCTTTTTTTATTATTTTAGTAACTTTGCAAATTAAATTATCGATTATGGTTGAAAATAAAAATATAACAACATATAAAGAATCGCTCAAGGAGAAAATACTGTCTGCTGCGATGGCCCTGTTTGCAGAGAAAGGAATCAAGGCGGTGAAGATGGATGACATTGCTAATTCGCTGTCGATTTCGAAGCGCACCATCTACGAGATATGCGAGAACAAGGAAGACTTGCTGTTTGAAGGCGTCAAGAAGCGCAAGAGTGCCCAGCAGGAAGCACTGCGCGAATTTGCCGAAGGGGCCGACAACGTTATGGACATCATACTTCACTCTTTCAGGCTCACAATAGAGCAATTCAAGTTTACCAACCCTGTATTCTATTCCGACCTGATGAAATATCCCAGGATAATGAGGTATTTCGAGGAAGACAAGAAAAAGTCGCAAAAGCAATTCCGCGAATTCCTCCACCGGGGCATTGGTGAGGGATATTTTCGTGAAGACGTCAATTACGACCTTATTATATATACTAAGCGCGCAAGAACGATATATAATGATGTCGCAACTCTACAACATGTACTCTATGGAAGAAATATTCTACAACCTTATATTTATCTCTCTGCGCGGCATCTGTACCAACAAGGGCATAGAAGTCTTGGACGGTTTCCTCATAAACATCAAATCATGAACCAATGCTCCCGGGCATTTGTGCTGACCGGCCTTGTTGTGGCAATACTGCTGGCCATGCACATGTTGCCCACATTATATGTCAATGACATTGAATTGCGCCACGTCAACATACTGAGCGACGTGCTGCCCGAACCTTATGGGACCGACGGCGCCACAGCCGAAGTAGTTGCGCCACCAGCTCCACCTGCGCCCGTTGCCGTTGCCGACAGTGACAGTACGGCAGCAAGGGTAGAGGAGGTGCACCCTGATGGTGTTACCATGATTGCCGACTATTCTGCAGGCGAGGCCGGTGGAATGGATCATTTTTACCACATGCTTGCCGGTGCGGGGGCGGCTGGGCGTCCGGTGCGTATTGCCTACTTTGGCGATTCGTTCATCGAGGGCGACATACTTACGTGCGACTTGCGAGAAAAACTGCAACAGGCGTTTGGCGGAAACGGAGTTGGGTGGGTTGACTGCGGAAGCAAAATAAACGGTTTCCGGCGCACGATAACACAAAATTTCGGAGGCTTTGTAGAGTATGAGGTGGTAAAGAAACCATACTCACACAAGGTGGAGGGCATAAACCAGCGATACTTCATACCGTCTGAAGGGGCTTTTGTCACAACTAAAGGCACGACATACAAGCCGCACTCGGCTTCGTGGCAAGTGGCCCGCCTCTTCTTGCGTACCGACACCACGCTTACAGTGACGGCACAGACGGGCAACGGCAGGCGGCACACGTACAACGTGAAGTCGTCGCCGTCGGTACAGATGTTTACCATGGCCGACACCACCAACAGCATATCATACAGCTTCACCGGCGTTGGCCGCGACACCTACGTCTACGGCATGGCGCTCGAATCGGCCGGAGGGGTGGTGCTCGACAATTTCAGCATGAGGGGATCGGCAGGATATACTCTGGCAAGCATACCGCAGCAAACATTGCGAGATTTTGCCAGGCTTCGCCCATACGACCTTATCGTGCTGCATTTCGGACTCAACGTGCTGAATGAAAAAAGCCAGATTGCCAATTACAAGGCATACACCAAGCGTATGCAGAAGGCTGTCGACAACCTGCGCCAGGCATTCCCAGAGGCCTCGATACTCATAGTGAGCGTGCCCGACCGCGACCAGCGCACGGCTGCCGGCATACGTACCATGAACGGGGTTGAGTCGCTCGCCGCTTACCAACAGCTGATGGCCTCGGAGTGCCGTGTGGCTTATTTCAACCTGTACGAGGCCATGGGAGGGCGCGAGAGCATGAAAGCCATGGTGGACAAAGGATGGGCCAACAAAGACTACACCCACCTGAGCTTTGCTGGCGGGAAGCATGTGGCCAACTACATCTTTGAATCATTCATGGCCGGATTTGAAAACTATAAACGTCGCAATAACATTAAATAGAACAATGCTTGACAGTATTTTACATTTGTTGGCATACAATCCAGACGAGCCTCTGATATTCAGCAGCGGCCTTTTCCTGTTTCTCTTCCTGGGCTTTTCGTTCGTCTACATGCTCCTGCAGAGGCAGCGCGTTCTTCGGTTGCTGTTTGTCACGGCCTTTTCATACTACTTCTATTATAAGAGCAGCGGTGTTTACTTTGTGCTTCTGGCCATTGTCACCGTGAGCGATTATTGCATTGCAGCCGGAATATGGAACTACAGGCAGCGCCATCCCGAGCGCAGGCTGTTGCCAAAGGTGCTGGTTGCGCTGAGCCTTTGCATCGGATTGGGCATGCTGGGCTATTTTAAGTACACCAATTTCTTTGCAGGTCTCATTGCCCGCATGGTTGACTTCAACTTTCAGCCGTGGGACATCTTCCTGCCCGTTGGCATAAGCTTCTTCACGTTTCAAAGCCTCAGCTATACGATAGATGTGTATCGCGGACAGCTCAAACCGCTGCCCTCGTTGCTTGACTATGCGTTCTTTGTGTCGTTTTTCCCCCAACTCGTTGCCGGCCCCATAGTCAGGGCGCGCGACTTCGCCCCCCAGATACGGCATCCGTTGGTCGTTACAAGCGACATGTTTGCCAAGGGAGTGTTCCTTATATCCATAGGCCTCTTCAAGAAAGCAGTGATAAGCGATTACATCAGCCTCAACTTTGTTGACCGTATATTCGACAATCCCGGATTGTACAGCGGGATAGAGAATCTGCTCGGGTTGTATGGCTATGCCCTGCAGATATATTGCGACTTCAGCGGATACAGCGACATGGCCATTGGTTTGGCGCTACTTCTGGGATTCCATTTTCCAATGAACTTCAACGCACCATACGTCAGCAGCAGCATAACGGAGTTTTGGAGGCGCTGGCATATTTCGCTCTCTACGTGGATACGCGACTATATTTACATATCGATGGGAGGCAACCGCAAGGGAAAGCTGCGCACGTATGTAAACCTGGTGGTTACCATGCTTCTTGGCGGATTGTGGCATGGCGCAAGCCTAAATTTCGTGGCCTGGGGCGGCATGCACGGTTTGGCGCTGGCTGCTCATAAGTATTTCCGCACCGATGTGCTTCACCACGACAGGAATTACCGTTCACACGGCTTGCGCAAGGCATTGGCTTGCATAATCACTTTCCATTTCGTATGCTTCACGTGGATATTTTTCAGAAACGGAACGTTCGAGGCAAGTGGTGTAATGCTGAAGCAAATATTCACCGACTTCCACCCCGAACTGTTCTGGCAGGTTGTCGTCAATTACAAATATGTGTTCATGCTGATTGCCTTGGGCTATCTGACCCACTTCATTCCAGACTCGTGGCAGGAGCGCATGATATATTGCCTGAAGCGGGGCAATATAGTTGTCGACGCATTGCTTATAACAGCTGTCATCTATATAGTTATCCAGATAAAGAGCAGCACCATCCAACCGTTCATCTATTTCCAGTTTTAAGAATGGCAAAGCGAAGTGGCAAGCTCGGTTGTCGGGCTTGCCACTTCGCTTTATTCAGGTTGGTTGTTACTGGTGTTGCTCGCGGAGCAGGTCGTTGACAGTCTTCACAGGATTGAACGTTGTCAGCGGAACTTCTACGAAAACGGTGTTCCAGTCACTCATGGCCCCGTTCCACAAGCCGGGCAGTTCGAGGGCCTTGAGCTCTTTGCCGTTCTTGCTCTTGCTGCTGATGAAGCCAGTGGTCTTGTCTACGTATTTAGGCAGGTCAAACGCGTTGCCCTTGTAATCCTTTACGGCGCAGACCAAGTCGACGGGATTGAAGTGTGTGCCTTTGGTGAACATCTCGACATACTCCTTGTTAGACTTGTCTATCTGGCTGCTCTCAAGTATCTGCAGGCTCACAGTGCCGTCATGGTTGTATGTAAGGAACGGGCCTCCGCCGGGTTCACCCACGTTTTTGACCACACCGCAAACGCGTATCGGTCGGTTCAGTTTGTTTTTGAGGTATATCACGAGTTCGGCATCCTCCAAGTGCTTGATGTCCTGCTTTCGGCAACATAGGTCGTTCTGCACGAAACGTATGATGCTCTCGAGCTGCTCGTGTGAGTAATTTCCTGTCTCAAGAAGGTTGAGGTATTCAAACACTTTTTCCTGTATCGTTACGAGCACGCCAGCAATCACTTGCTTGTATAGCACCGTGTCGCCTTTGAGCCTGTCGGGCACTACATTGTCGATGTTCTTTATGAATACGATGTCGGCCTCTATCTCGTTAAGATTCTCGATGAGCGCGCCGTGGCCTCCCGGGCGGAACAACAGCTTGCCGTCTTCAGTCCTGAAGGGGGTGTTGTCTGGGTTGGCGGCAATAGTATCTGTTGAGGGCTTTTGCTCAGAGAACGAGATGTCATAGTCTACGTTGAATTTTTCACTGTAATATCCAAGCTTGGCCTCGACCATCGACTTGAACAAATGCAGGTGCTCGTGGCTTACTGTAAAGTGGATGCGAGACTTACCCTTGCTTGAAGCGTAGAGGGCGCCCTCAACCAGATGCTCTTCCATTGGAGTGCGAACACCGTCATCATATTTGTGGAAAAGCAACAATCCTTTAGGCAGCTGCCCATAGTTCAGCCCCTTGCTCTCCAGTAGGTTGGCCACAATCGCCTTATAGTTGCCGTCGGCTATCAAGTCGCAGACAGACTTGCCTTCGTTGTTTAAGCAAGCCTTGTCAAGCGCATCATAGAAAGCAAACCGCTTCAAGCCGTCGAAAAAATGCTTTTCAAAATCTGTCGTCGGAACATCGTAATCAGCGTCAAGGAAAGCAAACAAGTCTTTGAACATACGGCTTGCGGCACCAGAGGCAGGAACAAACTTCACTATCTGCTTGCCTTGCTCCTTGTAATTCTCCCATGCAGCCTCATACTGTTTGCATTCGTCGTCGGTCAAAGCCATGATTCCATGGCCGATGCCGGCAGCTGCTTCTAATCTCAAAAATGGGAAGCCTGTTTTAAACTCATCAAGCTGATTCTTGATTTGCTCTTCTGAAATGCCCTTGGAGGCAATCTGTTTCAAGTCGTCTTGTGATAACATATATATTGAATTTAAAGTAATTTCGTCACAAATATACTAACTTTCCGCCGAAAAATTGAAATAATAAGATAAAAGTTGTACCTTTGCAATGATATATTAACACACAGAGAGTAATTATGGCCGATAGATTTGAGTTTACACATCAGGAAAAAGCAGCATCTTTGCTATTATACTCCACGCTGAAGGAAAAGATTGGGCCGTCACTTCTTCCCGATGACGAGAAGAAGATACGTGGCCACCTTGCTGATTCTGTAAAGCAGAATCTCATCAAGCGTGATGTGTTTGGGCTTAACCCGGTATTGTTCGGTTTCCAAACAGCCATGATTGTTGTCGACGAGATTGGGCTCAAAAGAGATGCCGTGCTGGCGATACTGCTGCACCCAAGCGTGTCTAACGGTTATGTTTCAATAGACGAAGTGCGTGAGCAGTTCGGCGATTCCGTGGCCCGCATACTCCACGGACTGGAAAGGATAGCCGACCTGTATGCCAAGAATCCTGTCATTGAGAGTGAGAATTTCCGCAACCTGTTGCTGTCTTTCGCCGAAGACATGCGGGTGATTCTAATCATGATAGCAGACAGGGTTAACCTCATGAGGCAAATACGCGACACGGAGAACACTGAGGCCAAGATGAGGGTGTCTGAAGAGGCTGCCTATCTTTACGCCCCGCTGGCCCACAAGCTTGGCCTGTATAAGCTGAAAAGCGAACTTGAAGATCTGTCGTTGAAATACTTGGAGCACGATGCCTATTACATGATAAAGGACAAGCTGAATGCTACCAAGCAGGCCCGTGATGCCTATATCAGCAGGTTCATCGAACCGATACAGAAACGGCTTGTGGATGCCGGACTGCGCTTCCACATGAAAGGCAGGACAAAAAGCATTCATTCGATATGGCAAAAGATGAAGAAACAGAAGTGTGCCTTTGAAGGCATATACGACTTGTTTGCCATACGTATCATTCTCGATTCGCCGCAAGACAAGGAGAAAATGCAGTGTTGGCAGGCTTATTCCATTGTCACTGACATGTATCAGCCGAATCCGAAGCGCTTGCGCGATTGGTTGTCTGTGCCGAAGTCAAATGGATATGAAAGCCTGCATATCACGGTGCTCGGGCCTGAACAGAAATGGGTTGAGGTGCAAATAAGGACCGAGAGGATGGACGAGATAGCCGAGCGGGGAGTGGCGGCACACTGGAGATACAAGGGCATAAAAGGTGAAAGCGGGCTCGATGAATGGCTTACAAACATACGCAACATCCTCGAAACGAGCGATGACCTGCAGGTCATGGACCAGTTTAAAATGGATTTGTATGAGGACGAGGTATTCGTTTTCACCCCAAAAGGAGATTTGTTTAAGTTTCCCAAAGGCGCAACAGTATTGGATTTTGCCTACCACATACATTCAAAGATAGGCAGTAGCTGCACTGGGGCCAAGATAAACAACAAGATTGTAACCTTGCGCGAAGAACTGCACAGTGGCGACCAGGTTGAGATACTGACCTCAAGCACCCAGAAACCCAAGCAGGCATGGCTCAACATCGTGAAGACATCGCGCGCCAAGGCTAAGGTAAGGCTGGCCTTGAAAGAAACGCAGGTGAAGGAAGGGCAGTACGCGAAAGAAGTCATAGAGAGGAAATTCAAGAACCGCAAGATTGAATTCGATGAGTCAACCATGGCCCGGCTTATCAAAAAGATGGGCTTCAAAGAGGTTAGCGATTTCTATAGGCAGATTGCAGATGGCGAATTGGACACCAATGAGGTAATCGACAAGTACGTTGAGCTTCAGTCAAAGGAAAAGAGTGGGGCAGGGGACCAGCCTGCCCGAAGTGCGGAGGAATTCAATTTCAATGCTGCCAATGAGATGTCTGTGCCCAATGACGATGTTTTGGTTATAGACAGAAACCTTAAGGGCATCGACTATCAACTTGCCCGTTGCTGTCAACCGATTTATGGTGACGACGTCTTCGGGTTCGTCACAGTCAACGGCGGAATCAAGATACACCGAACCGACTGTCCTAATGCGGCAGAGTTGAGAAAGCGTTTCGGCTACCGTATTGTCAAAGCCCGATGGAGCGGCAAAGGTTCGTCGAAGTATTCAATCACACTCAGAGTTATTGGAAATGACGACATCGGCATCGTAAACAACCTTACAAGCATAATAAGCAAAGACGAACGACTGACATTGCGCTCTATAAGCATCGACAGCAACGATGGCTTGTTTAGGGGCAACCTGGTGGTTATGCTTGAAGACACCTCGCGCCTTGAGTCTCTAATAAAGAGGTTACGCACTGTAAAGGGGGTGAAACAGGTTGAGAGAATATAAAAAAACTGCTGCCACATTTTGGGAGTATAAGAATAGAATGCCCGAGGATTCTCTCCTCGGGCATTCTATTCTTATATTTTGAGCAACAGCTTTTATGCGGACATAAACCATTACTGCTGCTGCAAAACAGCCATCCTTGACATTTTGATTACGAGTGCCATTACATAGTTGCAATGGCGCTCGTGATTGATTGTTCCACATATCATTATTTCGTATTGTAGCCAATCAGGTCCTTGACAGCCTCGCTGCCCATCACCAACCCTGCTGCGGCAGGGACGAAAGCATTGCTTGCCGGAACATGCCTCGACGGATTGCCACCATCGTCACATACAATCTTTATTGGCTGCTCATAGCTACAAACAACCTTCAGTTTTCTTATGCCAAGCTCTTTCAGTTTCTTTCGCATTACCTTTGCTATCGGATCCATCTTTGTCTTGAATATGTCGGTCACGCAAAATGCGGTAGGATCCATTTTGTTTGCAGCGCCCATAGAACTGATAACAGGTATGCCCTGCGACTTACAGCGTTTCACCAACTCTACTTTGGCAGCTATCGTGTCTATGCAGTCGAGCACATAATCATATCTTGTCAGGTCAAAGTTGTCTGCGTTGTCCGGCAGATAAAATACGGCATGGGCAAAAACTGAGCATTCAGGGTTTATGTCCATAACCCTCTCCTTGGCAACATCAACCTTTAGTTTCCCAACGGTGCTATGCAAAGCTATGATTTGCCTGTTTATGTTAGACAGGCTTACGCGGTCATTGTCAAACAAGTCAAGTTGGCCGACACCGCTACGGGCAAGCACCTCAACGGCATAGCCGCCCACACCACCTACACCGAACACAGCTACACGGCAGTGTTCCAATGTCTTTATGGCCGCATCGCCTAATAGTTGTTTTGTTCTTGAAATTGTTTCGTTCTGCATATATGGACATAGTGAAATAAAAAAGCCCGAAGAAACTCCGGGCCTTCTTTGTAGTGGATAGGGGAATCGAACCCCTATGCCAAGATTGAGAATCTTGTAT
>ENA-ORSJ01001999-ORSJ01001999.1-human-gut-metagenome-genome-assembly--contig:-NODE-1999-length-14759-cov-4.114187_pt1 | contig 14759 bp, 10 predicted proteins | sample MGYA00242191_ERZ509158 | MGnify/ENA primary metagenome ERZ509158 (study PRJEB26280, sample SAMEA2338623) | human gut metagenome | biome: human gut; feature: human-associated habitat; material: faeces...
CCCAAGCCGCGCTCCGCCACGGCTCCGCTTGCATGGGGTTACAATTCCGGAGCCTTTATAAGGCTCTCTTATCCCCAAAGGCAAGCCACTTCACGCAGATGCATATTAAGCCGTAACCTGAGCCGCAGGCTCACGATTCGGATTAAAAGAAAAAGGGTGGATTCTTGAAAATCCACCCTTTTTTCACCGAAGGTTTAACGTACTTATTAATCAGTTGTGTCCCACCATACCGGAACGCCCCATACTCCGCCTTCTGCGTCTGTCGGGCTTACGCCATTGTAGCCTGCAGGATAGAGTTGCTGGCATTCAAGCAGGTTGTTGCTGTTGTAGTTAATCTCGTGCGAGCAGTGCATCACGCGGCGCCATACGCCTTCCGGCAGACGGCCTTGTGCGGTACCGTTTACGCTGAACTCATACGGTTTTGCCCAATTGTTGGTTCCGTTGCCAACGTACCCAGTGTAGTCCATGCGGCGCATGTCATTCCAATTCTCGGCCGTGTAGAGCATGGCGAGGAATTTCTGGGTCATTATCTCTCCGAGTGTCGGAGTTCCCTTAGCGTCCAAAGCGTTAACGTAGTCGTTGATTTGCTGGTCGGTAATCGGAGAGAACGATGGGGTGGCCGCAAGGCTTCCACGAGAATAGGTTTCCCCGCTCCAAGTGTTGAGCGACTTCTGTATCTGCTGCAGAGCGGCGCGTACACCGTTCAGGTAAGCGGCTTTTGCACCTCCTGCATCATTTTTGCGGGAAAGTACTTCCGCGCGGATGAAGCAAGCTTCTGCATATGTTGCCCAGTAGGTGTTGCTGTTAGGACGGCAGAATACGTTGCTCGACGATTCTGCATAGCCGTCTTCGTAGTCGCGGGTGTAGAGTATGCCTGTCGTGCTGTAGTAGCCTGTGGCACCGCTGCGGAATCCTACATAGATTGTGTCGCCGCGGCGTGCAGCATCCTCTGTATCGCAATACCATGAGTGCGGTGCTATCATACCGCCTTCTCCGCTGTCAAGAGCTTTGTCGTCAGAATTTCTTACCACTGCGAACGGACCTGCGCCGTTGAGGCGGATGCTTGTGCTTCCGTCAACTAAACCTTGGCGCATTTCCACTCCTGCGGAACGCATCCATACGCCGTCGGCCGAATATTTCAGCGTCTTGCCCGGTGCGTTAGGATCGGCAGCAAGTGCCGTACCCGGAGTGTGGTTGGTTTCGAGCCACGGCAGAATCTTGTCGGCACGCGGGTCTTCAACTCCCACACCGTTGAAGTTGGTAAGGATTTCGACGAGCCACTGTGTCGGGCGTGTGGTAGCGCCGCCGCCCATGCCCGCGCTGTCGAACATCGGCGCGGTCTGTACCGGGTCGGCGATAAGCACGTCGTTCGTACCGTCGGAGATGTCGTAGTGGGTTATAGTGGTATTGTCGTCGATGCTCTGCATTGCCTTGTCGAGGCATGCGAGGATTTCGTCAGGGTCATACAAGCCTTGCTTGTAATCGCCTTGCGCTTTCTTCGACATGTGGTTGAGCAGACGGGCCTTCAGCAGATAGGCCATTTTTGTCCATTTTGCCACGTCGCCTCCGTTCCAGCTGTCGCCTTCGGAAAGTGCCGGGGTGTTGGCAGCCTGTGTCTGTCCGAACAGTTCGATGGCTTCTTCTATTTCGCTGATGATTCCGAGGTAGATGGTCTTGCCGTCATCGTAGCGCGGAGTAAGGGATGCTCCCATCGCTTCTGTGTAAGGCATTTCGCCATATACGTCGGCCATCAGGGCAAAGCCGTAGGCACGGAGCAGACGGGCCGCACCGGCATAATGGTATGCACCTTGTGCCATTGCTTTGTCGTACATATCGTTGAGGTTAGGGCCTGCGCCTACGAAGAACACCTGATATGGGGTGGTGTTCAAGCTGGTTGTCGGCTCCCATTGCGCGGAGCAGCCGTCACGGGTGACGCGGCTTGTTGCCGTCAAGGCCTGGCATGCGAATGTTGAGCGGTAGCCCCACACGCCGTATGCGTAGTTCACGTAGTGCTGGCACCACGGCAGCAATTGCTGTATCTGGGCATATTCTGACGACGGGGTGTTCGGGTCTTCGTTGATGTCGAGCCAGTCGTTGCACGACGAGAACGCGAGCGACACCGCGAGGCAGCATACTATTGATTTTAAAAGTTTCATGTCTTTATCGTTTTTTATGGTCTAACAATTTAGAATTAGAACGTGAGGTTTACACCGAATGCCACGCTTGCCGTGGAAGGCACGCCGCAGTAGTCGATACCTACGGAAGAAGAACCGATTGTTCCCGAACCTGAAACGGCGAGTTCCGGGTCGCCGTTGTAGTTGGTGAACAGCAGCAGATTGTTGGCAGTGACGGAGATGGAGGCGCGTTTGAACACCTTAGATTTCTCCAACCACTTCGACGGGAGTTCCCATGCAAGCGAGATAGTGCGCAGGCGGAGGGAGTTGACCTTCGTGAGGAAGTTGGCAGTCTCCTGTACGTAGTAGTCCTGATAGTAGTGCTGGATGAGGTAGCGTCCGCTTACGTTTGCGCCGTTGAGGTTGTATGTGCCGTCGGCGTTGAAAGTATGCGTCTCAGGGTCAGTGTAGCCTACGACAATGTCGTTGCCAGCAGCGTCTTTGCCCATAATCTCCTGAACACCGGTTACGGTGATTGACTCACGGTTCTCGGATATTTCGCTCAAGCCGTTGGTGGTCATGGCGTACTCCGTACCGTTGTAGACCATACCGCCGAAGCGGAATTCCCACAGCATGTTGAACGTCAGGCGGCCGAAGCTTTCACGTCCGAAAGATACGGTGTTGTTCCAGCCTCCTTGTACGTCAGGTTCACGGTCGCCTACGTAGAGGGTCGTATTGCTGTCAACAACCGGCATATAAGAGTCGTTGAGGATTACGTTGCCATTCGGGTCGCGTTTCCATGCCGAGCCGGCGATACCCATGAACTTGCCGTTGTTGAAAGAAGCGGCCTTTGCCGTACCTACCTGCGCGTCGGTTACGTAGAGGATATCCATACCTTCTGTAAGGTTCTCCACAGTACCGCGGTTTCCGGAGAGGTTGATGCTTGTTTCCCAAGTCCAGTCCTTAGTCTGTATCGGTGTGCCTCCGATCAAGAGTTCCATACCCTTGTTGTAAACGTCGCCGGTGTTGGCGTTGTACATGATGTAGCCGTTGGCCTGCGACAGACGCGGCGATACAATCTGGTCAAGAGAGTTGTTGGTGTAGTATGCGTAGTCCAAACGCAAGCGGTCGTTGAAGAAGCGCATTTCGAGACCGATTTCGGTCGATTCGGTGGTCTCCGGCTTCAAGTACGGGTTACCGCGTGTCCAGCTCTGTCCTACTGCCGGGTGTCCTCCAAGGTATGTCCCTACCGGCCACATATAGGTATTGGTTACATACGGGTTGGCATCCTTACCTACACGTGCCCACGATGCGCGCACCTTACCGAAGGTCACGATGTCGTTCTTCGGCATGAATTCCGTGAACACAACGCCTCCGCCCACTGATGGGTAGAAATAAGAGCGGTTTTCGATAGGAAGAGTAGACGACCAGTCGTTACGTGCGGTGAATGTCAAGAACAATGCGCTGCGCCAGTCTAAGCGCAATTCGCCGTATACGCCCACGAGGCGTTTCTTGCTGTAAGTCTCTTGGAACTTGGAGTCTGTAGCCAGCACGTTGCTGAACGAGTAGAATCCCGGCACTTGGAAGTTCCAGCCCATGCGGTAATTGGTAGTCGACTTGGTGTTATCCGTAGAAGTACCGATAAGGAGGTTGGTGCCGAAGTCGCCAAACTGCTTGTTGGCGTTAATCATCAAGTTGGTCGACAGATAGCGGTAGCGGTAGGAGTTCTCGGAGAGCATACCGTTCTGCCAAAGCACCTTCACGGCACTGTTCTCGCCGATGATGTTGCGGTTCTCGGTGGTGTAGGAGTCCATACCCATACGGTACTGTACCCACAGCCAGTCGGTGATGTCGGCCCTTACGGAGAAGCTTCCGGTGAAACGCTCGGTCTCGTCGGTGAACTTGTATTTGTTGAGCATCCAGTACGGATTCTCTATATCGTCCTCGCGAGGCTGTTGCGTCGGGAACATACGGTACGGAGTGCCGTCCGGATTTATCCAGTTGCGCATATTGTCGCTCGGCGACCAGCGGTAAACTGATACCATCGAGCCTGTACCCTCAGAGCCGTAAAGACCGGCAGAGGTAAGGGTCTTGTCGGTGTTGGCTTGTGAGTAAGCCACGTTAGCGTTGAACGTGAACATCTTGAACTTCTGCTCGCCGTTGAAGCGGAACGTAGTCTTCTTGTAGCCAGTGGTCGGAATTATACCGTCCTGATCGTAGAACGAGCCTGAGAGGTAGAAGTTGCCGTTCTTGTTACCGCCTGATACCGATAGGTTGGTGTCCCAAGCCCCGCCTGTCTCAAAGAAGTCGCCGATGTTGTCGTAGGCTGTTTCCCCAGCGGCAAAGGGCGCGCCCCACGACTGTGTAGTGTAGTCGTTGAGTTTGCCGGCTTCGTCGTAGTAGCCTCTCTTGTAACGTTTCTGCGCATACGGGAGGTTTTTTGCCCATTGCGTGATGTACTTGGCGTTGAGGTTGACTTCTACGTTGCCTTCCTCGCCTTTCTTGGTGGTGATGATTACAACGCCGGCAGCGGCGCGCGAACCGTAGAGGGCTGAAGCGGCCGGGCCTTTAAGCACTGACATGCTTTCGATGTCCTCGGGGTTGATGTCCATCACACGGTTGGAGTTGGTGGTGGCGGTTGCCATCATACCGTCGAACGCGGAGTTACCGATAACTGAAGTAGAGTTATCGTAAATCACACCGTCGACAACGAACAGCGGCTGGTTGTCACGTTCCAATGACGTACCACCGCGGAGAATGATTTGAGTACCTGCACCTGCCGCACCCGAAGCCTGCGTGATATTCACACCGGCCATCTTTCCGGACAGGGAGTTGAGGACGTTGGTCGACTTGTTGCGCATCAATTCCTCGCTGTCGATTTCGTCGATTGCGTAAGTAAGGGATTTCTTTTCGCGCGACACACCCATCGCGGTCACTACGACCTCGTCAAGATTGGTGGAACTCGATAGCGTTACATCGTAGTTGCTGTGGCTTCCTACTCTTACGCTTTGTTTGGAGTATCCTACGTAGGAGATTTCGAGGGTCTGTCCCTCTTTGGCAGCGATGGTGAATTTGCCGTTGATGTCGGTAACGACACCTGCGTTGGTGCCTTTCACCATGACTGACGCACCGATAAGCGGATGTCCGTTACGGTCGCTGACCGTACCGCTCACTCTCCCGGCTTGCGTTTGCTCGTGGGGGGGGGTAGAAGTTTGAGCCATCATCTGACCTCCGCCGAACGCCGTGCTGCCCACTGCAAGGAGCAGTGCTACACATAAAGCATGTTTGTTCATAAGCGTTAATTAAATTAATTTATAATGGTTTGGATGTTTTTGTAATACTGTCTTCTCTGAGAGTCGTTATTTACAGGTTTGCTTTAATAGCCCCAAATATATGTTTGATTTTATTAAATTGCAAGAGAAAGATGTGTTTTTAACATTGAAAAATTTGATTTTTTTAGAACTTCTTATTTTAATGGTTGCTGAATTATGTTTTTTGGCATGTTTTTGTCGGGGGCGATAAAAATCAAGGGGCGGAAGCAAAATGAAAAAGGCTGCCCCCGAGGCAAGCGGCACTTGCGGGGACAGCCTTTTTCCGGTCTCTCCTTGGCGGATGCCCTGTTGAAGCTGTCCGCTTGGAGAATCATTCTATATTATAATAAGGTGTCAGGGTCGAGATTCTTGCTCTCGATGTCCTTGAAGTAGCGGTATGTGCCAACCTTGAGTTCCATAGTCGCCGGCTCGTCGGCCACGATGATGGCTTTCGGATGGTTTTGCAGGGCGGTGATTGTCCACATTTGGGAAATCGCGCCTTCCACGCCTTGCTGCAGGGCGCGCGCCTTGTTGTATCCGTTGACTATGATGAGGACGCTTTTAGCCGCCATCACGGTGCCTACCCCTACGGTCAATGCCGTTTCCGGCACTTTGGTGATGTCACCGCCGAAGAACCGCGAATTGGCGATTTTCGTGTCCAAAGTCAGCGTCTTCATCCGTGTGCGCGACGAAAGCGACGAGCCCGGCTCGTTGAACGCGATATGACCGTCGGGGCCTACTCCGCCGAGGAAGAGGTCTATTCCTCCGTAAGAGGCTATTTTTTCTTCGTAGCGGCGGCATTCTTCTTCCGGGTCGGCGGCATTGCCGTTAAGGATGTTGACATTCTCTTTCTTTATATTAATGTGGCTGAAGAAGTTATTCCACATAAACGAGTGGTAGCTTTCAGGATGCTCCTCAGGAAGCCCGCAATATTCGTCCATGTTGAATGTCACGACATTCTCGAACGACACTTTCCCGGATTTGTTGAGCTCGATAAGCTTCTTGTACATTCCAAGAGGGGAGCTGCCTGTCGGGCAACCCAGCACGAACGGCTTTTCTGCCGTGGGTTTTGCCTCGTTGATTCTTGATGCCACATAGTTTGCGGCCCATTGTGACACTTTGTCGTAGTCAGGTTCAATAATTAAGCGCATAATTGAAAAATATTTTGTATTAGAAATTTATGATGCAAAATTACCATAAAAATTTGAGATTATAGAATTTGTTAATATCTTTGCAGCGAATAAAAGACCATTATTCTTTAAAATAAAGATATTAAACATTAAATTTTGTAAAACCTATTCTTTGCGACGAAAGTTAAGTTTAACTTTGTCGTACTGAAACAAAAAACAGGTACGATGAAAACGAATCTAAGCTCACAAATCAAGTTGGATCTTATTCCGAAGAAATATTACGCTCCGGAGAATAAATTGGACTTTGCCTCGCTTTGCCGCGAAGAAAAGGTGTTTACTAAAATTTTCGAGACTGCCGATGAGGGGGCCGAACATATAGCAAAGGAAGTTGTCGACTATATCAAGCGTACTGTACGCCAGAAAGGAAAATGCACGATTGCGTTGGGTGCAGGCAACAGTGTCCTCCCGGTGTATACGGAAATGGTGAAATTATATAATTCGCAGGAAATCGGATTTGAAAACGTGGTTTTCTTCAACCTTGCGGATTTCTTCCCCTCTGAGGACGGACAGCCCAGCACTCTTGACCGCCTGATGTCCACATTCTTGGGTCAGGTTAATTTCATGCCGGGCAATATCCACTCTTTCAACAAGGAACTGGCTAAGAAAGACATCTATGAGGCTTGCCGCCAGTATGAGGCCGAAATCGACAGTTGCGGCGGCTTGGACCTTGTGATGTGCGAAATAGGTGTCAACGGTAATCTTGCGTTCAATGAGCCGGGCTCGCAAATGTCGTCGCCGTGCCGTCTGTCGCTGATTAACAGCGTGACACGCCGTACGATGAGCAGCTATTACAATGTCGATGTGGCTCCGGCAACAGCGTTGACCCTCGGATTGTCGAACATACTTTCCGCAAAGAAAGTGGTATGTATGGGATGGGGCGAATCGGTATCGAAGGCTGTCTTCGACACGGTTGAAGGCCCGGTTACGGAATCTGTGCCGGCTACATCCTTGCAGACCCACCGCAACGCCGATCTTGTCATCGACCTTTCGGCCGCTGAGAAACTTACGCGCATAAGCCATCCGTGGCTTGTGACCTCGTGCGACTGGAACACGAAGCTTATACGCCGTGCCATAGCATGGATTTGCAACAAGACCGGAAAGCCGATTCTGAAACTCACGAATAAGGATTTCAACGACAACGGTTTGAACGAGCTTGTGGCTCTCTACGGCTCCGCTTACAATGTCAACATAAAAGTGTTCAACGACATACAGCACACCATTACGGGGTGGCCGGGCGGCAAGCCGAACGCCGACGACACATATCGTCCGGAGCGTGCAAAACCGTTCCCGAAGCGTGTCATTGTTTTCAGCCCGCATCCCGACGACGATGTGATTTCAATGGGAGGAACGTTGAAACGCCTTATTGACCAAAAGCACGATGTGCATGTGGCTTACGAGACTTCGGGCAACATTGCCGTGGGCGACGAGGATATGTTCCGCTACATTATGGTGATGGATTTCATCGGCGAGCGTTTCGGCATAGACACCGAGGTGTATAAACAGAAGAGCCAAGAGATAAAGGATTTCCTTGCAGGGAAGAAGCCGGGCGACATCGACACTCCCGACCTCCGTTTCCTTAAGGGACGCATCCGTCGCGCCGAAGCCCGCACGGCTTGCAACTGGATGGGCGTTAAGCCGGAGAATGTGCATCATCTCGACCTTCCGTTCTATGAGACAGGTACGATAAAGAAAGGCGATTTGACCGAAAAGGATGTGAATATCGTGAAGGATCTTATCACATCGGTCAAGCCGCACCAGATATTCGTGGCAGGCGACCTTGCAGACCCGCACGGAACCCACCGTGTATGTACGGACGCCGTATTTGCCGCAATCGACGAATTGCTCGACGAGCCGTGGATGAAGGATTGCCGTATATGGATGTACCGCGGCGCATGGGCAGAGTGGGAAATCGACCATATCGAGATGGCTGTGCCGCTTAGTCCGGAAGAATTGCGCTTCAAGCGTAATACAATCCTTAAGCACCAGTCGCAGATGGAGAACGCTCCGTTCTTGGGCGACGACGACCGTCTGTTCTGGCAGCGCGCCGAAGACCGCAACCGTGCTACCGCCCAGCTTTACAGCAGCTTAGGTCTTGCATCCTATGAGGCTATGGAGGCATTCGTTGAATATCATCCTAAAAAATAATAATGGCTTAGTAAAACAAATAACGGTAAATTTCGTTAATAGAAAAAGCAACAACAACAAATAAGTGAATCATAGGTTAAGGAATCCGACGGATCGTGAGATTAGTCGGATTTATTTTTTCCTGCTACTTGCTTGTTTTACACTCGATTTATGCTCTTTTTTCATAAGATAAACGGCATCTTGGCGTAGCTGAATCTGAAAACTTCGTTTAAATTTGTCTCTACTCTCGATTTATATTATCTTTGCCCCCTATAAATAGATAAACAAAAAACATTAAGATAAATGGCAGTATTAGAGAAAATCAGGAGCAAGTCGGTATTCTTGCTCATTGTTATCGGTGTGGCGCTGTTGGCGTTCATCATCGGTGACTTCTTGAATTCAGGCCGCTCTTTCTTCGGAGCGGGTACAACCGTCGCTAAAGTGGACGGAACAAAAATCAGCATAACGGATTTCCAGCGCCGCTATGAGCAGTACAACCAGCAGTTGCAGGCTTCAAACCAGAAGGTCGACGGAGCGGTAGTCCAGAATCAGGTGCTTCAGGACATGGTGACCGAGCAGCTTCTCGAGGAAGAGGCCGAGGCGTTGGGCATTGATGTCACTGACGCTGAAATCACTGAGGCTATGACTGGTCAGGGCGCAGTTCCCGCTGTCGTGCAAATGGCTCGCCAGCTTGGCTTGGAATCGCCGGCACAGTTGCACGATTTGGTGTTCAACCCGGGCAAGTACGGCGCTCAGGATGCCGATGTGGCTCAAGTGCGCGCCCAGTGGCTCGAAATGGAGAAGAACGTTACCAATCAGTTGAAATATCAGAAGATAGGCGTGCTCCTTTCGGGTGCAATACAGGCAAACGACCTTGATAAGGAGGCTATTGCGGCTGATATGTCAACGGCTTCTACGGTCGATTTGGTAAATGTTCCCTATTCTTCTCTCGACAACAAGGATTTCCCGGTAAGCGACGAGGAATTGCAGGCGCGTTATGAAAAGGAGAAAAGCCAGTTCAAGACAGAAGATGAAATCCGCAAGATTCATTATATAGCTGTCAATATCGTTCCGTCGCAGGACGATTTGGCAAAGGCGCAGAAATTGTTCAACAGTGTTGATTCCACATTGCGTGTCACCACGGGTGTTGAATCGGTTCGCAACATTTCGGAGCTGACAATCAACCAGCGTACAGTCCGCTCGAATGATGTTGATGCCGCTACCCGCGAGTTTATCGCCTCGGCGGCCGAAGGTGCGGTTTCCGCTCCGCGTTTCCGCTCCGACGAGCATTCGCTTGTTAAGCTCCTTTCGAAGAAGATGGACGTAGACTCGGTCAATGTCGACATGCTTCAGGTGCAAGGCGCGAAGAAAGTGCAGGATTCGGTACTCAATCTGCTTAATTCCGGTAAGCCGTTTGCTGAAGTTGCCGATAATAAGGTTGCCGGTGGACAGCAGAACATGTGGATGAATCTTATGCAGATGGGAGCTGACAGCAAGTCGGTAGAAGCCAAGAAGAAATTGCTTGCCGCAGGCAGCGAGTATTTCGTAATCGACAGTAACGACAACGCCGCTTTGATTTACAGGGTGAACGAAAAGAGAGCCCCGAAACAGATGTACGAGATAGCGGAAGTGTCGTATAAGGTGTTCCCGAGCGACGAGACAATCGACAATCTCCGTGCGGGATTGCAAAAGTATATTTCTGCCAACAATACGGCAAAATTGTTTGCTGACAATGCCATTGCGTCGGGCTATCAGGCTCTTGAAGCTGAAGTTACGGCTGAAACGCCGCAAATCAACGGAATAGAGTCGACTCGTAAGGAAGTGCAGTGGGCATTCGGGGCAGAGAAAGGCTCTGTTTCTTCTATCTACGATAAGGAAGGCAACGACAAGATGATTGCCGTGGCTCTCGACGACATTATCCCGGCCGGATATATGCCGTTGTCGGACAGCGGAGTGCGCTCTGTAATCGAGACTAAGGTGCGCAACGACAAGAAAGGCGAGAAACTGTTGGCCGATTACAAGGGCAAAGCGTCAGACCTTGCAGGTTATGCCAAGTTGATGAATGTGCCGGTCGATACGGCTGTGACTATTACTTTCTCGCAGGATTTCATCCCCGTATTGCGTAATATGGAAAGCAAGCTTACCGCAGAGGCTCCCTATGCTAAGCAGGGTTCGCTGAACGGACCGGTGAAAGGCGATCAGGGCGTGTTTGTATACAAGGTGGTGAAAAACGAAAAATCAAGCACCCAGATGACACCAGAGCAGCTTGCGCAGCGTTATTCGATGTCGATGGGTTCGGCCGCTGTATCGCGTATGGCAGTAGAAATCCTTAAAGAAAATAAGGACATTGTCAACAATCTGATAGATTTCTATTGATTTCCCATAGCCATAATATAAAATAATTCCATAAGAGGGTGTGTCAGGCATACGGTTTTATCCCGGTTCAGGCACATCCTTTTTTTATCGTAAAATTTAATACTACTTATAATTATGAGAAAATTTCTTATGTCGGTTGTTGCCGGCACTGTTTTTTGTGCCTCGCTCAATGCGCAGCAGGAGCTTCTGGTTCATCCTGTGCCGCAGCAATGTGTGGAGCGGGAGGGCAGTGTAGCGTTGCCTGAAAGCTACAGATTGGACGCTTCTACGGATAGCGGTATAGATATTGCGTTGGCTTTGCTCGACAGCATAATGCCCGGCGCAAATGGTGGGGGAAAATTCACGGTGCGCATAGGTGTAAAGGGCGACAAGGCTGTCAAACGCTATGCGGGGCGTATCCCTGAAGTCGCTGAAGGATATTATTTGGAGACTTCGAAGGACGGTGTTGTCATCGCCGCGGCCGACAGCCGCGGGGCATATTACGGCGTACAGACGTTGGCACAGCTTGTCAGAGGCGGCAAGTTGCCGATAGTGGAGATTGCCGACTATCCCGACATCCCTTTCCGCGGAGTGGTCGAAGGATTCTACGGCAAGCCGTGGAGCCATGAGGCGCGGCTTAGCCAGCTTGACTTTTACGGACGCAACAAAATGAATGTTTATATCTATGGCCCGAAGGACGACCCTTACCATAGTACTCCTGACTGGCGCAAGCCTTATCCTGAGAAAGAAGCCGCACAATTGCGGGAACTGACGGAAAGGGCAGCGGCCAACGGCGTGATGTTCTATTGGGCCATACATCCCGGACAGGATATAAAGTGGAATGATGAAGACCGCGGTTTGCTTATGCGGAAATTTGAAAGCATGTACGGACTGGGCGTGCGCGGATTCGCGGTGTTTTTCGACGATATTTCGGGCGAGGGGACAAGAGCCGACAAACAGGCTGAACTTCTCAACTATCTTGACGACAATTTCGTGAAGGTGAAGGGCGACGTGGCTCCGTTGATAATATGCCCTACCGAATACAACAAGTCGTGGGCAAAACTGGAAGGCGGCTATCTCACGACGCTCGGCGACATGCTTAATCCCGGAATACAAGTGATGTGGACAGGCAACAAGGTGGTGGCTAATATCGACCGTGCCACCCTCGATTTCATCAATCCGCTGATAAAGCGCAAGGCTTATATATGGTGGAATTTCCCTGTTTCCGATTATGTGCAGGACCATTTGCTGATGGGCGAGGTATATGGCAACGGTACGGATATAAAAGACGGGATGAGCGCGTTCGTCTCCAATCCTATGGAGCATGCCGAAGCGTCGAAAATAGCGTTGTACAGCATTGCCGGCTATACTTGGAATATGGAAGACTATGACAGCGGAAGGGAATGGGAAATGGCAATCCGCGACCTTATGCCTGAAAATGCTCGCTATTTGCGGACTTTTGCCATACATAATTCCGACCTTGGGCAGAATGGCCATAAGTTCCGCCGCAAGGAGTCGGAGAATATCCGTCAGGCTCTCGACGCTCTCTGTGACGCCTATAAGGACGGGCGTATAGATACCGGGGCTTTCGCTCAGGTTGAGGAAGAGTGCCGGAACATAAGCGAAGCCGCCGACAAGTTGCTGCTCTCCAGAGAGAATCCGGGGCTTGTTGAAGAAATGTCGCCATGGCTTGTCCGCTTCAAGCTGACCGGACTTTTCGGCGTGGAGGTGCTGCGGGCAATGCGGTTGAAGCAGGCGGGAGACGTGCAGGGCTTTTCGGAAGCGTACGGGAAAGCGCGCTCGTTGCACGCATACATAGGACTTACGAAGAAGTTGCTCAACCAGCAGTCGCGCGATAAGGGCGTGGAGTCGGCAAGTTTGCATCTGTACCCGGCATTGGAGAGCTTATTTTTACAACTCTCGGAAACAAGTGGGCGATAAATAGCATCTGTATAGTTAAATATATTTAATTATATAGCTTTTGCTGTGGAAAAATTGCAGGAGTTTCAGAAAAATGTTACATTTGCAATGTGTTTTTCATGGTATTAGATTTAAGGTTAACAAGATTGGTTGCCGTGAGGCAATCAATTTTTTTATGTCCCTGCTTTTATTTCAGTGCGATGCGGAGTTGTGAGCAATGCCTTTCGTATCTTTCCGCAAGCAATTTGTGTATTTCAGGTTGCGGCTCATAGCAGGCGGAGAGCACGTGTGCTGTTATGATGCTTTCTATTATCCTGCGGATTATTTGCGGGGATATTTTTGTATCCTCGGGCATTATCACCGGAATCTGTTGTAATGTCCCTGCTTCTTCTAAATTGAGGCTGTTGCCGTCGATAAACGCGCAAAACTTGGCCGCGAATTCCGTGATTGCGTTTCTGATGTAAATTTCAATCAGTTTGCGCCTGTCGCCGGTCAGTATTTCGGGGCGTTTAGTTGTCGACATGAGGGCTATGCACGCGCTTTCGGCATAGATGTCGCGTTGTATGCGTTCGGTGTCGATGCTGATTGTTGCAATTCTTACAGTGTCTTTCATTGTTTTGATAATTTATTGGTGATTAGATAAGTCAGTATCATCAGGACGATGGCCGTTATCAGGATTTTGCCGTTTGTCCGTGTCTCGGTGTGCCTTTTCGCTTCCTGCCGGGATGCGCGTTTTTCGTTTGTGCTCGATGCGGATTCCTTCTTTTCATAAGTGTCTGTGGTTTTCTCCGTGGTGCTTCCCGCCACTGTGCGGATTATTTTTTCTATGCGCACGGTGCCGGTGGTGTCAGGCGGATAGAATTTTATTTCTGTTCGCCTGAGTTCTATGCCGCGGTTCTCGGTGGTTGTGGTGTGTGCCGAGTCGGTGGTTGAAACGGTTTGGTGCGTGGTTGCCGTTTCGGCCGTTTCAACCGTCTCCCGATGGCTTTTGCATCCTGCCGGGATGAGGCTAAGCGCGATGAGGGCAGCGGTGGCGGTTCTTTTCGGTTTCATGGTATATTATTTTTGATGCCTGTTTATAGGTGATGAAATATCCGGATGCGCGTTTGTTGAGCATTGTGGCCATTACGGCATCGGCAAGTTTCGCGCCTTTCTGCATGTATCCCTCTACGTGCTGCCGGAATTCTTCCCACATTTTGCGCCTTAGCCCTTTTGCAGGGCAAGGTTTTCCGTTTGCAATCATTTCGCGCATCATCCTTACGGCCCATGTGTAGGTGACGTGGTAGTCAGGGCGGCTTTCCGCAAGCATTTTGCGTATCGCTTTCTCCCTGCATAGCTCCTGCCCCGAGGCGAGGATTTCTTTCACTGTGCGGCGGTAGTCGCGCATCAGCTCGGTGTTTCTCGTGGTTTTTGACTCGAACATTGTTTTGTGTTTTTAGATTTACGGTTAACAAGACTTGGCTTGCATTTTTATGTTGCAAATATAATATGGAAAATTGGTAAAATGCAAATTAATTGTTGTGTTTTTGCCAACTATTTTTTATCTGACTGTTACTCATCTGCTTTCCACCCGACTTGAGGATGAGTCAAAACTCAATCTGAGATACAAAGTCTGCTATTCCCGACGGTGTCAGCCCCGTGGGGGCTGTTGATGCGTAACCCGCCGCCTTGGCGGTGGGTAGAAAGCGGGAAAAGCCATCGGCCTCGTGGAGGTCGCGCTTGAAGCAACTGTGCCACAAGTGCGA
>ENA-ORSJ01002008-ORSJ01002008.1-human-gut-metagenome-genome-assembly--contig:-NODE-2008-length-14730-cov-29.961908_pt1 | contig 14730 bp, 20 predicted proteins | sample MGYA00242191_ERZ509158 | MGnify/ENA primary metagenome ERZ509158 (study PRJEB26280, sample SAMEA2338623) | human gut metagenome | biome: human gut; feature: human-associated habitat; material: faeces...
TTACGATGAAAACGAGATTGAAGTAGGCAAGCCTATACAATGTCAAGTAGTTGTAAACCATGTGGTGGAACTGACAGAAGAGGAAAAGCAGGAAGCAAGGAGAAAGGCGGTTGCCCAATATCAGCAGATGGAACTCCAAAAGCTACAGAACCGCAACAAGCCGACAGCGAAAAAAGAAACACAAGTCCAACCCTCATTATTTGATTTTTGATATGAAACCGAGAACACGCATACAGAAAGAGGTAGTCCGTTTGTCAAGCGGACTGCCCGAACTGACAGACAAGCAGAAAGCATACGCTTTTGAACATTGCTTCAAGCATCATGCCTACCGCACAAAAGGCGGAACTATCACTTGTTCGGAATGTGGACACCGCTGGAAAGGCGGACACACTCTTGCGGAAACTATATGTGGCTGTAGCTGTCCCCATTGCGGAAAGGAACTTGAAATACTTGATACCCGAAAGAGAGTTTTCAGGGACAGCGCATATTATGAAATCATTACGACCCGAAAAGGCTATCAAGTGTTGCGCTACTTTATGGTAGGAGCAACATACAAGGTGGGACAGAAGGCAGAGTATTCCATTCGGGAGGTGGTGCAATGGTGGATTGCCCCAAACGGAAAGACCGAAGTTATTGCCCGACTGAGAGCCATGCACACGATGTACTATGACCTTTGGACTGAATGGAGCGATATGGATTTGCGCAGCAACAAGATGCTGAAAGCATACAACATAGACGCATACAAGACTTATCCGGCAATGCGCATCATTCCCGAATTAAGGCGGAACGGCTTCAAGGGAGCATTCCACAAACTGACCCCATACGAATTTTTTACCGCCATTCTGACGGACAGCAAAAAGGAAACATTGCTTAAAGCGGGACAGACAGAAATGTTCAGATATGCCGTCATTTCAAATGTCAATTTGCATGAATATTGGAACTCCATAAAAATCTGTATCCGAAACGGCTATCATATTGCAGATGCCTCCATGTGGTGTGACCTTGTAAGACTGCTCCGACATTTCGGGAAAGACACCCACTGCCCAAAATATGTTTGTCCGACAGACTTGAAAAAGGTACATGACCGACTTGTCAGAAAACGTGAAGAACAGATTGAAAGGGAAAGAGCGGAGCAACGCAGGGAGCAGTTGGTCAAGGACGAAAAGAATTATCTGAAGTCCAAAGGCAAGTTCTTCGGACTTGTGTTTACCGACAACCTTATTCTTGTAAAGGTCATTGAGAGTGTGGCGGAAATGCAACTTGAAGGAAAACTGATGCACCATTGTGTGGGAAGCTATCACAAGAGGACAGACTCCCTTATCCTATCCGCAACCATTGACGGCAAACGCATTGAAACGGTGGAGGTTTCACTGACAACATTCAAGGTGGTACAGAGCAGAGGTGTATGCAATTCCAATACCGAATACCACGACCGCATCATCAGCCTTGTAGAGAGCAATGCCGAACTTATCCGCAAGCGGATGAGTGCTTGATTTATAGACTTCAAAATATACATGATATGGAAATAAAGATAGAAAACATACTGATATTATGGGACGAGAAAGTAACCGACATCTTTGTCAGTCTGATAAACACCTTGTCCTTGAGTTTCAGCGAAACGGAAATCCGCAATTCAATGGCGAAACTTTCAGAAAACGAGAACTTCGGAAGGCTGTTCGCCTACGGCTTCGGAGCGCATCACCTTTGGGTAGCCCAAAGGATGATAACCGACCCCGAAAAGGTAATGGAGAACCGACTACTGATTGTTGAATTTTAATAAATGACTACCATGACAACAAGAATGACCATCAACGGAGTGAGTACCTGCCAGACGGCAGGTACTGAGAAGTACGAAAAGTACCAAACGACTATCAGACGGAAAAGAACAACCCTTTTCCAGTATGACTACCGACACACGGACGGAGAACTTTTCTCTTGCGTTAGACCGACATTGGAAGAGTGCAGACACCTGCGTGACGAATGGATAAAAGGAAAGGAGGACAGATTATGACAGCATACTATGATACTTTGATTGTGACATTCAGCGACCCTATCAGAATTTTGGATATGATGTGTACCGATACTTGTGATGTGGCAACACTAAAGGAGTGGATAGAGAGCTACGAAAGTACAAGAATGACCCCGATAAACGAACATACGGCAGTCATCACTTCCGAATACAACATGGTGCATGTGGTGGAATGGCTCAGAAAATATACCCCCATTGCCGAAATGAAAGAATACTAAAGGTGTGGCGGTACACAATACCGCCCGCACCCGAAACAGATAACCCATAAAACAGAAAGAGCATGAAATACTATTTTATATTGACAGACAGCAGGGACGCATGGATGCAGTTCGTTTACCTCCCTACGGGAGATTATGTGTCCGGCTATATCCGTGACTTGCAGAGTGTGGGAATATCCGTACATGACTATGACCTTTGGACGGAGGAAACACGACCCATTGCCGAGCGCACATTGGAACATATAAGGCAGAGCATGAACGTATAAAAAAAATCGGGTGGCAAAAGCCACCCATTGACAATAACTTAAATTCATATACAGATGATAGCGAATACAATCTTACAGCAGTTGGGCGGTCATGGATTTACCGTCATGACGGGAAGCCGTAACTATATCAATTTGGGCAACGGACTACAAATGAGCCTTGCAAGGAACAAGACGTCAGCCAACAGACTGAAAATCATCTTGGACGAGGATACGGATACATACACCATGTATTTCTATCGTCAGACACTGACGAAGTATGCGGACATCAAGGTCAAGAAGATAGCCAAATACGAGGGAGTGTACTTTGATATGCTCCAGCAGATTTTCACGGATGTAACGGGACTTTACACCCGACTTTAGGCAGAGGCGGCGAGAGCCGCCCTACTTTCTTTCGGTGAGCAGAAGGCGGACAAAGAAAGTAGCAAAGAAACCGCTGTTCCAAAGACTTCCACTGACGGAAGTCTTTTTTGTTCCCATCTTACAGATTTCTATTCAGAATAAGTGAAAGCGGATAAATATATTTGTTGTATGCTTTCAGTTTCTTCATATCAACACGGTTGTCCGAATACGGGTTGCTCTTCTCGTCGTAGAAAAAGATGTCCGTTATGTTTTCCTTTCGGACAATCCGTTCCCCGCACAGCGGAATATCCTCCACGTCAAAATCCTCCAGCGGAAGCGTTTCCAGTCTGCCGGGAAGATGGTTGCCGAGCTCGTTCATGTTGTAGTTGAAAAGAGCGAAGCCCTTGTGTTTGAAGTCAAGACGTATGCCATACGGACGCCCTGTCAGAAAGGCATCCGCTGCTTTTGCCCTATAATTTTCCATGATTGTTTTTTTCTGTTTCAAAAAAAGTGATACAAAATTAGGTCTTTTCCCGGAGCAAAGCAAAACCTTTCCTGAAAATGACAAGGGAGAACCCCACCATTTGGGTGAAGTCCTCCCTTACCGCTACTTCTTGAACAGCAGCAGAAATTCCATCTTCCGTCGCCGCTCTATCGAGCGGATTTTCCGTCCCTTGTAGTGGCAGTAGGATATATACTCCTCATAGATGTCCCTGTCACCGGCTTCCAGCTTTCGGATCAGCTTGCTTTTGGGTATCTTTCCGCTGCCCAAGAGCCGGAACGGTCCCACATTATAAGCTAATGTACCCAGGAGCAGCGAATCCTTTCCCAGATGCCGGAACATGGCGCAGAACTTCCGAAGGTCTTTCCGCAGCAGTTCGTCAGCCTGCTGTCTTGTCATGGTGCGTGCCGAGTATTTCTCGCCCGGCTGGAGGCAATGCCCCCAGCCGACATAAGGATGGTTCTTTTCCGAGTGCCAGCCCTCAAAATAGCGTACACACAAAAATGCCCTCTCAAATTCCGGCAACCTGAAAATCCTTGCTTCCTTGGCTGTTTCCCTTTCAGGTTCCTGTGCCGACAAAGTGCAGCCCAACGAAAGGAAACAGAGCAGTAACAACATCCTGTACCTCATTCACGGATTTGTTTGGAAGTGGACGGACTGACGGCTGGCACACTGTCGCTTTCCGTTTCTGAAGTGTTGGAGTTGTTGAAATCAAACTCCATTTCATGGGAGTTGCCGAAGTTATCCTCCACGACCACGATGAAATTCTGTGTTTCATCGCATTGCGAGGTGTAGTACAGACGGAACTTCTCGTTCTCCAGCAGGTAACGGTCGTTCGGCAGGAATACCGTACCGTTGTCCATCTTCAGTGTCCCTTTACCTTCATACTGGAAGTAACGTATCGTATAGAGTGTATTGGCAAAATAGCCCTCCTTCTTCATCTCACAGCGGATTTCCACGGTCTGCCCCTTTGCCACATCGTGAGGGACAGGCATGGTTTCCACCGTAAACGGGTAGCTCTGCTGTATGTCCATATCGTCATCGCAGGACACAAAAAGTCCCGCTGCCAGGACAGCCATGCAGACTGCCACTGCCTTGAAAATTGATTTGCCTCTGTTGCTGTTATTATTCATAATCTTCATCATCTTATCTGATTTTAAGTTTGTTGTTATTCTGTTTGTTTATCCGTTGCTGCAAATACTCGTTCAGGTCCTTGCAGCCTTTGTATAACCCACGGCAGTCCGACACTTTCTCACCGTACCGCATCCGCAGTTTTTCCACCGTCCGGTGTCCGGCTTCATCGTTGTCGAGGTAGCACCGTATCCTTTCGTAACCGTCCAGATAACGGAAACTCCTGTCCACATTGGCGACCGAGTTCAGGACAAGGCTGTCGCCGTCCTCCGCCATGCCGAGCGTCACGGCGGACAGGAAGTCCATGAAGCCCTCATAAAGGCTGCAACTTTCAGCCTGCCCGTCCTTCCCCTTTATCAGGGATACGTCTTTGGGCGGTATGCACCCTTTGAAAAGCCGGTTCCGGAGTTCATAACCGCCGGACACATTGGAGAAGCCGACGGCGAAATATTTCTTCTTGTGGACGTAGTAGTTCAACTGGCAGCAGTAAAAGGACGCTATATCGGGAGATATGCCACGTTCCACCAGATATTTCTTCAAAGCCTGATACCGCAGGGGCAAGACCTCCACGTCCTCTAAGGACGGTTCGGAAGTCTTTTTCCTGAAGGTGGAAGCATCCGGCTGCACCATAGGCACACCGGCACTTTCCGATATGAACCTTGCCTGTGCGAGAAAATCACGGCTGTGGATAAACTCTCCGGCAAGATTGAAGATGTCGCCGCCTATGCCCAGCCGTAGGCTCGGTACAGGACGCCTTACTGCCTTTCGGCAGTAGGTTTTCCCGTACCTGCCCCCAAACCGTACTTGCATGTCTCCACGCATACGGCTCTCCGTTGATAACATGACTTTATTTGGCATGGTTGTGTATTTTGGCATAGCACTTTTCACAGACAACCAATGTTTTCCTATGCTTTTCAAGCATCAGCCTGTCGCATTCAGTCTTTCCTTTAAGCTGGTTTAGCTTTCTGACATGACGCATGACTACAGGCCCGACTTTTCCACATAATTCACATGTTCTCGCCTCCAATCGCTCAGTCAGCGTCGGTTGTGGAATTGCGATTGTATAGGATAAGTCGTTTACTTCCGCATAGTACATTGGTGGTTTACGTTTGAATCCCTCATTATAGAATTTTCTGTGCCGTAAGTTACCTTTTGCATCATGATATGGCACTATAATGTCATTTCCAACCTTATATTTGTCAATGATTTTGCTTACAGTGCTGTTGGTCTTTGCTGCAATGGTATGGTACATACTGTACTCCATGATGTATCCAAACTTTGAGAGTGCATAAGCCACGTTATTGGCAATGCGGTAATAGTTATAGAACCCTCTGATTTCAGAGTTATATGCCGCCACTATGTCCTCGATTTTCTTCTTCATAAGATTGCCTCTGAACTTTGCAAACCAAACTTGTCGGCCATTTTCTACCTTGTATCTGATGGCACTGTATTCTTCCAGTTTGTTCCGCACCGTTTCTATGGCGACCTTTAAGACTATCTTACCGTTGTAATAGCGGGCTGGCACATTGTTCTTGTTTCGCTTGACTGCATCAGATTTACGGACAGAAACATCGAAGCCAAGAAATTTCGCTGGCTTTTGTGCATTTGTTATCAATGTCTTTTCCTGCGACAGTTCCAACTTGAGGTTTTCTTCCATATACTTGGTAATGTCCGACTTGATTTTAACGCAGTCAGCCTTGCTTCCGATAACACCTATGAGGAAATCATCTGCGTATCTTACATATCTAAGCCTTCTGTATGTTTCATCCATACTGTCTCTGCTCTCAATCTTTTGCCTTTCACGTCTCAGTTTCTCATACTCATCCATAAGCTGTAGTCTGGCATCTGCATCCTGTATGTTCTTGATGCTTTTAAGGATGCCTTGCATTTTACCGCTGAACTGCTTGTATTCTTTGGTGATGTGTCTTTCTTTTCCCTTGTTGAAGCGTAGGGCGTATTCTTCCATATACTTGTCAAAATTGTCAAGATAAATGTTGGCCAGTATAGGACTGATGTTGCCGCCTTGTGGGGTTCCCTTGTTTGTATTATGAAACCTCCAGTCTTCAATATATCCCGCATTCAACAACTTGCGGATGAGCCTTAGAAATCTATCATCGGCAATCCGTTTCCGCAAAGTTGCAATCAATACATTGTGGTCTATGTTGTCAAAGAATCCTTTAATGTCTCCTTCCACAAACCATTTTGTACCTGTGAATGTCTTTTGGATATGGGTCAGTGCGGTATGGCAGCTTCTGTTTGGCCTGAATCCATGTGAGGTGTTTGCAAACACCTCTTCATAGATGGCTTCAAGAATCATGCGCACCACCTCCTGTACAAGTTTGTCCTCAAAGGAAGGAATCCCAAGCGGTCTTTTCTTACCGTTCTTCTTGGGTATGTATATCCTTTTTGCCGGATTAGGCTTGTAAGACTCATCCCTCAAAGATGCAATGACCTTGTTTATTCTTTGAAGGCTCATCTGGTTAATGGTTTTCCCATCCGTACCGGGTGTCATGTTGCCGGGTTTGGCGTAAATACGCTGGTAGGCAACATGAAACATCTCCTCATTGAATAAGATACGGTACAGCCTTTCGAACTTGTAATCCGAAACTTTACCATGCTTGTTTAAAGCTTTTAATACTTGCTCTGGACTTCTCATAATGTCTCGCACATTTTCCATTGTTTGTATTAAGTTATCTAACTGCTCCCCTTCGCCATGTACAAGGCTTTCCCTTGCTCGGACTACTACGGAAGCTCCGTTCCCATGTCAGATATTCAGAGCCTTATGCCCATAGCCTTACGGCATTCTGATTTAGGGAATCCCCATTTGCTTTCACAATAACTGTTTGGCTCGGCAGACTGTCGGATGCGACTTACGTTCCTATTCCGCTTATTGCGGTTGCTCTGAAGCCAGTTCTTGCCCCGCTGCAATTTCGGTTTACATGGGGTGCTTCAGCCCGACGTGAATCAAATACCTTTCGTCGGGGCTGGCACGTGTGCCGCAGAACTATCGTTCAACCAATCAGGCTTCATCCTTGTGTCTGCCTTTTCCTCTTGCCATGCAGTCGCAGCTTGGTATTTAGCTGACTAATGGCTTTACCGACATGCTACTGTCACCTTTGGATTTCTCCTCCAGCTAAGTCGTTGAGGATAGGTCTGTTGAACTCTAACCTAATCTCTTGCCATAGAGATATTTATTGTGTAGCCTATATGGGCGCATCGAAATCGTACCAGACATTCTTTTCCACATTCACACGGAAGGACGGTGTCCTTTCGCTCCTGTAAGGTGCCGAATACCACAATTCGTTTCCGCTTCTTCTTGTCGGTTCATGTCCCAGCCTTCGGAGAAAGTCCGCAATCGGTATCTGCCTCATTTCAGCTATATCCATACCCGTCCTAATTTATGATGAACTTGATACCTATTCCAAACTGCGTGTGGAGCTTTCTCGTGTCACCTCCCCAAAGACAACGCTCGCGCAGGCTGGCAAGCAGAGCCAGACGGTCAGCCACATACACCTCCATGTCGAGCGTCACCGCACCGCCATAGACAAAGGCGTCACTGTCGTGGAGCCTCGCCCCGTCATACAGCACCTTGTCGCCCCAGTTCACCGTTTCATATCCGGCAAGAGCGGAAACGCCGGCATAGAGAAACACGATTTTGCGGGCATCGGAAAGCACCTTGAAGTGGTAGCCGCCTTCGGCGGTAAACTGTGCCACCGGTATCTTCACATCATTGTACGGACTGTTTTTCAACAAATATTCACCGCCCAGCGACCATTTGTTGCCGTTTTTCGTATAGGTCGAAAGAAACGCCCCGAAACTGTGCCCTCCGTCATTGCCGCCTATCCTGAAACCGTCCGTCATTGCCGCCTTCACTTCGATGCCCTGCATTCCCGGCAGGCATCGCTGGGCGTTCGCCCGCCCCGTGAACAGGGCAAGCGATGCTGCCAGTGCTATCATATACTTTCTCATATTCATCGTACCTGAAGTTCGTTAATCGTTGTGGCTCGTACCAGATCCTCGTTCTCTACGGTAAAGGACTGGTGACGTCCTCCGTTCTTCTCATGCAGTTCCACCACGAGGCATTTGTCGTCCGGAATGGTGAACTTGGACATCGTGAACACGGTACGTTCCTTTTTCTTTCCCGGCACGCAGGTCACATAGTTCTGCGCACGGAGCGGAAGAATGACCTGTTCCTGCACGGCTGTACGCTTTGCCACCTTCTTGTCCACGATTTTCCATGTGATATAGTCCACGTCAAACGGGACGTTGCTCTGGTTCTTGATTTCCGTATGGAAATACAGAAGTCCGTTATGCGTATAGATGCCTTTGAGGATATACTGGATACCGAAACGCTTGCAGCCGATATGCTTCACCTCACGCTTGTTCTGTCTGTGGATGGACTTCATGATAAGACGCACCAGCATCGGACTTTCATTCCCCAGTTCCTTCAGGTAAATCTCCATCGCGTTGTTCGGACGGTTCACCGCTTCACCGTCGTGGATGAAGTCGCACATCTCCACATTGAGGAGCAGCGGCTCTTCCGCATATTTGACGTTGAAGGTGTAAAAGCCGCCGTCCTCCGTGATGACGCTCATGTTCGTCTCGTTCTGGAAATTTCTTACCGTAGCTTTCACTCTTATCACATTCTCAGCCCCGTCCGCTTTTCCGGCAATAAGGTTCGGTGAGCCCAGGTCCACGTAGCGCACCTCTGACGGAAAGATTATATGCACGGTTTTGTTGTAGGTCACTTCCAGTCCGTGCGGCGGTATCATGCGGTCAAAGGTCAGCTTGCGGGTCAGACCGTGATACAGGTCGCCGTCCGCCTCTTTCTGCGGATAGATTTCTTTGCTCAGAGAGAGTTTCTGAACCTCTTCCTGCTTCACTTCCTGAGCCGGTCTGTCACTTCCGTTTTCTTCGGCGGTCTTGTTTTCCTGCGCTTGGGCAGATACGATGCCCATAAACAGGGCGAACATCATAATTACTTTTTTCATTTTACTTTGGATTTAGTGGTAATAATAAATTGATAATTTTTTGTTGTTAATTTCTGTCCTGATACAGCATGACCCTGTATCCGGCTTTCAGATGTACCTTGACGGTACGCATCTTCTTGGCTATATACTGGCTTGTGCCCTGTATCAGCCCCTTGCCCAGATCGGAGGCGAGCTGTGCCTTCGCATCGGTGGAGATGTTGATGCTGCTGCCGAGTGATCCGCCCATGTTGGCGGCTACCTCACGGACTGCGTTCATTTCCATCGAGTTCGGGATGAAGATTCCTTCCTGTCCGTCCGTGTCGTAAACGGAAAGCTCAACCGGAATAATCGTCCCCTCATGTTCCAGCGAAGTGACTGCTATGCCGAGACGTTCACCCTGAATCCTTGCCGCTCCGACAAGGACGGCATTGCGTGGGATGATTTTCTCCGCAACCGCCATCGGCTCCAGAAGCCGCAGCCGGACAGCCTGCCCGTCCGTCACGCTCTGTGCCCCATAGACACATGCCGATATGGTGTTCTTGTCCGATACCGTACGGCTTCCCACTGCCGTGTGGAAACCCATGTTGCGCTCCTGTGCATACATGGCGGCAAATTCCGCATTGCTCATAGGCTGTGCAAGGGAGGAAACCACCTGTCGGGTAACCTGCTTGACCGGCCTTGCCGTACGCTATTCCGCATTCCGTGCCGGCGATGCCTGTGCTGTCTGTTGTCCGTTCTGACCGCCCATATATTTGGATGCCAGTTCATACGACTTTTCCATAAGCACCACCTGCTCGTCCATCGAGGAACCTTTTTCCTTCTCCCTTTCAAGTTCCGTTTCCAGCGAGGATATGCGCTCCATCAGCTCCTCCATTTCAGCACTGTTTCCCGAAGGCTGCTCATAGAAGTTGCCGAGCGTGGCGTTCAGGTCACGGTAGGCGGTGGCCGATGACCTGATTGTCTGCGAAGCCGGCGATGATGCCGTATCCGTATCACTTCCGCCACCGGGACTGGCAAGGTCGAAGTCCGGATTGTTTCCGGTCACGGAAACTTCCCGGTCGAACATGCTGCCGAGTTCCTGCATGGCATGGTTGCGGCTTGCCCTGCGTTCCTCCATTTCTCCCTGCTCGTAGGCTTTGACCTTGTCACCGATAATCTTCCTGTTGTCCTTGTCCGCATCCGGTATCTCCGTGTTGTAGCCCGTCGCACCCAGCTGTTCCTCCTTGTCGGAAGAGGGAGCGAATATCAGCCACATGGCACCGATGAAGACCAGAACCATTGCAGGCAGGACTATCATCTTCTGACGTTTCAGCCTTTGCGCCTCCGTCAGTGGTGTACGTTCCCTGTTCTTCTTTTCGGGGCTGTCCCCGTTCTCTTTTCTTGTTTCCTTATTTTCCATCCTTATACTGTTTTATAAAATTGTGATGAATCTTGCCGCCGCATTCTCCCTTTACGGGGAGCTGTCCGGCGTGTCCGATATTCAGTTTCCGTCCGTCATCACGTCCTATATCGTACAGCGACTTTCCGAACGTGTAAAGGGCAAGCGTGGCAAATACGGCCAGCATAGCCAGTATGATTCTTTTCCTTGTCTTTTGCGGAAGTCCGTCCAGATAGTCCTTCAGTCCGGAAACTATCCGCTCTCTTGTACCGCGGATTTTCTCATATGCCATCCGCAGCGGTTTCATTGCTTTTTCTTTCATTCCATTATCTTTTGACGGTTTGCAGGTCCTTGTTCTCTATGATGGTGAACCCCTCTATCGTGAATCCGTTGGGATTGTCGTCAGACCGCGAGGCGTTCAGCAGGCGGCAGGTCGTCACGAGGCTGCGCTCCGTGACGTTGCTCTGACGGATTATCTGCTGGGTGGCATAGGTGGTCGCACGGTAGGGATAATGCTCGAAATCGCACACCACGCTGTCCACTTTCAGCACCTGCGTGATATTGCCGGCAATGATGCGGTTGTAGTAGCCCTTTTCCGCAAAGTCCGAGTAATAGTTATACACGCTGCGGTCTGCCAGCAGCAGGGCACGTCTCACATTGTGCTCGATGGCGCTCTTCTCCGGTGACAGGGTAAAGAACAGTTCGTGAAAGCGACGTACATGCTCGCGGGCTTCCGCAGGACGGTTCTGTGAAAGGTCCTGCGAGAGAGCCAGCATCAGGCTCTTGCCGTTGTCCAGCACATAAATCTTTTCCCTCTGCTTTTCCGCAAAGCGGTAGGAACTCCATACGCTCCACACCGTTATCACGGTACACAGTGACAGGAAGACGATACCGAACAGGCGTATCTGCCTGAATGATGTTTCAATATTCTTCAATGACTTGAATTCCATATTACTTTATCTGTTTTTAGTTGTTCTGTTGGTTTATTTCAGCAGCTTGCCCACACGTCCCGTCACGTTTCCGGCGGTGGCACCGGCAACACTGCCTGTGAATCCGGCGGATTTTCCGGCTACCTGATTGACGTTGCGTCCGTAGTTGCCCATGCCTCCGGCCTGAATGATCCAGCCCGATACGGTCGGAATGGTAAAGTATCCGATAATCCCGATTATCATGAATACGATATACACACCGTCGCTCGAATCAAGAGAGAAGTTCGGGTCCGCCTGCATACGTTCGATGTCGCTTTGCAGCATCAGTACCTGTATCTTTGCCAGCACCGTACTGAACATGTCCGATACGGGAAGCCACAGGTAAACCTGTATATAGCGGCAGATCCACTGCGTCAGCGTGCTCTGGAAACCGTCCCATACCGATATGGCGAAGGCTATCGGACCGAGTATCGCCAGCACCACGAGAAAGAACGTGCGTATGGTGTCTATGACAAGACCGGCAGCCTGGAACATCAGTTCGAGTATCTCGCGGAAGAAGTCACGCACGGACTTTTTCATGTTGTACATGCCCCGTTCGATATACATTCCCGTCATGGTCACCACGTCCTCCGGCGACCAGCCCAGTTCGTCCAGCTGCCTGTCAAATTCCTCGTTGCTGACAAGATAGGCGGTTTCCGGATTGCGCATCATCGCCTCATGTTCAAGCTCGTCTTTCTGCTTGCGGTATTCGTTCATGTCCAGCGTTTCCGCCTCCAGTATCTTTGCCGTTCCCTGAACGATGGGCGACATGACCCCGTTGAGCGTTCCCAGAACAAGCGACGGGAAAAGCATGATGCAGAATCCTATCGCAAAGGGGCGCAGCATGGGGAACACCTCTATCGGTTCCGCCCTGGCAAGTGACTGCCACACACGGCAGGCGACATAGAACAGCGCACCCAGACCGGCAATCCCTTTCGCGACACCGGCCATGTCCTCGCACAGGGGCATCATCTCCTCGTAAAGCGAGCGGAGTATCTGATGAAGGTTTTCAAAGTCCATAGGCTACCAGTATCTTTCGTTTGCATTTCCGTAAAGACCCAGCACGCGGTCAAGGTCGTTTTTCTTTTTCGCACGCAGATAGCTTACCGAAATGTTCTTGTTGGTATAATAGCCGACAAGGTTCCGGTATCTTCTCATTTTCGAGTAGCAGCGTTCCACCACGTCCATGCGTTCCTTGTCCGTCATCGAGAGTGTGGTGATGTTCACCACGTTCTTCAGTTCCGTCAGCACGTCATTGCTTTCCTCAAGCAGCTTGGTATATCCGAACGCGATGGCTCCGAGTTCCTCCACGGTGAAGTTCTCGTCACGCATCATCTTCTGGAAACTGTTCACATAGATGTCCGTGATGTCGCCCACCATCAGGATGGTCTGCTGCACCTTTCTGGCGTCTTTTACAAGATTGTTCACCGATTTCAGCGCGTCATAATACTTCTTTCCCTGCTCGTAGATCTTGACGGTCTCCTGAAAGTTCTTGACCATATTCGTTGCGGTGGTCGAGGTATGCGCCACATTCTTCGAGGTGTTTATGATGCTTTGCGCAATATTGGACGGGTCTATGACCGCCCATTGTGCGCTTACCTTGCCTGCATAAAGCAGGCACAGGCAGAAGATTGTCAGAATTTTTATTCTCATTTTCTTTCTTTGGATTTAGTGGTCATTATCGGTTGTCATTGTCTGTCTTCCGCGTTGTCTGCTGCGGGAGTGGCCCTTATATAGTCCCCGTTCGGCGAGAAGGTCAGGATGTCCGTTTCCTCATTGTACGCCACATCTATGCGGAATCCGGTATTCATAAACAGGTTTCCGTTGTCTTCCATCTGCAGCAGATAGGTTTCCGGCTTCAGCTTGCGGCTTATGCCGCTGCGTTTGAATACGGTCACCTTGTACGCATTTCCTTCCTTGTAAATGAGCAGGTCGGGTTTGCTTTCCACGCTTTCCCAGTTACCGCAGATGCTTTCGCGCACGTCCTTGTCCTGTTCCATGTCACATGCCTGCATCACCAGTGATGCAAGTCCTATCAGACCGCCGCAAAGCAGTCTGAGCTGGGATTTTGTAATCTGAATGTCCATACTTTTTCTTTTTTTTGATGTTACTGTTGTTTTCTTTGTTATTTGCTCCGGTTCAGAAACCCATTCTCCTGCCTTTCGGCCTGCAAGGGCGGATACCCGGTGCGGGACGGTCCGGATTTTCCTTCCTTGGCTGTACCGCCTGTTTCTCCTTCGGCTTGCCGAACAGCTCGTCCGCGTCCGACCTTCTGCCCGTCATTCTCGAAAAGCGGCTGTCCAGTTCCCTGTATGCCTGTTCCACCTGCCTGAGAATGGTTTCGCGGGGAGCCTTGCGGTCGATTCCGTATTTGTCAAAGAAGCCGGGGTTGTAATGTACCGGGTCGTCATAATCTTTCCTTACGGTCATGCCTCCGAGCAGCAGAAGTTCCTTGTAAAGTCCTTCGATATACACTCTCGAAGGACTGCCGCAGATGCTTTCGTATGCCTTTTCCACTGCACGGGTAAGTCTTCCGCCGACTTTTCCGGCATCCGGGACTTCCCCTTTCTGTCTTTTCTCGCTGTACTGCCTGCCGTCCATTTCCTCAAGTTCCTTATACAGCCGGTAGTCTTCCGAAAAGCCGTACTGTTTCTGGATGTCTTCCGGTATGTCGGCACCGTATATGAGGAACTCCTTGAGCCGGGTGGCATGTCTTTCCGTTTCCTGCCTTTTCTGTTCGGCTCTCATGTATGCGTTGTCCATATCCATATTGTCAGTTTTTTTATTCATGAATCTTTTTCATTTTTCAGCCTTTCCGTTCTTCTCGCCTTCTTTCCGCAAGCTGCCGGATGGCTCCCTCTATGTCACCGCCCAGTTTTTCCGCCAGGCGGTAAACCTCCGTCTTTTCCGATTCTTCCGTCGTATAAGC
>ENA-ORSJ01002011-ORSJ01002011.1-human-gut-metagenome-genome-assembly--contig:-NODE-2011-length-14710-cov-2.434186_pt1 | contig 14710 bp, 16 predicted proteins | sample MGYA00242191_ERZ509158 | MGnify/ENA primary metagenome ERZ509158 (study PRJEB26280, sample SAMEA2338623) | human gut metagenome | biome: human gut; feature: human-associated habitat; material: faeces...
CTTGCTTGTCCGCTCTTTGCGGCTTTGTATACGCCGGGCAGCCTGCCCGTCCGGCGAGCGACAACTATGTAAAAGGGGTGGAAGCGCTCAATGACGGTGATCCGGTCACTGCATACAAATACCTGAATGCTGAAATCACGGAGCATCCGGACAACGGTTACGCACACTGCTATATGGCGCTGATATGCAACTGCTGCGGCGACACAAAACTGGCGCTTCAGGCACTCCAGTCGAGCCTGGAGCTGATACCGGCGGATGATTCCGAATACCTTTCGTTTGCCCGCTATTCGCGCGGCGTGCTGCTTACGGAACTGAAGCAGTGGGAGGCGGCGCAGCAGGATCTCGACGAAGCGATCCGTCTGAGTCCGTCTGATGCAGAGAACTACAAGGCGCGCGCGCAGCTTTATCTGGAAACGGGAAAATATGAAGAGTCGCTTGGGGACCTGAAGAAGACGCTTGAACTTGACCGGAAGGCGGACGTGAACGATCTTGTCCTCCAGCTGATGGCTGTGGCTCCTTCTGCGGACTTTATGGACCGCGTAACTGCCGCTTTCCAGCTGATTGACCGGGCTGAAGCTCGCTGATTCTTTGCACACTCCTTGTCTTTATGTTGCCGGAACAGGAAATATTCGTTACTTTTGCAGTCGGTTAATGAAAAACAGGTAATTTTTATCGACAGAAAAAAGAATGAGTACGACAAAAGGACATCCGAAAGGACTTTATCTTCTCTTTGTCACAGAAATGTGGGAGAGATTCAGCTATTACGGCATGAGGGCACTGTTCATGCTCTACATGGTGCAGGCATTGCTGTTCGACAAGGAAACGGCATCGCAAGTTTACGGAAGCTATACGGGGCTGGTTTATCTGACTCCGCTTATCGGCGGCTACATAGCCGACCGCTATTGGGGAAACCGGCGTTCGATTGTGGCAGGAGCGCTGACTATGGCCCTGGGCCAGTTTCTGCTTTTTCTCAGCGCGTGTTATTTTCATGAGGCCGGACTGGCCAAATACCTGATGTTCTGCGGGCTGGGGCTTCTGATTCTTGGAAACGGCTTCTTCAAGCCCAATATCTCGACCATGGTCGGACGCCTTTATGCAGACGACGACGAGCGGAAGGATTCGGCTTTCACCATCTTCTATATGGGAGTGAACGTCGGTTCTACGATAGCTCCGCTGATCTGCGGGCTTGTAGGAAATACGGGACATCCCGAAGACTTCAAATGGGGCTTTCTGGCTGCATGTATCGGGATGCTGCTCGGTGCTGCCGTGTTTCAGATTTTCAAGAACAAATACATCTGTGATCCCTGCGGAAATCCGGTGGGAACGGCTCCTGTAAAGGCGGACGCGCGTAAAAAAGAGAAAGCAGGGGGCGGTCAGAAAGCATCGTCGGCGCGCGTGTGGCTTATGGCTGGCAGCACGGTTGCGCTTACGCTCCTGTTCTCGGTGAACTGGGATGCCGGAGCTTCACACTGTTTTGCCGGTGCCGACTGGATCGGCTCGCTCATCTATGCCACAACCATTGTGGTGCCGATAGTCATCATCACCGACCGTTCGCTGGCGCGTGCAGAGAAAATGCGGATCGGGGTCATCTATATCATCGCCTTCTTTGTGATATTCTTCTGGTCGGCCTATGAGCAGGCCGGAGCGTCGCTTACCTTCTTTGCCGACGAGCAGACCGACCGGCACATCGGAGGGTGGGAGATGCCGGCTTCTTATTTCCAGTCGTTCAATCCCATCATGATTGTAGTGCTGGCTCCTCTGTTCTCTTCGGTCTGGTCTTTTCTGCGCAAGCGCGGGATGGAGCCTTGTTCTCCCCGGAAGCAGGCAATCGGACTGCTGCTGCTTTCTTTGGGCTATCTGTATATCGCTTTCGGCGTGAAAGGTGTGGAGCCGGACATGAAGGTAAGCATGGTTTGGCTTACGGGGCTTTACCTTATCCATACAATGGGCGAGCTTTGTCTGGCACCCATCGGACTGTCAATTGTCTACCAGCTGTCGCCAGCCCGCTTTTCTTCTCTTCTGATGGGAGTGTGGTACCTCAGCACATCGGCTGCCAACAAGTTTGCGGGACTTCTGAGCGGTTATTATCCGGAGAACGGAACGGTGCGCAGTTTCATGGGGTATAGAATAGAAAATCTGTTTGATTTCTTCATGCTGTTTGTTTTCATGAGCGGTGCGGCAGCGGTTGTTCTTTTCCTGCTTTCCGGAAAGCTGCAGCGGATGATGGATGCCCATGCCGACAAGAAATGAAAAAGATGTGCCACAAACGGAATCTCATGCGCAGAAATGTCCGGCAGTGCCGAGGTGTTTCTGCGCATGATGTCCGGTCATGACACATCCTTCTGATGGTTATGCGCTTCAAGACGGTTGTACCATCCCTATATCGAACTTCTCGGGATGCTTCCCCTTGAAATCCTTGAAATAGAGCTTGATGTCTTTCATGTCTTTGTCGATGTCCCCGCTGGGTATGAGATACTTGTCGGCAAAGATGCATTTCTTTTCATAGTCGATGGCTATGAGTACAATCGGAATCCCGGCTCCTAAAGCAATGTAGTAGAAACCCTTCTTCCAGTCGGGATTGGCCGACCGTGTGCCTTCCGGCGTAATGGCCAGATGAAACGTATCGCTTTGCTTCACCCGTTCGATCAGCTGGTCGACCAGTGAAGTGTGTTTCCCGCGATGAACCGGTATCCCTCCCATGCTTCGGAATATCGCTCCCAGCGGGAAGAAGAACCATTCCTTTTTCATCAGGAATCCGGATTCACGTCCGATGGCTCCGATAAACAGTTTTCCGATGATCAGGTCCCAGTTTGTTGTGTGCGGTGCGGCACAGATGATACACTTCTTGAAGTCCGGAACGCTTACCTTTGCCTTCCATCCCAGCAGCTTGTGATAGATGAAACGGCAGACAGCCTGTTTCATATCACTCGTCCTTTCCCAGTTCTTCGAGTTTGGCGAAAAATCCGATCATGCCTTTATCGAAATCATCCTGCAGCTTCTTGTAGAAAAGCTTCACGCTTCCCGGTTCGGTATGGCTGATTCTCTTTATGATTTCATCCCGCATGTCGTCAATGTCCATGAAGAGCTTGCCGTATTCTTTGCGCTTTTCGCCCGATGCCCTGGCGGCTTCTATCAGACACAATCCTGCTGCAATGTCTATGATATCATTAATTTTCTTTTTCAACATTCTTCTTTTTGCCATAATCTAAAAATTTTATTGGTTATTGAATCTGATGTAAAGATACGTCTTTTTTTGAAATCTTCTTGTCTTTTGCCGAGAAATGTGTTTGGCCGGTGTGCGATATTGCCGTTTATGGACTATATTTGCATCGATGTGGATTTTTAGAAGCATTGGAAAATGATTTCAAAGAAACGGAAAATAGGGATAATCGCTGCTGCATCGGCGTTGGCCGTATGTGCAGTTCTTTTCGCTTTCCGCAGCCAGTTTCTGCGGAATGTGGCGGACAAGAAGATTGCAGGTCTGGAGGAAAGGATGCGGATTGACATCGGCTACGGCAAATTGCAGTTTGACGGACTGGACGAGGTTTCGCTGGAAGGATTGTATGTGCTTCCCAGGCAGAGAGATACGCTGCTGGCCCTCCGCTCGCTCAAACTGGAGCTCAGCGCATGGAAGCTGCTGGCCGGAAGGGTGGACGTGGAACGCGTAAGCATGGACGGCCTGAGGGTAAACTTCCTCAAGGAAAAGGAAGCGGCCAACTATGATTTCCTGTTCGTGAATCAGTCCGGGACATCCGGGAGTCACGCGGAAACGGACTATGCGCGCAAGACGGAACTGCTGCTGGATGCCTTGTTTGATCTGCTTCCGGCAGATGCCCGGCTGACGGATATTGACATCGCTGAGCGGAAAGACAGCAATTCCGTGCGGCTCAGCATCCCGGAGTTTGTCATCCGCAACCATCGTTTTGAGAGCAAGGTTGCCTTTGAAGAAGACGGGCACACCCAACTCTGGCAGACAAAAGGAGAAGTCAATTCGGCGGAACGCAGGCTTGCGCTTTCTGTCAGCGCGCCCGACCTGACCGTACCTTACCTCAAGCGGCGGCTGGGAGCGGAAATCAAGTTCGACAGTCTGTACTGCCGGTTTGTGCAGGAGCGGAAAGGAGAGAGCGTCCGCTTGTCGGGCCAGGCGCAGGTGGCAGGTCTGGAAGTCTGTCATTGGAGGCTTTCTCCCTCGGCGGTCAATCTGAATGACGGAGCGATTGATTTCCGGATTTCTGTGGAGAAGGACGCCGTTGAGCTTGACAGTGCCAGCACGGTCCGCTTCAACAAGCTGGCTTTTCATCCTTTTTTGCGGGCGGAGAAGAACGGTCAGCCTGCGGAAGGCATTTCCGGCTGGCATTTTACGGCCTCGGTCAACAAGCCGTGGTTTCCTGCCGACGAACTGTTTTCGTCCCTTCCCGAGGGACTCTTCGAGCATCTGGACGGTATGCGTGTGAGCGGCGAACTGGCGTACAGGGGATTCGTTGACGTGGATTTTTCTTTGCTTGACAGCCTGAAGTTTGACTCGCGGCTGGAGTCAAAAGATTTCAGGATTCTTCAGTTCGGCCGTTCGGATCTGCGGAAGATGTCCGGAGAGTTTGAATACACGGCCTATGAAGGCGGGAGTCCTGTGCGCACTTTTGCCGTGGGACCTTCGTGGAATCACTTTGTGCCTCTCGACAGCATTCCCCTGACCATGCAGACGGCTGTACTCCAGAGCGAAGACGGAGCCTTCTTCTATCATCAGGGCTTTCTGACCGACGCGTTGCGCGAGGCGATGATTTACGATCTCAAGAAACGCAAGTTCGCACGGGGAGGGAGCACCATTTCGATGCAGCTGGTGAAGAATGTGTTTTTGAACCGCAACAAGAATCTGGCGCGCAAGCTTGAAGAGGCGCTGATTGTCTGGGTGATTGAAACGGGCCGCCTGACATCGAAAGAGCGGATGTATGAAGTGTATCTGAACATAGCCGAGTGGGGGCCGATGGTTTATGGAATATGCGAGGCGGCAGACTATTATTTTGCGAAACGCCCTTCCGCCCTTACGCTGGAAGAATCCATCTTCCTGGCTTCCATCATTCCAAGGCCGAAGCATTTCATGTGGTCGTTTACGGAAGACGGACGGCTGAAGGACACGCAGGAAGGATATTTCCGTCTGATAGGCAGGCGGCTTGTTGCGAAAGGTGTGATTTCGGAGGCGGAAGCTGCGGGGATAGACATTTCCAAAGTTATCCTGAGAGGGGAGGCGAAACGGTATTTTGCCGGCAAGCCTTCTGCCGGGAATCCGGATTCTGTCCGGGAATAAGGCGAGCGTCGTCCGGCTGAAATGAAAAAAAAGTGCGCCGGGCTGGTCTGAACCAGTTTCCGGCGCACCTTTCCTTATTGCGTCAAGAGCGGGAAAATGTTATTCCCACTCGATTGTGGCAGGCGGTTTTGACGAAATGTCATAGCATACGCGGTTTACCCCTTTCACCTTGTTGATGATGTCGTTGGAAACCTTTGCCATGAAATCGTAAGGCAAGTGCGCCCAGTCGGCTGTCATAGCGTCTGTGCTGGTTACGGCACGCAGGGCAACCGCACGCTCATACGTACGTTCGTCGCCCATCACGCCCACACTCTGCACGGGAAGCAGGATGACTCCGGCTTGCCATACCTGGTCGTAAAGTGACGTTTCTTTTCCGTCGGCGTCCTTTGTCTTCCAGTCGCGCAGGCCCTGGATGAAGATGTCGTCGGCATCCTGAAGGATGCGTACCTTTTCGCGTGTGATGTCGCCCAGAATGCGGACAGCCAGACCCGGTCCCGGGAAAGGATGGCGGGTAATCAGGTGTTCCGGCATTCCCAGTTCGCGTCCTACGCGGCGCACTTCATCCTTGAACAGCAGGCGCAGCGGCTCGCAGAGTTTCAGGTTCATCTTTTCAGGCAGGCCACCCACATTGTGATGGCTCTTGATTACGGTTCCGGTGATGGAGAGCGATTCGATGCAGTCGGGATAGATTGTTCCCTGCGCCAGCCACTTCACGTCCTTTATCTTGTGCGCCTCTTCGTCGAACACATCGATGAAGCCTTTTCCGATAATTTTGCGCTTGCGTTCCGGTTCGGTCACTCCGGCCAGTTCGGTAAAGAACTTTTCGCTGGCACGCCGATCACGTTCAGTCCGAGGCACTCATAATCGTGCAGTACGTTCTTGAACTCGTTTTTGCGGAGCATGCCATGATCTACGAAGATACAGGTCAGATTTTTCCCGATAGCCTTGTTCAGCAATACGGCTGCCACTGACGAGTCAACGCCTCCGCTCAGTCCGAGCACCACTTTGTCGTCGCCCACCTGTTCCTTCAGGGCTGCAACCGTAGTTTCGATGAACGAGGCCGCGCTCCAGTCCTGCTTTCCTCCGCAGATGTCAACCACAAAGTTCTTCAGAATCTGCGTTCCGTCTTCCGTGTGGTAAACTTCCGGATGGAACTGCACTCCCCAGAGCTTTTCATTCTTTGCCTGATAAGCGGCCACTGCAACCTTGTCGGTCGAAGCGATTATTCCGAAATTGTCCGGAAGAGCCGTGATGGTATCGCCGTGGCTCATCCATACCTGCGAGTTCTTGCGGATTCCCTTCAGCAGCGGGTTCTGGCTGTCGAATTCCGCCAGATGCGCGCGCCCGTACTCGCGGGTGTTGGCCGGTTCCACTTTTCCTCCGTTGACATACGCCATGAACTGTGCTCCGTAGCAGATGCCCAGAATGGGATATTTGCCCCGGATGCCTGTCAGATCAACCTTGAAAGCCTTTTCGTCGTATACGGAGAAAGGGCTTCCCGAGAGGATGACGCCGATAACCGACGGGTCGTCATGAGGAAACTTGTTGTAGGGAACAATTTCGCAATACATGTTCAGTTCACGCACACGGCGTCCGATAAGCTGTGTGGTCTGTGAGCCGAAGTCAAGGATGATAATTTTTTCCTGCATATTGTGTAATGTAAAAAATGTTCGTAATGCCTGCAAAGATACTGAGAAATATTCAGATATTCTATTCGGCGGTTGTTTTTCGTGAAAAATAATTGCGGCAAGGCACTCCGGACCCTGCTGGCCTTCCGCAACCCGTTTCCGTAGAAGCTGAAAAGGACATCCTTCCGTGTCAGTGTATGAAGCTCGTCATGATGCCTTTTTCTTTTTCAGGCACCTGCTGTCCTCCGTTCTTCAGGCTTTTCAGCATCCATGCCATATTGTTTCCCAGCGTGCGCATGGTCTGCAATCCCTCGGCATCTTGCGAGGCTTCACCCGGCAGCCGTCCGTGTACGCTGTTCCAGTATTGTGAACTTACGACAGGCATGTTGCTGATTGTAAAATACTTGTTCAGTCGGTCGAACGTGGCGCTCGCTCCTCCGCGCCGGCATACGGCCACCGATGCCGCGGGTTTGTATTGCAGCAAAGACGATGCGGAATAAAACAGTCTGTCGAGCAGCGCACAGAGCGAGCCGTTCGGTCCGGCATAATAGACCGGCGAGCCGATTATGATGCCGTCTGCCGTTTCCAGCTTTTCCCTTACCTTATTATATAGTTCATCCTTGAACACGCATCTGCCCAGCTCCGCACAGCGGTTGCAGGCGATGCATCCCTGCACGGCCTTTGTGCCGATAGAGATCATTTCCGTTTCTATTCCGTTTGCTTGCAAGGCTTTCGCCGCTTCTGTCAGGGCGATGCAGGTGTTTCCCTTGCTCCGCGGACTTCCGTTAATCAATAATACTTTCATTCTTTTTTGCTGTTATAAAGTTTATAGAATCATGCCGATCTGTTTGTCGGCGGTGCAAAGATAAGGTAAAAAAGCTGCCGTGCGGTTGGCATAAGGCTCAAATAACATTGTTGAAAGGTATGTCAAGAAGGTTTGCTTCACCGAGCATCAGTATGTGCACCGCGGAGATACGCTGCTGGTGCTGGAAGATGCCGAATTCCGGATCCGGCTGGAAGAAGCGAACGCTGCGCTGCTTGACGCAAAGGGGGCAAAAGACGTGCTGCATTCGGGGATAGAGGCTTCGCGCAAGAATATAGCCATACAGGATGCCGCTGCCAGCCACGGAGGGTATGACGGTCCGCTCTTGCTGGCAAATGCCGGCTTCTACGGCATCTTGCAGGATCAAGGCATAAAGATCTTGTTTGGCTACCTGTTGCTGGCTGCCGTTCTGCTGGCTGTTCTTTCGGCCATGATACCGTTTCATAAGACTGTGAAAGTTCCTGTGGTAAAGGCTGGTGCGGATATGGCATGACAGAAAGCCTGTCCGATGGTTGGAAAAACGGATTCTTTTGCTTACATTTGGACGTATCAATTTCATCAACCTTGAAGGACATGAAAACGATGGATCCGTTGAAAATCATATCTGTCTTGCTGGCGCTCGCGGCGGGAGGCGGAGTGGGGGCTTGCCGGAAACAGCACCGGCCGGCAGCGGGCGCGGACGCATCTGTGCTTCGGCAGGATGTGACCCGGAACGACACTGTTACCGTTTCCGATCTGCCGGGCAGCAGTGTGGAGCGTCGTCCCTCTCCTTGCGAAGAGATTTACGAACTCGTGGAGGAAATGCCGGCTTTTCCCGGAGGACAGGAAGAGCTGAGAAGGTACATTTCCGGCCATCTGCGTTATCCCGGACCGGAGGCTGGGAAGGAGATTGAAGGAAAAGCTGTAGTCCGTCTGGCTGTAATGTCGGACGGCAGTGTAGGCGAAGTGCGCATCGCCCGTTCGCTGGATCCGTATCTGGACAAGGAAGCGGTGCGTGTGGTTTCGGAAATGCCCCGTTGGATTCCCGGCCGGCACGAAGGAAAAGCCGTGAATGTGTGGGTGGTGCTTCCGGTAGAATTTGCGCGGGACGCTTCCGGCGGACTGCGTCTGAAATGAAAAGCAGTGTGAGGATTGATTATGGCTGGTAACGAACGTTCCGATTTCAGGAAAGACGTGTATGATGTGGTTGCGTCCATTCCATGCGGGAAAGTGCTGACATACGGGCAGGTAGCATGGCTTTCCGGAAGGCCCGGCTGCCCGCGGCTGGTAGGAAGGCTGTTGTCTGAAGCTGCGGACAGTCTGCATCTTCCCTGCCATCGTGTGGTGAACAGTCAGGGCAGAACAGCGCCTCATTGGCCGGAACAGGCCGGTTTGCTGAGAGGAGAGGGGGTTGTGTTCCGGAAAAACGGCTGTGTGGACATGAAAGTCTGCAACTGGAATCTTTCCGGTGCAGAGGAGTTAGCGGGCTTTGATCAGGCCGCTGATTGACTTCAGCGTGTTTCTTCGTGCCGTTTTCATTCCCGCGGACAGTGATTCCGGTTCGAGCATCTCCAATGTCGTCCGGAGTTCGGAAAGCAGTTCGGGAGAGAACTTGCATTGTTCGCAGGCCAGCTTTACGGAAAGGCATCTGACGGCTGTCGGTTCATCCGATGCCACGATGCATCTCAGGCAGAAGTCGAAGAAGTCTGTCCGGAAACCGTTTTCCGTAAACGGCTGGCGCAACAGCAGGCCGAGCAGCAGGCGGCGTTTCGTGCCGCTTGGCGTGCGCATTGCTTCGTCGATCAGTTCATTGTGCCTGGGGTAAAGCCATTGGTTGCTGTGGAGGTCGAAGTGTGCGAATACCCATGCCGCATTCTCCGCTATCCGTTTGTCTTCATCGAAGAGCAGGGTATAAAGGGCGGACTTCACGGGTTCATCCTCTATGCCCTGCGCATAAAAAGTGATTTCGTGAATGTCGTCTTCGTGAAGTCTGCCCGACAGCCGCTTCCGGAGAGTAGTGTAATTCATTTCTGCAATTTTTTGGTCATTACGAAGTTAGTCAGTTCAAGCCGGTTCGCACGGGCTCTCTGTTGTTTCCTTACCGTGTAGCCCTGCCGCTCGAAAAACGGGCGTGCCGTGATGCTGACTTCTGAAATGATTTCGCCAGCTCCCCGGCCGCCTGCATAAGATTCCATTTCCGAGAGAAGGGCGGAGGCGATGCCTTTCCGCTGCCAGTCCTTGTGGATCCCGTATCCGAGAGCCATTTTTTCTACCTCAGAAAGCAGCATACTCGCCACGCCTTTATGTTGCCAGTCCTTGTGGACGAACATGGAGTGCAGATAGCCTTCGCCGTTGACGGATGCGAAGCCCACGATCTGCTTGCCGGCGTTCAGCGCAACAAGAAAGTGGAAGCGCGACAGCAGGTCTTCCCAATGCGCCGTGCTGTCGCCGCATGAAGCCCAGTCCTTCACTTCTTCCGGCGTATAGTCTTTTGCGTTGACAGTGAGGACGGTATCCTGAAAAAGCCGGCGAAGCTCACGAATGTCTGCAACGGTTGCCGGCCTCAGGAAGCAATGGATCTTGTTCTTGCATTTCTCGGACATCTCTCGGAACGTTACGTTTCAGAACTGGAAGAATTTCTTTGCGTTATAGTAGCTGATGTCTTCTGTCATCTGCCGCACGCGTGCCATCTCGCAGAACGGAATTTCTCCGTTTTCCACGTCGTTTCCGAGCAGGTTGCACAATGTGCGGCGGAAATATTCATGGCGCGGATAGGAAAGGAACGACCGCGAGTCGGTGAGCATGCCCACAAAGCGGCTCAGCAGTCCGAGGAGCGAAAGGGCATTCATCTGTTTTTCCATGCCGTTCTTCTGGTCGAGGAACCACCAGCCGGAACCGAACTGTATCTTTCCGGGTACCGATCCGTCCTGGAAGTTGCCTATCATTGTGGCAATCATTTCGTTGGCGCATGGATTCAGGTTATACAGGATTGTCTTTGTCAGTTTCCCTTCCGTATTCAGCCGGTCGAGGTATTTGGACAGGGACTTTGCCGTTGAAAACTCGCCGATCGAGTCAAAGCCGGTGTCCGGACCGATCAGCCTGAACATCTTGGTGTTGTTGTTTCGGATGGCTCCGTAGTGGAACTGCTGGGTCCATCCTGTTTCCCAGTCCATTTCGGCAAAGGCAACCAGCATGGCCGACTTGAACTTCAGCATTTCGCCGCGGGTCAGCTCTGTCCCTCCGTATACTTTGTCGAAGATGGCTTTGATCTCCGCTTCGGTATAGTCTTCTGCATAGAATTCTTCTACGCCGTGGTCAGAGAGCTTGCATCCTTGTTCGGCAAAGAATGCGTGCCGTTTGCGCAATGCGTCGATCATGTCGTCGAACGTTGAAATCCGGATGCCGCTGGCTTCGGACAGTTTCTCCATGTAGGCTCTGAACTCGGACGGCACCTCCACTGCCATGGCCTTGTCCGGACGCCAGGTAGGCAGCATCTTTATTTCAAATCCGCTCTTGCGGGTGGCTATGTGGTATTCGAGCGAGTCGGCAGGGTCATCGGTCGTGCACACGGTTTCTACGCGGTAACGCCTCATCAGATTCCGTGCGGAAAATTCGGGTGTCGCCAGTTTGGCGTTGCATTCGTCAAATATTTCGCGCGCTGTATCCGGATTCAGGGTCTTGGTGATTCCGAAAGCCGTTTTCAGTTCCAGGTGCGTCCAGTGATAAAGCGGATTCCGCAGCGTATAAGGAACGGTTTCCGCCCATTTCTCAAACTTTTCCCAGTCGGAAGCGTCCCCCGTGCAGTAGCGTTCTTCTACGCCGTTGCTTCTCATGGCCCGCCATTTATAGTGGTCGCCTCCAAGCCAGAGTTCGGTGATTGACTTGAACTGATAGTCTTCGGCCACCATCTTCGGATCCAGGTGGCAGTGGTAGTCGATGATCGGCAGTTTGGCGGCATGGTTGTGATACAGATCCTGAGCAGTTTCAGTTTGCAGCAGGAAATTCTCGTCCATAAACTTTTTCATGATTGTTGTGTTTTTATCGTAGGTAGTAAATTCGTTTTTTTCCGTTATCGGACACGAATGTATGAATTTTATTTTTAAATGCAAAATGTTTTGCTGCTGCAATGCCTGTGCTTTTGCAGTCCATGGGGAATATCGATTGGCGGATTGTTTGCTTTTGCGGATTTTTTTTCTTATCTTGGCGAAAAGGAGGAGAGCAGATGGGATGGAATGATGAACTATATCGTTTGGCCCCGGAAATTGCCGGCAAGCAATTGGAGCGGATCGGCACATTCAATCGGGGAAGGACGTGTGACAACGGGGTATACCTGATCAGTCTGGCTACAAAATACCGCCCTTATTATGCTTTGTGGCGGAAGTTTGCGCAGCGTGAAGTTCCGGTCTTTGTCCGCACGCTGGGAGTTGTGTTTGACCAGTCGGTCGACCGTGCGTTTGCCTTGCTGCAAAACTGCAATGTGGGGCTTGACATAGCTTCCGGTTCCGATCTTGAAGCTTTTTATGCCGAATCAGACACTGTCATTCCGTTCGGAAAATACAAAGGCAAGCATCTTTCTGAGATTTCTTACATTGACCCGTCGTATGTGTACTGGCTTGCAAACAAGTTTGTGGCAAGCAGCAAGAAATATGACCGTCTGAAGGAGCTGGCCGGTTTTCTTGTCATCGTCCATTTCGAGTTTACGGTCCACAAGCCCCGCATCTCTTCGGTAAGCAAATTTGTCAGAAATGTCGGCGACAGGCTGAAAGACCTGGAACTGACTGTGCTTAACGTGCGCCTTCAGGTGGATACCTATAAGCCGGACTTCTTTGTAGACCAGAACGTGCTGGCGGCCGACCGTGACGGCAACCGCTTCCCGTTTCTGATAAAAGCCGCCGCCGGAAGCCTGACTCCCAATGCCCTCAGTTGCCGGAGCCGGAAAGTGAACAGGTACGAAGTGCTGCGGGTGAAATCGGCTAAGGTGCTGGCGCATTATGAATCGCACGGGGTGCGCTATACGCGGCTGGGATATGTCAGGATCTATTGATCCGGTCTTTACGTTTGTCAGGGAAGGCTTCCATAGCCTTTCGCACGTAGTCTTTGCTCAGATCCGCGGGTTTCAGCACCCGGTTGTCATACTTGAGCAGGTCGATGTCTAACGGGACAAGCTCTTTGTCCTTGTCTTCGGGAGTGCGTCCGTTTTCCCTTTCTATCTCCTTGCAGATCCGGGCAACCTCGTTTGCTTCCAGGGTTGTCCTGAAGCAGGCAATCCGATTGAGGTAGCTTGGCGTCTTCGACTGGTCCCCTTCGGGCAAAGTGTTTACGGCCTTTCCCCACCGGATGTCGGGAAACAGAAATCCCAGCGCCGTTTCCGCCTGTTTCAGATGGAGTTCGGCATTGGAGTTGGATCCCAGACACAGAAGGCAATGATGGGCTTTATTCATAAATCTGCTTGTTCTTCGTTTACGGCGGACGCAAATATATGCTTTTCTTCAGACATACGGAAATGAAAGTGCCGCAATTGGACAGGTTGAAAAATGATTCGTCATCTTGATCAAAAGACCGCGGTCTTTTACCTGAAATTACCCGTTATCTTGATCAAAATTACCCGTTATCTTAAATTGCTGATTGCACCATTCTTTAAGGCCTGTTTGACAAATTTATCGGGAATACCGCATGCCGCCCAATCCGGCTTTTTTATTCGGGAGTGATTTCGTTGGGCGAGGGAAGCTGTTTCCAGCCCTCTCCGAAAGTGTCGTAAGCGTCTGTGACCACGACGAAGGCCCGCGGATCGGCCTGCTTGATCTTCAGTTTCACGCCCGCCACTTCCTTGTAGCTGACAACAAGAAAAAGCATTTCTTTGTCTGCTCCTGAATACAGTCCGCTGCTTTTGATGTATGTTGCCGTGCGGTCGAGGTCTTTCAGGATATAGTCATGCAGTTCAGTCATTTTTTTGTCGCTGATGACAAAAATCAGCTTGTCGTTCTTTGATCCGTTTATGACGTATGCAATGACACGGGATATGATATAGATGGCAATCAACGAATAGAAGGACAGATGCCATGAAGGTTGCGAAGAGCCGTCCGCGCTGCCGATTCCGAATCCGATGACAAGCAGTCCGAAGCACACAACCGCTCCGTCAACAAACAGAATCGCGTGCGAAAACCGGATGTGGCAGTATTTCTGGAGAAACATTCCCACGATGTCGCTTCCGCCGGTGGTTGCCTGATTGCGTATGACGATGCCGGTTCCAATTCCTATCAGTACGGAACCGATGATGCAGGTAAGCATCAGATGCTCGGACAAGTCCATGCTTCCTCCCAGCAGCTGTGCCGGATCGAGCGCCTGCAATGCTTCTTTGCTGGGGTATGCGAGTCTGGAAATCAGGTTCATGAGCAGGGGAGTGGTCAGTGCGGCCGCAATTGTTCTTCCTCCCAGCTTTGCGCCGAGAAAAATGACGGACAGTATGAGCAGGGGAATGTCGAACATATATCCGAAAGTACCCACCTGGATTGACGGAAAAAGGTTGTGCAGCACGATGCTTGCGCCATATACTCCTCCCGGCACGATGTTGTAAGGGTTGATAAAGAAGACAAAGCCGGCGGCCAGTATGGTACAGCCCGCCAGTATCTGAATCCACGAAAATACTGTTTGTTTCATAAACTCCATTTTTATGCAGCAAATATACAAAACTATTTCCGAATAATGAAATGAAGCGGGCGGATTGATTTGGACATAAAAAAGGGGATGCGCCCTTTTCGCTTTCGGATTGCGGCACATCCCCTCTATTCCGATGAGAATCGATTAGTGGATTTCAATCACACGGTTGACTTTGGCTTTTTCTTCGGGAGTACGTTTCGGAAGATCAATGGTCAACACACCGTCGCTGACATTTGCGTTGATGTTTTCTTTCTCCACATCGTCCGGAATAACCAGCCTCTGTTCGAATTTTGAGTATGAGAACTCGCGGCGCAGATACTT
>ENA-ORSJ01002012-ORSJ01002012.1-human-gut-metagenome-genome-assembly--contig:-NODE-2012-length-14697-cov-11.811569_pt1 | contig 14697 bp, 8 predicted proteins | sample MGYA00242191_ERZ509158 | MGnify/ENA primary metagenome ERZ509158 (study PRJEB26280, sample SAMEA2338623) | human gut metagenome | biome: human gut; feature: human-associated habitat; material: faeces...
ATGCGTCACTTCCAATGGTCGTAACCCCCTCAGGAATTGTAATGCTTGTCAGGCTCCTGCAACCATAGAATGCGTCACTTCCAATGGTCGTAACCCCCTCAGGAATTGTAATGCTTGTCAGGCTCCTGCAACCATAGAATGCGTCACTTCCAATGGTCGTAACCCCCTCAGGAATTGTAATGCTTGTCAGGCTGCTGCAACCATAGAATGCGTAACCTTCAATCGTCGTAACCCCTTCAGGGATCGTAATGCTGGTCAGACTACTGCAATTATAGAATGCCCGAAACTCAATCGTCGTAATCGCTTCGCTGAATGTTATCGTTCCTTGTCCGTTTTCATATATGTTCTCGACAACATTGTCCATCTTCGGAGAAATTGTCTTTCCGTTAGATGTGGTATAGTTGATAGTAAAACCTTGCATATCACCATTAAAATCATATCCGGTGATTTTTTCGGCATAGCGACTCCACTCGTTTGCCGACTTGTAGGCATCGACTGATGCCCACGGAACAAAGATAGTCGCAGAACTGGGAAATACAGACGAACCCAATGTCGGCGGGGTGGTCGGTGGGCAATAGACACGTGCCAGGTTGTTGCAACCCGAGAATGCTTGATCTCCAATGGTCGTAATTCCTTCAGGGAGCGTAATGCTTGCCAGACTGTTGCACCCCGAGAAGGCTTGTTTCCCAATCGTCGTAAGGTGGTCAGGTAATGTAAGACTTGTTAGTCTACTGCAACCAGAAAATGCTCCATCTCCAATGGCCGTGAGGTTCTTAGGTAATGTAATGCTTTTCAAACTACTGCAACCCGAAAATACTAATTCCTCAATGGTCGTAATTCCTCCTGGGAGCGTAATACTTGCCAAACTGTTGCACCCCGAGAAGGCTTGTTTTCCAATGGCCGTAAGGTTGTCAGGTAATGTAATACTTGCCAGGCTACTGCAACCAGAGAATGCTCCATCTCCAATGGCTGTGAGGCTTTCAGGAAGTGTAATGCTTGTCAGGCTACTGCAACCAGAGAATACTAATTCCTCAATGGTCGTAATTCCTTCAGGCAGCGTAATGCTTGCCAGACTGTTGCACCCCGAGAAGGCTTGTTTTCCAATGGTCGTGAGGTTCTTAGGTAACGTAATACTCGTCAGACTACTGCAATCAGAGAACACTTGTTCCCCAATGGTCGTAATTCCTTCAGGGAGCGTAATTCTTGCCAGACTGCTGCACCCAGAGAATGTTCCATCTGCAATGGCCGTAAGGTTCTTAGGTAACGTAATACTTGTCAGACTGCTACATCCCGAAAATGCTTGTTTACCAATCGTTGTAAGACTTTCAGGAAACGTAATGCTGGTCAGATTGTCGCAATCACTGAATGCATTGTCTCCAATCCCAATTTCTGTATCCTCTCCGGCGATCGTAATGGCTCCCTGCCCGTTTTCATATACATTCTTGATAATGTTGTCCATCTTCGGATTGATAGGCTTTCCGTCAGAGGTGGTGTAGTAGATAACATGAGTAACACTTGGATTGCCCCCATTTCCCGGGTCGGTAGGCTTGGGTTTTTCTTCATTGGACTTGCTACACCCAAATAGCAAAAATCCACACAATAATAGGGGTAGTAATTTCTGCATAGCTTGATTGTTTAATCATCGTTTTGTCGCATCAACTCCTACTACGACAAGTTATGGGCTAAAAGAAAGTGTAGAGTCGTTCGTTCATCTGACCGTAGATGTTTGGTGTGGACCAAACACAAATAAACAATACCTCACACCGAACAATATATACCGAAGTGATACATATCCGTACACGGTGACGAGTGTCATGTATCGTCTATACTGCGTTTACCTCCTCAATTTTTCTGTTCAGGATTAGCGAAACACTTTCACTATATCAATATGTTACTATCCTCATAAGCGAATTTTACAAAGTTAGGAAATATTTACTATACGAAACACTTGCCGGGGTATATTGTATATGCAAAAATCCTCAAAACAGAGTTACTACACTCTGCCATCTGAAAATGAAAATAACATGCATGGTCTTGCAGAAATAATTATTACTAAAAACCGAAACGGGAAAACAGGACGTATTCGTTTGAAATTTAATCAAGTCTATGTAAGTAATCTATTGTAATTCTGAATTTTACTTCATTTATCGATCAATGCCATCGCGAGACATCACACCTCGGTGATAATAGTGTTGAATCTCTTTCATCTCTGTCACCAAATCGGCTGCATCAATCAACCCCTGTGGTGCCTTGCGTCCCGTAATCACAACCTCCGTGTGAGGATTGCGCTGTGCCAAAACTCCCAACACCTCATCCAACCTCAACAACCCAAAATGCAAAGCAATACACAACTCATCTAATATAACAACATCATACTCTCCAGAACGCATATAATCCGCACATCGACGCAATCCTTCATGAGCCATCTCGATATCTACTGCTTCAGGATTCTTGTCAATAAAACATCCTCGCCCCAACTGCTCAATCCGAATACACCCAAAGGACTCCCCTGCCATCGAAAAAAGCTCCTCAATCCGGGTTTCATGATACTTCATCGACTTGACAAACTGCCCAACATAAACCGACTTGCCCGCACATAACGCCCGTACAGCCAAACCAAACGCAGCCGTCGTCTTACCCTTGCCATCCCCGGTATATACCTGAATATATCCTTGATCCATAACGTGATATTTAGTATGTTTGCCCTAACAAATTCGTCGCTACATGCCTTCCAAAATCCCGGCTCTCTTCAACTGGAGCGGAGGAAAAGACTCTGCCCTCGCCCTCTATCGCACCCTCCAGGAAAACCGATACCAGATCACCGCTCTGCTAACCACCATCAACCGTGAAACCCAACGCTCTTCCATGCACGGCATCCCCGTAGAGCTGCTGCACCAACAAGCCCAAAGCATCGGATTGCCGCTGCAGGTCGTCGAATTGCCGTCCAACAGCTCTTTGGAGGAATACGAAACAGCGATGACAAAAGCTATTACATGCTTCACTGCTGCCGGCATCCGCCATTTCATCTTCGGTGACATCTACCTCCGAGAGGTCCGGGAATACCGAGAAAAACTGTTAACCCCGCACGGCATCCAGGTTGTCGAGCCCCTCTGGTGCGACGATACCCGCGTCATAGCCCAAGCCTTTCTGGATTCCGGGCTACAAACCGTTATCACCACCACCGACGCCGCCCTGTTGGACGAACGTTTTGTCGGTCAACAATACAACCGCCATTTTCTCGACAGCCTCCCGCCCGAGGTTGACCCCTGCGGCGAAAACGGAGAGTTTCACACCTTCTGCTACGCTGGAGGCATGTTTCGCTATCCGGTCGCCTTCTCCATGGGGAGACCTCAACGCATCAGCTACCCGGCCAAAATGGCGGACGGCTCCGTCAAAACGTTCACCTATTGCTATGTCAATCTTACTCTGCCCGATCACAACAGTCCTATGACAGCGCATATCTGAGGCCTGAAAAATTCTGAAATTGCTCCAAGCATTCAGGCTCCGGTAGCCACAGCAAACGCTGGATGGAGCGCGAAGGGGGATTTCTACAATCCACGATTCCTCTCCGCAAGCGACCTGAATCAAGAATAAAAATCTCAGCCATCTCGATATTCAGGAGTGGCCCAACTGATTCCACCCCGCCTTTCCAGCTATCGAAGATAAGCAAAATATCGATCTTCCTTCACAAGCAAACATATCACCGCCTCAGGGGCATGCCTTTCCTCTCCACAGTACGATTCCAATCAAACGGGGCTCGGATTTCCCATCATTCCACACTTTCCGAGCCGTACGCTCCATCCTCCCCCATCGCAATCCAGCGCACTTTCTCTTCACCACACGCTTTCATCACGCAAAGGTTTTTATTTTTTCTCTTTCTTACTCTCCAGACCGCAATATTCGGCCCCTGGTACCCCTGGGACATCACCCGACAACCCCCCCCTTCGCAATACGCTATCCATCAAGCAAATGCCACCTAATCAAAACTTCCCCTGCGCCGTCCAACCTGCTTTCTGCCCCCACAAAACCCACAGCGTTATGCCTACACAACCCCGACAGCAATAAAAACCGTCAGAGCCCCGCATAGCTGGTCTCGGTAATCCACTCTGTATTCGTGGCGCTCGCTTCCATCCCAGCGTCCCCGCTCTGCACCCACAAACCAAACGTCTCCAGCAAACAAGTTCACCTGCAACAGTTCAACCGCAACAGCCCGCTTATTTTGATTATTTTCCTTACATTTGTTTCGCAATCACCGCACCTCCGCGGACAAAACCACGTTATTCCAATTCAAGTACATCAATCCATTATGAAAGCAAAACAGATACTCCCTGCATTGGGTCTTTCGCTGCTGCTGACAGCACCCGCTCTCGTGGCGCAGCCCACTACCCAAACACAAAAATGCTGCTCGCAATGCTCCCAATGCACCCACAAAACTGACCTGTCCCAACTGCCGCGTACCATCTTTTCAGGAGTGCGTGGTCCTTTCCACGTACAGGGCATTGCAGTCGATCTGAAACGGGGATACATCTACTTCTCATTTACCACCGAATTGCTGAAAACCGACCTAAAAGGCAATCTGATCGGCAGCGTCAAAGGACTCACCGGACACCTGGGTTGCCTGACCATGAATCCCGAAGATGGACGCGTATACGGTTCAATCGAGTATAAAAACGATGCTATCGGCCGGGAAATCCTCCAGAAACTCGACAACAGCGAACAATTACACAACACCAATGCCTTCTATATCGCCATCTTCGACGTGGACAAAATCACCCGCCCCGATATGGATGCCGAAAAAGATAGCGTAATGACCACCGTCTATCTCAAAGAGGTGGTCGATGACTTCTACGCCACGGTACAAAATGGAGGACGGACCGTGGAACATCGCCACGGATGCTCCGGAGTGGATGGCATTTCGTTTGGCCCGGCATTCGGAGCACCGAAAGGGAGCAAAAATTACCTGAACATCGCCTACGGGGTCTTCGAAGATACCCTTCGCACCGACAACGAATATCAGGTGCTGCTCAATTTCGACCCCGCCAAACTGAAACCCTACGAACGCACCCTCAACCAGGAGAATCCCCACAGAAGCGGGCCCGACAGCTGTGACCACAAATATTTCGTCCGCACCGGAAACACCGCTTACGGAATCCAAAACCTGGCCTACGATCCCTACACAGGAGACTGGTTCGCAGCTGTGTACCGAGGCCACAAACACCAGAATCCCAACTACTCGTTATTTGCCATTGACGGCTCCAAAGCACCCGTCATGCAGCAGCTGGAGGGATTTGACACACCGACCCGCGGAGAGCTCCTCACATTGAGTGAACAGGGGGAGTGCGATGCCAAAACCGGAATCCGTGGCTGGCAGGTAGATTATGGTACCACAGGGTTCTGTCCCCTCGGATGCGGCTACTACTACATTTCACATCCCGACGGTGGTGAGGGCGGTAAACACCAAAGCAGCATGGTCAAACTCTACAAATGGACCGGCGACCCGAAACACCCGTTCGAACTGGTCAAATAACGTTGGGTATAAAGAGCCGAAGCCATCGGGAAAAACCTACTCTCGCAAGACCGAAAATTCCTTTTCATACGCTGTGTGCGGGCAGTTTCCCTGCGCTGAAGGTGATACGAGCTTTTACCTTTCCGCAGCGAACTACCGGAACAGGCTTTCCGGAGTGTAAAACAGCAAGGAATAAACCAACCCAAAGCTTACGGGGCAGATTCCCTATCCAAAAACTTAGTATAACGTACAATAAAAATATGACAGAAGAGACATCACCGCAACCGACTTACACACGGGAACAATTGGGAAAACGGATCGATCTGGCAGGAGAGCTGTTTGCCAGCGGATTCAACTGTGCACAGTCGGTGGTGGCAGCTTTTGCAGACCTGTATGGTATCGATCGGGATACCGCGTTGAAAATGTCGGCTCCCTTCGGTGGGGGCATTGGCCGTATGCGCGAAACGTGTGGATCCGCCTGCGGAATATTCATGCTGACCGGATTCGAAAACGGCCAAACCGACCCCGCCAACCGACTCGGCAAAGGCGAAAATTACAAGCTGGTTCAAGAGTTGGCTGCCGAATTCCGCAGACGTAACGGATCTTGCGTCTGTCGGGAGCTGCTCGGCCTCAACAAAGAGACCCCGCTCTCTCCGCTCCCCGAAGCTCGAACCACCGAGTATTATAAAAAACGGCCCTGCCCTGAAATCGTCAGAGAGGCCGCAACGATCTACTGCGAACATCTGTGTGGCCAAAAGTTCGACAAATAATCACTTCAAGGGAAGCATGCACCATTCGGTGCGTCTATCCCAAGAGCGATTGTACTGAACGGTTGGCCTGACAAAAGCTGCAATAGTCCTTCGTACCAGACATGGACGACTGCCGATGCTCAACGTGTAGGCGTGCAGACCTCAAAAACCGTACACTTTTGAAAAGGAGTAGGTTCTCGGGGCTGTTCAAGGGAAAGGAAGGTATCAAAAACAGAGATCTTCAGGAAGGATGAGGACCCGAGGGAGATCTACCAACAGATACCTGTCACTGGCACCATAACATGCACCCGAGGTAAAAATCATAAGGGCACGCCAGATGCACCTTTCGATCGAAACGAATCAGGCTATGTCTGCTTCGGAAACACTCTTGCAAAAACCCCTATGCAAAGCGGGATTGAATTATTGATTCAATCCCGCTTTTATATCTTTACTCCTACCAATCGTTATCAACTAAAATAGTTCTCGGGGTCCTGGTAGATCAAGGTTACATCGGGTTATTGCCATTCTGCTCTCTGGCCGCCAACGCTCCATCTCAAGTGGCATACACGCCGCCTCATCATTAAAATCCTGACTCGCGGTTTCCTTCTCCCCGATTCGTTCACAAATGCTTCGCGCAACAGCTCCCAGTTTATTACAAAAATTCAAGTTCTCCACCCTTATCCGTCACCTCTACCCGTACCTGACGTCCCAAATACAAACTCAGATTGGGTCGGGCATGACCCGCCGGAAAACCAAATAACACCGGAATCCCCAACTTGGAGGTATAAGAATTGATCAACATATAGGCATCTCCTCCCCACTCCCGCTCGGAGTTCATGCGGTTGAAATAACCCACCACAATGGCCCGTACCCGTGCCAACTTTCCACTGCGCAACAGATTCTGCATCATGCGGTCAATGTGGTAGATATTCTCACCCACATCCTCAATGAAAAGAACCGTCGGCTCCTCAAAATGGTTGTCCAAATCGGTGTTGTTCAACGCATAGAGAATCGACAAATTGCCCCCAACCAATCGTCCGGTCGCACACCCCATCCGATTGTAGGGCGATGGAGCCGTATGGTACCGCTCAACCCTCCCAAACAGCGCATCCCGCAACGAGAGCGCTGAACTGTCCTTCTTGGTGGTGTCGGACAAAAACAGAGAGGGCATCGTGCCATGAATCGACTCGATCCGCTCTCTGCGCATCACCTGATGCAATACCGTAACATCACTGAATCCGGCCAACCACTTCGGATGATCCCGCAAAACCGACCAATCCAGATAATCCAACGTCCGAATCGCCCCATAGCCTCCCTTATAAAAGATGATCGCCTTGACGCTCGTGTCATTCAACGCCCTCTGTAAATCGGCAGCACGCTGCTCATCTGTACCCGCAAACCAACCCGCATTCCGACAATACAGATGCTCGCCCACCTCAACCTTCAAACCCCACGCCTCCAGTTTCCGAACAAAGGTGGTGTCCGCACGCTTGGGCAATTTCGAGGAGACCGCTACCACCGCAACCGTATCCCCCTCCTTCAAAAACGGTGGACGAACATACGGCCGCACGACATCAATCGTATCCACCTCTGGCTGCAACCGACCCGCCGAGTCGAGCCCTACCGAATCCTGTCGCTCGCTCCTGGTTTCCCCTTCCGGGTTCCGTTTCGCCCCTCCCGAAACCGCTGCAGATTTTGGCTTCCGCTCCACTGGAGTTTGCGGATCAACACCCGAAGGGGCACTCGCTGCTACCGCAGCAGCCGGCTCCGCCTCCAACGCAACATCCCGCTTCGTGACCGCACCTCCGAACATGCCACAAACAAGATCGTAATCCTGTCCGCACTCCTCAACGCTATCTTCCTTTGTTCGAACCGACAACCGATCGGCTGCAGCTGCGCCGTGGAGCCGCTGCGAAACGGCCAGATAATCGGTCCGGGGTACGTCTGTATTGGGCAACACTCCTCCCGGGTATTCAACCGACACGGAGCGGGGTCCGTCCGGGCAAGAGCGTTCAATGGCATGGAATGGATCGGATTGCGACTGCAAAGGCAACTCACTTCCCAAAGAGACTACGGTACTAAACAGCAAAAAGAGACCGGATAACCCTGCACCGGCCAAAGAGTGTGAAAATTTCATCGGGTTGGGTAGAACATTTTTTTTTGGTAGCACGAAGATAACAAAATCCACCGCTTGTTCTGCCATTTTTTTACGCCACTTTGCCCCCTTCATTTGCAAATACGTACAAAAAAGCCCATCTTTATACAATAAATTTATCAAGTCAAAACAAAAAGATTTCAAACCTAAAGATCACTGCAACGTTATGAATCGTTCCCGAATTTTCTCTGCCCTGCTGCTCGGTTGCGCCTGCCTCTGGAGCGCCAACACCCTGTATGCCGCAGACCAAACCCAAACCTCAACCCCAAAATCGACCACCGAACCCCACCAAAAAACCGTCGTACTGACCTTCGACGATGCCACAGCCAGCCACCGTACATTTGTCGCCCCGCTGCTGAAAGAATTGGGATTCGGAGCCACCTTCTTCATCTGTGAATTCAAAGGCTTCGAAAACAAAGAGCACTACATGAGCTGGAGCCAAATCCGTGAACTGGCCCAAATGGGCTTTGAGATCGGTAACCATACCCACACACACCCGGCCCTGAGCAAACTGGATCGTGAACAGATCGAAGAGGAGATCCGATACATCGAAAACCGATGCCAAGAGTACGGTATTCCCCATCCCGTGACCTTTGCCTATCCCGGATATGACACCAGCTCCGACGTTATTGAAATCGTACGTGCACGGGGATATCGTTACGCCCGGCATGGCAACGACCAACCCTACATCTATGGCGAAAGCAATCCGATGATGGTCCCCAGTTATGCCGTACACGAGAAGGATAATCACACCTACGACTTTGTCCGGAATGCCATCGAACAGTGCCCGGACAACGGGGCCATTGTGCTCTGTTTCCATGGGGTGCCCGATCTGGCGCACGATCATGTCAACACCACGCCCCAGACCTTCAAAAAGATCATGACGTACCTGAAAAAAGAGAATTGCCGGGTCATTCCTCTTCGCGAACTGTAACAGATTCCCCGAGAGCAGCCGCTGGCATAAACACAACGAAAAATAACCGCTTCCCAAAAAAAGAAGCCAAAAGAGTAAGTCCCCAGGAACAGAAAGCGAAAGGAAGGAGCTGCTGTTCCAGAAAGAGATTCTCCTCTCATGGTTCAGGGAAGTACCTACCGGCAGGAAATGTCAACGACACAGCCGGTACGGCCAAAGTCCTAAAACAAACAGCGTAGTGTAACAGTTCATTGTTGCACTACGCTGTTTTTATATGCTGATTGAGGCCGTGCGACCGACGTTCTATTGAGGAAAGGCATCCTCTGCGATCCCAACAGACCCTATAACAAACACAACAGGCCACCAAAAGAATAACTTTTGATGACCTGTTGTACAATCTCGCGATAAAGGGGATGAACGATTACCGTTCAGGCAAACATCAAACGATCAATCCTTTATCGCATAGCAAACAGAAAGTAAACCGCATCGGTTACTCCGCAGCAACAACCTCCCATTTCAAATCGCCACCATCGGTGATCGCCTGCCATTGGTAACCTTCGGCCGGCTCATAAATGGCATTGGTTTCATGATTGTATGCTTTCCCGCTGAATTTACCGCCCTTCAAAATAACGCTTCCTGTCGGCAAATTGACATCATTGTCGCCTGATACCACAGCGCTGGTTCCTTCAATGGCCAAGCCTCCTGCAAAGTTATTGGCCCCAATAAACTCACCTCCAGTAATTGTTACAACCGCTGAGTTGGTAATATACAACGCATAAAAAGCATCGGTATTTCCCTGCGAATTGACCGTGTAGTATTTACCGCTGCTGATCAGCGCATCCTGACAACCTTCGATAGATACCGCACCCTGGATACCTTTGACCTCACAGTTATCCATTCTGACTTTCGACCCATACAAGCGCATAGCATAGGCCCAATGATCTCCATTATCTTTATTGGAAGAGGTCGACTCGAAATAGCTGTCACTAAGGGTAACCTCACCTAAGGCACTGTCACGTCCCATACCACAAAGGGTAAACTCACCGGAGCGAATCTTCGCATTCTTAACCGTTACATTCGCATCATTCCAATAAGCAATCGCCGCACTGTTGTATGAGCTTCCATGCCAATGGTAGGCCAGATCGTTGATCAACGTCACACCATCAACAACACAATCCCCCGACAGCACATGAATCAACGATTTCTGGAAACCTGCGCCTAAATCGCTGTTGTCAGCCGACGTATTATCCAACGTACCATTTCCAGTCAGCGTAATGCCATTCTCAGCCGTCAATCTATTCTGCTTGCCCAGCTGGATGGTCACTCCATCGGCCAAATTCAGCGTTTTGTGCGTCGAAAAGGTCAACTTCTCAACAGTTGCCGCGCTGAGATCCACATCACGAGTCACCTCAATCCGATCAACAACCGGAGTGGACAGAGCTGCCAACATGCTGGCCGCATCATCTACCTTGATGGGCACACTCACATGTCCCCCCTTGGGAACCACCTCGTAAGTTCCATTGGGTGCCGGATTTTCGTCAATCTTGACCGTGGTAGAGGTCGGTACAACAAAATCCTTAACCGGATTCTCCGTCATGGAGTTCGATGGATCGAAATTGACAAAGGTTCCACCGTAAACATTAATCGCTGCAGGAGAATTATCCTTCAGGTTCAAAACCCAATATCCCCAATAATTCGCACAAGCCGACTCAAACTTACCTCCATAGATATTAATAACCGCATTCTGATCTGCATAAATCAAATCAAGCTGGGCACTGTGGTCATTGTAATCCTGATCGTTAAAGAAATTACCACCGTATATGTTCACTTCAGACTCGCCATAAGCATATACCGCCATACGATAACCATCTTCATTCGGCTTGGTACCAATGGCCTTTACATCGCCCTCACCGCGGATATTCAAAACGGCATTGCCTCGAACCTCAAATACCGTCGTGTTACCGTACTGTCCATCCGGCAACGAAGTCGTATTGATAATATCATAGCCATTCAAATCGATGTCAACAGTTTTATCTCCCTCGATCACCAACGGAGCCTCAATCTCAATATCTTGTGACAAAGCACATCTTCCTCCATTGGCCAAAACCGCCCGTAACTCCGGATAATCCTCGATAGCCGGCTGATTGAACTTGGCATCAATCGTGATATTGAGCGCTCCCTGTTTGGTTACCAGGTTACCCGAAACATTGGTCCGGTAATTGCGACGAATAGGGATATTCCGGAAATTGTCGTTCGTCGTAACCTCCGAGCCGGTAGCCGTCAAAAACGTCATCGAGAAATCGGCCAGTTCCGCCTGCTCCGGCGTCGCCAAAATATAATCTACCGTCAACTCGCCCGAAGCAGCATCCTCGATCGGCGCTACATAAGTCACCGGCTGCGGATTGCTCGCCTCCCCTGTCAAAACATTGAATGTCGTAGGAATCGAGGTGAACGCTACCTCAACCTGGGCCGGCTTCAGATCAGCCTGTGTAATCGAACCCAGATCACCCGTCTTCACGTTCAACTGTCCAAACGGACGGGTCAACGTGATCGATTTGGTAAAACTCCCCTCTACTGTATAACTCTCCTTTGCGAAAAAGGCATCAAAACCGTCATCATTGCCGATGTAGGCCTTGTGGTCCGTATTCACCGTGACCGCACTCAGATCGGTCGTATTGTAATATTTATCGCTTAAGCCATCACCACTATCGGCCCACAGCACAAAATCATACGTCTGTGAAGGCACCAGCTGCAGGCTGAAGGTCGCCTGTCCACCAGTAACCGCAACAACCTGACGCTCTCCGTACAACTGGTTGTTCCGATAGATCTCCAAAATACAACGGTTAATCTGCGACCCTTGACCATAATCGGCCGCTGCTTTGGTCTCGATCCCTTGCGGTATCGTAACCGTCAAGGTCGATGGACCATCTGTCCCCGTGGACGACGTATCGTCCTTCTGGCAAGAGGTCAACCCTGCCAACAAGGCTACAAACAAAAATGCGAGTCTCTTGTTTCTCATAATTACATCTATTAAATATTTAGGTATTAAGTATTAATTTGCTTTAAAATGAACTGGTGATATGGGTACTGTAATTGGGTTTCAACGGTACATTATCAATCTCCTGGGTCACATCACCCACCGACACCGAAAATGAGAAGGCCCCACTTGTGGGAACAAACAGAAAATCTTCCCCTACCAATGTCGAACCAACAACCGTCTCTGGAAACGATACCGAAATTGCTTGCTGTGGAGCCGAAACCTCTCCCGTCAACACATCGTAAACCGTATATATCTCATCATAAGTCATCGAAACCGTATTCGCTCGGTCGAATGCAGCACTGCTATAAAGGCTCATGCACGCTAAAGGCCGTTTCAAGATGGCGTTGCAGTTTGCTTTGCCATTCCACTCTACCGCTGGAAGCGCACAGGCAAATGCATCGTTCCGAGCATCAGGAGCATAACCCTCCGTCTCAACAGTTACCTCGCGTAAATTGCTCGTCAGATAACGTCCATTTCCATAGTCGGCCCATAGCAAAAGATCATAAACCCCAGGAATCAAAGCCACTGCAAACTGAACACCCGCAGTCATACTGCCAGTGGCTGTTGTGTGCAACATACAGCGGGCATCCGTTCCCTGGCTCCAAGCCTCCAACGTGTACGTTAACGTCTCATCGCCATTACAGCTTATTCGTGCTAAAGCCAATGTAGCACTCACCAGTCTTGTGTATAACATCAGTCGTTACACGCAAATAATCAGGCTGAAACCTGAGTTGTTGGGGTGAATTATGCCTGCACATCCAATTTTTACAACAAACACAAGTTAATTATTGTAAAAATTGGGGGGGTAGAAAATATTCGCTAAATTTGCAAGACTAAAGCTCACAAATTGGGCAGTTAAAGAGTTCTGCTGTCTGATACAAGAGGATAAATTGAATTGATAGAACTCACCTTAAGAAAGATAGTGACTTCCAAACAAGTCAAATTTGCATCCCTGTAACACTGACCGCCTCGCCCTGCAAAGGCAAGTTCCATAAAGAAACGTTTTTTTTCAACTATCTCCAAAAAAATATAGCTTATATTATCATTTATTAGTCTAAAAATATAATAAACACTATCTAAATACGCCAAATTTACGACCTTTTAGCAATAAATAGCTGTAAATTCATCACATTGTCCCACCCAAATGGTCATAAAAAAACCCTGTAAAGAGTGATGCAATACGCCTCTACAATAACATCTGAAAAAGCATATACTGTTTATCCATGCTTATGTTCATCCACATTCCATTGCCCCATCATTATGTTAATCAATTTAGCAACAGGTATTTACATCCATGTCTAGCACGACAATACTCCAATACATCTTGTAACCAGCAGAATCTCCCAAATCCAAATGCTCAACAGAAGCAATCTTTAAGCGACTCCAGATATTCACGAATTCTGGCATGTTCCTGTACTCAATAAGCTAATATTCCCAAAACATACCCTTTACACACAACATCTGTCATCTGTAAAATCCTGTCAAATAGGCTGCAACTCTATCCATTACAAACAATTGTTACACTTGCACATAATTAATAAGACCTTTAGCTAAGGTTGTCTTTTAAATAAATTCTACGATTGAAACGGATTTATTGAACCGGAGACTTGAATAATTCGATTTTATTTCTCAATTTTGCACCCGAATTCTTCGCAAGAAGGGCTGCCTCAATAGCTCAGTTGGTAGAGCATTTCACTCGTAATGAAAAGGTCGCCGGTTCGAGTCCGGCTTGAGGCTCAAGCAAAACACCCTATAACTTAAAGAGGCTTATCTACCCGATAAGCCTCTTCTTTTTACAAAGTGTGCCCTTTCCCCAGTTCTCGCACCTGAGTTGTACGACTGTTTTACCAAACAGACAATGGCAACTTCAAAAATCGTTGAACATCAACAATAAGGGATCGTCGATTCCCTGCTTCAACATTTCAAACAGGATGACCCGCAATAGAAAAGCTGTGCCACCTCAAAGGATCGCTACGCTACCTGATCACAAATCTCATAAGATTTTAACCCCGTGATAAGTCAGTCTGTCGCACGTTTAATCAGCCGAAAAAATGCGGAAATACGCAGAGCTGACAAAAATATACGCTGCCGGGAAACGTGTGCTGAAGGCGATCACAGCGGCATAGAATCCACAGCGGCTTTGTCTAAAACGTGAACACCAGGTTAAAACAACGTACTGATCTGCATCATATACCTAATCAAAGGACGCCATAGATCGCACACAAAGTTGTTGGTGTACGCACAGACTATTTACCCCTCCATACAAAATCATTCCATTAAATAGGGACAGTCGTTTAATTCCGTCATTATGAGTCAATCGGCAGACTGTCCCGG
>ENA-ORSJ01002018-ORSJ01002018.1-human-gut-metagenome-genome-assembly--contig:-NODE-2018-length-14686-cov-2.509808_pt1 | contig 14686 bp, 16 predicted proteins | sample MGYA00242191_ERZ509158 | MGnify/ENA primary metagenome ERZ509158 (study PRJEB26280, sample SAMEA2338623) | human gut metagenome | biome: human gut; feature: human-associated habitat; material: faeces...
ATTACAAAATCACCGGTATATGCCACCTGAAATGATACCGTCTCTCCCCACAGACCACTTAACATCTGACATTCCATACGGTATACCGGAGTCTCATCTGGGAATACCTTTTCCAGAGAACTCAGTGGTTTCATTTCATATTTAATTACTTTCTGGTCAAAAATACTCATATTTTATTTTCCCCTCTATCCTTTGATTCCACTCAACGTCATTCCTTCTTTGAATTTACTCTGCATAAATACATAGAAAATAAATGGTGGCAGGAAATTGATAACTGCACATGCCATAGTCAGACCTACATCTGTATTATACAATGTCTTCATCATACCAAGTGCCAATGGCAACGTCTTCATTTCCTGTTTTGAACAAGACACCATCGGCCATAAAAAGTTGTTCCATGCTCCGACAAATGTAAAAATAGACAGGGCTATAATAGATGATTTCACCATCGGCAATACCACTTTAAAGAAAATACGCAAACGTCCGCAGCCATCTATTTTAGCCGCATTGATCAGGTCATCCGGAATATCCAGAATGGCCTGCCGCATAATAAATACGCCAAATGCTGTTGGCAATGGCAGGATCAGCGCTTTAAAAGTGTTTAACCAACCCAGATTCTTAATAATCAAAAATAACGGATTTATATAAAATAAATATGCTTTTTCTCCCAAAATATCAGGTGTATAAAATACAGGAGTACAATACATAAGTGCAGTCATAAATACACCATACAAATACTGAATATCTTTAAAAAACACAAATAATGCGGATAATATCATGGACACACCTAAAACAGTCATAACCAAGCATCCTATAGGAAAAATTAATAATAAATACAACAAGTGAATACCTAATCCATCTCCTATAACAAAAAGAAAATACAAAATAAGAGTCAGTCCAAAATTTATGGAAGAAGACGCTATATTAGAAAATAGAAATAAATATTTAGGAACGTTAACTTTAGAAAATATTCCTGCATTACCAACTAAAGCTCCCATCCCAGAATTTGTGGCCTGGCTATAATATGTCATAACAACAATACCAGTAAACAAATAAATTGTATAATGATCTGCATCTCTGCCAAAAAAACTTCCAAAAATAAAATTCATTACTAACAAAGTAAATAATGGTGCTAGCATACTCCATAAAATTCCTAGGACACTTCGTTTATATTTTTTCTTAAAATCACGTTTCATGAGTTCACTGAACGCAAAATGGTAGGTCAACACCTTATATCTTAAATTTTGTAGTTCTTTAATCATGAACAAATCCTTTCTCATTCGATATGTAGATATTGTTTCCAAAAAGTATTAGTTTTTAAATTCTGACTATGAAAATCTAAATATGTGTCATTAACTACTTTATAATGAAAAATGATTTTTAGCATATATCTAAATATTCCTGCCAAGCTTTTCCATTGAAAAGGCAATTTAGTTAATTCTGCCACTTCATTCATTTTCATATCTGCATCCTTAGCAGTGATATTCTGAAATCCTTCATAATAGTCTTGTAAAGCAAAATATAATATCTGTATAGAAGCCATATCTTTATGTCTAAGCCGCTTACATATTCTCCCTATAATAGCGGCTAACAAAGAACTTCTCGAACACCTATCTGCATAATGGTTTAAAATGAAGCTGTTGCGATCAGAAAAAAATCGTATAACTGGACTCATTTTTTTAGTAAACGTTTCATGCCAAACGCCAATCCCATTCAAGGTTAGCAACTCTCGTTTATTGCGTATGCCATATTCCATGTCATCGCTTTTGATAAATACAGGCAGCGGATACCCTATTTCTTTAATCCGATTCAAGGGAATACAGCAATACCACCAACCAGCATATTGATTGTTATTTTGCTTAAATACTTCGTTGCTAATTAAATTTTCTTTTTTAGATAAATCTAATCCCTTATGAATAACCTTTGAAATAAATTTATCCCAATATGCTGTATTTTCATATTGAATTATTGGCTGTTCCATTGTAAGCATGGCTCCGCTCAAAAAGCTATCTCCATATTCATTTTTCAATCCGCACAGCAAAGAATGGGTACGTTCTAATACTGTAGAATCCAACACAATATCATCATCCATGAGAAGAACATAATCGACTTGGTCTTCATCAACATATTCAATCATAGCTCGGGTAAAACCGCCGCTGCCGCCAAAATTTCGATTATGAATAATACGGAGCCCCTCTTTATTCTGCTCCTGCAAGGTGCTGCCATTATCGACAACAAGTACTTGCAGCCATTTATTATTTTTTTGAAACTCTTGCAAATGCTCTATAGTTCTGAGCACATATTTTTCTCGCTTAAACGTACAAATTCCTATCCCTATGTTCTTTTCACTCCACTGCGAAAACTCACCATAATAGGCTCCTCCGCAGCATTGTGCACCCGCTTCCAAGGCGCGTAAAGAAAAGCCTGCAATATCACCAGATAATTCATCTATATGCCAGGTTTTACGATATATAGGGCCATTAATCTTTTCCTGTATTAAAATCTGTTCTCCCGAAGGGGAATACATAGAAACAGTAAGTTCAAAGCTTCCCTGTACACTCAATTCCAGCATAACCTGCTGTATAGTCGTATACTGACGCCACTTCTTTATGCTGATGGAGTTAAAATATGTGCAAAAGTCTAATATCTCATCTTTATGCAAGGCTGATTTCAGTACAGGATGGCTCGATTGCCCCCGTATATATAAATCGGCTTTTCTGCTATCGTCTGTCTGCACCAATGAATATAACTTTTCCATTACCTTCCCCAAATCTTTCGTTTTATGAATTTTCCGCCTTTTTTCAGCCAATTTTGTTTTTCCAAAAAAGAACCCCCTTGCTCTACGTAGGACACATGATTGGTTTCCAGCCATACGTCCAATAAGCGTTCTGCAAGGAAACCATATACCCTAGACTGATAGCTATCGTATTGGCTGATATCCAGCCTCTTTTCCAATTCAAAGAGCAAACTAAACAGCCAAGAACAATATGCGTCATAGTAATCGCGGCGCATGACGAACATATTGAACCGATGGCCCCATGTCCGCTGCATCACTAGAGCAAACGCTGTATCATACTGCGGACATTGACGATGAAGCAATTCTTTGACGGCCTTTAAATCGCCGGCATAGTGGGCGTGTTCATACTGGCTCTGTGTCGTTTCGATAACGTAATTGCGCTTTCTCGGAACGATGATCGGCGCAGCCTGCAGAAGCCGCTGAAAATCGTCGCTATGAAGAATATTCCTTCGCTTAGCCTCTGTCGTCATAGCCCACTGGGTATGGGAAAAATAGCGGCGGTAGTGTACCAATCCAACATAGTCTGCATCCAGATTTTTCCAAGCCCAGTATAAGGCCGTCAATTCGCAAAAGTTTGGATTCTTCTCACTTATATTATCACCAGTATCATCCCTTGTATAGCCCAAATCGGCTTTTCCCGCCGCTCCGACGTGGACCGGCAAGTACACGTCGTCATCAGGCATCCAGTATTTTTTATGGGCAGCAATCAAAATTTTTATATTCAACGGCATGTCTACCTTTCTTTTCAAACGTGTTGTTCAGCACATTAAATGTGTTGTTTAGCACACTAAATTTGTTGTTTAACACACTAAATGTGTTGTTTGACACATTAAATGCGTTGTTCAGCACACTAAATGTGTTGTTCAGTGTCTATGAGTTACCACATCTACTAACCTAATATGCGCCTTTTTTCCCTAGCACGACGCCAATCGTCCGCCAAATTAAGACAATATCAAACCAGACGTTCCAATTTCGAACATACCAGGTATCCATCTGAACTCGTTCGTCATAGGTCACGTCATTGCGGCCGCTGGTCTGCCACATGCCCGTAATACCGGGGCGCACCATGTAGAAATCATTAATATATCGGCCGTATTTAGGGACTTCCGCTTTAATAATAGGCCGCGGGCCTACGAGGCTCATGTCCCCTTTCAGCACGTTGATTAGCTGGGGCAGCTCATCCAAGCTGGTCTTGCGAAGGAAGGCGCCGCTTTTCGTGATACGCGGATCGTTTTTCAGTTTAAATTCACTGTGCCATTCTTCTCGCGCTTTGGGATCAGCTTCCAGCAGTTCCTCTAATTTTATATCAGCATCCATACACATGCTGCGGAATTTATAACAGGAAAACTCTTTTCCACCCCGCCCTATACGGCGATGCTTAAAAATAACCGGGCCGGGCGAATCTTTATAAATCCAGAACGCAATCGCCGCCAATACGGGGGAGATACAAATCAAACCTGCTGTTGTGCAGATCAAATCAAAGGCACGCTTGAGGAATCTATTATACCACTGAGCCAGATTATTACGGAAGCTGAATGTAACGATATGCCCGTCAATCAAGCTCTCCATATCCAAGGTCGCCAAGGGCATTTTTCCCATGTCAGGAATAAAAGCAACTCTCTTTACTAATGGCTGCAGCCGGTATACAATCCCCTGAACATCTTCATTTTTAAGACCCGGCGCAATGACCAGCACATGCTTTACGCCGGTTTGCCTGATGACGTTCTCCGCATCAGAAAACGTCCCCAAATGAGGCATCATAGCCAATACCTTTTTTTCCGGTACGTTATCCTCTAAAAAGCCAATAAAATCATATCCTAAGCCGGCGTCTTTCTGCAAATATTCCAACACCAAGGCCGCCGTCTTTCCTGCACCCATGATTAAAATTGGAACTTGCAGCACCTTTACGTGGTTTAGTACTTTTTTTATGATATACCGGCCTATAACGAGAAACGTAAAAGCAAAAATACACAGTAGCCCGACGAATAACCGGGAGGTCTGCGACGCTGTTTGCGCGAGATACATGACAAAAACCAATAATCCAATAGAATATAGGTTGACACTAAAAATCTCAGACATAATCCGCCAGAACTGTGTGCGGCGAGTATATAATTCATGAGTCTGCATAAAAATAATGTACACAAACGGGATAATAACGTGTATGCTCAACCATGACAGGCGCAACGTCGTTTCCGGCACTAGGAGATTACGCAAATGAAAAGAAACCATTTCAGCGCATAAAATGGCCGCGTAATCAACTACCAGCAGCACCACTGGCATCAATATCGCGCTATGTTTATTTTTTATCGATATAGAAGAAGATAATTCATGTTTCTTCATGTCGGCTGCACTCACTTTAGCATAATTCAAAATTTATCAAATTACATTATACCTTAATTATACTCAGCCGTCTACGCCCCCCGCTGACTGCAACAAAACTGTAACAAATAAAGGAAACAAGGGAATTTAAATGTTTTAACTACACTCATATGGCTATCACATTACTTAATTCTTACATTCCTTTTACACATGCCTGTCCGCTATAAGAGTCAATGTCATATTTTCATGCAGATGAACTGCTTCATTCGGCAAATTCATCATATCATTTTTCAAACCCTCTGCCGCACTTTTCATCAAGACCACTTCACCACGTACGTTTTTATGCTGCAATATATTATAATAGAAAAAAGAAGAACAGCCTGAGCCATTCTTCTTTTTATCTGTGCTGCCATATTTCGTTGTCTTACTCTTCGTCTTCTACCATGTCGCCGTTGTGGTATACGTCCTGGACGTCGTCCAGGTCTTCCAGGGCGTCGATGAGTTTTTCGAGTTTTTCTGTGCCTTCGGCGTCCAAGGTAATGGTGTTGTCCGGAACCATGGTGATGGATGCGTGTTCCGTTTCGATGCCGGCATCGGCCAAGGCTTTTTCTACGTCATCAAAAGCTTCGGGCGTCGTTACGATTTCGAATTCTTCGCCTTCGGTCTTGACATCGTCAGCGCCGGCTTCAAGGGCTACTTCCATGATCTGGTCTTCGTCGGCATTTTCCTTGCTTACGACGAAGATACCCTTGCTCTTAAACATCCAGCCTACGCAGCCAGTTTCACCAAGGCTGTTGCCGTATTTGGAGAATACGTGGCGGACTTCGGCGGCCGCGCGGTTGCGGTTATCTGTGAGGACGTTGACCGTAACGGCAACGCCGGCCGGGCCGTAGCCTTCGTACGTAATTTCTTCGTAGTTCTGGCCTTCCGTAGCGCCGGCGCCTTTCTGGATAGCCCGCTTAATATTATCTTTCGGAATGTTGTTTTCTTTTGCTTTTTGGAGAGCCAATTTCAAGCGCATGTTGCCGACCGGATCCGGGCCGCCCATACGAACGGCAATGGTGATTTCACGGCCGATTTTCGTGGTGATTTTGCCGCGGATGGCGTCGTTCTTACCTTTTTTGCGCTTAATATTTGCCCACTTCGAATGTCCAGACATTCTAATGCCTCCCTCTTATTTCCACCACTCCTCGCCAGCCAGGCGATCTAAAATAATAGCCGCCGCCGAGCGTACTGACAAGTGGTTATACTCTCCTGCGCCGTATACGGGCTCCAGGATATAATCAAATTGCTCCATCGTCTCTTTCGTCATGCCGTAGCCTGTCCCAAAGAGCAGCAGCACCGGCGTATCGTCTTCTTCGCGCTTGCAGCGCAGCTCCTTATAGGAAATGGTATTGGCATAGGTCCGCGCGTCGGTCGTCACGACGTAAGGGCGTTTTCCCTCCGCCTCTTCTACGGCCTTGACGGCGTCTTCAATAGACGGGCGGATGTCGACGATGTCGAAAGCCTGGGTGCGGTAGGCATTGTACTTCCTGCCGGCCGGGCTTTCCCAAAAGTCCATGATCTTATGCACCATGTCCAGCTGTCCTGGCACATGATGGATAATGAAGTATTTTTTCACGCCATAGGTCTTGGCCGAACGGGATATGTCATGGAGATCATAGTTCGTAATGGCCGTGGCTATGACGTTGAAATGTTTGTCATATATGGGGTAGTGCACCAATCCTACGTACAGAGACGATTTCATCGGCTTTCTTCTCCTTCCAGCTCCGCCAATATAGCCTTGTCCTTCGCTGACAGGTCGCAGGTTTCCAGCAGGTCGGGCCGCTTCTGCAACGTCCGTTCCAGGGATTTGCGGCGCCGCCAGGCGTCTATCTTAGCGTGGTCGCCGTTTCGGAGCACCTCCGGGACGGTCAGGCCGCGGAATACGGCCGGCTTGGTATATTGGGGATATTCCAGCAGAGAAGCGTAAAACGAATCGTCGGCCGCGCTTCCGGCTGCGCCGAGGACGCCGGGAATCATGCGGGCTACGGCGTCGGTAATGGTCATCGCCGGCAGTTCGCCGCCGGTCAGGATGTAATCGCCGACGGAAATAGTTTCATCGGCCAGGCTTTCTTCTACGCGGTAGTCTACGCCTTCGTAGTGGCCGCACAGCAGGATGAGCTGGTCGTATGCCGCCAGCTCCCTAGCCTTGGCCTGCGTGAAGGTTTCGCCGGCAGGCCCCATGAGGATGACGCGCCGTTTCGGCACGTCGCGGCGCACGGCCTCTACAGCCGCAAAAAGCGGCCCTGCTTTCATAAGCATGCCGCAACCGCCGCCATAAATCGTGTCGTCTACCATATGATGACGGTCATAGGTGAAATTTCTCGGATTGGTTACATCCAGCTCCAACAGGCCGGCCGCGCGGGCCCGTCCGATAATGCTATGCCGGTAAAAGGCCTCTATCAATTCCGGGAAAAGTGATATTATATCGATTCTCATTCGTCTACCCATTCAGGCGGGTCGAGCACCATTTTTCCAGACTCTTCGTCAATGGATTTTACGACGTCGGGAATGGCTGCAAAGAGCGTTTCCTTTCCTTCGTCGTCGGTCACGACGTATACGTCGTTGCTGCCCGTCCGCAAGACGTCGGTAACAGTCCCTAATTTCACATCCTGCAAATCGTAGGCCGTCATGCCGATGATGTCGAAGATGTAATGCTGGCCTTCTTTCAGAGGCATCAAATCTTCTCTCGGCACCTGGAGCTCCTTGCCCCGGAGCAGCTCGGCGGCATTACGGTCGTCGACACCGACGAACTTCATAAGGACGACGCGCTTATGAAGCCGCGCGGCGGCAACTTCGTACTTCTTGCCGTCGATGTAGCCGTATTTCATTTGCAGGAAACGCTTCGGAAAATCCGTATCGGGATAAATACGAACATCACCCCGCACGCCGTGCGGGGCAACTATTTGACCGATTGTAAAGAAATCCAATCCAGCCATCGTATGTTATTGGCGAATGGCAACGATCTTGTCGTCTTCGACCAAGATTTCCGTTCCCATTAATTTACCCAAATCATCACCGACTTGGACTACAACCGTTTGTTCAAGCGTGCCTTGTCTGATTTCGGAACCGATTGCTAACTGTTCAGCTTCGTTTCTGTCATGCTGCGCTTTTGCTTTGGCAGCCTGGAGACGCTGTTTTTGTTCTTCTACGCGGGCCCGCAGGGAAATCAAGCCCTGGGCGTCGATTTTCGCCTGTTCGGTCATCATGCGTTTAGCCTGGAATTCCAGGTTCTGCATTTCCCGATCGATATCACTCAGCGCCTGGTCCGTATTTCTGAGGATTTTATCCTTCAGCGCCTGGGTTACCTTGGCTTTTACGGCGACAGGAACGCGCAATGTAATCTGATCCATGGTTCCTCCTATACGATATCAACGGATACTTTCTTGTTCGCCTTCACTGCCGCAGCCTTGACAACAAGGCGCAGCGCTTTCGCGATTTTGCCTTGTTTGCCAATGACTTTGCCCATATCTTCGGGCGCGACATGAAGCTGATATACTTCGAGGCCTTTTTTCTGAATTTTCGTAACTGTAACTGCTTCGGGCTGTTTGACGAGCGCCTTGGCAATACATGCAATTAATTCTTCCATATGTCTCAGCCTCTCTTACTTCTTCTTGGATGCTTCAAACTGAGCCATGATGCCGGCTTTCTTGAAAAGGGAGCGAATCGTATCGGTAGGCTGTGCACCTTTGCCGAGCCATGCTACTGCTTCTTCAGCGTTGACTACCAAACGGCTGTCAGCGTCTTTAGCCGGATCGTACGTGCCAATCGTCGCAACCGGACGGCCGTTGTTGCGGGCGTCGCGGGAATCCGCTACGACAACACGGTAGAACGGTTTCTTTTTAGCACCTAAACGAGCCAAACGAATTTTAATCATTGAAATTCACCTCCTCTATATGGTATCCCTCTCGGGGAATCAGCTATTTAAAAGGGCAGGCGGGGCAGGAAGCCGCGCCGTTTCCCCTGCTGTGCTTTCTTAGCCTGCTTCATCATCTTCTGCATCTCCGTAAACTGCTTGAGAAGGCGGTTTACGTCCTGGACGCGGGTGCCGCTGCCCTTGGCGATGCGCCGCTTGCGGCTGTCCTTGATGAGCATTTTCGGGTTCGTACTCGCCCGTTCCTGGGCGGTCATGGACGTGATAATCGCTTCAATGCGCTTGAACTCCTTGCCGTCCATGTCGATTTTGTCGAGTTCTTTTTTATATTTTCCAATGCCGGGAATGAGGCTCATGAGGCTACCCATATTTCCCATTTTCTTGATCATCTGCAGTTGGCTGAGGAAATCGTCGAAGGTAAAGCTGCCGCTCTTCATGGTCTTTTTCATGTTGGCCATGGATTCTTCGTCGAAGGCGGCCTGAGCCCGTTCGATAATCGTTTCTACGTCGCCCAAATCGAGGATTCGCGACGCATAGCGATTCGGATGGAATTCTTCCAAGCCGTCGAGCTTTTCGCTGACGCCGATGTACTTGATCGGCTTGCCCGTCACGGCTTTGATGGACAAGGCAGCGCCGCCGCGGGCGTCGCCGTCGAGCTTGGTCATGATCATGCCGTCGATACCGAGGGCATTGTCGAAGGCCGAGGCTGCCGTTACGGCGTCCTGGCCGGTCATGGCGTCTACGACGAGGAGGATTTCATGGGGATGAACCTCTCCCTTGATGTTGACCAGCTCGTCCATGAGGACTTCGTTGATGTGCAGGCGGCCGGCCGTATCGATGATGACAATATCGCGGAGATGGCTCAAGGCGTAAGGAATGGCGTCCTTGGCAATCTTGACCGGGTCCTGGCATCCTTCTTCCGTATAGACAGGCACGTCCAGCTCCTGCCCCAATACCTGGAGCTGCGTAATGGCAGCCGGACGGTATACGTCGCCGGCGACCAGCAGCGGGCTTTTGCCCTGCTTTTTCAGCAGCCGGGCCAGCTTACCTGCCGTCGTCGTCTTACCGGCGCCCTGCAGGCCTACGAGCATGACGATCGTCGGCGGCTTAGACGCGATGGCGATGCGGCTCTGCGTCCCGCCGAGGAGCTCTGTCAGCTCGTCGCGGACAATTTTAATAACGGTTTGGGAAGCATTCAAACTGCCGAATACTTCTTCGCCTACGGCTTTTTCCCGTACGCGTTTGATAAAATCTTTCGTAACGGCAAAGTTAACGTCGGCTTCCAGCAATGCGCGGCGCATCTCTTTCAGCGCTTCGCTTACGTCTTCCTCCGACAGCTTGCCCTTGCCGCGAAGCTTTTTGAAGGCCGCTTGAAACCGTTCTGACAAACTTTCGAATGGCATAAAAAGCCTCCTTTATAGCTCGATTTCTTTCAATATATGCGCAGCTTGTTCAATCTGCTCGGCCGTCCCCTGCTCCAGCAAGGCTGCGGCCTGTTCCAGCTTTTCCCGGGCCGCGTCGTTCCGGGCCAGCAGGTGAAGCCGTTCTTCATATTCTTCCAGCGAACGCGATGCCCGGCGCAGCATGTCGTACGCGCCTTGTCTGGAAATGTTCAGCTCTTCGCCGATTTCTGTCAGCGACAGGTCCATTTCAAAATACATTTCCATACAGCGCCGCTGCCGCTCCGTCAAAAGAGGCCCGTATATATCAAGGAGCCGTCCCTTGCGCACTACATCTTCCAGCATGTTGTCACCGCCTCCGCATTCAGCGTACTGTGATAGTATACATAAAAAGGAGATGCCTGTCAAGTAGTTTTACTTGTCAGATGTGATTTTATCGGCAGTTTTATGCTGTCCGAATGATGAGACTACCTGCTCCGCCTTTCTCACATTGACCTGGACATTATAAAAGGTACTGCCTCGTCCCTTATCGCTCAGTCGCTGCGACGTCAGGGCGTTGACCGACCGGTCGCCCGGGCAGTGCTCGATCCACCACAGGCCTTCCGACACGACCTGGCCCGGCGCCGTCCGATCCGTTATCTGGAGGGTAAATAGGGCTTCGCCCCGGCAGTTCCAAGCGACGACCTTCTCGCCATCGCCGAATCCCTGCCGGGCCGCGTCGTCGGGATGCATGAATAACATCATCGTGCGGGAGCGGGTCAATTCGTCCCGTTCGTTAAAGGACGAATCCAATATACGCGGGTCCGTTCCGTTGGTGAAATAGTAATCTCCGTCTTCCTCGCAGGCTGGGAAATAGTCAGGCACGGCCGGCGTTTCCCTGTCATTTCTGATTTCGATTTTTCCTGACGGCGTGCCGAAGGTCAGCTTGTACCCCTCCGGCAGTCCCAGCTCGACGGGGTCGCCGCGGCGCAACGCTTCCCCGTCGACGGGCACGGGCCAGGAACTCGTCGAATCGATGAGCGCCTCGACGAGATCGTCTTCGCTTTGATGGAAAAACGGATCGTCTATTCCCATTGCGTTCGCCAAATCGCAGGCGACGCTCCAGTTGGAACGGCATTGCCCTAAGGGCTCGATGACGGCCTTTCCTCGTCCGACGACGTAGCTGCCGTACGAATAGTAAAGGTCGTCATGCTCCAGCGACGTCGTCGCCGGCAAGATGATGTCGGCATAACGGGCCGTATCGGTCATGAAACGCTCGTGGACGACGGTAAACAAATCTTCCCGGGACAGGCCGGCGATGACTTGATTTTGGTCGGGAGCCGTGCAGGCCGGATTGGAGGAATAGACAAAGAGGCTGCGGATCGGTTGCTCTGTCTGCAGCAGGGCCGAGCCGATTTCACACATATTGATGCGCCGCGCCGGTCTCTTCCACTCGTCCTTTGTCACGACGGATTGGTCGAAGGCCGTACTGCACGACGTCGACATCATCAGGCCGCCGCCAGTATGCTGCCATGCGCCGACGGCGGCAGGCAAACAGGTGATGAGCCGAACGGTCATGGCTCCGTTCGTATAGCGCGATAATCCCGTGCCGAGGCGGATGAAGGGAGCCCTCGCCCGGCCATAAGCCGCAGCCAATTCTTCCACGACAGCTGCCGAAACGCCTGTTTTCTCCTGTACATAGGCCGGCGTATACTTCGGCAGCACGTCCCGCTGCAGCTCCGTCCAGCCCTGCACGTATGCATGGATAAAGGCCTCGTCGCACAGGCCGTCCCGATGGAGACAATGCAGAACGCCCAAGGCCAAGGCTCCGTCGCTGCCCGGCCGGGTCTGGATAAACCGGTCGGCCCGCCGCGCCGTCTCAGTAGCGTACGTATCAACGCACCAGACCTGAGCGCCCCGTTTCTTCGCTTCCTGCACATCCTTGAGAAAATGGAGATTCGTCGACAACATGCTGATGCCCCAGAGGATGATGAAATCGCTGTACTGCGCTTCCTGCGGCCTCATGCGCAGCGTATGTCCCATGACGCTGTTCCACCCATAGTTCTTGGCGGCCGAGCAAATCGTCCGTTCCAGCTCGGACGCACCAAGCCGATACCATAAGCCGTGGTATGCATTGTGCTGGACCATGCCCATTGTACCGGAAAAAGAATAGGGCAATATGGCTTCGCCGCCGTATACATCTAATATGTGCCGCCACCTTTCGGCAATGACATGCAACGCCTTGTCCCACGACACCGGCTCAAATTGGCCGGAGCCCTTTGGGCCTGTCCGGCGCAGCGGCGTCAACAGCCGCCTGGGCGAATATACTGTCCGCTCGTAATGAGCCATTTTCGGACACAGCATACCCCGGGTAAAGGGATGCGCGGGATTGCCGGCCACCTTGACGACGACACCCTTATCCCTGTAAGCCAATATCCCGCAGGCGTCAGGACAATCGTAGGGACAAACGGTTTTGCAGATTTCCATAGTCTCACCTCGTATGCATTAGTCTATATCCGCATTGTATAAAACAGATATGTTTTTGTCAAAATCAAAGGACCTTCTGTATACGCAAAAAGCGTTCTGCCTAGAGAACGCCTTATTACGTACATATATTATTGTATTAGAAGAAACCGTTTTTCTTTCCATATGTCATCCAGCGTCACATTCGATATAGCGTCGAACAGGCCCACATGGAAGCTGCCCATGCCCTTGGCTTCCTGCGCGGCCTGCTCGCCGGCGCCAGTACCGCCGCGTGCCACGGCTTATGAGCTGACATATACACAGCCGTCAGTACGCCGAGCATGCAGCCCGTGCCGGTCAGCTTCGCCAGGACCGGCGTGCCGTTGGCAATGCCGCAAGCCCGCACTCCATCGGTCACGACGTCGACAGGACCGCTGGCCAGCACGACAGCCCGATGAGCCGCCGCATAGGCGCCGAATTCCCCAGCCGCCGCGGCAAAGGTATCGGCCGTCACGGCGTCGGCCGCGCCGGCGTCGACGCCCGAGCCATGGGAATCTAACCCGCAGAGGGCGCGGATTTCCGAGCTGTTGCCCTTGATGACTGCCGGATGATAGGCCTCGATAAAGTCATGGGCAAAACGGCGGCGCAGGGTACTGCACGATACGCCTACGGCGTCGATGAGGATGGGTATACCCAATTCATTGGCCCGCGCGGCGGCCCGCTGCATGCCTTCCATACGGTCGTCGGCAATATTTCCCAAATTCACGGCCAGTACGGAAGCAAATGCCACGAATTCCGCCGCTTCCTCCGGGTGAGACGCCATGTTGGGACTGGCACCGACGGCCAGCACTAAATTGGCGCAGTCGTTCATCGTAATGGGATGGGTAATGCAGTGAATGAGCGGCTTCGTCTCTTCGACATGGCGAAGGATGAACGCAAAGGACTCATACAGATTATTTTCGTTTTCCATTTTCATATACCTGAATACCTAATTTCTGCTGAAATTCGCGGAGCGTTCCGCTACGGGACAAGGCCATGAGCAGGCAGAAGGCGATAGAACCGCCGATGAGGGTCCCGCTGATGAACATGGGCACGTAGTACATCCACGACAGGCCCGTACGGCCGTAGAAGATTTCCATAACCGGGTAAGACACGACAGCACCTATAATGCCCGTGCCGATGATTTCACCGATGACGGCACAGATAATCTTGCCCTTCGACGCCCGGTACAGCAAGCCCGACAAGACGGCGCCAAAGACGGCCCCCGTCAGCGCCAGCGGCGGAATCCCCATGATCGTCATGCGGATAATGCCGATGAGAGTCGCGCACAGCAAGGCATACCAGGGCCCCATGAGAACGGCGCAGACAATATTGATCAAATGCGCCATGGGGCACATGCCTTCAATACGCAGAATCGGTGAAATGACGACGCCCAGACCAATCAGCATAGCCAGCAGCACCAGCCGCAGCACTTTTTTATCTTTTTCCATAAAAAAACTTCACTCCCTTTATTGTATTCCCGGCATATCTGCGGCAACACGAGGAGCGAAGTTTTTATGATTGCAGCTTAAATACACGGCTCCCACCTGCAGACGCCAAGGCATCGGTCGGTACTCCCTAGTACCCTCTCACCCCGAAACACGGGTTCCCTCGCTATGTATTGAAAAAAGACTCAGGGCGCTCCCCCTCAATCTCAAGTCTTAGTATAGCAAAATCGAGGGAGATGTCAATTATATCCTATATATGATTATTTCCAAAATTCAACTTCCGACAAGTTGAGGCCGATGGATTCGGCTTTGAAGACCGGGTTCT
>ENA-ORSJ01002021-ORSJ01002021.1-human-gut-metagenome-genome-assembly--contig:-NODE-2021-length-14662-cov-6.481345_pt1 | contig 14662 bp, 12 predicted proteins | sample MGYA00242191_ERZ509158 | MGnify/ENA primary metagenome ERZ509158 (study PRJEB26280, sample SAMEA2338623) | human gut metagenome | biome: human gut; feature: human-associated habitat; material: faeces...
GCTAGTCAACCAAGGCTTGTTGCCAAGCCTCTGACTTTAGTCAGGGGTAGTTGACTACTTTGCAAGGACCGCTTTCTCAACGTCGCTGAACATGATGTTCATGGCCGTGTAGCCGCCTTCGGCGAGATACCAGGCCGAGGGCGTGAGGTAGACGATGTGTCCGTTTTGCGCGGCCTTCGTTTTGTTCACAAGTTCGTTGTTCAAAATGTCCTTCGCGAGTTTGGCGCCGGGGCGAGCGATGGCGGAGTCGCGGTCAAGAACGAAGAAGTAGTCGGGGTTGAGTTTCAGCAGAAGCTCAAAGGAGGCTTCGTTGCCGTGGTTGGCGTTGGCTTTCTGAGCCACGTTTTTAAAGCCGAATTCGTTACCGATGATCGAACAGCGGGCGGCGTTGCCGAGAAGGTTCACGTGGCTTGCGGTCACCAGGCCCACGAGCGCGGTTTTGCCCTCAGAGGCGGCTTTGAGTTTTTCAATGCGCCCTTCAAAGTGAGAGATGTCGGCCCTGGCCTCATTTTCTTTACCGAAAATGGCGGCAAGGTTCATGTGGTTCGCGGCGAAACTTGCGAAACTTCCCTTCGTGCGGTCGGTGGTCATGTAAACCACCGGCGCGATTTTCGTGAGTTCGTCGTACTTTTTCGCAAGGCGCCCGGAAATAAAGATCACGTCGGGTTCGGATTCCATCAGTCCCTCAAAGTCGATTTCCTTCAAGGTGCCGATGTTCTTTACCTTTGCGCTCTTTTTAAAGTACTGCTGGAGGTATGCCAGAGGCGTCGTCTGGGTCAGAGCCACAATGCGGTCGGTGAGCTTCCAATGGTCGAGCGTATCCAAAACCGCATAGTCCGCGACGGCAATGCGCTTGGGATTTGCGGGAACCGTGATGTCAATGAGCTGGTTTTTACCGTTAAGCGTTTTCACCGTGACGGTTTTGTCCGCCGCAAAAGCGGGAAGGGAAACCGTGAGGGCAGCAGCGGCGGCCGCAGAGAGCATAAGTCGGCGCGAAAGCGTCATGAGATTGTCCTTTAAAGTGTCAGTGAAAAATGGCAAGGGGCTTACCGTCAATGCGGTGAATCTGAAAGGGCACCCCGTAAATTTTTTCGAGCGTCGCAGGGGTCATCACGTCTTCGACGCTTCCTGCCGCAGCGATCCGCCCGTTTTTAAAGGCGCAGATAAAGTCGGAGTAAAACGCGGCGAGGTTGATCTCGTGCAAGACGAGAATCACTGTTTTCCCGAGCTCATCGCAGAGCCTTCGCACAAGCTTCATCATCTGCGCGGAGTGGTAGATGTCGAGGTTGTTCGTGGGTTCGTCCAACAGGATGTACTCGGTATCCTGCGCCAAGACCATCGCAATAAAGGCGCGCTGCCGCTGGCCGCCTGACATCTCATCGATAAAGCGATCGGCGAAGTCTTCGAGCTCCATGTAGCGGATGCTTTTTTCGACGACGGCTTCGTCTTCTGCGGTAAGAGCAGAACCGCTGTGCGGAAAACGGCCGAACGCAACGAGTTCGCGCACTGTGAGCTTCATCTGCACGTTGTTGGTCTGCGTGAGAATCGCCAGGTGCTTTGCAAGTTCCCGGCTCTCCCACTGCTGCACGTCCTTACCTTTGAATTCCACGAGGCCTGAGGAGCGGGCAATGAGCCTTGAAATCATCCCGAGCACAGTGGACTTACCCGCACCGTTGGGCCCGATCATGGAAACAACTTTGCCGTGCGGAATGTCAAGCGTCACGTCGTCCACAACGGTCGTGTCCTCGTAGGACTTTACGAGATTCTGGATTTTGAGCATGGCGTTACCTTTTGCCGGCCGTTAAAACGAGATAGAGAAAGTAGATGCCGCCCCCGATCGTCACAAAGACGCTCACCGGTACGGCGTAGACCATGACGTGTTCGACCACAAACTGGCCGACCGTGAGAATGAGCATGCCGACGCAGGCGCTCCCGGCAATGAGCCACGTGTGGCGGTAGGTGGTGAAAAGCTGGCGCGCGACGTTGGCGGTAATGAGACCAAGGAAGGAAAGCGGCCCCACAAGCGCCGTGGCAACGGCGATATAAAGCGCGACGCCCACCATGAGGCGCCTCAGGGTCCTTTCGTAGTCAACGCCGAGCGACACCGCCTGTTCGCGGCCGAGGCTGATGACGTCAAGGATGGCGAGGTCTTTTCTGAGCCACCAGGCAATCGCGGCCAAAAGGAGCGCCCCCGGGATGATGCAGGCGGCGTTGACGTTCGTAAAGCTTGCCGTCAGGGTGTTTAAAAGCGCATCGTATTCGTTGGGATCCATGATGCGTGTGAGCGAATTCTGCATGCTCGAAAAGAAGGTCGAGAGCACCGTGCCGATCAAAAGCACGTAAAGGACATTGCCGCCCGTTTTCTGAAAGATCGTGTAGTAAATAAAGCCCGCAACGAACCCCATGACGATGACGTCCGCGGCAAAGGCGTAGACGGGGTTCACCGCAAAAAGGCTGCCGGAACCCAGAAAAAACACGACTGCCGTGTGAATGAGAAGGTAAAGCGAATTCATGCCCAAGAGGCACGGTGTCACAATCGTGTTGCGGATGATCGTCTGAAAGACAATGGCGGCCGCTGAAATCGCAAAGCCGGCGATAAGAATGACCGCAAGCCGCGGGAGTCTTAAGCCCATCGCGTAGGCGAAAAACTTCGGGTTCACGAACGCAAACTGATAGAGCCCGATAAACAACAGGACGAGCCCGGCCAGCACCACCATGGAGGTCTTAAGGCGCCGCCGCTGTGCAAGTCTGACAGTATTCATTTGATCACCGCGGGGTTGCAGCAGCCCGGACGCGCTCTGCGGGTCAGGCCGAAAAGTTCCAGGAGCCTGTCTTTCGTGAGACTTCTGCGGCCGAATCTGAGCCGGTAAAAGATAAGGACGATGAAAAGGAGGCTACCGACGGTACCGATGATGAGTTCAATCGGAAGTTCATACGGCATGATGATGAGGCGGCCGATCACGTCGCAGATGAGCACAAAAAGCGCACCGAAAAGGGCGGTATCCGGCAGCGTCGCCCGTAAGTCATCGCCCTTAAAGATCGCAACGAGGTTGGGGACGATGAGCCCGATGTAGGAGATGCTTCCCACGACCGTCACAACGGAGGCCGTAATCATCGCGGCGATCGAGAGCCCGGCAAAGAGAACGAGGGAGTAGTTGACGCCCAGGTTTTTGGAAAACTCCTTTCCCATCCCGACGATGTTGAACCACTTGGCGTAGATCCAGGCCGCGGCAATTAAGGGGACCACAAGATAAACGAGCTCGTAGTTGCCGCGGAGAACCAACGAAAAGTGCCCCACAAGCCACGTGGAAAGGGCCTGCGTCATGTCAAAGCGAAACGCGAGAAAACTCGTGATCCCGCCGATGACGTTGCCGAACATGATGCCGATTAAGGGCACCATCACAGGGTCCTTCATGGGGATCCGCAAAATAAACCACACAAAAACCCAGGTACCGGCAATCGCCGCGAGAAACGCAAACGCCGCGCGCGACCAGAGGCTTGAGTCCGGGAAAAAGAGCAGCGCTATGAGGATTCCCAACTGCGCCGAAGAAATTGTCGCGCCCGTTGTGGGGGAGACGAATTTATTGGCGCAGAGCTGCTGCATGATGAGCCCGGCAATGCTCATTCCGACGCCCGTGCACAGAACTGCCGCCAGCCGCGGCAGGCGCGAGGCAAGGAGCACGTGCAGCGCTTCGGCGTCGCCCGTGAGGACGGCCGCAAGCGAAATGTCGGCCGCGCCCGCCGTGAGTGACGCAAGGCCCGCAGCGAGCGTGAGTGCAAGAAGGATCCAGGTGGATTTGGTCATGCCTGTCAGGAAAAAAATCGACGGGTTGTGTGAAAAACGGAAGGACTTTAACCGAGCCAGTAAATGAGAATCGTTCCAATTCAATAATTGTTACAAATTTGGAAGAAAAGTTAACGGAAGTTCATCGGGGTTGGTTCAGTAAATGTTGCAACTATCTGAAGTTAAATGAAATAGTGCAGTATCTGAGGGCGGTGTCGGTGTTTTCCGACATATTGCAGAGAAAATATGTGTTAACACTCTGTTAACGACGGTAAAGCCTTGTTTTGTATGGTTTCGGGGGTGTGTTTTACGCCGGTTGGCTGAATTTGGTCCGAAGTTGTTGAAAATGCTTGAGAACGATTCTCATTTGCACGCATTTCAGTAGTATTCACGGACTTTAACGCGAAGGGCCGCTACGCATTGCGGCCTGACGACACGACCGGGGAACCGGGGAGAAATTTTCCTACTGCCATGAAAACAACCAACAAAACCCTCTTTGTCGTGCTGCCGCTGGCAGCCGCTGTGAACGCCGCCTGGGCTCAGGCTGCCTCGGATGAATACACCACGCTGGATACGTCCGTCGTTTCAGCCTCGGGCTACTCGCAGGACGTGCGCGAAGCGCCCGCGAGCGTCTCGGTGATCCCCGCCCAAGAACTGCGGACAAAACCCGTGCGTGACTTGGGTACCGCGATCGGGGACATTCCGGGTGTGGATCTCGATTCCACAAAGATGGGTAATTCCACGATTTCGATCCGCGGATTTGACGCGGGCTATACGTTGATACTGCAGGACGGGCGGCGCCAGAATTTCAGCTCCGCGATTCAAGCCAACGGCTTTGATCCGACGACCGCCTTTATTGCGCCCGTGGGAATGATTGAACGCATCGAAGTGCTGCGCGGCCCGGCTTCCACCGTCTGGGGAACCGATGCCGTCGGAGGCGTGGTCAACGTCATTACGAAAAAACACGTGAAGGAACTTACGGGATCGGTGACCGCTGAAGGCACTTTCCAGGAACACAGAAAGAGCTACGGCAACAGCGGTGCGGGGAGCTTTTTCTTCGGTATTCCTCTGGTTGACGAGTCGCTTTCTCTGATGCTGCGCGGCCGCTACTACCGGCACGAAGACACGGGCATCATGAACCCGAAGGGCGCCTACGCCGGACACTCGCCGAGCGAAAGTTACACGAGCAATGTGGGCGCACCTCTGAACTGGAGCGTCAATCCCCAAAACTTCACCTTTGCCGATTTTGACTTCACGCGCTTTTCCGGCGGCTCCATGAATACGAGCAGCCGCTCCATCAAGGCCCAGCAGTGGTACCACAAATACAACCTCGCCCTCGGACACGAAGGCAAGTACGGGTTCGGGCGCACCGAAAGCTATCTGATGTGGAACAACCTCTCGCAGATGAAGACAAAGACCACGCTCACGCCGCATTCCTCGGCCAAGGCGCGGGCTTCTGAAAACCACGGTTCATTCTCGGACCCCTTAAAGCAGACGAATACCTATACCTTTGCCACCAAGGCGATCATGCCCTTTGACTTCGACCGCTTCGGCAGCATGAGTCTCACGGCGGGCGTGGAAGCCAACTACGAAGACTACGAAAATCCGTCGACTTCGACGGCTTCGCAAAAGGGGCCCTTTGATCAGACAACGCTTGCCGTCTTTGCCGAAGGCGAGTACTTCATCAACGACGAGTTAAACGCCACGGTCGGTGCCCGCTACCAGTGGAGCGACATGTTTGACGCAAATGTTTCGCCCCGCGCTTACCTCGTTTATAAGCCTGCACAGTGGCTGAGCTTTAAGGGCGGCGTGGCCGCGGGCTACAAAACGCCCAACGTCAAGCAGGTTGTGGACGGCTATTACGACGGCAGTGAGCCCGGCGACCGCTCCTGGGGCAACCCGAACTTAAAGCCCGAAGAAAGCTGGAGCTATGAACTGTCCACGACCGTGGATCTCGGGCGGGCCGCACAGGTGACGCTCGGGGGCTTTTACACGGACTTTAAAAACCTGATTGCCTCGGAAGAAAGAACGGAAGCGGGCTACTGCAACGCCGACGGCAGCGCCTGCGACAAGCGCCTCATCAACTACGGCAAGGTCCGTGCCAAGGGCATTGAAGTGCTCTTTAAGACCGCGAAGTTTGCCGGTTTCTCCTTTACCGGCGGCTATACGCTCACTGACGCCAAGATCACCGCTGGCGCCGACAGCGGCAAGCGTCCAAACGAACTGCCGCGTCACAGCCTGCAGCTGCGTGCCGACTATCAGCAGGGACCGTTCTCGGCCTACGTCAAATCCACCTCCAAGTGGGACATGATCTGCAACAACAGAAGGACCGGCATCGGACTGGGCAACAAATACAAGGACTACACGATTGTTGACGTGGGTGCGACCTACGTTGTGGCGAAGAACCACCGCTTCTCCGTGGCTGTGAACAACGTCCTTGATAAGGACACGGTCGAGTGGACGGAAACGTCGCAGGGCCGCTACGGCAACCTCTACCGCCAGTACCTGGACGGCCGCAATTTCTGGGTTTCCTACACCTATGACTTCTAAACGTCCGTCATAAGACAAGAGCCCCGGGGGCCGCAGCGGCATTGACTGCGCTGCGGCTTTCGGGGTTTAACCCGTTTAAACGGACAGGATTTTTCTGCCATGGAACTCATCAAAGACAGTGTTGACTACATCATCTTCGCGATCCTCGGCCTCATGGGGTTTGTGACCGTGTGGCTCACGATTGAGCGCCTTTTGTTTCTGCGGTCTGTGAAGCCCTCCGGCTACGCGGATAAAGACAGCTACGACAAGGCCCTCACCGACAACCTCACGACCCTTTACATCATTTATTCGAACGCCCCCTACGTCGGGCTTTTGGGGACCGTGATCGGCATCATGATCACCTTTTACGACATGGGGCAGAGCGGCAACATCAATGCTTCCGACATCATGACGGGGTTGTCTCTTGCGCTTAAAGCCACGGCGCTGGGGCTCGCGGTCGCCATCCCCACGCTTGTGATTTATAACGGCCTGCAGCGCAGAATCAACGTGCTTTCCACCCAATGGAAAGACGCCGCCAAGTGAGTTGCGCCATGATTGAGATTCCCAAGAAGGAACCGTTAAACATCGTTCCTTTCATCGACATCATGCTGGTGCTGCTGGCGATGGTGCTCTCAATTTCGACCTTTATCGCCAAGGGTGAGATCAAGATTAATCTCCCGGCTTCAAAAACGGCGTCTCAGGCTGAAAACGTGAAGGACCCGTTGCTCGTGCAGGTCGATGCAGCCGGTGACTTCTTCCGCGACGGCACACGGGTGTCGTTTGAAGAACTCGCCGAGGCGATTGCCGGAATCCCGCGGGATAAACCCGTGCTTCTCAGAATGGACCGGGAGTCCAAGTTTGAGCACTTCATCCGCGTGATTGACCTTTTAAAAGAACATCAGCATGAAAACTTCCGAATCGCCACAGAACGTAAAGACGGCTAGACGCCGCGCAGCGGTGTCTTTTGCGGGGGCGGTGGCGCTCTATCTGCCGGTGATTGCCTTTGTCTTTTATGCCGCGCCGGTTTTGACCTACAAAGCCGCGGGCAACCAGGCGTCCGTCGCTCTTTCCTTTGCGCAGGTCGCAGGGGGTGCCGTTTCTGAAGCCCGGGCCGAGCCCGTGCCGCCGGAACCGGAGCCTGAGCCCGAACCCGTGAAGGAACCGGAATCCGAACCGGAAGTGAAAACGCCGGACCCCGAGCCCGTGCCGGTGGTCAAACCCAAGCCCGTCGTAAAGAAGGTTGTTGAAAAGCCTAAACCCAAGCCTAGGATCAAGCCCAGCCCCGAGAAAAAGAAAGCCGTCAAAACCGTTCAGCCCAAACCGGCTGAAACCGTGAAAAAAGCGGAAAAGCCCGCTGAGGAAAAACAGACGGCTGCGGTGGCCGCACCGGTGGCCGGAGCGCAGAGTGCCTCCGACGCCGGCGGCATCTCAACGCTGGTGTACGGCAAAACCGACGATCCGTTTCTTGCGCGCGTCAAACGCGCCGTGGAAAGCGTGCTGCATTATCCGCGCAAGGCCCGCGTGATGAGGCTTCAGGGCGTGACCATCGTGCAGTTTGTGATTGCCGCGGACGGCAGCCTCACGGAACTTGAACTCTTTGAGACAAGTCCCCACGGCATTCTCGACAAGGCGGCCTTACGTGCCGTGAAGGAAGCCCAAGGCGCATGGGGCAGCCCCGCCAAAACCGTGCGTCTGAGGTTTCCCATCCGCTTTGAACTCAGAGGCTGAGTTTCGGTTATAGTCCCGAAAACTCAGAATTTCGGGACTTAACCATGAGAACCTTCCGACTGGCGGCCGCGGCGCTCGCCCTGTGCCTCACAACGGCCCTTCACGCCGAAACACTCCGGATCGGGGTGCTCCCCGCTGCGGACTCCATTGTCCTTGAGGCGGCCGCCGATGAAGGGCTCTTTAAAAAGGAAGGGCTTGACGTGGTCACGGTCCCCTTTAGGAGCGCGCTCGAAGTCGGAGCCGCGATGCGCGCGGGGCAGTTGGCGGGGCACTTCGGGGACCTCATGAACGTCATCACCCAAAACGCAACGGGTGCGGCCCAGAAAGTCATTCTCACGACAACGCACACATCTGCCGCCCAGCGCGCGTTCGGGTTTGTGGTGTCGCCCAAAGCCGCTGACCGCATTCAGAGTCTTTCGGACCTGAAGGGCACCGGTACCGCAATGAGTGCGGCAACGATTATTGATTACCTCCTTGACCGCATGAAGATGGAGGAAAAGCTCCCGGCGGGGGCCGTCAAAAACGTCGAAATCCGTCAGATTCCGATCCGGCTTCAGATGCTTCTGGCGGGCAAAGTCGAGACGGCGCTCTTGCCTGAGCCCCTCGTGACGGTGGTTGAAAAGAAGGGCGGCCGCGTGATCTGGGACGATGCGGGGCTAAACGAAGCGCTTGCGGTTGTGGCTTTGCGTAAAGAGAAGCTTGATACCAAAACCGTCACCGGGTTTCGTAAGGCTGTGGCAGAGGCCGCCCGTTTGATCGAAGCCGATCCCGAAAAATACCGCGCGGTGATGGTGAAGAAAAGACTCATCCCGGCGCCCGTCGCGGCGGGTTACAAGATGGTGCGCTTTTCGCTTTTCGGGACCGCCGACGGCCTTCCGCCCTTACCTACGGAAAGTGATGTGAAGCGCGTGGGAGCGTGGATGCTCGACCACAAGATGGTTAAAAGCGTGCCTTCGTACGAGGACATCGTTTGGACACCGTAACGGGCGGCAGCCTTCTTTTGCTTAATCCATGTGAGCATTTCGGCTTATTGTCCGGGCGCGGCGCGCCCACTAAACTCCTGCCACCATTTGTTTTTCGGAGCGGCAAGCATGTCCGCTAATTTCCACGATCTCATTCATGGGTTCCACAGCTTCAAGGAATCCTACTTTATGAAGGAGCGCGAATTCTTTGACGCGCTCGCGCACGGCCAGAGTCCCAAGACTCTGGTCATTGCCTGCTGTGATTCGCGCGCGGATCCCGCGCTTCTGATGGGCTGTAAGCCCGGTGACCTGTTTGTGATCCGCAGCGTCGCGGCGATTGTCCCGAGCAAGGACGAGGCCGCTCACGCCGACGCCGTCATTGCCGCCGCGGAATACGCGGTCAAACACCTTGAAGTAAAGCACATCATCGTGATGGGGCACTCAGGCTGCGGCGGCATTCACGGGCTCATGTTTCCGGAAAAAATCGCGGGAGAACCCTATATCTCCCGCTGGGTGTCGCTGGCAAACCCGGTGCTTGCGGAACTTAAGGCTGAAAACCCCATGGAAGACGCGGTCCTGCGCACCCGGCGCTGTGAAGAGGGGGCGGTGCTTTTATCGCTTGAAAACCTTTTGTCGTATGACTGGATTCACGACAAGGCCGATGCGGGGGAACTTTCCCTGCACGCGCTTTACTACGACATGAAGGCGGGGAGCCTTAATATCTGGAACGCCGACATTGAGGACTTTGAGCCCTCTCACGCGCTTTTTGCGCCGCGCGGGTAATATCCCGCAGGAAGGCCTTTGCGGGCTGTAAGCGGATTAATTGGCCATGCACGATATTGAACAACCGGATCTCTTCGGACTTACGGACGCGGAAAAAGACCGCGCCCGTCGCCGCGTGCGTCAGCCTTATCCCAAAAAGAAGGATAAGCCCGTGAAGTCCGCGGCCCCGGGCCGGACAAAAGCCGCTTCAAAGGTCGAAGACGTTTCTGCCACCGATGAACTCATTGACGGCGTCCCGCAGCACGTCAACACTTACCATCCCGACTGGATGGATGAGATCGGGCGGGCAAAAAACGAGCGGCTTGCTGCGGTTCTGAGAACTCTTGCCGCTGAAGGCGCGAAGCCCGCGCCCGAGGTGACCGCTGAAGCTTCTGAGTCGGAAGCAGAGGCTCCCGAGGATGCCCCTGTCAGCAAAGAGGCGCCTGCGGGTGCACATGCGTCCCGGGGTGCTGCAACGGACAAAACCAAGTACGATGCGCGTACCACGGCGACCCGCTATTCGCGCGGGATCAAGATCAGGGCCTACATCTTCTTTACCCGCGGCTGGGGTTACAAAGCCACGGCCGGGTTTCTTAATCTCTCAGGCTACACCGTGCGCGAGTGGAAGCGGCGGTTTCAGCAGGGGACGTTTTTACCCGATCTCACCGACGTCGAGCGCGAACGCATCGCGCAGGAGACGTCGGGTAATGACCAAAAGCCCTTGACGGAAAAACTCAGCAGGATCGGCTGAGTTTGGTTTGTCAAGCCTGTTGTAGACGTACAACGCGGTTTTTCTCTGTGTTGATACAGCAACGTCAGAAAATTATAAATAAAATCAGCGGCTTGGAATTTTCCGGAGGATTTTGCTGTCGCGTTAACCCTGAGCGGTTTTTTCTTGAAAAAGAAAAAATTCGAAAAAAAGGTCATTTTTTTCCTTGCGGGGGGGGGGATTTTTCTGCTATTACTCGCATCGAGTCCCAAAGAAATTCTGCTATTTAGCCAGTAGGAGATCAGAAAAAATGAACAAAACATTCAAGGTCATTTTCAGCAAGACCCGGGGGGCGCTTGTTGCTGTGAATGAAGCGGCAAAAACCACATCCAGGGCTTCGGTGAAGACAGCGGTGGCTGGTGTCTGTGCGGCATTACTTTCAGTGCCAGCGATGGCGGAGGGGTTTACCGCCTACTGTCAGAACGGTCAATGTGATGTCGTCGGAAAGACGGTCGAGGGTAAGGGTTCAGTCGTGCAGCTTGACAGCAGCACAGTTCAATCCATCACAATTAAAGACAGCAAGATCTCCAACACGATTTTCAAGCTGAGCGGGTCGCAGAAAATTTCTGTGTCCGATACGGTTTTTACCGGGCTGGTGTCTAAAACACCGGGGGGCTTCGGGATTTATGCTCACAACGGATACACAACTGATGTGGCGAACGAGAAGGCGACCGAGGTTGAACTTAATAATGTGACCTTTACGGACAACACGGTTTCTTACGGCAGTCTTTTTGTCTACGACAAAACCAAGCTTCATATGAAGGGTGGTGCGTTTGTCAAAAACATGACAACAGACATCGGCGGCGGCGCCATGATCAAGTCCGGCACCATCGTCTTTGAAGATGTTTTGTTTCAGGACAATGTGGCAACGAATGAATCCGGATTCGCGGCAGGCGGAGCTGTCTACGTTGACATCACGACCGGCATTAAGCAAAACAGGAAAGATTCGGTCGGAGATGTGACATTTAAACTTACCAAGGACATGGCTTATACCGGTAATAAGATTGTGTCGTCTTCAAAGGAGAAAGAAAACACCTACGGTTGGTCCGCCTACTCGAGCGGCGGGTTCCTTTTCCTTGACCGTTATGCTAGAGGGGCCTTTGATATTGCCGATGGGGTAACGCTTACGATCGGAACGGCCTCCGCAACCGGAGAGGATGATTCGATTGCGAGCGCTCTGCCCAACACAAAGGATAAGGACCCCGGGTACTCCACTCTTGTGAAGAAAGGTGCTGGTACGGTCGTCATGTACGGCTCAATGGATAAGTATTTCGGAGACTTCACTGTTGAAGCCGGTACCTTTGATGTCCGTAAGGCTTGGGAGAGCCTCGGCAACACGACAGTGACGGGCGGCGTTTTGTCGGCTTCCAACGGTATCACCCTTGATACGATGAAAGCCGGTACCAATTTGGATTTCATCCAGAGCGGCAAGCTGACAGTTTCCGGTGAAGGCACAGTTACTGTAACGTCTTTAAAGCTTGCAAATACAGCTAAGGCTACAGACGGACTTCCCTTTGTCCGGATTGAAAAGGGTGGTACGCTCAGGGCCGATACGATCGATGTGGCTGCCGATGCCGGAACGGTAACGCTTGCCGGCGGTACCCTTGAAACCGGTTCAGCTCAGGTTTACAACCTCGGCACGAAGAGCGTTATCAATGCTGATGCATCCAAGGTTTCTTCAGAGAAAGATCTGGACGGGCTTGCCCTTAAAACCGGTATTAAAGCCGATAGCGGCACGCTTGCCCTCACCGACAAGGGCTACTACACGACCGCGTCTCTGAAGGCGATGTCTGGTGCGCTTAAAGCCGGCTCGGCCTCCCTCTCGTTCCTTAACTCCAAACTTTATAAAGCGGCAGGAGAAACAGCGGAACTCGTGGACTCCGTGATTCAGTCCACGGAACAGGTGACGGCTTCTTCGGAAGTGAAAACGAATGCTGACGGCAAGGCGACCGCACGGGTGACCGTGAAGAATTCCGGTGCCCAAACCGTTGTGGTGAAAGACAGTGCTCAAAAGGACGCCAAGGCGGTCGATCAGGTGACCTTTGCAGCGCCTGAACGCTCAACAGCTGAAATGACGCTTGTGGGTTCCGCTGCGGGCGGGCATCTCGTTCAGAACACTGCCGGCAAAGCCATTGACGTGGTGGTTGCGGAGGACCTTACGCTTAACCTCGGCCAGACGGAACTTCCCGAGCAAACCACGGGTACGCTTTCTAATCTCACGCTTTCAACCGGCACGACCGACAAGGCAGCAGGCCTGACTGTCGCGAATATCGTTGCCGCGGTGGAAAAACTGGTCGCTGCCGGCAATAACCTTGTGACGGTCGGTAACGAGCGTAAGCGCGGTGTTCTCAAGATCGGTACGCTTGATCTTGGTGCCGGTTCCAAGGTGTTCGTTGATCCTGCCTGGCAGAATGATGCGGCGCTCAATACGATCGGGAACGCCTCGCACCTTGAAATCGCACAGGTGGAAAGCCTCCGGGGAAGCCTTATTGCCGGTCAGAACTCGCTGATTACGATCGGCGCGACGGCAGCGCAGGCAGAGGCCGCCTTTAATCAGGCCGGCCTGAACTGGGGTAAAGAAGCGGTGTCTGCAGCCCTTTACCTTGGTACATCGGTGAACCCTGAGGGCGGCATCCTCGTTAACGGCAATCTGACATCAGCTTCTGATCGCCTTGCAACGACCGCAGAAGGAACGGTCACTCTTGCTGCCGGTTCCCTCCTGATGGTTGACGCGGCCGCTGTCGGCGAGAAGGCTGTGACAGGTACCGTCAGCGCGGCCGATGGCGCCAAGGTAGCGCTGGTCAACGCCGCGGAAGGCACGTTTAAGTTGGCTGACACCGTCACAGGCCTCACATCCGCATCGTTCGTGTCCGACAACCTCTTTACGACGACGGCTCTCAATGGCTCCGACGTCTCCACCACGGTGGACAAGAACGCTTTAGGGGGCGCCGTCGCTTCGATGGGCCTGCAGTCCATGATCCGCCGTGCCGACAGTGTTTTGGCTGCGACGGTTGTCGACCGCACGTCGATTGATCAGGAGCTCGGAGCCGGCGCCAACCTTTGGGTTGACGTGGGCGGCGAAAGCTACGAGGCCGATGGCTTTGACAACAACGCAAGCTTTAAGAGCGACATGGGCTACGGTGTCTTTGGTGCCGATGTGGCGGTTTCTGACGACATCACCCTGGGCGCGGCACTGCAGTACGGCACGGGCTCTGCGCGAAGCAGCAATTTCGGCATGAAAAACGAGATTGACACCTGGGGTCTGACGGCCTACAGCGTTTATAAGACGGGTGACGCCCGTTTTGTCGGTGAAGTCGCGTATGTGAAGGCCAAAAACGACATCTCAGCGTCCGTTGCTTCGAAACTGAGCCAAAGCGTTGACACCGAAATGCTTTCGGCCGGCATGAGCGCGCACTATCAGTTTGACGCCGGTGCCGTGACGGTCACGCCGAGCCTTGGGATTCGCCTCTCGCAGCTGAAGACCGATGCCCTCAAAGTGGGCGCCATCCGGATTGCCGATGATGAGATGACGGTTTTCCAGGTTCCGGTTGCGGTGCGTGTCGGCATGAAGCCCGTGGAGGCTTCCGGCTGGAACATTGCGCCTGCGGTGAAGCTTGCCTATGTGCCGACCTTCGGTGACGATGAAACCGATATCCTGGGGTACCAGCAGAAGGTTCTCGACACGAGCCCGGTGCAGGCCGATATCGGCGTTGAAGCCCGTAAGGGCAACTTTATGGTCAACGTGAACTTCCTTGCCGGTACCGGCAGCGAAGGCGCGAAGGCCGTGGGCGGTAAGGTGGGCGTGAAGTACCTCTTCTGAGGCTTGACGCGGTAACCCATCTGCCGTGCGCACTGACTCTGAAGCGCACGGCAGACGAAAATACAAACGGGAAAGGCTTTGCGGCTTTTCCCGTTTTTTCAAAGACATTTGTAACGAATCAATGCTTTGACTCGTACCACATCAGGAAGATTGTCGCGATGGTGACAACTGACGCGATCAGCAAAGTGAGCAGCCATACATTCACGCGAAAAACTTCTCCTCACAGTAAACAACAGCAAAAAGGACCTGCTGATTTCATAGAAATTCCGCGAGGAAACCCGCGTCTTCAGACGCGGGAGGAATCGCGG
>ENA-ORSJ01002033-ORSJ01002033.1-human-gut-metagenome-genome-assembly--contig:-NODE-2033-length-14574-cov-2.938081_pt1 | contig 14574 bp, 14 predicted proteins | sample MGYA00242191_ERZ509158 | MGnify/ENA primary metagenome ERZ509158 (study PRJEB26280, sample SAMEA2338623) | human gut metagenome | biome: human gut; feature: human-associated habitat; material: faeces...
AGGCGGAGACGCTCTTTTCCTCTTCGGCGGGCGCAGCAGATTCTCCTGCCTTCTGCCCTTCCAAAGCCTCACTGACCCTGTCAGCTTCATCTGCATCTTCGGACTTTTCCGCTGCGGGGCAGGCTTTTTCTTCCTGCTGGATCAAGGGCTCGATAGAAAGGGAATCAGCTTTCTCTTCTTCGATCACCGCTTCTTCTGCAGATACGAACTCGGCTTGATCGGGGACAGCTTGCCCGCTCTCCTCCGAAGCCTGCCTTTCCTGCACATCTTCCTGCGTCTGAGATTCGGGCGCGCCTTGCTGCTGTGCCGAAGATTCGCTCTCGGGAGCCGCTATGTCAGACTTCTGCTGCAGCTCCGATTGCTGGTCTGCCTGTTGTTGAGGCTGCTGTTCGGATCGCTGTTCCTGCAAAGCCTCGGACGCAGACTTTTGCTCAGCCTGTTCCTCTGTCTGCGAAGGAGTGCCAAATATCTTCTTTATTCTGGAAAAAAAGCCCATGCCTGTTCTCCCGCGTTTGCAAAACTGTGTGTCAGCCCTGATCCCGGACGTATTGCTTCCTTCGTCCAGCCCAAAGGACAAGCAAGCCCATGACAAAGAAGGCCACTGCTCCTGCCTGGCTCAAGGCCACCATGTGCCACAGGCTCTTGTCCGAGATTTTTTGCATGCGCGCCTGCCAGGGAGCGGGATCGAGGGCAATCCAGACCTTTCCCATCTCCTCGCCAGTGTCCGTCACAAGCTTCTCGGTCCATTCGCACATGCCAGGGGACGCAAGCCCGTCCAGCGGCGCAAGGTTGCCGTCCGCATCCCGCATCTGTGCTTCAAGGAGCCTGTCCTTTCCGTACACGGCACAGGCAAGAACGCTCCTGTTTTCCATGAAGTCGAAAACAGGCTGGCGCACAAGAAATTCGTCGATATCCGCATCCGTCTCGACTCGTGCGTCCAAAAGTGTGCGGACAAGACTCCTGGCAAGGATCTCGGCCTGCACTTGGGCCTCGGCGTCCAGTTCCTCCCGGACATTGTCCAGCATCATCTGCCTTTGCGCAAAGAGCAGGGCAAAAAGGCAAAGGGAGGCTGCGACCCAGAAGATGACGATGCGAAGCTTCATGGCAAAATCAGTCCCTGTGCGGATCGGGTTCCATCTTCCACTCGCGCACGACCTCGCGCACGCTGGCAAGCCTTGCCGCATCGAGCTTGCCGTACTCCTCGGCAAAGACGTGGATGCGCGTGCCACCCCTGGGGACAAAGAGGCCCTTCACCCTGGCCCAGGCAGGGTGGAGCAAGGTGGTTATGTCCTCAAGGACCTTGTTGGTAATGGTCTCCATGAAGGAGTGGTGATTTCTGAAGGCAAACATGTAGAGCTTGAAGCTCTTGGATTCCACGCACAGCTCACAGGGGATGTATTCCAGCACAATGGTGCCGAAATCCGGCTGTCCGGTCACGGGACAAAGCGAGGTGAATTCCGGAAAGGCTATGCTTATGACATAGTCGCGGCCCGGAAAACGGTTGGGAAAGGCCTCGAGGATGCCAATGCCGGGGTCTCCTGCCGGAACAGGGGAGCCTCCGTGGCCGAGGGCTGAAAGTCCGCCTGTGATATCGTTGCTGCGTGTCTCCATGCTTGCCTCATCATAGCTGTATATTGTTGCATGAATTGCCTGCTGTCAGCCTCCAGGGGAGGGACAAAGTCGCAAAAGAATACGCACAAAAGCGGCAAGACACAATGCCGGATCCCTGTGTCGCATAACACCCGTTGCAGCTGCGTTTCTCCCAAAACGAAAAGAGGGGCAGGAAAACTTCCTGTCCCCCTTTTGGCAGAATGTTGTTTGCATATTTCGAAGGTCAGGCAAGCCTGCCCATTTCCCTGGCCTTTTCCAGGGCCGGATGGTTGCGCATGGCACCGTATGAGTTCACGCCTGTTACAAAGAGCCTGCCCCTGTCCTTCCAGCCCTTGTAGCCAATCATCTGCCTGTAGGATGAGGCAGCTCCGGCAAAGGAACGCAAAAGGGGCGTCTCCCCGACCATGAGCAGCATGGCCTCGCGCACGGCCATGTCTCTGGGTTTCTCCCTGTGGGAATAGGGAAAGAAGCGATCGATGGCGCACTTGATATGGCCGCTCATCGCATACCAGTAGAGGGGCGAGCACAGGACAAGGAGATCGGCCCTTTCCAGAAGGGGCCAGAGTTCATTGAAACTATCCTCCAGCACACAGGGGGCACCTGTGCTCCAGCAGCCGCCGCAGTGCATGCAAGAGACCATGGGCTTTTGCCCACAGGCAAAGACATCTACCCTGTGACCAGCCTCGCGGGCACCCTGCACAAAGGCCTGGGCCAAAAGATCACTGTTGCCCCCTTCCCTGCCGCTGCCTGTCAGGACAAGGATATTGCGGCTTTTTCCGGCCCCCCTGGTCACAAAGGATTCCACCCTTACCGAAGTTGTGGAAAAGAGCGTTTTGGCGACAATACCTGCTGCACCAAGAACTACGGCTACGACACTGCCCCCCAAAAGAAGGCTTCTGCGTGAAGGGCACATATCCTTTCCCGTGCCCGACTCATCCCTTGTCATGGGTGCTCCTAGAGGGATGCCCCGAAGCTGCGGGCCTCGTCCAAAACAGGGGAGCCGGCGATGGCACCTGCCTCAAGAACGCCCCCTGCGAGCACTGTACCAAGGTCCGTCCACTCCATGAAGGACATGAGCGCATGGTAGTAATCGAGCACAGGCTTCCAGTTGTCTGGAGTATTGCCCTCGGCTGCCATGATGAGTGCGCATTCCTTTTTCGGATTGGCGTAGCCAGGATCACATTCTGCCACTGCAAAGAGCCTGTCGAAGGCCATCTTTAGCTGGGCCGAGAAGGCCCAGTAGTACATGGGGGAGGCAAGCACGACAATGTCCGCTTCCCTGTAGGCTGGGTAGATTTTGAGCATATCGTCCTTTTGCACACAGGGGCTTGCGGCATCCTTGCCGCCCTTCATGCAGCCAAGACAGGGGTGAAGGTCCATCTTTTGCAGATCAAAGCGAGTCACTGTGTGGCCGGCCTGTGTGGCGCCTTCAGTGAAGGCGTCGATCAACATGGAGGTATTGCCCCTTGCCCTGGGGCTGCCGTTGAGAACTAGAATCTTCCTGCTCATGATGTCTCCTTGGGGATGTCCCCGGAATGCCGCTTGTGTTTGCGCGGCACAAGCGAATGGAAATGCGTAAATTTTGGCGGCCAATTGAGGTGCCCTAGAGAGAATACATGTGTCTTCTTCCGACCATGAGTTCGATCTCATCGTCACTCATGGTGGAAAGAACCTCCTCCATTTCCCGCAAGGCTTCCTTCCTTGCTTCCCCATCCCGCACGCGCAGGCGGAAGTTCAGGGGATTGAGATAGTGAATCCCGTCGTAGAAGGTGTCGATATCGAGTGCGCCCAAAAAGGCGCGCAGCTCTTCTATCTTTTCCCGCTCGTCTGCTTCGGTGAAGCTGCCCTCGCGAACCATGTCCTGCAGGGGCGTATTGGGAAAGACGGTGAGACCAGTGGTCGTTATGCGCTTGGGATGCACCCTGTTGAACATACGCGCAGTGGCAAGGCCGCTTTCGACGCCGCGCCCCTTGCCGCCCATGCCGAGGATATAGAAGTTTGTGTAGGTGATGCCTGCCCCATCGAGCCTCGTAAGCTCGCGCACAATATCCTCGGAAGTGTGGCCCTTGTTCATGAGAGCCAGAACCTCGTCGTTGCCGTTTTCCGTGCCAATATAGAGGTGGCTCAGTCCAAGATGGGCAAGCCTTGCAAGCTCCTCGTCACTCTTGAGAGCTATGTCGCCAATGCGTGCCTGCATGGAAAGCCTCGAAAAGTGCGGGAAGGATGTGCGCAAGACGGCAATCCAGGAGGCAAGCCCTGCAAAGGGCAGGGCAAGGGGATTTGAGCCTGTCAGGTAGATGGGTGTGTCAGACGGAAAAAAGGGCCTTGCCCTTTCTGCCTCAAGGGACAGTTCCGTATCCGTCACGACCCGGAAGGGATAGCCGCGTGACACGTAGCAGAAGCTGCACTTGTTGTAGGTACAGCCCTGGGTTGCGCGCAAAAGCAGGGAATGTGCCTCCTGCGGAGGCCGCATCTGCGGTTCTGTAAATTGTGTCATGCCGGTACCTCCTCCGAGACACGCTAGGAGTTCGTGTCCCATGCGGATATTGTTTAGTGTTCGTTACAAAATTAGTCAAGACAAAAATTTCGGTTTTTTTCCGAAATACTCATCAAGACAAGGAATATTGCTGAGCATCAGCAGAAGAAACCTTGCATGCTCGTTATTTAGCAAACGTTAAAAAATTTGCGACAAGAGAACTGTCCATACCTTCCCTGTCAGGACTGCGTGGTTCTTGGGGGCAAGAGGCGCACTGCCAGGGTAGCCATGTTCACAAGCTCGGAGAGAAAAAGGCCATCCCTGGCCTGCAGGGACAGGCCTTCGAGCATGGTATTGAGCGCTCTTGCCAGGGCAGGGACATCCGTGTCTGCCGGAATCTGGCCATCGGCAATGGCCTTGCGGAAACGATCGGCAAACATCTGCTGCGTTGCCTGCCTGCACTCCCGCACCCTGTCTATGATTGCCTTCTCGTCCTGGCTTATGTTCACGGCTGCAAGCACAACCATGCAGCCGCAGGGCGTTTCAGGGGACAACAGAATCCGGGCAGCCTCACGAAAATAGTTTTCCACTGCCCTGTATACGTCGGGTTCTGCGCAAAAGCGTTTCGCAGGTTCATCCCAGTAGGTGTGCTCATAGTAGTCAAGAGCCTCGAGAAAGAGGGAGGCCTTGTTGCCAAAGGCCGCGTACAGGCTCGGCGGCCTGATCTCCATAACCTTGCACAACTCTGCCACGGAGGCCGGCTCGTATCCCCTCTGCCAGAAGAGCTCAAGCGCCCTGTGCAGGGCCTGATCCCGATCAAAGCAGCGCGGCCTGCCCTTGCCCTGCCCCTGTTCGTTTGTCCTGTTCCCATGCGTCATGCCCTGCTCCTCCCTGGTTCTCCCTTCGCCTGAGCCAGCAAACAGCCAATGCAGGCGGTCCGCCTCCTGTCTAGGTATAGTTTTCCGCCTCTTCTGGCAATGTACATCCCCTCACCGCTCCTTGGGGACAGAACGTTGCAACAGTTCCAAAACGTTTCAAACAGTGTTACACTGAAACATTATGAAACATAGTGAAACATCATGTTTCCTGTGCCATTTTGCACATGATCCAATCGCAGGTCTTGTTCAAAATGGCACATGGGAAGTTTCATGTTTTTCGTCACTTGTTCCTTTGTACACAAGCACAGCCAAGGCACTGTATCCCTGCCCATATTCAGCAAACTGTTCCTGCTTTCTCCCTCATTTTCAGCTCAAGCGGTCTTCTGTTTTCCTCCTCAGGCTTTTTTTTGGCCGGGTATTTGCATTTTACATACTGTAACACCGGACCGTTGCCCAAATCATCGACCGGCCCCGGGGCCGGCTTCAAGGATCTTCAAACGCAGAAGGAGGAAGCATGAGCAGTTCATGTTCACCCCGCGACAAGAAAATGCTGGACGTTCTCGTCATTGGCGGCGGCAACGCAGCCCTGTGCGCAGCCATCACTGCCCGCAGGGCCGGAGCCACAGTCAAGCTCATCGAGGCCTCGCCCAAGGATGTGAGGGGCGGCAACAGCCGGCATACGCGTAATATCCGCTATATCCACCCCTCGAAGAACTCCTTTCTGACCGGTCCCTATGAAGAGGAAGAGTGCTACAAGGACCTTTTGGGCGTCACCAAGGGCAATACCATCGAATCCATGGCGCGCCTGGTTATCCGCGGCTCCAACAATGTCGGCGACTGGATGATGGAACAGGGTGTTCATTTCCAGCCGGCCATGCGCGGCACGCTTCACCTTTCCCGTACCAACGGCTTCTTCCTGGGCGGTGGCAAGGCCCTCATCAACGCCTATTACGCAACTGCCGAAAAGCTGGGCGTGGAAATTGCCTACGAAACCGAAGCCGTGGACCTGTGCATTGAGGACGACACCTTCAAGTGGGCGCTCGTGCACCACAACGGCGAGGAAGAACGCATCGAGGCCAAGGCCGTTGTCCTTGCCTCCGGCGGCTACCAGGCAAATATCGAATGGCTCAAGCGCTCCTGGGGCCCCCAGGCGGCAAACTTCCTCATTCGCGGAACACCCTATGATCGCGGCCAGATGCTCAAGGTCATGATGGAACACGGCGCAAAGACCCTGGGCGACCCCACCCAGGGGCACTGCGTTGCCATTGACGGACGCGCACCCAAGTTTGACGGCGGCATCTGTACACGCCTCGACTGCGTTCCCTTCGGCATAGCAGTGAACAAGAACTGCCAGCGCTTCTACGACGAGGGCGAGGAAATCTGGCCCAAGCGCTACGCCATCTGGGGACGCCTTGTGGCCGAACAGCCGGATCAGGTCGCCTACATCATTATCGATTCCAAGTCCATCAATCTCTTCATGCCCTCTGTCTTCCCGCCCATCGAGGCCAAGACCATAGCGGAAATGGCTGCAAAGATGGAACTTGACCCAGAGGCTCTCGAAAAGACCGTTGCCGAATTCAACGCGCACACAGTGCCTGGCGGCAACTTCAATTCCGGCGACAAGGACGGCATTGCCACCCAGGGCCTGGAACCCAAGAAGAGCAACTGGGCTCGTCCCATCGACACCCCGCCCTACTACGGCTACTGCCTGCGCCCGGGCATCACCTTCTCGTACTTGAGCCTTGCCATCAACGAGAGGGCACAGGTTCTCAAGGAAAACGACACGCCCTTCAACAACATCTTTGCAGCAGGCGAAATCACCTCCGGCAACGTGCTCGGGCAGGGATACATGGCCGGTTTTGGCATGACCATAGGAACCGTTTTTGGCCGCATTGCAGGTAAGGAGGCCGTATGTCTGAAGTAATGAAGGAAGCCCACCGCACGACCACAATATGCAATGCGTGCAGGTATTGCGAAGGCTTTTGCGCAGTGTTCCCGGTCATGGAACTGCGCAGGACCTTCACGGATCAGGAACTGAAATATTTCGCCAACCTCTGCCACAACTGCCGCGGCTGTTACTACGCCTGTCAGTATGCCCCGCCCCACGAATTCGATCTCAACTACCCCGAGGTCATGGCAAAGCTGCGCAGGGAAACCTACGAGGAGTTCGCCTGGCCGAGATTCCTTGCCCCAGCGCTTCGCTCCAACGGCCTCTACGTCTTCGGCGTCTCCCTCCTCTTTGTTCTTGTTTTCCTTGTCGGCGCACTGCTTGCCAACGGCTCAAAGGCCTTCTTCACGGCCTACACGGGCGAAGGTTCCTTCTATGAAATCATCCCCTACGGCCTCATGCTTGTCCTTTTTGGCGCTGCCTTCCTCTTTGGCCTTGTTGCCCTGTACAAGGGTGTAAAGACCTTCTGGAAGGAAACTGCCGCAAAGCCGGACGAGATGTGGAGGATTGCCAACCACGTGCAGGCCATAAAGGACACCCTCACCCTGCGCTACCTCGACGGCAACGGCGAAGGCTGCAACTACCCGGACGATCGCTTCAGCATGATACGCCGCAAGTTCCACCACGCAACCTTCTACGGCTTCATGGCCTGCGTTGTCTCAACGGCCATAGCCTTCATCTACGACCACATTTTCGGCTGGCCTGCCCCCTACGAATTCTTCAGCCTTCCGGTTCTCTTCGGCACAGGCGGCGGCATAGCACTGTGCATCGGCACGGGCGGCCTCATGTACCTGAAGTGCAAGATGGACAGGCGCCCCTACGACGAAGCCAGCATCAGCATGGACGTCTCCTTCGCAATGCTGCTCTTCCTCATCTGCCTGACCGGTCTTCTGCTCATGCTTCTCCACACAACAGCTCTCATGGGCCTGCTTCTGTGCATCCATCTCGGCCTCGTGCTCGGGCTCTTTGTGACCTTCTCCACCAGCAAGTTTGCGCACATTGCCTACCGCTACTTTGCCCTTGTGCGTAATGCCTACGAAATGCGCGACAGCAACTGATCCTGCCTCCTCCACAAGATACAGCCTGCATGCGGCAAAAGATCGCATGCAGGCAGGGACAGGGCTGTCAGGGGGACAAAGCCATGCTGACCTACTTCGGACTGTTGATCATCATCCTCACCATCGTCGCCATGATCAAAAAGGTGGAATCACGCCTGGTTCTGATCGCCGCAGGCTTCATCATGGCGGTGGCTGCCCTAGCGCCCATGGCGGCCTTCAACGGGCTGACCAAGGGCATGACGGAATCCAACCTCATCTGCAATATCTGCTCAGTCATGGCCTTTGCCTTTGTCATGAAATACACCGGCTGTGACCTGCACCTTTCGAACGCCGTGTCCAAACCCCTGTACAAGGTCCGTCTCATCCTGGTGCCTGGCGCAACCTTTGTCACCTTCTTTGTCAACATCTCCCTGCCGAGCGCAGCAGGCGTTGCAGCCGCAGTGGGTTCGGTCATCATCCCCCTGCTCATGCGCATGGGCGTCCACCCTGCCATGGCCGGCGCAGCAGTCCTCATGGGCACCTACGGCAGCATTCTCTCCCCTGGTCTTCCCCACAACCCCTTTGTGGCCGAAATCGCAACCAAGGTCCTGCAGCGTGACGTGCCTGTCATGGAAGTCATCACCCGTCACTCCATGGCAAGTGTCACCACGGTCATTGTCGCCGGCCTCCTCCTTTGGGGCGTGTCCATCTTCCTGAAGGAAGGCAAGGGCTATGTTCCTCCCACAACCACCAACGAAGAAAACTTCAAGGTCAACCCCCTCTTTGCAGTCATCCCCATCGTGCCGGTAGCCATGCTCATCACGGGCGCCCTCTTCCCCGAACAGCTCCCTGCTCTTGCGGCACTGCGCGTCGAACACACCATGCTCTTTGGTGCGGCCCTTGGCCTTGTGGCAACCAGAAAGAATCCCATGGACGGCTCACGGCAATTCTTCGCAGGCCTTGGCAAGGGCTACGCGGACATCATGGGCATAGTCATAGCCGCAGCAGTCTTCGTGGCAGGCATGAAGGCCACTGGCGTTGTTGACGCAGGCATCGAGCTCATGAAGACCTCGGAAGACGCAGCCACCCTGGCCGCCCTGCTTGGTCCCTGGGCCATGGCCGTTGTCTGCGGGTCCGGCAATGCCGCAACCATAGCCTTCAACGAGGCCGTCACGGTGTCTGCTCCGGCCTTTGGCGTGGACGTCATCGACATGGGCGCCCTGGCAACCCTCGCTGGCTGCATAGGCCGCTGCATGTCCCCCATAGCCGGCGTGACCTTTGTGTGCGCAGGGCTTTGTGGAGCAAATCCCATGGAACTTGTGAAGCGGACCTGTCTTCCCTGCCTGGCAGGCCTTGTGGTAGGCTACGCCATGCTCATAGGCTTCTAGGAACATATACCCCAAGACCCATGGTCTGCATGGCACAGGCAACACAGCAAACGAAGCGACTTACTGCAATTGCATAGTACAAGCTCACGGGGGCAAAAGGGCATACCTCTGCACCCCCGGGGGCAAAGCCCAGAGGACAAAGCTCATGATACGCACCTACAAGGAAAAGGCCTGTTACTGCCAGGGACGCATTGTCCCCATTCAGGAAGCTCCAAAGACATCCGCAAAGCCCCTCGGCATGGCCCAGAGCATCCTCAAAGCCCACAACATCTCCTCACAGGAAGGCAAGTACGCCATCAGCTTCGATGAACTGCTCTCCCACGACATCACCTACGTGAGCATAGTGCAGACAGCAAGAGCCAGTGGCCTCACACGCTTCCCCGTCCCCTATTCCTTCACCAACTGCCACAACTCCCTGTGCGCCATTGGCGGAACCATCAACGCGGACGATCACCGCTTCGGCCTGTCCGCAGCCATAAAGTACGGGGCCAATTTCGTACCGCCCAACATGGCTGTCATCCATCAGTACGCAAGGGAAATGGTTGCAGCCCCGGGCAAGATGGTCATGGCCTCGGACAGCCACACACGCTACGGCGCCCTGGGCTGCCTTGGCGTTGGCGAGGGCGGCGGCGAGCTCGTGAAGCAGGTCCTGAGCAAGACCTGGAACATTGACGAACCCACCATCATCGGCATCTACGTGCACGGCGAGCCAAGGCCCGGCGTAGGCCCGCACGATGTGGCCATAGCCATGGTCACTGCCCTCTTCCCGGAAGGCTATGCCAAAAACTGCATCCTCGAATTCGTGGGCCCTGGCATTGCCACCCTGCCCATGGACTACCGCATGGGCATAGACGTCATGACTACGGAAACGGGCTGTCTCTCGAGCGTGTGGGTCACGGACGAGACAGTGCGCGACTACCTTGCAGCCCACGGCAGGGAAGCGGCCTATCGCGAAATGGCCCCCGAGGAGGGAGCCATGTACGACAAGTACGTGGACATGGACCTTGGTGCCATCAAGCCCATGATAGCCCTTCCCTTCCACCCGAGCCTTGGTGTCACCATAGAGGACTTTACGGCCAACGTGTACGACCACGTGGACGCCATGGAACAGCGTGCCCAAAAGCTTTTGAGCGACAAGTACAAGGCCGTGCCCAATCTGAAAGCCAAGATCCACGACGGGCACTTCCGCATCGACCAGGCAGTGGTGTCCGGCTGCTGCGGCGGCCTCTACGGCAACCTTGCCACAGTGGCTGCCATGCTGAAGGGCAAGACCATTGGCTGCAACGGCATCAACTACTCCCTCTATCCGGCAAGCCAGCCTGTGCTCGAAAACCTGCTTGCATCCGGCGCCATCACGGACATGGTCCGGGCAGGAGCCACCATACGCACGGCCTTCTGCGGCCCCTGCTTCGGCGCAGGCGATGTGCCGGGCCAAAACTGCTTCTCCGTGCGCCATGTGACCCGCAACTTTGCCAACCGCGAGGGCTCCAAGGCTGCCCAGGGCCAGATTTCCTACGTGGCCCTCATGGACGCACGCTCCATCACAGCTACCATGCTCAACAACGGCTTTTTGACTGCCGCAGGCGAAGACACGCCTGCCATGCCCAAAAGCTATGCCTTTGATCCCGGCATCTATGAAAGGAATGTCTACCACGGCTTTGGCCACGAAAAGGCCGAAACGGAGCTGACCCGCGGGCCCAACATCGCGGACTGGCCAAACATGATTGCGCTTCCGGAAAACCTGCTGCTCACAGTGGGCGCAGCCCTGTTCGACAAGGTCACCACCACGGACGATTTCATAGCCTCGGGCGAGCCCTCGGCGTTCCGCTCCAATCCCGGCAAGATGGCAGAGTACACCCTGCGCAGCAAGGACGCTGGCTACGTTGCCAGGGTGAGCGCCATACGCGACCTTGAGTATGCCCGCGAGGCTGCCCTTGAAAAGGAAGAAGCCATGCCGAAGGAGGTGACAGACTACCTCGCCCTGGCAGGCCTTGGCGCAAGTGATGCAAAAGACACAGGCATAGGCAGCCTTGTCTTTGCCATCTACCCAGGTGACGGCTCTGCCAGGGAACAGGCTGCTTCCTGCCAGAAGGTTCTGGGGGGCTGGGCCAACATAGCAGGTTCCTACGCGACCAAGCGCTACCGCAGCAACTGCATCAACTGGGGCATTTTGCCGCTTGTCACCTGCGACAATGTCAATTCCTGGGAGATAGCCACAGGCGATCTTGTGTACCTCAGGGGCATACGCTCCCTTCTTGAGGGCAGCGAGGAAAGCATGACAGTGAGCGTCTTCCACAACGGCACAAAGACAGAGCGCAAGGTAGCGCTTCCGGACATTTCCAAGGAAGAGCGGGCCATTTTGCTCTCGGGCTGTCTCATCAACTACTACAAGTGATACCCCCTGTCCCGAACGGGCCAAGACAGTGTGCGCAGCCTGTTCCGGGGCATGGACTACGCAATACCCAGGACTACAATCAGCCAGGACCACAGACCCAAAAACGGCCTCATCCCAAGGCTGCACAGGAGTATCAGACTATGGCTTCCACGATTACTCTGGCAAACAACGGCAAGCTGATCATCCCCGACGATCCCATTATCCCCATTATTCCCGGCGATGGTGTCGGCCCGGACATCTGGAACGCTGCAAAACCGGTTTTTGATGCGGCAGTGGAAAAGGCCTACGGAGGCAAAAGAAAGATCGAGTGGCTGCCCATAGACGCTGGCGAAACCTGCTGGCAAAAGACTGGCGAATTCGTGCCCGAAAAGAGCATGGAGGCCATCACAAAGTACCGCGTGGCCCTGAAGGGCCCCCTGAGCACCCCGGTGGGCAAGGGCTTCCGCTCTGTCAACGTCCTTTTGCGCAGGCTCTTTGACCTCTACGCCTGCATCCGTCCAGTAAGCCACATCCCGGGTGTCCCGAGCCCGGTGAAGGACCCGGACGCAGTGAATATGGTCATTTTCCGCGAAAACACGGAAGACCTCTACGCAGGCATCGAATGGGACGCTGGCACCCCCGAAGCCGCGAAGATGATAGCCCTCATCAAGGAGCTTACGGGCCGCGATGTGCGCCCGGACAGCGCCATAGGCATCAAGCCCATTTCCGAGACAGGCACAAAGCGCCTTGTGCGCATGGCCATACAGTACGCCATTGATCACAGGCTTCCGAGCGTCACCCTGGTCCACAAGGGCAACATCATGAAATTCACCGAGGGCGGCTTCAGGCGCTGGGGCTACGAGTGCGCAGCAGAGGAATTCGGCACCTACACCATCACAGAGGAAGAAGCCTCGAAAAACGGCAATCCGGACGGCAAGATCGTCATCAAGGATCGCATCACGGACTCCATGTTCCAGCAGATATTGCTGCGCCCGCGCGAATACAGCGTGCTCGCCATGCCAAACCTGAACGGCGACTACATGTCGGATGCGCTTGCAGCCCAGGTGGGCGGCCTTGGCATGGCACCCGGCTCCAACGTGGGCGACGGCTACGCCATCTTCGAGGCAACCCACGGCACTGCCCCCAAATACACCGGTCTCGACAAGATCAACCCGGGCTCCCTTATCCTCTCTGGTGCCCTCATGTTCGACTTCATGGGCTGGAACGAGGCAGCGGAGCTTGTGCGCAAGGGCATTGCCGCTGCAGTGGCCCACAAGACCGTGACCTATGACCTTGCCCGCCAGATGGAAGGTGCAACCGAGGTTGCCTGCTCTGCCTTCGGCAAGGCCATCTGCGACAACATGTAAGACATAGAAAATATTGGGCCCGCAGCCTTTTTGCGGGTGCGGGCCCAATATTCCCAGGGTGCAATTATGAAGTCACATAGCATTGAACGAGCCTGGTGCAAGGGCTGTGGCATATGCGTGGCCTTCTGTCCCAAAAAGGCCCTGAGCATCGATCTGATCAGCCAGAAGGCCGTGTGGGACGAGGAAAAGTGCATTTATTGCGGTCTGTGCGAGCACTACTGTCCGGATCTCGCCATCACGGTCATAAACGAGAAGACAGGAAGCGCAGGGACCAAGAGCGAGGAGGCGGCAAATGGCTGAAAGCATGTTTGTTCAGGGCAATGAGGCCTGTGCGCGCGGCGCCCTCTACGCCAATCTGCGCTTCTTTGCCGGCTACCCCATTACCCCTTCCACGGAAATCGCGGAAAGCCTTGCGGAACTTCTGCCCACTGTTGGCGGCAAGTTTGTGCAGATGGAGGACGAACTCTCCTCCATGTGCGCCATCTGCGGCGCCTCTCTTGCCGGCCTCAAGGTCATGACCGCGACCTCCGGCCCTGGCTTTTCCCTGAAGCAGGAGGCCATTGGCTATGCTGTCATGGCGGAAATCCCCTGTGTCATAGTGGACGCCCAGCGCGGCGGTCCCTCCACGGGTCTTCCCACCGAGGTCTCCCAGGGGGACGTCATGCAGGCCCGCTGGGGTGTCCACGGCGACCACTCCATAATAGCTCTCACAGCCTCAAGCGTGCAGGACGTGTTCGAGATCACCGTAGAAGCCTTCAACATGGCGGAAACACTGCGCACGCCTGTCATTCTTCTGCTTGACGCGGAAGTCTGCCACATGCGCGAAAGGCTCACCATTCCCGATCCGGGCGAGCTGCACGTTGTGGAGAGGCTCTACACAGAGGTGAAGCCTGGCGTAGCCTATCATCCCTATCTGCCCCGCGAGGACGGCAGGCTTCCCATCTCCAACTTCGGCGACGGACACAGGTTCAATGTGACAGGCCTGCACCACGACATCTGGGGCTTCCCGACCCAGAACGCGGACAACATCGAATATCTGAACCGCCACCTCTACGACAAGATTGAAAATCGCACCAACATCCTTGCCAGATGGAAGGAATACGATCTGGACGACGCAGAAATAGTTCTCATCTCCTACGGTTCCGCTGCCAGAAGTGCGCGCCAGCACGTGTACGACAGAAGGCGGCGCGGCGAGAAGCTGGGATTGCTCGAACTGCAGACCATCTGGCCCTTCCCTGCGGATCTTGTGCGCGAAAAGACAGCCCATGCCCGCCGCGTCATAGTGGCGGAAATGAACATGGGACAAGTGTGCTCCCAGGTGAAGATGGCAGTCGAACACCCGGAAAAGGTCTTTTTGGCAAACAGGATAGACGGCAGGCTCATCACTCCGGAAAATATCGCGCGGTGCATTCGTCTCATTGACGGGAGGGGGTTCTAATGTCCATTCATCGTCTGATACTATTAAGCAAAGATATAAGACCACTCAATTTTGGAC
>ENA-ORSJ01002036-ORSJ01002036.1-human-gut-metagenome-genome-assembly--contig:-NODE-2036-length-14562-cov-2.807886_pt1 | contig 14562 bp, 14 predicted proteins | sample MGYA00242191_ERZ509158 | MGnify/ENA primary metagenome ERZ509158 (study PRJEB26280, sample SAMEA2338623) | human gut metagenome | biome: human gut; feature: human-associated habitat; material: faeces...
AAAATATCTCATTCCCACAACTTTTTCAATCGTTTTCTTATACCGAACTCACGTTAATTAACGGCGCCGATTTCTTGTAGACAGAGAGCCAATGGCGGCATATTTTTATGGCGCTCTGAATCAGTAATTTAGCTTTAAGCAATCAAACGATGCTCTCATAACTTTCATTCGCTATTAAACAGTCGTGAATTACAACGCAAAAGGTGGCCTTTCGTCTTATGAAAGGCCACCTTTTGCGTTGTAATTAAGCGTATTTCACTAAAGCCTGAACTTCAGGCACTCGCTTATTTTCTGCATTGTTGTGAGGCGTGTCGGCACGAGCGGCAGGCGTAGAACGTTCTCTATCATGCCCATTTCGTGAAGCATGGCTTTTACGCCGGCAGGATTTCCGTCTACGAACAGGAGGCTGAACAAGTCGGTAAATTTGTGATGTATCTTGCGTGCGCTCTCCATTTCGCCGTTCATTTCAAGGCGTATCATGCGCGAGAATTCCTTAGGCAGGGCATTACCAATAACCGAAATCACACCGGCCGCGCCGCACGCTATCATCGGGAAGGTGAGAGCGTCGTCGCCGCTGATTACGTCAAACGAGTCAGGTTTGTTCTTTATGATTTCGTCCACCTGCTCAAGACTGCCGCTAGCCTCTTTTATCGCCACTATGTTCTGGCAGTCATGCGCAAGTCTTACTGTAGTCTCAGCCTTGAGGTTCACGCCAGTACGTCCTGGCACATTGTACAACACCACCGGCAGTTTAGTTGCCGCGGCTATTGCCTTGAAGTGTTGATAAAGACCCTCCTGGGAAGGTTTGTTATAATACGGACAGACGCTCAATATACCGTCAATACCGGAAAAGTCGCCCGTATTAAGCTCATTTACGACCTCGGCTGTATTATTGCCTCCACAGCCCATCAGTATTGGCACCTTACGACCTACCGTTCCGACAACAAGTTCTTTTATTTTCTGTTTTTCATCCCTTGTCAATGTAGGGGTCTCTCCCGTTGTGGCAAGTATGCAAAAAAAGTCGGCGCCATTGGCAAGCTGATAATCCAAGAGTCTCTTCAGCGCTGCATAGTCCACTGCACCGTCAGAAGTAAAAGGTGTGACAAGGGCTATGCCAAGGCCTTTAAATATGTTATGAGCCATAAGATATAATGTCTTTTTCTTAATAATTCGGATGCAAAAATACTATTTTTACGTTAAAAATCAAAACAAATTGTTGTTTTTTAGCAGACATTCAAACACTTGTACATTCTCCAAATTAATGCGAGCCGATATACAGGAATACCATTCCGAGAAGCACAAGAATTAGGTCTACTACCTTACTCTTGAGATTCTTCTCATGCAGAAGGGCCGCTCCAAACAGGAATGACACTATAACGCTGCCGCGCCTTACCATCGACACTATGCTAATCATTGCGTCTGGCATGCTCAATGCATAGAAATACACAAAATCTGCGGCACTGAGGAATACGCTGATGAATATTATGCACCAGTCCCAACGGAACGGAGTGGTGTGTTTTCTCTTTGGCCACCACAGAAGTAACAGCATTGCCCCCATCATAAAACATTGATAAATGTTATACCAACTCTGTACAACCATAGGTTCAAGCCCTACCCCGCCGCTCTCCACCGGAGCCATCAGGTACTTGTCGTAAAGGCCGCTTACCGCACCGAGGAACGCTGCCAACACGATAAAATATATCCAACGGTCGTGCTTAAAGTCGATACCCTCCTTCTTGCCGCTACGGCTCAACATAAAAAATGAAGCTACCGCCAGCGCTACTCCTATCCACTGATAAACGTTAAGGCGCTCGCCAAACACGATAAACGCACCCACAAGCACCATCACTGGGCGTGTGGCGTTAATCGGGCCGACTATTGTCAGCGGCAAATGTTTCATCCCGAAATAGCCGAGCACCCATGATGACAGTACAATAAGGCTCTTTAATATAATGTATTTATGCACCTCCCATCCGCCGCCTGCCGGCACATAGAATATCGAACCGTCAAGTGCCGTAGTATTGGCCGACAAGAAGATGAACGGAAGGAATATCAGCGAAGAGAATAAAGTGTTAAGAAACAATACGGGAATAACGGCATTCCCATCAAGCGACTTTTTCTTGAATGAGTCGTAAAAGCCGAGTAATACAGCCGAAAGAAACGCTAATAAAAGCCACATACCTGAATAAAAAATGAATAGTTTAAAATGAAAAACAAGATGGACGATGGACGGATAAACCGGATAATAACAAGTTATGCGGCCTATGTGTCAAGCCCGTGAGCCTGCAAGTCCGCAGGATACTCTATCCGTTCAAGAAATAATGCGTTGCCCGGCATGCTCTCTCCTGCTCCCGAGCGCTGCTTACCTTCTATTATCCTCATGAAACCATCAAGAGTGATGCGCCCACGTCCTACATCTACCAACGTACCGACCACGGCCCTCACCATGTTGCGGAGAAATCGATTGGCTGTTATCACGAAGTGCCATTGGGATTCGCCGTCCCTCACCCAGCGCGCCTCCGTGACTTTGCACAGCGTCGTTTTCACGTCAGTATTGCTCTTACAGAAAGCCGCGAAGTCGTCATACTCCATGAGCATGGCCGCCGCACGGTTCATGAGGTCGAAGTCGAGGGGATACGTCAGCTGACATGAATATGACCGTAAGAACGGGTCTTTATGCTGATGTACGTAATAATGGTACGTACGCGAAACCGCGCTGAAGCGGGCATGCATGTCACCACCGACCTTGACAACCTTGTCGGCAGAGATGTCTCGCGGTAAAATACGGTTAAGCTTGTAAACCAGCTGGGCACAATCAATGTCCTGGGAAAAATCAAAGTGAGCCACCATCATGCGCGCATGCACCCCTGTGTCAGTGCGGCCGGCACCCACCACCTGTACATCCTCACGCAACAATGTTGACAAGGCACGCTGAAGTTCATCCTGAACCGTGTTTCCGTTGGGCTGGGATTGCCAACCATGGTAAGACGTTCCGTCATACTTAAAATACAGAAAATATCTTTGCGTCATGTGCCAAACTTTATTTTCGGGTGCAAAAGTACAAAAAATACACGCAGCAGAAACATTTGTAAATAAGAAAATTCAAAATGTTTACCATCGTGACTATGAATATACAAAAAACAATCCGACAACCCGACGCAAATACGCCGGATTGCCGGATTCATATTATCCCAAATCTTTTATCCTTTATCTTGCCGGAACGTATCCGCTCTTCATTACAATATTCTGACCTTTGGGAGAAAGGAGGAAGTTGATAAACGGTTCGACCACCTTTGCCTTGTCTGCCGTATAGTAATAATAAAGTTCACGGATAATCGGATATATATGGCGCCGCCCCGTATCCATATTTGGATAAACAAAGTGCTTTCCGTCATAAGACACCTTGATGGCCTTGACATTCTTGTTTACATAAGCCATGCCTACGTAGCCTATGGCGCCTCTTGTCTGGCTTACTGACTGGATTACAGCTCCCGTAGCCGGCATTGAAAGCACGCCTGCCATATAGTTTTTCTCATGCAACACGCTGGTCTTGAAAAACTCGTATGTACCCGAAGATGTTTCGCGAGAATAAACTATGATTTTAAGATCCGGTCCATATTTACCAGTATAATAATCCTTTACCTGATTCCAATTGGTGACCTTGCCACGGAAAATCGCTTCGAGTTGCTCACGTGTAAGGTGCGAAATAGGATTGTTCGGATTGACGATTACAGCCAAGGCATCATAAGCCACTACAGCCTCGCGCAACTGCTTACCGCTATTGCTTATCTTCACGCGTTCATTAAACTTTACCGAACGTGAAGCCATTGCAATATCAGTAGTTCCGTCAATCAGTGCTGATAATCCCACGCCTGATCCGCCTCCGGTCACGGTAACACGCGCTTGCGGATTCTGCTTCATATAAACTTCGGCACCTTCTTGCGATACTGGCAGAACAGTGTCACTGCCTTTGATTTTCTGTCCGGCTGCGACCATCGTCACAACAGAAAAGACCACAGCCGTCATAATTCTTAAAGCGTCCATATTCATTGTTATCGATTTTCGAGTGCGAAATAACAAGTTCCGGTTTTCATTGCGGTTACACATGTGTTACATTCGTATTACAGCTACACAATGGCCGGCAATGTAATACAATTGTAATCACCGTGTCACGCTTTCGTTATGATTATGCCCTACTTTTGCGGTCAGAAAATAGCAAACTGTAAATAACAATGAAAAAGGTTTTAGAGAAAATCATTACAGGAATAATAACATGCAGCGGCTTTCTCACAAGCGTTGTTATCCTGCTGATTGTATTGTTCCTGTTCTCTGAAGGTTTCGGATTGTTCTCGCAAAAGACAATCGAAGACGGGTACACTCTTGTCGTTAACAAAAGCAATCCTGTAGACGAGCTTAACGCGAAGCAAATCAAGGAAATCTTCGACGAAGACATCACGAACTGGAAAGATGTCGGAGGTACGGACGAAAAAATCATGCTATTCAGATTTGACGACATGCAAAAATTCTTCACCGAAGAAGAACTTGGAAAGAATTATGCCAATGCCGACAAGTGTATTGAAAAGCTGGTTGAGAAAAACAAAGGGATTATTGCATTTGTTCCAAACAATTTCATTAAGAAAGACTTTACTGGCAAGAAGCTTGAAGACCACCATATTGCCGGTTCGGAAGTATTCTTTGGCAATGAATGGTTCCCTACAGCCACTCCTGCACCTCAATTCGGTTTCGTCCCGCTGATACTCGGCACAGTTTGGGTTACCGTTTTCGCCATATTGTTCGCCTTGCCATTTGGACTTGCCGTGTCAATATACATGTCGGAGGTAGCGTCAGAAAAGATGCGCAAAATCCTTAAGCCTGTCATCGAGCTGCTTAACGGCATACCCTCTGTAGTTTACGGTTTCTTCGGACTTATAGTAATAGTTCCACTTTTGCAGGATGTGTTCGGACTGCCAGTAGGCGAAAGTGGACTCGCCGGCGCTATCGTATTAGCGATTATGGCGCTGCCTACTATCATCACGGTAAGCCAAGATGCCATGCTAAACTGTCCCCGATCGCAGCGTGAAGCGAGTCTTGCGCTGGGAGCGTCAAGGTGGCAAACCATATATAAGGTAGTAATGCCATACTCCATTTCAGGTATAACGTCTGCCATTGTGCTTGGCATTGGACGCGCGTTCGGAGAGACAATGGCCGTTCTTATGGTTACGGGTAATGCCGCGGTAATACCGCTCTCGATAACAGACCCGTTGAGGACAATCCCCGCCACAATCGCCGCCGAACTGGGAGAGGCTCCTGCCGGAGGACCGCATTACCAGTCATTGTTCCTGCTCGGTGTTGTACTGTTCTTCATAACACTGATAATCAACTCGAGCGTTGAATATATTTCGGCGAAAAACAAGAAATAAACACGATGGCTTAATGCCACGACATGTCTTACAGACCATAACAAGAATAAAACAGAAACACTATGGATAGTGAAATGAAACTTCAGTCCGGAAACCACAAGAGGACAATTCTTGCCGAGAACATAGCCTTCGGCCTGTTCCGCATACTTAGCGGGGTGATTGTCACAATATTGTTCATCATCTTGGCGTTCATAATAATAAAAGGTGTAGGTGTGCTCAACTGGGACTTCATCACCACACCGCCTACCGACGGTATGAAGGGCGGCGGTATATGGCCTGCCATCGTAGGAACATTCTATCTGATGGTCGGCAGCGCAATAGTAGCGTTTCCGCTCGGTATAATGAGCGGCATTTACATGCACGAATACGCCAAAAGCGGCCGTTTGGTGAGGTTTATCCGAATGATGACCAACAACCTTGCGGGCATTCCTTCAATAGTATTCGGATTGTTCGGTATGTCGTTGTTCGTCAATTTCTTCGGGTTCGGCGACAGTATTCTTGCAGGTTCGCTTACACTCGGACTGCTTGCCCTGCCGCTTGTCATAAGGACTACGGAAGAAGCGCTCAAGGCCATACCTGACAGCTTCCGCGAAGGCAGCCTCGCGCTGGGCGCCACCAAGCTGCAAACCATCCGCAAGGTTATCCTGCCCATGGCCATGCCCAACGTTATAACGGGCCTCATCCTAGCGCTCGGACGTGTATCGGGCGAAACTGCCCCGATACTTTTCACGTGCGCCGCATACTTCCTGCCACAGCTGCCACACAGTATGTTCGACCAGTGTATGGCACTTCCGTACCATCTGTACGTACTTGCCACCAGCGGTACAGACATGGAAAAGCAAATACCAATAGCATACGGCACGGCGCTTGTGCTGATAATAATAATACTTTTCGTCAACCTTCTGGCCAATGCTTTGCGCAACTACTTCCAGAACAAGTTGAAGACTAATTAACCGACAGGCGGCATTCCAGCCATAAATCAACTAACAATAAAATACGAACAGAACAGATATGAGCAAGATTGAAGCAAAGAATGTAGATTTCTATTACGGGTCGTTCCATGCCCTGAAGAACATCAACATGAACATAGAAGAGAACGAGGTGGTAGCGTTTATCGGTCCGTCAGGTTGCGGTAAGTCAACTTTCCTGCGCCTGTTCAACCGCATGAACGACCTCATTCCGGGCAGCAGGCTTGAAGGTGAGATTAAAATCGACGGACGCAACATATACGACCGCTCGGTAAACGTTGACGAGCTGCGCAAGAACGTGGGAATGGTGTTCCAGCGCCCCAACCCGTTCCCGAAGAGCATATACGAGAACGTGGCCTACGGACTGCGCGTGAACGGCGTGAAGGACGAGACGTTCATAGCCGAGCGCGTAGAGAAATCACTCAAGGGCGCGGCTCTCTGGGACGAGGTGAAAGACAAACTCAAGAAGTCGGCTTACGCCCTCTCAGGCGGCCAGCAGCAGCGTCTGTGCATAGCGCGCGCCATGGCCGTGGCACCGTCGGTACTGCTCATGGACGAGCCTGCGTCGGCTCTTGACCCTATATCGACAGCCAAGGTGGAAGAGCTCATACACGAGATAAAGAAAGACTACACCATAGTCATCGTAACGCACAACATGCAACAGGCTACCCGCGTAAGCGACAAGACGGCCTTCTTCTATCTCGGCCAACTCATCGAGTTCGACAAGACCACAAAAATATTCACCAACCCATCCAAGGAGGAGACGCAGAACTACATCACCGGAAGGTTCGGATAATAGCATAACAGAATACAACAACTGCCGATGCACCTTATAACAACAAAATAAAACAGAATCATGGTAAAATTCGTAGAAGATGAACTGAAATCCATACGTCAAGAAATACTCGACATGTGGACACTCGTATACGACCAGATGAACAACGTATGCGAGGCCATACCTACCGTTGACAAAGAAAAGGCATGGGACGTGCTCATCCGCGAGAAGCGCGTCAACGCCTACGAGTTGAAACTGGATTGCGACATCGAAGACTTCCTCGTACTTTACAATCCGGTGGCCGTCGACATGCGTTTCATCGTAGCAATGCTGAAAATAAACACCGACCTTGAGCGCATAGGCGACTTTGCAGAGAACATCGCACGATTCATCATCCGCCAGGACGGCGAGCGTATCGATGCCGAACTGCTGGAAAAGACCAGACTGAAGGAAATGGCCGACGCCGTGCTCGACATGCTGGCAACGGCAAAAACAGCGCTTGAGAACGAAGACCTGGCACTTGCCAACACCCTGTTCGAGAAGGACAATCTCGTAGACGAGATAAACGCCGCCTCGACAAAGGCACTGGCTGACTACATTGGCCAGCACCCCGAGAAAGCCGCCTTCTGCCTTGACTTCAAGGGAGTGTTCCTCCGCCTCGAGCGCACAGGCGACCACATCACCAACCTGGCAGAAGAAATCGTGTTCTATATCGACGCCGTTGTGCTGAAACACTCGTCGGACAAGAACAAGACAGACCAGGCCCTGCTGCGCCGCATGCAGGAAGGACAGGAATAAAAACCTTCAACAACACACAGATACACGCGAGTGTACCACTATCAACCTGATAATCAATTCATTGCGAAACGCCGTCTTTTGGAATACAAAAGACGGCGTTTTTGCATGCAAAAGGGCACACGGAACGTAAAAAGCCGCATATTACCCAACCATTCACTTTTACCCTGACATTCGCCGCATTCCTTATTAGCTCTGCTTCGTCACGGGAGCAAATGAACATCGCAAGCGTAAACATCCTTTCTACGTGCATGATTACTTATATACGCACGCCGCAAAGAAGCGCGTTAACAATAGCCTGGATAATAAATTCGTAGAAAAAGTTGGCCATTTCTCAAATATTTTGTATCTCTACAAGTTTTAAACAAACAATTACAAACATACGAGCGATGGCTTCCGTGAACAGACATACAGAAAATTATCTTATAATCGACAGGTTTTCAGGAAAACGGCTGGAGTCGTTTTTACAAAGTATCCAATCCCTGACTCACGCATTTCCTTTATTCCGTATCGGCTAAAAATCTCAACCGGCCATGGCGCCATGGCATTAAACCGGCTACCACGGCCGGCACATTGCCATGTCACAGGAAGATGATATACAGCCGCCGAAAGCGGAAAGTGAAAAAACAAACTAAAAAATTAAAGTGAATGACATCAATCAAGGTAAAATACCACCCTTCTGCCAAAACAGGCAGGAAGTGCCGCGAAGTAAAGAAGTACATAAAACCGGCAAGCGAACAATCACTGTCCAACTTCATGCAAGGCGTAATCTGCCAGCTGAAACAGCTCGGCAAGATACGCACATCTGAAACATACACCTCAACACTGGCCAGCTTCATGAAGTTCCGCGCCGGCCAGGACATCATCCTCTGCGATATTGACGGCAACATGATGATGCAATACGAGGCATGGCTCAAGGGTAAAGGCATATGCCCAAACACGACATCTTTTTACATGCGGATACTACGCGCGGTATATAACCGCGCCGTAGAAAACGAACTGACTGAGCAGCGCTATCCGTTCAAGCACGTCTACACCGGAATAGACAAAACCGTAAAACGTGCCATGCCGCTGAAAGCCATACGCCAGATCAAGGGACTTGACCTGGCCAACAACCATAAACTTGACTATGCGAGGGACATGTTCCTGTTTTCGTTCTACACCCGCGGAATGTCGTTCGTTGACATGGCTTACCTAAGAAAGTCCGACCTGAAGAACGGAATAATCACTTATCGCAGAAGAAAAACGGGACAGTTGCTCACCGTAAAGTGGGAGAAATGCATGGAGGACATCATCGCCAAATACCACGGCAACCATGCCACCCGCTATCTCCTGCCGATAATCACCAACCCCATGGCCGACGAGCGGACGCAATACCACAACGCCATCAGCCGCGTCAACATTGCCCTAAAAGAAGTAGCACGACTGGCCGGACTGCACATACCGCTGACCATGCACGTGGCACGCCACTGCTGGGCGAGCGTAGCCCGAAGCAAGAATATCCCAATCTCGATAATCAGCGAGGGCATGGGGCACGATTCAGAGGCAACCACACGTATCTATCTGGCCTCACTCGACACAAGCGCCATCGACAGGGCGAACAGCCTTATACTGAACGACTTATAACGCCAGACAACACCCCGTGACTTTTTGGCACCTCTTTATGACTTAATGGCACCTCTTGAACGGAAAAATTAATTTTCATATTAAATTAATGTAATAACTTTGCACCCGAATGTTTAAATAAGAAACTACACAAAAGAAAGGAAGACTATAAATGAAAAAAAAGTATGTAAAACCAACAATGAAACTTGTGGAATGGAATTTCCAGAGACCGATTTGCGATTCGGTGTACGTCAATAGTGCATGTATACACGTCATAAATAGCGATGGAAATGGTACACGTATAGACCACAACGAGACATGGACCAATATACCTGGCGGATGGAATGATTGGAGACCCACTGAAAATTAAAAATAAAAACACTATGAAGAAAATAAATATTTTAATTCTATTGTTTGTGTGCGGAATATTTGGAGCTTGCTCAAATGAAGAATATTTTGCTGATGACGAAACAACAACTAAAGTTAGTCCTGGAACATATTATGCAGATTTACTGTTATCTACAGAAGGCAGTGATGATGTTAACATGATTACGCGAGGAGGTCCCGACGATAGCGGACATTTTACAAATGAATACCCTTACGATTACATTTACATCCACAGTGCAGACAACTTATCTAAAGATAATGGACATAAATCATTAAGAATTAATTTAAGAGATGTCGAATACTGTGATAACTGTAGGGGAATACGTTTGAGCATGACTGTATTAGAAAATAACGGTGGATATATTATTGAAAATGAGGAGGGAGAAAAAATAAATCTAAATGCGAATGAGAGTGTCTATTTTTCTACAATTGACGATACCTTTTGGAAAGCTGAAGTAGAAGGAGCTTCTCCTGTATCCCAGAGTAATGTTTTCATACAAGGAGAAAACAACAAAGAGCTTTTAAAAAGTGTTAATGAATACAATATGGAAGATTTGGTTGCACTTCTACAAGATGGGGAACCACATATTGACATGGAAAGACATTGCACTGCATTTAAAACTTTTATGATATTTACTCAAGTTCAAAGTGAGGGGCAAAATATGTATAATATAACGATAGACGAATGGAATAATCTATTAGGAGATGGAACAGATACATATTCTCCAAGTCATTTTTATATTAAGTTATACATAGGACCAAACTTTACAAGTGAATATAATGTTTATAGTGACGATGTAACTAAACCTGAAGAATTAGGTTATTATGCTACAAATGAACAAAAATACCAACCTTTCAGTAATGCTTTTTACACAAATATGGGAGTTTCTGGAGGTGCATATACACCCGTTGCATATAACGGATACGGATATCAAACAGATGCTGATAACAATCTGATTGCACCGCTAAATACCAATATTGATGCAAGCGAATTCAGTATTTACGCTTTCATAAAATATGCACCAGATTTATCTTCTGTAGATGAAAATTTCTTAACAAGTGACGAAGGAGCAAAATACTTCAGAGTTCAAGTTCCAAGGTTTACATTACAAACCAACACCGTACATTGGATTGCGTTAGCTTTTGATGTTAGAAACTTACTTGCATTTAAACAATCTGAAACTGCCACAATCTTGACACGAGCATTTGGAAATCCCGAAAAGCTTGAAGTTGCTCCACTAAAGATAATACACGAAGAGAAACCATTTTAAATTTTCATAACTCAAAACAACGGATAAAGGCCACGCTCAAACAGAAACGTGGCCTTTATCATATCAAAATAAAAATGAAAGCAACAATAAAAGACGGGCTCCTGATAAGGAGTATTGCTGACGAGCATGTATTGATAGACGCAAGCGGAGAGGTTGACTTTTCAAAGATGGCAATGCTGAGCGACACTGCCGTCAGCATAATAAGCGCCCTGCAAAAAGAACCGCTCACAACAGAAGAGATAGCCAAACGCCTCGCCGCCGAGTATGACGTTACCGAAGAAGAAGCTAAGGCCGACGTCGAAGAACTATTAACTGAAATGGAAAGCCAAGGTATTGTGACTATTGAACGACATAACACGGAGGTTTAGTGTTCATCTATTTATAGGAATGCCATCTTCACTGAATCCAAATATCACAATCCTTTAATCCAGCTATCATCTTCTTTTCCAGGCAGTCTCATTCAGTCATTCCGTGCACCGACACGGAATCCAGAAAACATCTTATTTTAACAATAAAAAAATGGTTGCCATCACTGGATTCCGTGTCAAGCACGGAATGACAGATACCCACTGACCGCTTGAAGTAGGATTATTGGCACATCATTATTATACCGAACTCACGTGTTATTATCAATTGATGTGCCTCATTCTGACGGTAAAAGGCAGTCTTTTGCCTCATGAAAGGCGGCCTTTTAGCTTGTCAAAGAGTATGTATTGGAAAGCAAAAGATTGCCTGTTGCATCTTCATTGTTTTCCCGTTGTTGTTTTCTTAAAAATGTTCTTTCATCTTTCAGCCTTGCTCTTAATAGCCTGGCTGTCAGTTGTTTATGAGCTGACAGATATCTGACGGGCATCTGTCAGCCCTTTCCTGTCAGTTGCCGGCGTAAAAGAAGCTGAAAGATTCACTCTCAATCTTTCATTACCCAACTTTCTGATAATCAGTGAGTTATTCCCTATGCTGACAGACTGACAGATGTTTAGCGAAAATTATTATTATTTGTTTACTTATAAAACACAGTCTTTAAAGTGAGTACGGTATAAGAATGATACCCACTGACCGCTTGAAGTAGGATTATTATCACATCATCATTATACCGAACTCACGTTTTTTTATAGTACAAAGCCTTACCTGTTGAAGGGCATAATGCTTATATCTGTTTTTTTACTTTCCCCATACACCTAAACTGCCGATGAGCTGTTTTTCCTCCATTTGGAGGGAGAGCAGCCTTCCTTGTCTGTGAAAATCTTGGTGAAATAGCTCAACGAAAGGAATCCCGACGCTTCCGATATTGCCGACACTGTAAGTTCGGGCTGTTGAACCAACATCCGCTTGGCGTATTCAATACGGAGTCCCGCAATCCATTCGCGGAAAGACATGTGGTAAGTTGACTTGATGTAGGCAGCCAGATAAGTGCGGTTAGTGTCGAGCGTGCCGGCCAGTTCCTCAATGTTAAGTCCCGGGCTGGTATATCCCTCCATGCCGACCCATGAGTCAAGTTTCTCTCCAATGCCTGCATAATAAGCCGGCGTTATCTGTGGCGGCTCTTTACGGGTCTGCCGATTTTTACCCCCCCCCAATGGCCTCCGGCGCCATCTTTTCGAGAATGGTCTCCACCTGTTCGTAAAACAGAAGGTAGTTCATGAAAGACCAGTAGAGGTAGATGTAGAAGGGGATGGACGAAATAATCCACAGGAATACATACCTGTCAGGCAGGAATGTCAACAATCCGCAGCTGATACCGTATATGACCGCCCACCAAGTGAAGACGGACATCCACTGTATGTAGGCGGCGATGTGCTCGGAATGGGTGTCGTCAAACAGTCGTACGGCACGGCGGTAGGTCATGATGAGCCTCCGTGCCAGGTGTATGCCGTAGGCGAGCAGCCACAGGGCCATGGCGAACAGGCCCGCGTATTGCCACGCTCCTTTTGGCATAAGCTCGAGTATAACCGCCGAAAGGGTAGTGAACGCCAGCCAATATATAATATGCCTCATAAAGCGTTGCCTCGTAAGGTACGTTCTGTCGAGCAAGGCTGTAAGTGCTGAACTGAACAGCCAGTAGGACAGGAAATACGTTGATAGGTTCATCAGGATGGCCACTCCCGGGCGGTAGAAGCGCACTCCGAGAAACAAATGAACCGAATAGTTTGCCGAAAGCGCCATCAGCGCCACGCCCATGATACGTCGTGAGCGTACGTAGTTGGCGAAGATGGGCTTGTCGGGAGTCTTTGCGGCAAGGAAATAGGAGGCAAAGAAGAGCATCAGCACCAGTGCCGTGCCAAGTGAGAATTCATATATCGTATAATCCATCGTTGCTTGTTTTAGTGCGCCGGCCGTTTTCTGGAAAGGCGCCTCCCCGGTGTCTTTTCAGCGGATTGGCGTTGTGCGGACCGAATGTCACGGCGTAGCAGGTACAAAAATACAATGTTTTTACGTCTTTATGAATTTTCATGCCATGTATTTTATGTTAATACGGCATAAAGGCGGAAAACCGGAGTCACGTTAATGCGCTGGCGGGATGGTACGGAATATGTTAATATGCCAAAATGGAGACACTCCCCATTTTGGCATATTCTCTGTAGACAAGACGAAATCTTGAGGTTATTGTGGTTCTGCGGTATGTCTGCTTACGTTGTATGCGTACATACGGCATGTCCCGTTTACAGTGCTTGCCGTTCGTGTGGCAAGGATGTTATTTGTGTTATTTCACTTCCTCGAGATACAATACCCGGCTGGCGTAATCGTTCAGCTTGTTGTAGTCTACGTCGTGTGTGTATGGAATCTCGAGTCCCGTGTCCATGAGGAACGCGCCGCTGAAGGTCTTACCCTCGAATTTCAACGGGTTGTTGTCTATTCTGTCAAGCTCGTGTACGCGGTAAGTCTTTGCCCTGTCGAGGCCGGCCATCTTGACGCGTGGCAGGTGCTGGTTGACGAAAGTCTCGGTCTTCCACCAGTAGAACACGGCTTTGTCCTTAGCCTCTGATGTGTACATGAGCGACGCAACGCCCAGTCTGTCGTACGGAGATACGAGCCGGTAGATGTCGCCGAACTGCACGACGGGCCTGATTTGCTTGTACTCGGCAATGGCCTTGCGGCACAGCTCCTTCTCTTCGTCGGTCATGTTCTTTGGCTGTATCTCCATGCCGAGCCGTCCGCTCATGGCCACGTCGATACGGAATTTGATAGGTATGGTGCGGAACGTCTGGTGGTTGGGCTTTGAGCTGATGTGCGACGCCATTGCTATTGCCGGGAAGAAGTATGACGTGCCCCACTGCATGTAAATGCGTTGCAGCGCGTCGGTGTTGTCGCTTACCCAGAACTCGTCGAAGTATGGCAGCACG
>ENA-ORSJ01002039-ORSJ01002039.1-human-gut-metagenome-genome-assembly--contig:-NODE-2039-length-14558-cov-29.572778_pt1 | contig 14558 bp, 9 predicted proteins | sample MGYA00242191_ERZ509158 | MGnify/ENA primary metagenome ERZ509158 (study PRJEB26280, sample SAMEA2338623) | human gut metagenome | biome: human gut; feature: human-associated habitat; material: faeces...
TGCAACCGAATCCCTCCTTCAAGACAGACATAGCCACGAGTATGCGGATGGAAGCGTTTGGGCGGCCGCTCTTCTTGCCTTCTGGAAACAAAGGCTTGAATATCTCCTCATCAATCTTGGTTGTCACGAGGCTATAAAACTGGTTATGCCATGCGTTGGGGTCAGAATACTTCTTTGAAGCACGAATTCCTAACTGCATTGAGGGAGCCGTGAATATATCTAACTGCGGATTCGGATCTGTCTTTTTAAACATAGTCATTCTGTTTGATTGATGGTGTAAAGATACGAAAAATATTCCAGATAACGGCATAAATCAGAGATTATTTTCGTGAAATATAAATATTTAAAACAAGCCTTACTTTTTAAAGTGGGCTCAATAAATATAGATAAAGATATGAGACTCAATCTTAGTTCGCAAATCGTACTCAATAAAGTACCTGTAGAGTTCTACAAGCCAAAGACGACTGTAGAATACTCTGAAATCTCCAGAATGGAGAAGATTCATACAGACATCTTTGCCTCTATGGCAGAAGGTGCCAGTCATGTAGCTGATAAAATAGAAGCCGGCATCAAGGCGGCACAGCAGGAAGGCAAATTCTATGTGATGGCGCTGGGTTCCGGTTCTTCTCTCTATTCTGTATACGATGAACTCGTTCGCCGTTACAACGAGAAGTTCCTGAGCTTCCGCAATGTTGTTGTATTCAATGCATACGAATATTATCCGCTCCAGAAGGACAGCTCTCTCCGTACCATCAACCAGTTGAAGGATCGTTTCCTCAATCATGTGGATGTGGCTGAGCAGAACATCTTTACACTGGATGGTTTTGTGGCACAGGATGCCGTACAGGACAGTTGCCGTCTTTATGAACAGCGTATCAAGACCTTTGGCGGTCTCGATGTAGCCCTCATAGGTATAGGCCGTTCGGGTAATATTGCAGCCAACGAGCCAGGTTCGGGCATCCAGTCGATGACCCGTATCATCCTCATCGGCAATACCTCTCGCGAAGAGATGGAGAACAGTGAGCAGACCAAGGAAACCATTCCTCCGTGTTCGCTCACCATGGGTATCGCTACCTTACTCTCAGCCAAGAGCATCTATCTGACAGCCTGGGGCGAAGAGAAGGCAGAGATTATGCAGAAGGTGGTGGAGAACTCTATCACAGATACCCTGCCGGCATCATTCCTTCAGACTCATCCGAATGCTCATGTTGTCATCGATCTGGGTGCAGCTCACCATCTGACGCGTATCGAGCATCCATGGCTCGTAACTTCATGCCAGTGGAGTGATAAACTGGTGCGTTCGGCACTGGTATGGCTCTGCCAGAAACTCGGTAAGCCTATCCTGAAGTTGACCAATAAGGATTATAATGAGAACGGACTGAGCGAACTTCTGGCACTCTATGGTTCTGCCTATAATGCCAATATCAAGATTTTCAATGATTTGCAGCATACCATTACCGGATGGCCAGGTGGTAAGCCGAATGCCGATGATACCTATCGCCCGGAGCGTGCAACACCATTCCCTAAGAAGGTTATCGTATTCTCTCCACACCCAGACGATGATGTTATCTCTATGGGAGGAACCATCCGTCGACTGGTACAGCAGAACCACGATGTGCATGTAGCTTACGAAACATCAGGAAACATTGCTGTGGGTGATGAGGAAGTAACAAGATTCATGCACTTTATCAATGGTTTCAACCAGCTTTTTGCAGACTCAAAAGACAGCATCATCTCTAATAAATATAAGGAAATCAAGACCTTCTTTGCCAAGAAGAAGGAAAGTGACTTCGATACGAGAGATATCCTGACCATCAAGGGACTGATCCGCCGTGGTGAGGCTCGTATCGCTTGTACTTATAATGAAATTCCGCTTGACCATGTCCACTTCCTCGACCTGCCATTCTATGAGAGCGGCAAGATAGAGAAGTTGCCAATGACCGAGAAGGATGTGGAGATAGTGAGAGCTCTGTTGCAGAAGGTGCAGCCGCATCAGATTTATGTTGCCGGCGACCTTGCTGACCCTCACGGAACCCACAAGAAGTGTACTGATGCCGTTCTGGCAGCTATCGACGAAGAGAAGAAAGCGGGTGCAGAATGGTTGAAGGACTGTCGCATCTGGATGTATCGTGGTGCCTGGGCAGAATGGGAGATTGAGAATATCGAAATGTGTGTTCCTTTGAGCCCTGAGGAGTTGCGGGCAAAGCGTAACTCTATCCTCAAGCATCAGTCGCAGATGGAGAGTGCTCCTTTCTTGGGTAATGATGAGCGCCTGTTCTGGCAGAGAGCCGAGGACCGTAACCGTGCTACAGCATCGCTCTACGACCAGTTGGGTCTGGCATGCTATGAGGCCATGGAGGCTTTCGTGGAGTACAAGCCATTGTAATACCTTATTAATATATTTAACTGAACTTCCTGATATGCGAAAGTTCAGTAAATAATAAAGTGACCCTAGTTCTAGGGTTGAGAGTTTGTTTTTAGGTTTGCCGCTTGAGGGGTCATTTAGGCCTTTCAAGCGTTTTTTTTATTGCTTGTTTCAAAATGAAACGAATAATGCGTAATTTGCTTTCATTTTGTTCTGTATTTTAAAAAGAACTATACAAAACAATAACTAAATTAAAATATTAACATCAAAAAGTAAGTAATATTTTGAAATATTGAGCAAAATGTCGTACCTTTGCACCAGAAAATAAACAAAATGTAAATTAATTAATAGGAGAGATTAACATGAAAAAGATTGAAGCAATCATCCGTAAGACTAAGTTTGAGGATGTAAAAGAAGCTTTGCTTGCCGCCGACATCGAGTGGTTCTCTTACTACGATGTAAGAGGAGAGGGCAAGATGAGACAGGCTCGAATCTATCGTGGTGTTATGTATGATACCAGTAGTATCGAGCGAGTGTTGCTGAATGTTGTCGTGCGCGACAAGAACGTAGAGAAAACGATTAATGCCATCCAGGAGGCTGCCCGTACAGGCGAGATTGGTGATGGTCGAATCTTTGTAATTCCTGTAGAGGATACCGTAAGAATCCGTACAGGTGAAAGAGGCGATATCGCTCTCTATAATGCTGAGCAGGAGAAATAATATTTAATGTTAAGTGTTTAATGTTAAATGTTAACTGAATTGGATGAATTAATAGTAAAATCGGAATGTTTGGGAGTTAGGTGAGAGTATCGAGTGCTAAGTGGACGTATGCTAACTTAACATTTAACACTTAACATTTAACATTCCTTCTTAAAAGGTAAAGATTATGAGTGTACAGGATTTAGGAATTTCAGTAGATACCGTATGGATGCTCTTGGCAGCCATGTTGGTCTTTTTTATGCAGCCGGGATTTGCCCTCTGCGAGGCGGGCTTTACCCGTAGTAAAAATACAGCGAACATCTTGTTTAAGAACTTTGTCGACTTCATGGTCGGTTCTGTTCTCTTCTGGTTCGTAGGTTTCGGATTTATGTTTGGTAGCGATGGCGCCGGTTTCATCGGTATGCCTAACTTCGGCGATTTGTCTTTCTATACAAATGCAGCCGGTCTTCCTACTGAAGGCTTCCTGATGTTTGAAACCGTATTCTGCGCTACTAGTGCTACCATCGTTTCAGGTGCTATGGCAGAACGTACCAAGTTCTCCATGTACTGCATTTACTCATTCTTCATTTCATTGATTATCTACCCTGTAGAGGGTCATTGGACATGGGGTGGCGGTTGGCTTTGCAACAGCGAGGCAGGTTCGTTCATGATGAACACCTTCGGTGCAGCCTTCCATGATTTCGCAGGTTCTGCCATCGTACATAGTGTTGGCGGTGTACTTGCCTTGGTTGGTGCCATCTGCTTAGGTCCTCGTCTTGGTAAGTATCGCAACGGCAAGAGCACGGCTATCCCTGGTCACAACTTGATGGCTGCTGCCCTGGGTGTATTCATCCTCTGGTTCGGATGGTTCGGATTCAACCCTGGTTCTCAGCTCGCTGCTTCTGGTGAGGTTAACCGTGTTGCTATCAGTCACGTATTCCTTACCACCAACTTGGCTGCAGTCTGCGGTGGTTTGGGTACCATGTTCACATCTTGGATCAAGTATGGCAAGCCATCATTCTCATTGACATTGAATGGTATCTTGGCTGGTTTGGTAGCCATTACTGCTGGTTGCGACTTGGTTAGTCCATTGGGTTCTGCCATCATCGGTCTCTTGGCAGGTATCATCTTGGTATTCTCTATCGAGTTCATTGATACCAAACTTCATATTGATGATCCTGTTGGCGCAAGTTCAGTACATGGTGTATGCGGTATCTTCGGTACCTTGATGACTGGTCTCTTCGCCCTTGATGGTGGCGCCTTCTATGGTGGTGGCTTCGGATTCTTCGGTGCTCAGTGCTTCGGTATCCTCTGCATCGACCTTTGGGCAGCCGTAACAGGTATTATCCTCTTCTGGGGTATCAAGAAGATTGCTGGTCTCCGTGTTGACAAGAGAATCGAGGAAGAAGGTCTCGATATCTACGAGCATGGTGAAAGTTGCTACAACTAAAGAAACTTTCATATAGCGAGCGAGAGAGATTTTTCAGCAGAAGTTTTGGCGAGCAGAGTTATAATTAGTACCTTTGAATAAGGTACGCTGCATCTCAACAATATAAATAAATCGCGATTTATTTTGTATTGTCTTCGATTTGCAGAACCTTTGCTGCCGAAACTTTTAAAAACAAAAATGTATCACATAAAAATAAGAGAATATGAAGAAGATTTTTGATATAAAGAAGATGGGTGCCATTGCACTCGGTTTAGTTGCTTTTGCTCCTGCAGCTTCTGCTCAGGATGAGGTGGAAACTACAATCGCTGCAGATGTTGTAAACCAGTATATCTGGCGTGGTCAGTCACTGGGAGAAGTCTCTTTGCAGCCAACACTCGGTATTGGTTACAAGGGCTTGTCTCTGACAGCTTGGGGAAGTGTAGGTATCTCTCAGCCAGAGGATACTAAGGAGTTTGACCTTACCTTGGCTTATGAAACCGGTGGTTTCCATATCGGCGTGACCGATTACTGGTTCAACTCTCCTAACGAGAAGTATTTCGCCTATAAGGCACATGAAACTTCTCATGTTTTTGAGGCAAATGTAGGTTATGACTTTGGTCCAGTTGCCTTGAACTGGTACACCAACTTTGCAGGCAATGATGGATTAAATAAGGATGGTGACCGTGCTTATTCTTCATATGTTGAGGCTACAGCCCCATTCAAGTTGGGCGGTTGCGATTGGGCAGCAAGTATAGGCGCAGTTCCATTTGCTACATCTTTCTATGGTGATGCCAATGGTTTTGCAGTTACCAATGTTTCACTGAAAGCTACCAAGGATTTGAAGATTACAGATTCTTTCTCTGTTCCTGTCTTCGCTCAGGTCGCTGCCAATCCTAGCACTGAGAAAGCTTACCTGGTAGTAGGTTTTACCTTGCAGCCATAATAGGCTCTTAGGTTTTACGATATAATCTTACGTTGGTAGGTTTAAGTTTGTATTTTTTTATTTTAAATGCCGATAGTTCCGTCAAAGAGCTATCGGCATTTCTTTGTATGATATGGGGGGTAAGAAACTGTGTATAATGCCCTGGATACTTTGTTGCATATCTATGAGCGTATAATATGCCCTGGATACGCTTTGTTTATCTTAAAAATGATTGTGTTTTACAGATTGTAATTAAATAGTATATTTTTCTTTTCAGTTTATTATATGTTTTAATCTAATATGCGTTAATATGTTATTATTGTGATAAAGTAAAGACAAAATGCTACTAATCTTTTCTTTATTCTAACAAAAAGTTGTAATTTTGCACCCGAAACATAGCAAAAAGTAATTTTGAGCTTTGTTTTGCTTGGTTTACTCCTAAAAGAATGGATTAGACATGCCAAGGTGAATAAGAGAGAATAATAGTTAAAAATAACCGTAAAAGAAAGGAAAAGATTTATGTGTGGAATCGTATCTATCTTCAATATTCAGGAGCAAACTCCTGAATTGCGACAGCAAGCGCTTCGTATGAGCCAGAAGATTCGCCATCGCGGACCAGACTGGAGTGGAATCTACTGTGGTGGTTCTGCTATCCTGGCACATGAGCGTCTGAGTATTGTAGACCCTGAAAGTGGTCGCCAACCTTTGTTTGCACCAGACAAGAAACAGGTGCTTGCCGTAAACGGTGAGATTTATAATCATCAGGACATCCGTGCCCGTTTTGCCGGCAAATACCAGTATCAGACTGGTTCCGACTGCGAGGTGATTCTTTCTCTCTATCGTGAGATGCGAGCAGATTCCGACTTCGATTCCTTAATATATAAAGGTGAGGATGCGCTCCACGCCCGTATCTCCAAGATGCTTGAAGAGCTGAATGGTATCTTTGCCTTCGCACTTTACGATGCCGAACGTGATGAGTTTCTCATCGCCCGCGACCCTATCGGTGTGATTCCTCTTTATATTGGTTATGATAAGGATGGAAAAGTGCTGGTGGCAAGTGAGTTGAAGGCTTTGGAAGGTCAGTGCGACCACTACGAGCCATTCCTCCCAGGTCATTATTATTATAGCAAGAACCCTGGCATGAAGCGATACTATACACGCGATTGGTTTGAGTATGCTGCCATGCAGAAAAAATATCAGATTGATGATGCCAAGAAGGCTGAAGAACAGCTGAAGGATACAGAACCTCAGGAGAAAGCGGCAGTGAAAGAGATTCATGATGCTTTGGAGGCTTCTGTCAAACGTCAGTTGATGAGTGATGTTCCTTATGGTGTTCTTCTCAGTGGTGGTCTTGATTCTTCTGTCATCTCTGCTGTAGCCGAGAAATATTCTTCTACCCGTGTAGAGAATGGGGGAGAGACCAAGGCATATTGGCCACGTCTGCACTCCTTCGCTGTTGGTTTGAAGGGTGCGCCTGATCTGGCAAAGGCACGTTTGGTTGCCGAACACATCGGAACTGTGCATCACGAAATCAACTACACCATTCAGGAAGGTCTGGATGCCATCCGTGATGTCATCTACTTCATCGAGACCTACGATGTGACTACCGTCCGTGCATCTACCCCGATGTATCTGCTGGCGAGAGTGATCCGCAGCATGGGTATCAAGATGGTGCTTTCGGGCGAGGGTGCCGACGAGGTGTTCGGAGGTTATCTCTACTTCCACAAGGCACCGGATGCCAAGGCTTTCCACGAGGAAACCGTGCGCAAGCTCGGCAAACTCTACCTCTACGATTGTCTGAGAGCCAACAAGAGTTTGGCTGCATGGGGCATCGAGGGCCGTGTGCCTTTCCTCGACAAGGAGTTCCTGGATGTAGCGATGGGTATGAACCCGGTTTTGAAGATGTGTCCGGATAAGACCATCGAGAAAAAGGTGGTTCGTGAGGCATTTGCCGATTTGCTTCCAGAAGAAGTGGCATGGCGACAGAAGGAGCAGTTCTCAGATGGTGTGGGCTATTCATGGATTGATACCCTGAAGCAGATTACCGCATCTGCCGTCAGCGATGAGCAGATGGCGCATGCTGCTGAGCGATTCCCTATCAACCCTCCACAGAATAAGGAGGAGTATTATTATCGTTCTATCTTCGCCGAGCATTTCCCAAGCGACAGCGCTGCCAAGAGCGTACCTAGTGTGCCTAGCGTAGCATGTTCTACAGCTGAAGCCCTTGCCTGGGATGCTTCATTCAAGAACCAGAACGACCCTAGCGGCAGAGCCGTGGCGGGAGTTCACGAACAGGCGTATAAATAAATAGAAATGTTAAATGTTAAGTGTTAAATGTTAGTTGCCTCGCAGATTATTTGTGAGACCTTTAGCATGTCGCAAGGGCATAAGCCTAATTTAACACTTAACATTTAACACTTAACATTCAAATTAAGAATAACCGATATAAAACGAACAAGAAATGGAAAAAGGATTGTACAGTTCAGCCTATGAGCACGATGCGTGTGGCGTAGGTATGGTGGTGAATATCCACGGTAACAAGAGTCATGAGCTGGTCGATAACGCCTTGAAGGTGCTCGAAAACATGCGTCATCGTGGTGCAGAGGGTGCCGATAACAAGACGGGCGACGGTGCCGGTATCATGCTCCAGATTCCACATGAGTTTATTCTTCTTCAGGGTATCCCGGTGCCAGAAAAAGGTAAATATGGTACGGGTCTCGTCTTCTTGCCTAAGGATGAGAAGAAACAGCAGGATATTCTCTCTATCATGATTGAGGAAATTGAACGCGAGGGATTGCAGCTGATGCATCTCCGCAATGTGCCTACTAACCCTGATTGTTTGGGTGAGGCTGCTTTGAGTAACGAACCAGCTATCAAACAGGTGTTTATCACAGGTGTTACAGATGATAAGGTGCCTGTCTTTGAGCGCACCCTCTTTCTTATCCGTAAACGTATTGAGAAACGTGTCAGCGATCCTGATTTCTATATTTGTTCGTTGTCTAATTCGAACATCGTATATAAGGGTATGTTGAGCAGCCTCCAGTTGCGCCAATATTATCCTGACTTGACCAATAATTATTTCACAAGCGGTCTGGCTCTGGTTCACTCCCGCTTCTCTACCAACACCTTCCCAACATGGAGTCTGGCTCAGCCATTCCGTCTCCTTGCCCACAATGGTGAGATTAACACCATCCGTGGTAACCGTGCCTGGATGAAGGCGCGCGAGAGTGTGTTGGGCAGTGAGGCTTTGGGCGATATCCGTGAGATTTCTCCTATCGTCCAACCTGATATGAGTGACTCTGCCAGCCTCGACAATGTATTTGAGTTCTTCGTGATGAGCGGTTTGTCATTGCCTCATGCCATGGCTGTCATGGTGCCTGAGAGCTTCAATGACAAGAACCCTATCTCTGAGGATCTGAAGGCATTCTATGAGTACCACTCTATCCTGATGGAGCCTTGGGATGGTCCTGCCGCCCTGCTCTTCAGCGATGGCCGTTATGCCGGTGGTATGCTCGATAGAAACGGTTTGCGCCCTGCACGCTACACCATCACCAAGAACGATATGATGGTAGTCGCATCTGAGGTAGGTGTCATGGATTTTGACCCAACCGAGATTGCCGAGAAGGGTCGTCTGCAGCCTGGTAAGATCCTCTTGATTGATACCCAGGAAGGCAAAATCTATTATGATGGTGAAATCAAGGAGCGTCTGGCTGCCCAGCATCCATATCGTCAGTGGTTGAACACCAACCGTATTGAACTGGAGAAACTTCGCAGTGGCCGTAAGGTGGAAAATGTTGTGGACAACCTCACTCGCAAGGAATTGGAATTCGGTTTTGGCGAGGAAGATATCGACGGTACTATCATCCCAATGGCTACCAAGGGTCAGGAACCTACTGCTTCTATGGGTAATGATACTCCGCTTGCTGTGCTTTCCGACCAGCCACAGATTTTCTTTAACTACTTCCGTCAGCAGTTTGCTCAGGTTACCAACCCTGCTATCGATTCTATCCGTGAGAACCTCGTGATGAGTCTTACCGAGTATATCGGCCGTGTAGGTTCCGGCATTTTGAACCCAGACGAGAGCAACTGCAAGATGGTTCGTCTGCCACATCCTATTCTGACCAATACCCAGCTGGATATCCTTCAGAATATCCGCTACAAGGGATTTAATACAGTAAAACTCCACATGCTCTTCGAAACCGCCAAGGGCGAAGAAGGACTGCACGAGGCTTTGGATGAACTCTGCAAGCAGGCTGCCCAGAGCGTGGATGATGGCTACAACTACATCATCTTGAGCGACCGTGGTGTGGATGAAACTCATGCCGCCATTCCATCTCTGCTCGCCGTGAGTGCCGTACATCATTATCTGATTGATGCCGGCAAGCGTGTGCAGACTGCCCTCATCGTAGAGAGCGGTGAAATTCGTGAGGTAATGCATGCAGCCCTCCTGTTGGGTTACGGTGCATCAGCCCTCTGTCCATACTTGACATATGCCATCCTCGACGACCTTGTAAAGAAGGGAAAGATTCAGGAGGATTACCATACAGCCGAGCAGAACTACATCAAGGCTGTAAAGAAGGGCTTGTTCAAGATTATGGCTAAGATGGGTATCTCTACCATCCGAAGCTATCGTGGTGCCAAGATCTTTGAGAGCATCGGTTTGAGCGAGAGCCTCCTGAAGAGCTACTTCGGAACAGAGGTGAGCACCATCGGCGGTATCGGACTCGAGACCATCGCCCGTGATGCCATCCGCCTGCACGACAAGGCATTCGAGACCAAGAAGCTCGAGTTCCTGCCAAGTATGGGACAGTTCCACTACCGCAAGGACGGTATCAAGCACGCTTGGAACCCGGAGACCATCGCCACCCTCCAGCTCGCAACCCGCAAGGGCGATTATGATCTCTTCAAGAAATATACACATCTCGTTGACGATAAGCAGGAGCCTATCTTCATCCGCGACTTCTTCGGTTTCCGCAAGAATCCTATCTCTATAGATAAGGTGGAGCCGGTAGAGGAAATCGTGAAGCACTTCGTTACCGGTGCGATGAGTTTCGGTGCCCTCTCCAAAGAGGCTCACGAGGCAATGGCACTCGCCATGAACGCCCTCGGTGCCCGAAGCAATACCGGTGAAGGTGGTGAGGATAACGAGCGATTCCATTCTACACAGGATGGCATCAGCCTCTCAAGCAAAACCAAGCAGGTAGCTTCCGGTCGATTCGGTGTGACTACAGAATATTTGGTAAATGCAGAGGAAATCCAGATCAAGGTGGCACAGGGTGCTAAACCGGGTGAGGGTGGTCAGTTGCCTGGCTTCAAGGTCAACGAGGTCATCGCCAAGACCCGTCACTCTATCCCTGGCATCAGCCTGATTTCTCCTCCACCTCATCACGATATCTACAGTATCGAGGATTTGGCTCAGCTCATCTTCGACCTCAAGAATGTGAACCCTAAGGCGGCTATCTCCGTAAAGTTGGTAGCTGAGAGTGGTGTGGGTACCATCGCTGCCGGTGTGGCTAAGGCGAAGGCAGACCTCATCGTTATCTCTGGTGCTGAGGGTGGTACAGGTGCCAGTCCTGCATCAAGTATGCGTTTCGCTGGTATCTCTCCTGAAATTGGACTTTCAGAAACCCAGCAGACTCTGGTGAAGAACGGTCTTCGCGGACAGGTTCGTCTGCAGGTGGATGGTCAGTTGAAGAGCGGTCGTGACATCATCCTGATGGCTCTGCTCGGTGCTGAGGAATTCAGTTTCGGTACGGCAGCCCTCATCGTTTTGGGTTGTGTCATGATGCGTAAATGTAACCTGAATACCTGTCCTATGGGTGTTGCCACACAGGATCCTAAGCTCCGTGCGCACTTCCGTGGCAGCTACAAGTACCTCATCAACTACTTCCGCTTCCTCGCCGAGGAGGTTCGTGAGTATCTGGCTGAGATGGGTTACACCTCATTGAACGATATCATTGGTCATACCGAGCTCATCGTCCGTAAGAAGGATGAGGAGATTGTTCCTACCGAGGGTGCTGATGCCGTAGAGCCAGAGGTGGCTAAGAGCATCGAGGAAAAGGCAGACTTGCTCGACTTCTCTCGTCTCTTGCATCGTGAGACAGGTCATTGCTCGCTCTATCATACTACCGAGCAGATTCATGACCTAGACAATGTGCTCGACCAGCAGTTGATTCGTGGTGCACAGCGTGCCATCGAGAATCAGGAAGAGGTGAACCTCGATTTCGCCATCAAGAATACCGACCGTGCCGCAGGTGCCATGCTGAGCGGTATGATTGCCGAGAAATATGGTGAGGCGGGTCTTCCAGACAAGACCGTGAACGTGAAGTTCAAGGGTTCAGCAGGTCAGAGCTTCGGTGCCTTCCTGGTCAATGGAGTGGATTTCAAACTCGAGGGTGAGACCAATGACTATTTCGCCAAGGGACTTTCAGGAGGTCGTATTTCCATCCTTCCTCCTATCCGCAGCAACTTCTCTGCCGAGGATAACATCATCGCCGGTAACACCGGATTGTATGGTGCCACAAGCGGTGAGTTGTATATCAATGGTAAGGTAGGCGAGCGCTTCGGTGTTCGTAACTCCGGTGCCATCGCCGTGATTGAGGGTGCTGGCGACCACTGCTGCGAGTATATGACGGGCGGTAGAGTAGTAGTGCTCGGTGAAACCGGCCGTAACTTCGCCGCTGGTATGAGTGGTGGTGTTGCCTACGTATGGGATAAGAACCACAACTTCGATTACTTCTGTAACATGGATATGGTGGAGATTAACCTCGTGGAGGATAGCACCTATCGCAAGGAGTTGCACGAGCTGATTCGTCAGCATTATCTCTACACCGGCAGTAAGCTTGCCCGTACCATGCTCGACGACTGGAACCACTACGTAGAGGATTTCATCCAGGTAGTGCCAATCGAGTACAAGCGAGTTCTCCAGGAGGAACAGGTAAAGAAGTTGCAGCAGAAGATTGCGGATATGCAGCGAGATTACTAATTTTAACATTAGAAAAAAGATGGGAAATCCAAAAGCATTTTTGACTATACCTCGCAAGGAAGCAGGTTATAGACCAATTCACGATAGAATCCTCGACTTCAGCGAGGTAGAACAGACATTGAATAGCAACGACCGCCGACAGCAGGCTTCACGTTGCATGGATTGTGGCGTGCCTTTCTGCCACTGGGCTTGTCCGCTGGGCAACAAGGCACCGGAGTGGAATGATGCCCTCTACAAGGGCGACTGGGAGCAGGCTTACCGTCTCCTCAATTCCACCAACGACTTTCCGGAGTTCACAGGACGCATCTGTCCTGCACTCTGTGAGAAGGCGTGTGTATTGAATCTCATGGATCATGAGCCAACCACCAACCGTGAGGATGAGTGTGCCATCGTGGAGCACGCCTTCTCTGAGGATTATGTACATGTTGAGATTCCTGAGCGTAATGGCAAGACGGTGGCTGTCATCGGTGCCGGTCCTGCGGGATTGGTAGCTGCCAACCAGTTGAACCACAAGGGATATAAGGTAACAGTCTTCGAGGCACGTGAGAATGCCGGTGGTCTGTTGCGTTACGGTATTCCTAACTTCAAGCTCAACAAGAGCATCATCGATCGCCGTCTCCGTCTTCTCGAAGAAGAGGGCATCGAGTTCAGATACAACCAGCATATTGACGTTACCAAGTTGCCGGAAGGCTTCGATGCCTACGTGGTATCTACCGGTACACCGACAGCCCGCGACTTGAAGATTCCTGGAAGAGAGCTGAAGGGTGTTTACTTCGCCCTCGAACTGCTTTCTCAGCAGAACCGTATCCTCGCCGGTATGGAGTTCTCCAAGGACGAACTGGTCAACTGCAAGGGCAAGGATGTATTGGTCATCGGTGGTGGTGATACGGGTTCCGACTGCATCGGTACCGCTCACCGTCAGGGTTGCAAGAGCGTAACCCAGATCGAGATCATGCCTAAGCCGGTAGAGGGTCCTGAGGATCCTAAGAATCCTTGGCCAAACTGGCCTCGCACCTTGAAGACTACCTCCAGTCATGAGGAAGGTTGTACCCGCCGCTGGAACATCAACTCTCTGGAGTTCCTGGGAAAGAACGGTAAGTTGACGGGTGTGAAGGTTCAGCCTATCGACTGGAAGCCAAACCCAGAGGGTGGTCGCCCATTGATGGTAGAGGCAGGCGAGCCGGAAATCATCAAGGCAGAGGCCGTATTCTTGGCAATGGGCTTCCTGAAGCCACAGCAGCCTGAGTTTGCCGAGAATGTCTTCGTGGCTGGCGATGCTGCAAGTGGTGCCTCTCTGGTAGTACGCGCCATGGCAAGCGGCAGAAAAATAGCTGCCCAGGTAGATAAGTTCCTAAACAAATAAATCGGTTATTTTTAACTATAAGTGTAGGGAGGTTGACCTCAGTGATGAGGTTTTCCTCCCTTTTTCCTTCCTCCCCTTTTCTTTCCTCTCTTTTTTCTTCCTCCCTTTTTTCTTTCCTCCCTCTCCTTTGTCTTCTGGTCTGTCCCCCTTCTGCCCCCGTTCCAGGCGATTCCATCGCCTGTCCCATGAATAATAATCAATAAAAAAAGACCATTATTTGTGAATTCTCCCCATATTTCCCTTAATAATTTGGCATTTCCCGTGATGCCTACATCACCCGTATGCATAATGGTAAAGGATACATCATGGTTACCACCGATATGTGCATGCGCAAGAGTCACAAATGGGACAACTATGGTATCGATCTCCTGAAGAGCGATGGTCTCTACCACATGCTCATCAAGAAAGAGGGTGGAAAGAGTGGTAAAAACTATTGAAATGGAATCAAGAATTAAAAAATATAGAAAAATAAGTGGATTTATTGTTAAGTGCATAGCTGGATAGAATGTTTAGGGGTGATGCTTGTGTAGGTTTAGATAAGATAAAAAATATGTTATTGCGCGCGTACATTAATAATAAAAAAGGAAAATTCGTATGCATGTCTCTCTATTCTACATGCACCTAGTTAAATCTATCACAGGTGTATTTCCTAATTTGAAATGTAGTTTTTATGTAGTCCTTTAAAATAGGCAGAAATAGCTTCTAAAATGGATTTGTTTGTTTATATATGTTAAAATATAGCTAAAATCTCAACTTTTTTGCGAAAAGATTTGGTGGAATGAAAAATAGTTAGTAC
>ENA-ORSJ01002041-ORSJ01002041.1-human-gut-metagenome-genome-assembly--contig:-NODE-2041-length-14536-cov-3.619709_pt1 | contig 14536 bp, 13 predicted proteins | sample MGYA00242191_ERZ509158 | MGnify/ENA primary metagenome ERZ509158 (study PRJEB26280, sample SAMEA2338623) | human gut metagenome | biome: human gut; feature: human-associated habitat; material: faeces...
CTACGACCTTCGGGTTATGAGCCCGACGAGCTACCGAACTGCTCCACCCCGCGGCGCATTTGTAAAAATAGCCAAGAACCCCCTGGCTGTCAAGAGTTTGTCGCAATTTTTTTTTCGCAATCCAATCTTCCGTCCTCATCTGTACAGACAAAGTGCCCTCTGAAAGTGTCCTTTTCCGGGCTTGCCAGCCTCTCCCTTCTTTGCGATCATCCGTCAGAAAAAAATGCCACACAACTGGCGCATCCTGGAGAGTTTATGGATACTGCCGCAAAAACTGCACATTTGACCACATTCCAACCCAAAGGCCACCTCAAAGACCAGGCCTTTGACGCAGAACTGTATGCAAGGGTAGGGGGTGTGCCAGAACATTCCGTTTCCCTCATGGCAAGGGCAAGCAACGGACGGGCCTTTCGCGAGGGCAACTATCTCTTCCTTGCCGACAGGGACTGGCTTTTGGGCATAGGCTTTCCTCTTGAGGGTGCTCCGGGCAGTGAAGAAGAATTTGACGCTGCCCTCAAAAGCGCCATTTCCCGCAGCGGGGCAAGGGACATACGGGTTGCTGCGCCATCTCTGCCCAAGGGCCTTGCCGGGCACACGACCAAGAGGGATGAGTACTACCTTCTTGATCTGGCAAAACCCGTTCCAAAACGTCTTGCAAGCATTGCCACAACCTATGGTCCCAGCTTGCGGATGGAAAAAGCTAGGGTCTTCACTCCTGCCCACAGGCGCCTGTGGGGCGAGTTTTTGACCAGAAATACCCTGCCAGCCAACGTTCAGGCCCTGTACACCAAGGTAGAAGAGCTTTTCAAGGCACCCGATTGCGAGGTCTTTGCCCTCAACGCCTGGACTGAAGAGAACAGGCTTGCGGCCTGCCTTGTGGTAGACACCTTCATGCCCGGCTTCGACACCTATCTTCTTGGTGCCCACTCGAAGGAATTCTACGCGCCCCACGCATCGGACGTCCTTTTTGCCCGCATGATTGAAGAGGCAAGAAATGCCGGAAAGAGCTATCTGCATCTTGGGCTTGGCGTAAACCAGGGCATTGCCAGATTCAAGCGCAAGTGGGGCGGCTTTGCGGCCTTTCCCTATGTCGAGGGGCAGTGGCAGGAAGCGAAAAAGAGTGTTTCCGTCAACGTGATCCTGCACAGCCTCGAAGCGAGCATGGATCTGGACATGGACGAGCGCGAACGCAGGGAGCACGACTACGCCCAGCGCCCCTTCCGCATGCTCTGGAAGCTGGAAAAGAACGGCCGCACGTCCTGGATTGGGGGCACTTCCCACTTTTTCAGCAAATCCTTTGAACAGTCCTTCAAAAAACTCTACCGCCACATAGACACTGTCCTTTTCGAGGGCCATCTCGATGACGCAAGCCTTGAGAAGGTCAGCCTTGCGGGCAAGACGCCGCCAGAGCCCTCCGAATGCCTGTACAATCTGCTTACCGAAGAGGAGAGACACAATCTCGAGCGCATTGTCCGCGGACCAGAGGGCTTTTGGGCCAGACTTTTGAACATCGAGGCTCCCAACAAGGCGGACGTTGGCTGGTATTTGCGCAGAACACGCCACTGGTACGCCTTCTTTGCCCTGTGGTGTGCCTATCTTGAGCGCTCGGGCTGGAAGTACTCCGTAGACCTCGAGGCCTGGCGCATAGCCCAGGCAGAGGGCAAGCGCATCCTCGCCATGGAGGACATCGAGGAACAGATCGATGCCCTGCGCGCAGTGCCGGTCCAAAGGGCAGTCAATTTCCTGAAGGATTGCAACAACTGGCCCAAATACCGCAAGGCCAACGAAAAGGCCTACCTTGCCGGCGATCTGCTGGGGCTTTCCGGGACAACCACGGAATTTCCCACCAGAACCGGGCACATCATAGGCAAGCGCGATCAGCGCTTTCGCGAGCGCATGCTGCCCTACCTCGAGGCTGGCAATGCCCTGGCCCTGGTCGGTTCCGCACATCTGCTCAACCTGCGCTCCATGCTGGAAGAGGACGGCTTTGCGGTCACAGCCTGCAACCGTGGTTTCTTCAGCAAAATCAAGGTATAGGCTACGAGGGACATATGGACAGCTTCAGCGACTATACCGCACGCGCCCTGGTTCCGGAGCATCTTGCGCACTACGTGCTCTCCTTGAGCTTTTGCACACCTTTGCGCATTGACGATTTCCTTACCTGGAAAGCCGGCTCTTCCCTGATTCTCATAGGCTACCCGAGGGAAGAGAGAGATTTTTTCAGCGAGACTAGTAATATCAGGGCAAGGGTAGCCAGAGCCTCCTCCGGGCTTGACAGGGCGATTGCCAAGGCCCTTGAGCTTGCAAACGTGGACACCGTGACCGTCCTTGCGCCTGCAAGGCCCACAAACCTTCCGCAAAACGCACGGGTTCACGAGGACATGTATCAGGGGCTTGCCCTCGAAAATCTCCACCTATCGGGCAAGCTTGCAAACATGCTGCGCAGGGCCGAGCGTGACATTGTGATCGAGACCGGTTCCGCCTGGTCCAGGGAACACGATGTCCTGCTTGCCAATGCCGTAACCCTCATGCGCAAGCGTCCCGGAGAAAGGCAGCTCAGCTCCGACTCTGCCCTTCTTTTTTCGCGCATGCCGAACCTCGTGCGCCAAAATCCGGGCAATATCGTGCTCTACTCCGCACGAAGAAGGGACAATCAGGCCCTGGCAGGCCTTGTTGTGGGCGATCACGCCTCCTACACCACATCCTTCTATCTTTTCGCACTGAAAACCCCGGACGCTCCGCCAGGGACAGCGGATGCACTACTCAATGCCTTTTTGCAAAACAGTCTTGCTCTCGGACAGGTTCGCTGCAATCTCGGACTTTCCATCAACGAGGGTATACGCTTCTTCAAGGGGAAATGGGGGGCTCTTCCCTGGTTCCCGCTTTTTGAATGCTCCTTCAAAAAGCCTCAAAAAGGCTTTTTTGCCAGACTTTTCGGAAGGTCATAGGGCAGATAGTCATGCCAAGCAAGAACACTCACGACCCCCTTCACGATCCCCTTCTTGAAGCACAGAACCTTTTGCCAGGGCCCCTGAAACGCTTTTTTGCGCGCCTTGACTCCAAACCGCGTCCCCTGCAGCACATACAGGTCGAGGTCACGTCCTTTTGCCCCGGAGCCTGCGCCTACTGCCCAAGGGGTATCCTGCACAGCGCATGGCAGGCGAGACACATGCAGGACAAGGTTTTCGCGGCACTCACACCGCTCATGCTGCGCTCAAGGCGCGTCCATCTGCAGGGCTGGGGCGAGCCCTTTGCCCACCCGCGCTTTACGGACTACGTACACCTTGCCCGCAAGGCAGGCTGCGCAGTTTCCACGACCACCTGTGGCCTTGTCATGAACGAGGCCCTTGCCCGCAGGGTGGTGGAATCCGGCATGGACATTGTGGCCTTCTCCCTGGTTGGCACGGACGAAAAAAGCAATTGCGCACGCAAAAATGTCCCCCTTGCAGGCGTTGAAAGGGCTGTGCGCCTCTTGCAAAAGGCAAAAAAAGACATGGGAAGTGCGTTGCCCCACATCCATTTTTCCTACCTTCTTCTTGCGGATCGCCTCGAGGCAACACTGGCCCTGCCAGGACTCATGGAGAGTTGGGACATAGCGGAATGCGTTGTCAGCACCTTGGACATGCCTGTCCTTCCCGAACACTGGGAATGGGCCTACAAGCCCGACGAAAACGACAAGATTGCAAGGGCCAGGGACGTGCTCGAAAGGGTGAGTGCAGACGTTGCCGAAAAGGGGCGCAGCCTGCGCTTTTGCCTGCCTGGCAAGAAAACCGGCATCTGCCGTGAAGATGTGGACAAGAGCTGCTACGTGGACGCTGAAGGGTATCTTTCGCCCTGCATCTACCTGAACGTCCCCTTCAGGAAGGAGATGTTCGAGCAAAAAACACTCCTCGAACAAAAGAGGCTTGTGTACGGCAATATCCTGGACACGGATCCTGTCCAGATCTGGGACATGCTTGACTATCGGGATTTCAGGGCAGATTTGGCCCATGGGGTCACACCGCCAACGTGCCTGACCTGTCCCAAACGCTACGAGCACATGTTCTGAAGTATTTAGGGCTGTCTAATTTCGAGCTAATATCATTGTAATCACAAAAGAAATCAGACATGCGACATCAGCATGCAGACTAAAATCAAAATCAGTAATATACATGATGTCAAATAGTTAGATCATCTTCACGCGAAGCCGGATTACCGCCAGGCATACCTCAATTAGACAGGGTAAATTTTTGTCCTGCCTATAGCTATCCATCTGCAATCACAGAAAAAACAACTTCGAATATGCATGCCTAACACACAGGGTACAGGAAGAGTGCAAAATTGAAAGCTCCCCGGAAATACAAGGATTTCCGGGGAGCTTTCGGTTATGTCTTTTGCTCGAATCAGGCAGGCCAGCCCTGCGAGCACACAAGGCTTTCGTCCCAAAGCACAATCATGGCTTCCACATCGCGCAGGGACGAACAAATCTGCAGGACCTTCGCATACGGGAGCACACAAAAGGCCGTAGCCAGGGCATCGGCCATGGCCCCGTCCGGTGCCCAGACAGTGGCGGACACGGCATCGGGCCTCTCCAGGGTGCGGGGAATCACAAGATGACTTCTTCCCCCGGAAAGCCTCTGCTCGTAGACGCCCGAGGTGGCAAGTGCTCCTCCATTCAGCTGCACGCTTCCGCGCACCCTGGTCCTTGAGAAGGGAGACTGTATGGCAATGTTCCAGGCCCTGGCATGGTCCGGCCTTCCGCTTGCCACTATGTCGCCTCCGGCATTGACCAGATGGTTGGGGCAGCCCATCCTTGCAAGTTCCCTGCTCATTTCCTGAGCAATGTAGCCCTTGGCTATGCCGTCCAGGGTGAGCGACATGCCTTCTCCCAGACGAACGCCATTCCCGGTCTGTACCCTTGTGTAGTCCACGCGGGACAAGAGTTCTCCTGCGTTATCCGAGTGAAGCTGCTCGCCTCTTGCAGACGCGTCCTGCATGGCCTGCAAAAGCGGCAATATGCTCGGTTCAAAGCTACCTTCCGTCAGCCTGTGCACAAGGCGGCTTCTTTCCAGCATGAGGGAAAGCTGCGGCGGAACGTCTTCAAGGCTTCCCTGACTGTTCAAAACACCCAGGGGAGAGGACGAGTCAAAGCGCGTAAGCACAGCTTCGAGCTCGCGACCCTTTGCAAAGGCGTGCTCGACCGCATCCTCTGCCCTTGCCTCGGACACGCCTGCCACATCAATGCGCACCAGTGTGCCCATGAAAAGGGCCGTCTCTTGATAACCAAACGTCTTCGCCGCAACCAGGGGAGACGTTGCCTGAACGAGGCCTGCTGCAGCCATGGCTGCCAGAAAATGACGCCTGGAAAGCCCGGATATTTCATTCTTGGACATGGATGACTCCTCAGGCAACGGCCTGTTCGTTGTCCGGATTTGTTGAGCCTTCCGGAGCGTTCTTGCACAAATGCCCCGTGTTCAGAAGATCGATGGGGCGGAGGATTTGTCGCGCACAGGCATTCACGCAGGCCATGCCGCATTCCTCTCCATAGGACAGGCAGAGGCTGTGATCCACTTCTATGATGCCGTCCTTCAGGCGTATGGCCTTGGCCGGACAGGTGCGTATGCACTTTGCGCACTTGATGCAGCCCACCTCGCACACTTCCATGACCGCCTTGCCCTTGGCCCTGGAGTTGCAGGGCACGCATACCCTGGCGCGCTTGGGTACAAGCTCCAGCACTCCGCGCGGGCAGGCTTTCACGCAGGCGCCACAGCCAGTGCAGCGCTCAACGTCAACGCAGGCCAAGTTTCCCACAATGCTCATGGCCTCGAAGGGGCAGGCCTGCACGCAGTCGCCGTAGCCAAGGCAGGAGTTGTTGCAGGCGCTTTGCCCACCACGCAGGGGTGTAGCCGCAGCGCAGGACGGTATGCCGCGGTACTCGAAGGTGGTGGCAACCTGTCCGTGGTAGATGTCACAGCGGCGCATGGAGACAAGGGGCTCCGCCTCGGCAACCACCTTTCCGGTCAGCTCTGCCAGGGCGACAATGGCTTCTTTCGGGGATGCGCAGCAGCGGTTTGCCGGAATGGCCGGATCGTTGACCACGGCCTTGGCATAGCCCTCGCAGCCGGGAAAGCCGCATCCGCCGCAATTGGCGCCAGGCAATCTTTCCAGTGCCGCCTCGACTTTGGGATTTTCCTTGACAAAAAAGACCCTGGAGGCCACTGCCAGCAAGCCGGCAGCCACAAGGCCAAGGCCGAACATGGCCAGTACAGAATATAGTATCATCGTTTTTCGGCGAAAAACCCCTGTTCTGTGTGGGGAGGAAGCGCCGCCTCCTTTCTTGTTCCTCGCAACTGTGCAGCATGTTCCGAAAGTTCAGGGCACACCCTTCTCCCTAAGACATGCAGGCAAGTGTCCTATTGCGCCATGCCCTTGAAGGCCATGAAGGCCAGAGACATGATGCCGGCCATGACCAGGGCTATGGGTGTGCCAATCATGGTCTTGGGCAGCCTGCAGGTATCGAGCTTCTCGCGTATGCCCGCCATGAGCATGAGCGCCAAGAAGAAGCCAAGGCTGTACCCAAGGGCATTGAAGAGGCTTTCGAAGAGCGTAAAGCCCTCGCGCTGGACAAGGATTGTCACGCCCATGACTGCGCAGTTTGTGGTGATGAGCGGCAGGTAGATGCCAAGCGAGCTGTAGAGCGGGGGCACCATCTTTTTCAAAAACATTTCCACAAACTGCACGAGTGCCGCGATGACCACGATAAAGACAATGGTCTGCAGATAGCCGATCTCAAGGGGATTGAGCACGTAGTGCTGCATGAGCCAGGTAAACAGGGTGGCAACGACGATGACGAAGACCACAGCACTGCCCATGCCTGCGGCAACGCCCTTCTCCCTGGAGCAGCCAAGGTAGGGACAGTTGCCAAGGAACTGGGCCAGGAGGATGTTGTTGACAAAAATCGTCGCTATGAAAATTGTCAGTATGTCGCTCACGGACTATCCCTCCCTCTTCTTGGCCATACTGCAGGCAGCGCAGCCGCTGCAGGAGCCCTGGCAGCCTATGCTTGTGAAGGACGACGAGCCCCTGCGTCTGGCCTGCAGGGCATTCAGCCAGTTCATGCCCCCTAGGATGAGGCCAAGGCAAATGAAGGCGCCCGGAGCCTGCACCATGATGGTAAAGGGCTCGAAGCTGTCTCCGAAAAGCTCGATGCCAAAGAAGGTGCCCTTGCCGAGAATCTCGCGAATGGAGCCCAAAAAGGTCAGGGACAGGGTGTAGCCAATGCCAATGCCTATGGCGTCGGCAAGGCTGTCTATCACGTTGTGCTTGGCAGCAAAGGCCTCGGCGCGGCCAAGGATGATGCAGTTCACAACGATAAGGGGCACAAAGATGCCCAATGACTCGTACAGGGGGTAGGTATAGGCCTGCATGAGAAGTTCCAGGGCCACAACAAGAGAGGCTGCAATAACGATGAAGCAGGCAATGCGCACCGTTTTGGGAATAAAGTTGCGGCACATGGAGACCAGTACATTGGAGAGCGTCAGAACGAAGATGACGCAAACACCCATGCCAAGGCCGTTGCTTGCAGAGTTGGTCACTGCCAGGGTGGGGCACAGACCCAGCAGGAGGCGGAAGGGAGGCAGCTCCTCCCACAGACCCTTTTTCAGTTCTTTCACGAATGCCATGGTGCGCTCCTACTTGTCCCACTGGGCCAGAATCTGGGGCCGCAGTTCCTTATAGACGGCATTGGCCTTGTTGACAGCCTCGATGACGCCATTGCTGGAGATGGTGGCGCCGGAAACGGCATCTATGCGACCTCCGGCAGACGAGAGGGCAACGGGAAATGAGGCATTGCGGAACTGGTCGCTGAAGGCAGGTTCACGCACCCTCATGCCAAGGCCGGGTGTTTCCTTGAGAACCGTCATGCCCACTCCAGCCAGACTGTCGTTTTCCACGTTGAAGCCGACAATGACGCCCACGTCGCCGCCGTATCCCTTGCCAAAACCCTCGATGGCAACGCCCGTGAGCCTGTTGCCCACAAAGCAGGGAAAGACAACCACACGTTTTCCGTCACCTGTCTCGAAGGTATGCCTGTCCGAGACGGGATTGTTCTCGGCCCTGTTGAAGACCGACGTGATCGCGGGGCCCTGCACATTGACCAAAAGCTGTTCCTCGATGGCGGGCGCAGTCAGATCCTTCAGATAGGAAAGAATAAAGCCCGAGGCGCTGCAGAACAGGGTCAGCACCACAATTGTTCGTATCATACCACCCATAGCTAGCGCACTCCGAAGGGCTTGGGCCGTATCAGATCAAAGTACGGCGTGAGAAGGGAAGTCACGAGCACCGCGAAGGGGGCGCCGTCCGTGTAGCTGCCAAAGGTCCTGATGAGGAAGACCATGACGCCACAGGTGGCGCCGTAGAGCAGCATGGCCAGTGTGTGCGTGGGAGCCACATTGGAATCCGTGGCTATGAAGAAGGTACAGAAGAGCACCGAGCCGGTGAGCAGATGGAAGGCAGGGCCCATGGTGGGAACATCGCTTGCCGCATGCAGGATGGCAAAGGGAAGCAGCACGCCGCACAGCATGCCGGCCACAATCTGCCAGCGGATGACGCCGCGCATGAGCAGATAGAAGCCGCCTACCAAAAGGCCGCCTATCTGGCTTGCGCCAAGGGCGCCTATCTGCCTGCCAAGCACAAGATCCGTAAGGGAAATCTCGCCAGCCCTTTCCACGCCCAGGTATTTGAGAATGGCCAGGGGATCCTCATAGCTTGTGGCAAGCTGGACCATGTTGGGATCCATGAACAGGGGATAGGAGACAAAGAGAATGGCCCAGCCCACTATGGGTGTGGACACGGGGTTGTCGCCAAGGCCCCCGAAAAGCATCTTGCCAAAGAGCATGGCAGCACTGGCCCCAAGGACCACCAACCACCAGGGCGAGGCTGCAGGCAAAAGGAAGGCAAGGCACATGCCAGTGACCACTGCGGAAAAGTCCTGCACTGTCTGCCTGCGATGCATGATGCGGCAGCAGGCGGCCTCCACAAGGACGCAGACGACCACCGACAGGGCTACAACACGCAGGGCAGGCATCCCCCAGTTCAAAATGGCCATGGCAAGGGCCGGAAGCAGGGCCAGAATCTGATCCAGGCTCCTGCGCAACACTGTCCTGCCACAATGCCAATACGGAGGAGAAGACATGGCAAGCAGCAGGGAAGATTGGCTTAACGTGCTCATGATGCGTTCTCCTCATTGCTTGTGGGTTGGGGTGCGTACAGGCCATCGCTCTTGAGCACGCCAAGCCCCAGCTTGGCCTTGGCAAGGCGTATGTACTGCAGCACAGGTCTGCGGGCTATGCACACGTATCCACACAGGCCGCATTCGAGGCAGGAAGTGATGTACTGTTCGAGGCAGCGATTGTGCAGGCCGAATTCCGCGTAGCGGCTCAGCATGTCCGGCCGAAGGCGTGCCGGACAGATTGCCACGCAGGAGCCGCAGGACACACAGGGGCTGTGTCCCTGCATGGGAGGGATGGTGCCCTTTTCCACCAGGAAGACACCCGTGCTGCCCTTGGTCACGCTGCGATCGAGCTTGTCTATGCTTTCGCCGCGCAAGGGGCCGCCGCGAACGAGCGTATCCCCACTGTTGAGCCTGATTTCGGCGTGTCCGAGGAGCTCCCCAAGTGTGCTTCCGTCGCGCACTATGTAGTTGGAGCTGACATTGAGGCTGCCTATGGTGATGACGGATTCGATGAGCGGCTTCTTCGTCATGGCCACCCGGCCGAGGCTCCAGACATTGTGTATGCCAACAATGCCCACACCGTCCGGACGTTCCCTGCCTGTGACAGCCTTGATCACAAGGGCATTAACGCTTGCGGGGTAGTGCGACGGCACATTGACCACCTCTATGTCGTGGTACCTGAGCTTCAGTTCCGTCGGTGCTGCCAGAACTATGCGTTTTGCAGGGCTGAGCTTTCTGAGCATGGCCATGCCGGCAAAAAGCGTTCTCGTATGGGTCAAAAGCATGGGCTCGGCCCAGGTGACACCGGGGTCAGGATTGAGGCCGTTTACGACCAGTGTCTCGCAGTCCTGCCCAAGGGACTTTGTGTTGAGGCCAAGATGCTTCAGAATAACCGCAAGCTCGGCTCCCCTTTCTTCGAGAGCGAGAATGTCCGTTTCCGGAACAGCCTTGCAGGCAGCCACAAGCTCCGGGCTGGGCTCAACACTTTTCGCAAAGATGCTGCGTTCCGTGACATCGGTGATTTCGCCAAAGATGGGAGCAAAGAGATCGCCCTTTAGGGGACTCGGGTGCGCTGCCAGATGCATGTAGGGGTGGATCAGCATCTTCTTGCGCACGCCCTCGTCGAGAACAAAGCCCTCTCTGTTCAGGCGTACAAAGGTCGGGGCAGGGGCAGTCAGGAAACGCTCGCGCACATTGCTCACAAGGTGGAAGCGAGGATCCGGCAGCATGGTAAACAGTTCTTTCATGGCTATTTGTCCCCCTTGCCTACATGTGGCACTGCTTGCAGTCCTTGTTTGTGCGGGGACCCTTGCCAAGCTCATTGTGGCACCCCATGCAGGAAGCGTGATGCGCCTGCATTCGTCCGGGAATGAGCTTGTCCGGCGCCTGCTCGTGGCAGGACTTGCAGCTCATGGTTTCAAGATTCGCATGCTTGCGTGCTGCTGGCACTTCCCCCTCGGGAACCTTGTCAAAATGGCACTTCTCACACCCTCTGGCCTTCAAATCGAACCATTCCTGGTGGCAGGCTGCACACTTTGAATGCACTGCGTTGGCAAGATTCGGTGGTACCCCTTCCTCTGCGGACTTGCCCGTGGGTGCTGCACCTGCCTCGTGGCAGTCCGCGCAGTTTGCCGGCTCCGGCTCAATGGACGTGTCCTCATGATGGCAGCTTGCACACTCAAGACCGAAATCCATGCTGTGCCTGTCATGTCCCCAGTCCTGCCTGCCAGGCTGGTAGTGGTGGCAGACTGCACAGCTTTCCCTTGCAAAGCTCTTCTGATGATCTGCCACAAAGGCAGCGTCCACCACAGCAATCCCGTGACAGTCGTTGCAGGCCATGGGCTCGGCTGCGCCGTGGCTCATGTCGTGATGACAGGTCATACAGGAGGGGACATCCTCGATATGCTTGCTGTGCTCGAATACTACTGGTCCTCCGGTGTTCTGCATGGCAATGCGCGTGGGCACGGCCTTGCCATCCTCGGGCAGGAGGTAGCCAGCCAGCGCCACCACTGCCAGAACGGTCGTCAAGAGCACTATGGGCAAAAACTTTTTGTTGAGCACAGTGCAATACCCCCGTTAGAAAAGAAAAAAGCTGGTTGCAAGTCTCACAATGAGGCTACTGTGATCTGTCCTAACACAGACAATAAACTAATGAAAGGGATAAAAGAGATTTTTTTTCTTCTTTTACTCAAAAATTCATTATATATTGTGAAAAAGTGCACAGACTATCTGGAAAATACAAACACTGTTTAACCAATCAAACAGTGTTTTTGAGAGCACCTTTTTGCTACTGCATGACGCAAGCCTGCCCAGGGGCCAGTCAAAAAGGGCTGTTCTTTGCCCTACTTTCTCTTTTGCGTAAAGAAGATATCTCCCTTGCCCATACTCTTTTTTCTCTCATCAGTGTTGTTTGGAGCAAAAGCTCCTGCAATTCATCCTCCGGATGTCAGAGCAGCATGTCCAAAATCCTCCTGTTGCAGTGCCGGACAGTTTTTTGCCCGCTTGTGCAGCCCAATGACGTCTGTTTCCCGGAAATGCGGTCTCTTGTGACAATTGCCACAAAAAAAGGCTCTTTTTTGAGCCCGAACCACCCAGACTGTGACAGAAAAAACCTTTTATATCGGGCAACTAACCTTCAAACAAAGTTCTTTTCTCCTGTTTTCGGACATTTAACAAGATTGATTTTTATTACTACTTGCACTTTGACAAATGAGCATGTAAAATCGGACAAACTCGGAAAAAAAATTTTTTTGCACCCCTGCAAGAGAGGTTCGGCATGGCCCAGCCCAAAGGCAAGAACAAGAATACCTGTATGTACGCCCTCATTGCCCTGCTGTTTTTGGGTGGTGTGGGCTGGCTTATCTTCTCGGGTCTTAGCGAAAACAGCACCTACTTCCTGGACGTGGCAGAAGCCAAGGCCCAGGACAGATCCAAGCTCGGCAACATTCGCCTTTTCGGCACAGTACAGCCTGCTTCCATACAGGAACAGCAGGAGGGTCCTGGCGTGCTCTTCACCCTGGTGGATCAGCACAACCAGGGAGAGACAATGCCCGTGGCCTACAGGGGCATTGTGCCCGACACCTTCAAGGATGGCGCAGAGGTCATTGTGGAAGGAGGTGTCCAGGCAGATGGTTCCTTCCAGGCCAAGGTGCTCATGACAAAGTGCCCCTCAAAGTACCAGAAGGAAAACCGAACCTGATTTTCCCCTTTTGGGGGACGCTTTTGAGACGGATCCCCGTCCCCCAAGCGCACTGACTGAAAAGGAAAATAGTCCACCCATGTATACCCTTGCCTTCATTCTGCTCATTGTTGCCCAGCTGACCTCAGTCTTTGCGGCAGGCTACGGGCTCACCCAGGCAGGCAACCCAAGAAACAGTGTTCCTGCCCTTGTCGAAAAAGGCCATATCCTTGTTACCGGAGGATTTGGCCTTGCTTCCGTCATACTCCTGTATGCGCTCAGTATCGGCGACTACAGCCTTGAGTATGTGGCAGGGTACACGGACGATGCCCTGGGAATCTTCTACAAGCTTGCTGCCTTCTGGGCAGGCCAACCGGGTTCGCTGCTTTTCTGGGCGCTTTCTGTTGCCATCATGGGCTCCGTCTTTGCCCTGACCAAATCCTACCGGACAGTGCCTGCCAAAACCAGGCTGTGGTTCTGGATCTTCTTCTTTGCCACCACGGCCTTCTTTGCCACCCTTCTTGCCCTGTGGAGCAATCCCTTCATGCAGATTGAGCCCGCTCCATCCGACGGGCGCGGTCTGAATCCCCTTTTGCAAAATCCGGGCATGATTCTTCATCCCCCGCTGCTCTTCCTCGGCTACGGCGGTTTCACTGTGCCCTCCTGCATGGCCCTGGCCCAGGCAGTCACAGGAAGGGAAGGGGGCGAGGCCTGGTACCAGACGACAAGGGTGCTCTTCATCACTGCCTGGTGCTTTCTCACTGCTGGCATCATGCTCGGCGCCTGGTGGGCCTACATGGAACTTGGCTGGGGCGGCTACTGGGCCTGGGACCCAGTTGAAAACGCCTCTCTCATCCCCTGGCTTGTGGGCACAGCTACCCTGCACACACTCATTATCGAGCGCAGCCGCGGCAAGCTGACAAGGACCAATACCCTTCTCATAAGCCTCACCACTATCTCGGGCTTCTTTGCCACCTTCCTTGTGCGCAGCGGCGTCATCGATTCCGTACACGCCTTTGGTCAAGGTCCTGTGGGCGTGCCCCTGCTTGTCTTCATAGCCTTTTCCCTTGTTGTGACACTGCTTGTAGTCCTCTTCTCCAAACAGGGCGAGGGTGAGCTTGAAAATCCGCTCTCAAGGGAAGGTGCCCTGCTGCTCACTGCCTGGATCTTCCTGATCCTGGGCTTCATCATCCTCTGTGCCACCATGTGGCCCGTGATAAGCCGCCTGTGGAGCTCTGCCCCCATGGGCCTTGACGCCAACTTCTACAACAGCGTCTGTCTGCCCCTGGCAAGCCTTCTGCTCCTGCTTTTGGCCCTGTGCCCCTGGTTTTCCTGGAAGTGGGGCATTGCAAACCAGAAGGGGCTTGTCATTGCCATCCTAGGCGGCATTGTTGTGGCAGGCCTGTCCTTCTATCTGAACTACGAAAAGATCCATCCCCTAGTGACACAGTTTGCTGCTGGTGCCATCCTGCTCGGCAGTCTGTTTATCGGCAAGAAATCTGGCTTCCGGCTTGGCAGCATTGGCACTCACATTGGCGTTGCCCTGTGCGCCCTTGGCATTGCCTTTTCCGGTCCCTACAAGGTTACCCAGGATATGGTCCTTGAGGAAGGGGCCTCGCAGAGGATTGACGCCTACGAGATCCGTCTCAAAAGCGCTACAACAGGCAGGGGAACCGACTACGAGTACCTTAGGGCCACCCTTGAGGTCATCGACAACCAAGGTCAGGTCAAGGATATCCTGACTCCGGAAAAGCGCGCCTACGACAAGTTCCAGGGCATGCTCTTCTCCGAGGTAGATGTTGCCAGCAGCTTCGGCAAGGAAGTCTACGCCTCCGTCTCGGGCCTCGACAACAAGGGACGCATGGTCGTGCAGATCTCCATAGAACCCCTGGTCAGCTGGCTGTGGCTTGGCGGTGCCATCATGTCCTTCCTGCCCCTCGTAAATCTCGCACGCAAAAAGAGGCGCGAGGCAGATGGCACAGATAGGGAAGAAGAGACAAGCATAGCCCACAGGCAACCATGACAGACGCCATTACCCTGAAAAATCTGGGCAAGAACTTTGCCCTGCGCATACTCTTCAAGAATGTCTCCGCAAGCTTTGCCTCCGGGGCCATTCATCTTGTGATCGGCAAAAACGGCAGCGGAAA
>ENA-ORSJ01002043-ORSJ01002043.1-human-gut-metagenome-genome-assembly--contig:-NODE-2043-length-14517-cov-10.905338_pt1 | contig 14517 bp, 11 predicted proteins | sample MGYA00242191_ERZ509158 | MGnify/ENA primary metagenome ERZ509158 (study PRJEB26280, sample SAMEA2338623) | human gut metagenome | biome: human gut; feature: human-associated habitat; material: faeces...
TGCAGTCTGCTGCGCGCATAATTTGTGCGCCGCCGGCGCACAAATTCCACACTTGCAGCCTGAGAAGTATTTTCCCCGCCGCGCATGTCGCCGGAGAAAATGATTGGACTTTCTTTCGCCGCTGCGGCGGCGAAACTCTGCGAGGCTTTTTTGATATCGGAAAATCCCGGAGCAGTCGCTCCGGGATCTTTCTATGCATCGGTTACGGGTAGGCGTGTGTGCGCAGGTACTCCAGCCACACCTTCATGCCCTCGGCGTTCAGGTGCATGCCGTCACCGTCCTGATAGGTCTGCGGCAGGAATCCGTCGTCCCCGACGAGGCCGCTGGCCATGTCGAGATACTTCACGCTGTTGCTCTCCGCGGCCGCGGCGATCCAGCCGTTGACCTTCTGGATGAGCTCGTTCGTGATGTCCTCGTACTGGTAGTTCGACGCGATCGGCGTCAGCGAGCAGCAGATGATCTTCGTGTCCGGGCTCTTGGCCTTGACGGCGTTGATGAGCGTGGTGTAGACGGATTTGATCTGATCCTCATTCGTCATGGAAATGTTGTCCGCGCTCGGGCAGATGACGAGATAGGCGGGCTTGTTGACCTCGCAGATCTCATCCGCGGGCACATTGTTGCCGGTCACGGGGGATTTGTACTTTGCCGTGTCGAGCGAGGAGGCGGGCAGAGAACCGGTGTCTGGTATCCAGACCTGCTTGGCGGCGTCCTTGCCGGTGAGCATCGACTCCGACTGCAGCACCTTCAGCGACTTGTCGCCCAGGAAATAGATCTGGTCGACATAGGTGCTGCCCTTGTCCTCCGTCTGCGCGAGCGCGGCGGACGACTGGATGGGCGAGATCGGATTTGCCTGCGGCGTCGGCGTCGGCGTTTCGGTGACGGCCGGTGTGGCTTCCGCCTTCGGCGAGCCGGTATTGCCAACGGCGTTGGTAAACACCAGCACGACGGCCACCAGCGCCAGACACAGCAAAATAGCGCCTGACCAGAAGGTGTACATCATGTTTTTGTTCGTGTTTTTCATCGGGATCCCTCGCTTCCGGATAGACAAAAGAAGCCCGATGAAGGGCTTCTTTTGCAGTTACAGTTACGCTTCCTGTTCTTTCTTGGCTTCCTCGATGACCTTCTGCTGGACGTTGCCGGGGGCTTCCTCATAGCGCACGAACTTGCACGAGAAGGAGCCGCGGCCCTGCGTCATGGAGCGCAGGTCGATCGTGTAGGAGCCCATCTCGGCCATCGGGACTTCCGCCTCGACGGTCTGCATGCCGTCCTCCGCCGTCATGCCGAGCACGGTGCCGCGGCGCTTGGAGGAGATGTCGGACATGATGTCGCCCAGATTGGCGTCCGGGATGGTGACTTTCAGCAGGCCGATCGGCTCAAGAATGGTCGGCTTCGCCTTCGGAATGCCGTCCTGATAGGCCAGGCGGGCAGCCGTCTGGAACGCCATATCGTTGGAGTCGACCGGGTGGTAGGAGCCGTCGTACAGCACGGCCTTCAGGTTCACCACGGGATAGCCCGCCAGGGGACCGTGGGCGCAGGCCTCCCGCAGGCCCTTCTCCACCGCAGGGAAGAAGTTCTTGGGCACGCTGCCGCCGAAGACCTCCTCGGCGAAGATCATGTCGTCCTGCTCCGTCTGGGGTTCAAACCGGATCCACACGTCGCCGAACTGGCCGTGGCCGCCGGTCTGCTTCTTATGACGGCCCTGCTTGGAGACCGTCTTGCGGATCTTTTCACGGTAGGGCACGCGCGGCGTGTCGAGCACGACCTCGACGCCGAAACGGCTCTTGAGCTTGTTGACGAGCACGTCGATCTGGATGTCGCCCGCGCCGGAGACGACCATCTGGTGCGTTTCGGCGTTGTTGACGACGCGGAAGGACGGATCTTCCTCGTTCAGGCGGTTGAGGCCCTGGGCCATCTTATCCTCCTGGCCGCGGGTCTTGGGCGCGATGGCGACGCTGTAGCAGGGCTCATCGAACGGGATGGGCTCGATCTTGACGACCTTGCGCGGCTCGCAGAGCGTGTCGCCGGTCTTGACCTTGTCCATCTTGGCGATGGCGCCGATGTCGCCGCAGGTGAGCTCCTTGACCTCGGTATACTTCTTGCCCTTGGGGATGTACAGGCGGCCGAGCTTCTCGGTCTCGCCGGTGCGGGCGTTGACCATGGGCATATCGGGCTTGATGGAGCCGGAGAGCACCTTGACGTAGGAGTACTTGCCGTACTGGTCGGAAATGGTCTTGAAGACGAACGCAGTCGGCAGTGCGCCGGGCGCGACGACGAATTCGGAGGACTCGCCGTCCTCATTCTCGGCCATCAGGGCGCGGGCGTCCTGCGGCTGGGGAAGAAGCTCGACGATGGTATCCATCAGGATGCGCGTGCCCATGCCCTGAATGGCGGAGCCGCACACGACAGGGAAGAGGGACAGGTCCTTGACGCCCTGGCGCAGGCCATGGATCATCTCGGCATAGGTGAAGTCTTCACCGGCGAAGAACTTTTCCATAAATTCCTCGCTCGTCTCGGCGACGGACTCCTTGAGCGCGTCGTAGAGCTCATCGAGCACGGGCTTTTTGTTCTCAGGCACTTCGATCTCGACGCGGCCGCCGCCGGGGCCGAACTCGAATGCGCGCTTATGCAGCACGTCGATGATGCCGATGACCTTCTTGCTCTCGTCCCAGATGGGGGCGACGACGGGGGCGATGTTCTTGCCGAAGCGCTCGCGCAGCGTGTTGAACGCGGCGTTGTAGTCGGAGTTCTCCTCGTCGGTCTTGGAGATGTAGAGCAGACGGGGGAGAGAGTTCTTCTCGCAATATTTCCACGCCTTTTCCGCGCCGACGCTCATGCCGGCCTTGGCCGAGCAGACGATGACGGCAGCGTCGGCAGCCTGAACGGCCTCCGCGACCTCACCGGCGAAGTCGAAGCCGCCGGGCACGTCGAGCACGTTGATCTTGCAGCTGTCGTATTCCACGGGAGCCACGGCCAGAGAAATGGAGATCTGGCGGCGGATCTCTTCGGGATCGTAGTCACAAACGGTATTGCCGTCGGCAATTCTGCCCAGACGGTCCGTGCCGCCGGTGAGATACAGCATGCTCTCAGCGAGGGTGGTCTTGCCGCTGCCGCTGTGGCCAAGCAGCACGATATTGCGGATGTCTTTTGCACTCATAATGGGTCAGTCTCCTTCCGAAAATCGTAAATCCCAAATCGGCTCGCGCCATAAGGTGGGATAATACTCAATGCAGAAATGATATCATGTTTTTCTCGCCATTACAACCATATTTTTCCGCAAATTTTCGTTTTCTTCGTTCGAAGTGTCAATAACGGTCGCTGAGCAGGGCGTCGACCAGCGCGCTGAGCGACCACAAAAGTACGTAAATGAGCAGAGAAAACGGCGTGAGCACGCTGTATGCGCCGACAAAAGTTAAATAAAATGCAAGGAGCGTCGAGGCCGTGGCGGCTAAAAATGCAAGCACCGTGCACCGCTTGGCGGACGCGCAGAGCCGCTTGCTGCCGAGCACGACCTCGGCATACGGCATGAGGCCCTCGCGCATGAGCAGCGCATACGGCCGCCCGCCGCCGCGCTCGGAGAGCGCCAGGCGCGTCGAGAGCTTGGGATAGACCGCGCGCGCGTCGGTGCCGAACTTGCGCTTTAAGAGCGCGGGGGTGATGTTGCCGTCGCGCACGGCGAGCACGGGGGTGATGCGGCTGTGGTGCAGGGCGTGGAGCGCCCAGTCGACATTTTCCGCGGGCATGTACTTCACGGCGAACACCGCGATGAGCGTGCCGTCGACCGAGAGGAACACGCCGGTCTTGAGGCCTAAGTTGCGCGGCAGGTTCACGCCGCGCTTTCTCATAAAGCCCGCCGTGCCGAAGAGCACCGTTTCGCCGTGGATGCGGCCGCCGACGCCGCCCTCTTCGTAAAAGTCGACGTCCTCGACCTGCTCGCGGAAGCCGCCGTCTCTGGCGAGAAGATTGTCAAAAAGGCGGCTCAGGCCGCTTTCGGACGCGTGGGCCATCGTCGCGGCGTAGGAGATGACCTTGCCGCTCTCCTCGCCGAAAACCTTGAGCCCGCCGAGCGTGACCGTTCCGGGCGGGAACAGGTCGCCGTCGGTCAGAATGACGCAGTTGCTCCGGCGGATGGCGTCCGCGCCGGAAAAGCCCGCCACGGCGCTGCCGCTTTTGGCAAGCCGCGCGGCGATGCGCTTGAGCGGCAGCGCGCACACCATCGGAAACGCGAGCAGGTTCGCGCTCGCGAGCATCACCGAGAGGTTCCACGCAAGCAGCGCGTTCTGCTTCGTCTCGAGCGTCGAGAGCACGCCGAACACGACCGCCGCCGCGAGGAAGACCGGCAGCAGCACGCTCTGCCAGCGGGAATACGGGTCGTTCGCGCGCGCGGAATTCGAAAATCCGTCCGGCAGGCCCACGCGCTTGGCCGCGCCCCCTGCCGTCACGGTGACGATATACGGCGCATTGCCGATGGCCGCGATGCGGAACGTGTCATACATGCCGTGCAGACGCAGACTTTCGCCCAACAGCGCGCAGTAGACCGACATCGCCCCCAGCACCGGCAGCGGCAGCGACAGCGCCGCGCGCGCGGGAAGAAAAGCGTAGAGCGCCGTATCGAGCAGCGTGACAAGGCATAGAAGCATCGTCAAAAAGCCCGACGTGACTTTTTCCTGTTTGAGCGAGCGCAGCGCGCCCGCAAAAATGCGCCAGCCGATGGCGCAGACGATGGCCTCGACCGCCAGCAGCGGCAGCGCGCGGATCATCGGATCAGCGGTGTACGCCTCCGGCAGGATGGAAAAATGCTCCAGCACCGCCATGACGCACAGCAAAAGCGTGAAAATACCCGCCCCACGGCGTGCCTTCGTCGCGCCCGAAAGCTGAGCGCGGTAGTCGGAGAGCGTTTCGGTCAGCGGCGGCTCGGGGAGCTCGGGTTCAGGCTCTTCGAACTCTTCTTCCTCGTCCTCTTCCTCCTCCGCGTCGTCGTAGAGCTGCTCGGTGTCGCGCATCTTGCGGCGGGAGAACAAACCGCGGCGCGGCGGCTCCTCCTCGATGATCGTGTCCTCGCGCTCGGAGAGCGCCTCCTGCACGGTCTGGGCCAGGATGTCCTGCAAGCTCATGGACTTGGGCTCGTCGTCCTGCGGCGGTTCTTCTTCGGTTTCCGCGTCCGTTTCCTCTTCCGGTTCGGCTTCTATCGGCTCTTCGGCCTTTTTCGCACCGGGGAAGGGGATGACGGGGATGCGGGCAGTCTCATCCGCCGTTTCATCCACCGTTTTTTTCGCCGCCTCCGCCTTTTTCGGCAGGGGGACGACCTTTGCCGGCGGTTTCTTTTCCGCCGGCGGCTCGGGTTCTTTTTCTTCCGGTTCGGGCGCGGCGGGCGTGCCGCTGCCGTACTCGGCCAGAATGCTCTCGAGCGTGAACTCCGCGTCCTCGTCCATGCTGCGGGCCGTGTTTTTCAGCAGCAGCTCGGAGTCGGCGAGCGTTTCTTCAAATTCAAGGTCTTTGGGGTCCATATCGTTCCTTCTTTACCGTCACTGCCCCAGGCGCTGGCGCACCGCCTCGTAGAGGAGGATGGCCGCCGCCGCGGAGGCGTTGAGCGACGAAATTTTACCCTTCATCGGGATGCTGACGAGGAAGTCGCACTTTTCGCGCACCAGTCTCGTCATGCCGTCGCCCTCGCTGCCGATGACGATGGCCGCGGGGCCCTTGAGGTCCGCGGAGTAGAGGTCGCTCGTGCCCTCGGCCGCCGTGCCGAAGACCCAGACGCCTTCTTTTTGCAGCTGCTCCAAAAGCGCGGGGATGTTCGGCACGCGCGCGACGGGCACATAGCTCACCGCACCCGCGCTCGTCTTGGCGACAATGCTCGTGAGGCCCGCGCTGCGGCGCTTGGGGATGACGACGCCATGCGCGCCCGCGCACTCCGCCGTGCGGATGATCGCGCCGAGGTTATGCGGGTCGGAGATCTCGTCGCAGACGACAATCAAGGGGTTTTCGCCTTTTTCGTGCGCGATGTTCAAAATATCCTCAACACTGACATATTCGCGCACGCTCGTGAGCGCGATGACGCCCTGATGGGCGTGCGTGCGGGACATGAAGTCGAGCTTGCGCTTGTCCGCGTCCACGACGACCACGCCCGCGGCGCGGGCGGTCGAGGCGATGTGGCCGAGCGTCTTATCGGTCTCGCCCTTCTGGATGAAAATTTTGTCGATGGTCGTGCCCGCGCGCAGCGCTTCGATCACGGCGTTGCGGCCCTCGATGATGCCGTCGGCCTCCGCGTCCTGCACGCGCGCGGTCTTTTCCTTGCGTTCCTTATCCATAAAAGAAATTTCTCCTTGTGACAAATTTTTATAGAATACTCCATTGCAACTATAACACAGAACAAGGGCAAGATAAAGAGGGCGCAAAGCAAAAGTTCATCGAAAATTCACCATAGAAAACTTGTGCGATTTTCTTATATATGGTATAGTTGAAATCACTAATTCAAAAAGTGCGCATCTTCGCATTTTTCTGTCTCCCGACAGGAGGAACAACATGGAGCCAAACAACAGAAACAACCGCAATCGCGGCGACAAGAACCGCCGGCGCGGCGGGGGCATGTGGTCGATCGTCCTATGGGCGCTGCTGCTGACGATCGGTGTGAACTACCTCTCCGTCATGCTCGATCAGGCCCGCACCGCCGAGTCTTCGTGCGAGATCGCATACAGCGAGCTTGTCGAACTCGTGGAGGAGGGGAAGGTCAAGTCCATCGAATTCGGCGACACGGTCTTCACCATCACGCCGGTCGACGGCTTTACCTACACGGATGACGACGGCAAGCGCTATGATCAGAACTATACGCTCTTCACCACCATCATTCCCGACGCGACGGAAAATCTGATTACCCTGTGCGATGAGCACGGCGTGACCTACACCAAGCCCTATCAGCCGCCCGTTTCGCCGATCCTCACGTTCATGGTGAGCTATATTCTGCCCACGGTGCTGATGGTCGGCGCGTTCATGCTGCTGATGAACTTCATCACGAAAAAGTCCGGCGGCATGGGCGGGATCGGCGGCATCGGCAATGTCGGCAAGGCCAACGCCAAGGTCTACATGGAAAAATCCACCGGCGTGACGTTCGCGGATGTCGCCGGTCAGGACGAGGCGAAAGAATCGCTCGTCGAGATCATCGACTTTCTGCACAACCCCGAAAAGTACACCGCCATCGGCGCAAAGATCCCCAAGGGAGCGCTGCTCGTCGGCTCTCCCGGTACCGGTAAAACGCTGCTGGCCAAGGCCGTTGCGGGCGAGGCGAAGGTGCCGTTCTTCTCGATCTCCGGCTCTGACTTTGTCGAGATGTTCGTCGGCGTCGGCGCGAGCCGCGTGCGCGACCTCTTCGCCGAGGCGTCGAAGGTCGCCCCCTGCATCATCTTCATCGACGAGATCGACACCATCGGCAAATCCCGCGACGGCGGGCGCTACGGCGGCGGCAACGACGAGCGCGAGCAGACGCTCAACCAGCTGCTCGCCGAAATGGACGGCTTTGACCCGAGCAAGGGCGTCATCGTGCTTGCCGCGACGAACCGCCCGGAGGTGCTCGACAAGGCGCTGCTGCGCCCCGGCCGCTTCGACCGCCGCATCACCGTCGACCGCCCGAACCTCGCCGGCCGCTTAGCAACGCTGCAGGTCCACACGCGCGGCATCAAGCTCGCCGAGGACGTGGATCTCAAGAAGGTCGCGCTCGCGACCGCGGGCTGCGTGGGCGCGGACCTTGCAAACCTCGCCAACGAGGCGGCGCTCCGCGCCGTGCGCAAGGGACGCAAGCTCGTTACGCAGGAGGACATGCTCGCGGCGTTCGAGTTCGTCATCGCGGGCAGCGAGAAGAAAGGCAGCGTCCTCACCGAGTTTGAAAAGAAGCTCGTCGCTTATCACGAGGTCGGCCACGCGATGGTCGCCTACAAGCAGAAAAACGCCGAGCCCGTGCAGAAGATCACGATCGTCCCGCACACCGAGGGAAGCCTTGGCTACACGCTCCTGATGCCTGAAGAGGACAAGACGAACCTGCGCACGCGCGATGAGCTGATGGCGAAGATTGCCGTCTCGATGGGCGGCCGCGCGGCCGAAGAGGTCGTGATGAACACGATGACCAACGGCGCCTCGCAGGATATTCAGGAGGCGACGAGCATCGCGCGCAACATGGTCGCCATGTACGGTATGAGCGACGCGGTCGGCATGGTCGCGCTCGGGTCGGTGCGCAATCAGTACCTTGACGGCGGCTACGGCCTCGACTGCGCGCAGGATACCGCCGCCATCATGGACCGCGAGGTCAAGCGTATCCTCGACGAGTGCTACAAGGACGCCGTACAGGTCATCCGCGACAACCGCGAGGATATGGACAAGGTCGTCGCCTACCTCCTTGAAAAGGAGACCATCACGGGCGGTGAAATGGTCGCTATCCTCGAAGGCCGCGATCCCTCGGCCGTCGAAGAGGCCTACGCTTCCACGCGCAAGAGCGAGGACGGCTTCCGCCCCTCGCAGCCGAGCGTGATCGAAGCGCCCGCCAAGCACATTTCGATGACGAGTGAAAAGATCGAAATGCCGCCGGAGGACAAGGGCGAAGATGCTCAGACTGAGGACAAGGGCGAAGATGCTCAGACTGAGGACAAGCCCTCGACTGAGCCCGAAACGCCGGATACTTCCGCGGAAAACACTGACGAAAACAAATAAACAACCAAAAAAAATCCCCGCTGTAATGCTCGGGGGTCGTAAGAAAGTAATATCGTATTTTTGCAGGAACGGCGTGGCTTCGGTCACGCCGTTTCCTGTTTCAGCAGTTCTTCCACGGGGATAAAGCCCACAAGGTCATAGGAAATGCGGATGCCCTGATGCCGCTTGCCACTGGACTTGTCCGGGGCTTCAATGTAGATTGCCTTGACAAGCTCCCGCAGCGCATACGGGGTAAGCTCGTCTAAATCCTCGTATTTGCGTACCCGCTGGATAAACTGCTCCAAATTTTCAATCTGTCGTTCCTGTACTTCGATTTCCTGCTGCAAAGTCTGAATTTCCGCTTTAAGCTGCGCTTGTTCGTCTTCATAGGTCTTGCTCATCATAGAAAACTTTTCATCTGTGATGCGCCCCGCCACATTGTCCTCGTAAATGCGGATAAACAAACGGTCAAGCTCTCCCAGCCGCTTTTCAGCCTGTGCCAGCCGCTTCTTATGTCCGCGGATTGCGGCTTCGCTGGACAGCCGGAGCTTCTGCTCCATGACGGCACGGAAATGATCCTCATACCGACTGACATAGGAAATCACAGTTCTCATGTGCATCCAGACCAATTCTTCCAGAACAACCGCACGGATAAAGTGTGCCGAACAGCTTCCCGTATTGCTGCGGTAGTTGGCACATACAAAATGATCCTGCCGCTTTTCAAAGTAGTTGGTGGTGCAGTAGCGCATTTTTGCTCCACAATCAGCGCAATAGACCATGCCGGAAAACAGGCTGCTCTTGCCCGTCTTTGTCCTGCGGTGACGCTGCTGTCGAATTTCCTGCACCTTGTCAAAGACCTCCTGCTCAATGATCGCTGGGTGGGTGTTGTAGAAAACCGCCCGTTTTTCAATGGGCGTTTCCCTCTGCTTCTTGTCCCAGATGGAATTGGTGTAGGTCTTGAAATTGACGGTGCATCCCGTGTATTCCCGCCGTTCCAGGATGTGAACGACCGTGTTGGTGTTCCAGTGGTACGGATCAGCGGTTTCTGGGCTGGGTGTCTTGATGCCCTCACGCTTCTTGTAGGCGGTGGGGTTAAGTACCTTTTCCTCCTGCAAGAGCTTTGCAATCTGCATCGGGCCTCGCCCTTCCATGCACAGCTTGAAAATGCGTTTGACTACCAATGCTGCCGCTTCATCCACGACCCACTTTGTCTTGTCCTCCGGGTCTTTACGGTAGCCGAACGGAACATTGACAGTCAAAGGAACACCGCGTTCGCCCTTTGCCTTATTGACGGCGCGGATCTTGCGGCTGGTGTCTTTGGCGAAAAACTCGTTGAACCAGTTCTTAATGCCTGCAATATCGCTGTCGGTGCTGTTGGGGTCGATGGTGTCAAAATGGTCATTGATGGCAATATAGCGCACATTGTACTTCGGGAATGTGAAGTTGATATACAGCCCTGTCAGCGAGGAATTACGCCCCAGTCGAGATAAGTCTTTCGTGCAGCAAACCGCCACTCTGCCCGCTTCGATTTCCGCAAGCATCGCTTGGAAGCCGGGACGGTCAAATAATGAGGTGTGATAGCGATAGCGGCAAAAAGCTAATAAAATCAATGGTTTTGCGGACAGCGGATAAACAGGGAATGTGTTAAAAACTGAATACGCACACAAGCGGCGTTACCTTAACTCCTTTTTGGGGAGAAAGTAACGCCGTTTTTTTATGTCCGCAGGAAAGGAGGTGCAGCCGGAATGTTTTTCACAGACAACGAGAGGAGGGCTTTTGAACTGCTCATGCAACAGAAGCCGGGATTTGACCGCTATCAATCCGGCTGTGCCGGAGATGATGAAGATTGCGGCACTTGCCGTTTCTACCGCCCACATTGGAAATATGAGTTTTGCGTTTTCAAAGAGTGTCCTTACTGCCCCGGCAAAAGGACGCGGAAAACGCCCGCCAGCATGGACAAATAGGAGGGTAAAAAGCCTTGCGCCATGCGGCTTTTCAGACGCGAAAACAACAAAGGCATACTGCAATACCAAAACCGCCGAAAACGGCTTTCTAATATTCCACGCAGACCGAGAAAGGAAGTGATAAAAATGGCAGTTTTCCGAGTTGAGAGAAATACGGGATATACCGTTATGAGCAACCACCACTTGCGCAACAAGGAATTGACCTTAAAAGCAAAAGGCTTGCTTTCGCAAATGCTGTCCTTGCCGGAGGATTGGGATTATACCCTTGCGGGCTTATCTCATATCAACCGGGAGAAGATCGACGCTATCCGCGAAGCGGTAAAGGAACTCGAAAAAGCCGGGTATATCGTCCGCAGCAGAGAGCGCGACGAAAAGGGACGCTTGCGGGGCGCGGATTACATCATCTATGAGCAGCCGCAGCCGCGAGAGCCGGAAGCAGTCCCCAGCGACGAGCAGCCGCCTATATTGGATTACCCTACATTGGAAAATCCAACGTTGGAAAAACCTATGCAGGAAAAACCTACGTTGGAAAATCCAACGCAATTAAATAAAGATATATCAAGTAAAGAAAAAATAATTACTGATGTATCAAATAACGATCAATCAATCTATCCGGCAGAGCCGGAGGACGCGCCGCCATTCGGCGGGATTGACAGGATTGACGGAAATACCGCAGTAGAGATTTACAGGGAGATTATCGAGGACAATATCGAATACAGTTACCTCATTCAAGACACCAAAATGGATAAGGAGCGTTTAGATGAAGTTGTCGAGTTAATCCTTGAAACCCTATGCAGCACAGCGAAATATATCAAAGTCGGAGGCGAGAAGTTCCCCGCCGAGTTGGTAAAGAGCCGCCTTTTGAAAGTGAACTCGTCCCATATCGAGTATGTGTTTGACCGTATCGACCAAAACACGACCAAAGTTTACAACATACGGGCATACCTCTTGAAAACGCTGTTTTCCGCGCCCTCTACAATGGGGCATTTCTATACCGCCGAAGTCAATCACGACCTTTACGGCAGCGAATGAGCATAGCCGTATTTTACAGGGAAAGGAGTTGATACCTTGCAGGAGGAAGTAACCCAAAAAACGATTGCCCTATCTGTCAAAGTGGGAAAAGGCGCGGCGCGGCTTACCGAACAGGCGTTGCAGAAAGCAATCCGAAAGTTTTTGGAGCAGAAAGGCAAGCCCCCACATGGGAAACAGACCATGCGGCAGCTTATGAAGCAAAACGCGGGCGTTTCCAACATTGAGATCACCGACAGCAATATCAAAGCCTTTGAGAGTACGGCGAAGAAATACAACATAGATTTTTCGCTGAAAAAGGTTAAGGGAGAACAGACCCGTTACCTTGTGTTTTTCAAAGGCCGGGACGCGGACGTTATGACCGCAGCCTTTCAAGAGTTTTCCGCAAAGAAGCTGAATAGGGATAAAAAGCCCTCTATCCGCAAAGCCCTTGCCGCAGCAAAGGACAAGGCAAAACAGCTTAATGCTACCCGCGACAAGGTTAAGAAAATGGACAGGGGGCGCGAGATATGAAGCAGATAAATTACAAAAAGCTGATACTTCCCAATATCCCCTATCTGTTCTTTGTCTATCTCTTTGATAAAGTCGGACAGGCGGTGCGGCTTGCCCCCGGCGCGGATTTTTCCGCAAAGGTGCTGCATATCACACAGGGCTTTTCTGCAGCGTTTTCAAACGCCTTGCCGAGCGTCTACCCGCTGGACTTGCTCATTGGCATTGTCGGCGCGGTGGTTATCCGGCTTATCGTCTATGCCAAAGGAAAAAACGCAAAGAAATATCGCCGGGGAAAAGAGTTTGGCAGCGCGAGATGGGGCAACGCCGAAGATATACGGCCTTACATAGACCCCGACTTTCAAAACAACATTCTTTTGACGCAAACGGAACGGCTTACCATGAACAGCCGCCCGAAGCAGCCGAAATACGCGAGGAATAAAAACGTTGTCGTGATCGGCGGCAGCGGTAGCGGAAAGACACGCTTTTTTGTTAAGCCTAATTTAATGCAGCTTCATTCCTCTTACGTCTTGACAGACCCGAAAGGCACCGTCTTAATCGAGTGCGGAAAGCTGCTGCAACGGGCGGGCTACCGCATTAAGGTGCTGAATACGATTAACTTCAAAAAATCCATGCACTACAACCCTTTTGTGTATATCCGCAGCGAAAAGGACATTTTGAAGCTGGTAAACACGCTGATAGCGAATACCAAAGGCGAGGGCGAAAAAAGCGCGGAGGATTTTTGGGTAAAAGCCGAAAGATTGCTGTATTGCGCTTTGATTGGCTATATTTGGTATGAAGCCCCCAAAGAGGAAATGAACTTTATTACTCTTTTGGAACTTATCAACGCCAGCGAAGCCCGCGAGGACGACGAGGAATATCAAAGCCCCGTCGATCTGCTCTTTGCCGATTTGGAGGAACGGGAGCCGGAGCATTTCGCAGTCAAGCAATACCGCAAATACAAATTGGCGGCGGGCAAAACTACTTGAAATCCTTGCTTGCGCTCGGTTTTCAAGCGTTTTTGATTTTGGTATGCGTCGGCATTTATGCGGTGCTGATACAGACAATCGCAGCAACCGACGACATATCCGGCGCGATCTGGTCTTGTATGGGCTATACCGTCCTCTTGTGCTTTACCCTGTTTAAGACGGGCAGCCTTGCAAAAAGCGTCTTTTCCGCGCATTAAGGAGGTGGGTTATGATTTGAAAATCGGCTTAATCGACGTGGATAGTCATAATTTCCCCAACCTTTGCTTGATGAAGCTGTCCGCGTATCACAAAGCAAAGGGGCATACGGTGGAATGGTGGAACGCAAAGGGGCGGTATGACCTTGTATATAAAAGCCGCGTCTTTACCGACACCTACTCCAAAGATACAATAACTGTTGCCAACGCAGAGCAAGTCATTTTAGGCGGTACGGGCTATGACATGAAAAACTGTTTGCCGTCAGAGGTGGAACATAGCTACCCGGACTATTCGATTTACCCGCAGTTTTTCGGGATTGCTTACGGCTTTTTGAGCCGGGGCTGTCCGAGGAATTGCGGGTTTTGCATTGTCAGCGGCAAGGAGGGGCGCAAAAGCGTTAAGGTTGCGGATTTATCCGAGTTTTGGAAATGGCAGCCGGAAATAAAGCTAATGGACGCGAACTTGCTTGCCTGTCCCGACCATGAAAAACTCATTGAGCAGCTTATACAGAGCCGCGCATGGGTGGACTTTTCGCAAGGGCTGGATATTCGCCTTACCAGCAAAGACAACATCAGCCTGTTAAACCGTGTGCGGACAAAGGCGGTGCATTTTGCATGGGACAATCCCAACGAGGATTTGACCGGGCATTTCCAGCGGTTTTTAGATTTGACCGCCATTAAGAGCAGCCGCCAGCGACGCGTGTATGTGCTTACCAACTACGGCAGCAGCCATGAGCAGGATTTATACCGCGTGAATACCTTGCGGGCTATGGGCTTTGACCCCTATGTGATGATTTATGAGCGTCCAACCGCCCCGCCCGTTACCCGGCATTTGCAGCGGTGGGTAAACAACAAACGGCTTTTCTATGCCGTTCCCCGTTTTGAAGATTATATTCCCAGCCGAAAGGAGGTTTGAAATGGCGTATGTAAACGTCCCAAAGGATTTAACCAAAATCAAGAGCAAGGTAATGTTTAACCTTACCAAACGGCAGTTAATTTGTTTCGGCGCAGCGGTGGCTATCGGCTTACCGCTTTTCTTTTTGACAAAGGACAGCGCGGGAACAACAACGGCGGCTTTGTGCATGGTGCTTGCCATGCTGCCTATGTTCCTATTCGCTATGTATGAGAAAAACGGGCAACCGCTGGAAGTGATTATTCGGCAATTTGTGGAAGTGAAGT
>ENA-ORSJ01002044-ORSJ01002044.1-human-gut-metagenome-genome-assembly--contig:-NODE-2044-length-14496-cov-10.201440_pt1 | contig 14496 bp, 15 predicted proteins | sample MGYA00242191_ERZ509158 | MGnify/ENA primary metagenome ERZ509158 (study PRJEB26280, sample SAMEA2338623) | human gut metagenome | biome: human gut; feature: human-associated habitat; material: faeces...
AGTCCCGCGCTCGTCAGATTGATGCCGTCATCGGTCAGACAGGGCGCTCCGGCCGCGAGCAGCGCGTCAAAATCGGTCATTTCCTCGCCCTTCAGGCCCTTCGTGACCGCGCCGGCCTGCAAAACCTGAACCGGACAGTCCTTCGCCTTGTCCGTGACATAATGGATGATCTCGGGCGTGTCGCAGGTCGGAACGGTGTTCGCCATGCAGATCACCGTCGCGTAGCCGCCTGCCGCAGCCGCAGCCGCGCCGGTTAGCACATCCTCCTTCTGCGTCTGGCCGGGGTCGCGGAAATGAACATGTCCGTCCACAAAACCGGGCGAAACGGTCAGTCCTGCCGCATCAAAGATCTTGCAGTCCGCCGGGGCGTCGATTTTTTCCGCGATCTTCGCGATCACGCCGTCGTTCCCGATCAGCACATCAAGCTGCGCGTCCGTTCCCGTCCATGGATCGAGCACGCGGCCATTCTGGATAAGTAACATAGAAAAGCCCTCCGTTTTTCCTGCGGCAGCTCATCTGCCCGGATTTTTCTAATTATAGTCTATCATAAATCCGCAAAAACCGCAACGAAAACGCCGCCCTTCTCCCCTTCTGAAAATTGAAAAACAGGCTTGACATCCCTATTCTACTATTGTAGAATATAATCAATAAAAGGTATTTTACATTTGTAGAACAAGGAGGGTTGACTATGGCACAGACAAAGCGGCTTCCCGATGCGGAGCTTGAGGTCATGCAGACCATCTGGACGCTCACGCCGCCCGTCACGGCGGCAGATGTACAGCAGCACGCGAGCAGCGACTGGAAAATGACGAGCGTCCTCACGTTCCTGTCGCGTCTCACCGACAAGGGCTTTCTGTCCTGTACCAAGGAGGGACGGCAGAACCTGTATACGCCGCTCGTCTCGGAGGAGGACTACCGCCAGCGCGAAAGCGTCGGCTTTATCCGGCGTCGGTGCGGCGGCTCGGTAAAAAATCTCGTGGCGAGCCTGTCGGACGCCGGTGCGCTGAGCGATCAGGACATCGACGAGCTGCGTGCCTTTCTGGACGCGCAGGAGCAGTGAGGAGGGGATCTTATGCGGATTTCGTATATGCAGATTATGAACAATCTGATGCAGACCGGACTGACCGTTTCGCTCGCGGCGCTCGTGCCGCTGCTGCTGCGCCGCGTGCTCAAAAAACGCTATCCGGCGCGCGCGGTCTGTCTGGTCTGGGCGCTGCTCGCGCTGCGGCTGCTCGTTCCGGTGCAGCTCACGCTGCCGGAAGCGCCGGTGCAGGTCACGCCGCGCACGAATTATGTGATGCAGGACGACCGGATGCTGTCCGAGCAGGCCGGTCTGCCGGTCGAGCAGACGCCGGCCCGATGGGTAACGGACGAACAGGCGGCCGCGCTCAGCCATGCAGGCACAAGCCAGACGACAACCTTCAACCTGACCGCAGTCCTGCTCGGTCTGTGGCTCGCCGGCGTCGTCATTTCCGCCATCCGGCAGGCCGATGTGCTGATCGTCGGCGGAACGAGCCTCACCGTCTATCCGGCCGCAGGCCTGCTCGGCTACTACCGCGGTGACCGCCTCGCCCTCATCAACCGCGACGAGACGCCCTATGACGACATGGCCGGGCTTGTGCTGCACGCCTCGCTCGGCGACGTGTTCTCGCAGCTGTAAGGGGGCAAGTATGGAAGAGACCTGTGTTCTCCGTCCCATTGCGCATGTGCACAGCGAATTCCCCGGGAAATTCGGCATCCCGCGCCAGAGCGGCGTCGTGCCGGAGCTGCGCTCGGAGCTGATCTTCACGCCGGAATTCCGCAATCCCGACGCGCTGCGCGGCATCGAGGGTTTTTCGCACCTGTGGCTTATCTGGCAGTTCTCTGCCGCCGTGCGCGATACATGGTCGCCGACGGTGCGCCCGCCGCGCCTTGGCGGCAACGAGCGCGTGGGCGTTTTTGCGACGCGCTCGCCGTTCCGGCCGAACGCCATCGGCCTTTCCTGCGTGAAGCTCGAAAGCGTGCAGCATGAGGATGGCTTCGGTGACGTTTTGATCGTCTCGGGCGCAGATTTGATGGACGGCACGCCGATCTATGACATCAAGCCCTACCTTCCTTACGCCGATGCGCACCCCGAGGCGCTGGGCGGCTTTGCCCCGTCGCCGAAAGAGACGATCGAAGTCAAAAGCCCGCCGGAGCTCCTGCAAAAGCTGCCGGAGGGGCGGCGCGAGGCGCTGCTCGGTGTGCTTGCGCAGGACCCGCGCCCGCAGTACCAGAACGACCCCGAGCGCGTGTACGGTATGAGCTTTGGCGGCTGGGACGTTAAGTTCCGCGTAAAGGACGGCGTGCTGACTGTTTTATCTTTAGCGGAAACTGAACATCAATAAAAACGTTGTTAAGGGAAAAACTCTTCGCGTTAAGCCGATGCTAAGAGGGCTTCCAAACGGTTGATATGCAAATTCTGCGCGCTATAATAGCGCCAGAATACATAAAAGGAGCGTATCCGCCGATGCAAGTTTCCAGCGCATTTGTTGTTGTCATGGGTATGGGCGTCACGTTTGTGGGCCTTACCTGCATCATCTTCCTGACGATGCTGATGGGCAAGATCCTCTCGAAGCCCGAGGCTCCGAAGCCCGCCGCAGCAGCTGCCGCGCCGGCAGCGCCCGCCGTTCCCGCTGACGGTCTGACCGACGAGGTCAAGGTCGCCATCATGGCGGCGATCGCCCAGCAGCCCGGCTTCAACATGGCGAATGTGACGAATGTCAGCATCCGCAAGATTTAATTTTGAATTCCACTTCTTCCTTTATCAGCGAAAGGGACGGCATCGCGCCGTCCTTTTTGCTACCATGAAAAAAATATTCGATTTAGCACAAAATTAGCAGGCCGTATGCTATAATGGGGACGGAAAGCATGCGGAGTCTTTCTCCGCGCCAACGATCAAGCGAGAGAAGGCGGCGACATGGCAAAAATCCCCGAAAAAATGCGTTGGATCTACGACCTTTTGCTGACGGCGGCGATCCTGGCTATGGCAACGGTGCTCTGCACGCTGCTGCGAAGGATCGACGACGGCAGTGGCTACGTGAACCTCATCTTCGTGCTGGCGGTCGCGACCATCTCGCGCTGGACGGAGGGCTATTTCTGGGGGATATTCAGCGCTGTCTCCGGTGTGCTGTTCGTCAACTACGTGTTTACATATCCCTACTGGGAATTCAACTTCACGATCACCGGCTACCCGTTCACCTTCCTTGCGATGCTGACGGTGTCCATGATGATCAGCGCGATGAACACGCAGATCAAAAAGCAGGAGCGGCTGCGCATCGAAACAGAAAAGGAAGCCGTGCGCGCCAATCTCCTGCGCGCGATGTCGCACGATATCCGCACGCCGCTGACGAGCATCGTCGGCAACACCGCCGCGATCCTCGAAAACGAGGATTCGTTTTCTCCCGAGCAGAAGCGCCGCCTTTTGGAGGATGTGAACGAGGACGCGCAGTGGCTCATCCGCATGGTCGAAAATCTCCTGTCTATCACGCGCATGAGCGGCGGACAGGCAAAGATTGAAAAGGACTGTGAGGCGGCCGAGGAGATCGTCGGCGTCTCGGTCAGCAAGTTCACCAAGCGATTCCCGGCGATCCATGTCTCAATCGAGGTACCGGACGAGGTGCTGATGGTGCCGATGGACGCGACGCTCATCCGTCAGGTCATTATGAATCTGCTGGAAAACGCCGCCATCCACGGCGGAAACGTCACGCAGATCCGTGTCTGCCTCTCACGCGAGGGGACGAACGCCTGCTTTTCCGTCAGCGACAACGGCGTCGGCATCCCGAAGGAGAGGCTCTCGACGATTTTTAACGGCGGGCTTTCCGGCGTGTCGCACAACAACTTTGATATGAAGAAAAACATGGGCATCGGCCTTTCCGTGTGCTATACCATCGTCAAGGCGCACGGCGGCACGATGACCGCAGAAAATTTAGATTCGGGCGGAGCATGCTTCCGCTTCTATCTGCCGCTGGAGGAGGGCATCAACAGTGAAATTGAAGGATAAAGTGCTCGTGGTGGAAGACGAGCAGAACATCAGCAACTTTATTTCGACGGTTCTCACCGCGAACGACTTCGACGTGCTGGTGGCGCAGACGGGTGCCGAGGCGGTCTCGATGATCACCTCGCACTGCCCCGATCTCATCATTCTCGACCTGGGGCTTCCCGACATGGACGGGATAAACATCCTCAAGGAGGTTCGTTCGTGGTCGAGCCTGCCGATCATCGTCGTTTCGGCGCGCACGCACGAGCATGACAAGGTCATGGCGCTCGACCTCGGCGCGGACGACTACATCGAAAAGCCGTTCGGCACGAGCGAGCTGCTCGCGCGCATCCGCACGGCCATCCGTCACACGCGCACGCCGCTCGACAACAACGAGATCGCGCAGTCGGGCAAGTTCACCGTCAAGGACCTGACCATCGACTATGACAAGCACCACGTGCTCATCGGCGATCAGGATGTGCACCTGACGCTCAACGAGTTCAAGATCGTGGCGCTGCTCGGCAAGTACGCTGGCAAGGTGCTGACGTATGACTATCTCATCAAGCAGATCTGGGGGCCGAAGGCCAAGGCCGACAATCAGATTTTGCGCGTGAATATGGCGAACATCCGCCGCAAGATCGAGAAGAATCCCGCCTCGCCCGAGTATATCTTCACCGAGATCGGCGTGGGCTACCGGATGCTCGAAAACGACGCATGATGATAGAGCCGCTCGCGGCTTTATGATACCAGGGCGCGTGCGCGCCCCACACGATCACGCAGACGGCTCCTGCCATTTGGGGATGGCAGGGGTCATTTGCGCACTTTTGCACTTTTATGAAAAAGGTGTCGGACTGAAACAGTGAACGTTTCAGCCCGGCACCTTTCTTTTTTTGCGTGTTTTCATGCAGCAAAATCTTTTTGCTTGCTTATAAATACCCCGTATTGTGCCGCAGCAGATGTTCGACTATCATAGTTATGCTGACTTTTGTGTATATTTTTACCAAATCGTTTTCCGCTCTATTTCGCCTATTTATTCAGCGCTACAATCTTGGCATGAATTGTTATTCTCATTATTAACATTTTAAGAACATAAATATACAATCAGCATCACAGTCAGTCCTACGAAGGGGGAAACCACAGTACATGAACATTTGAGAAATTGCAACGAATTATTATCAATACTTCCTGCGAGGGACGCGAACGACCATCCTCATCTCTCTGCTCACCGTGTTCTGCGGCTCGATCCTCGGCTGCCTGATCGCTTTCATGCGGCTATCCAGGTTTAAGCCGCTGGAAAAGTTCGCCAGCATCTATATCACCGTCATCCGCGGTACGCCAATGCTCGTGCAGCTCTACATCGTCTACTACCAGCTCGACTTTATCAGCTATCCCACCGGAACCCTCTTCGGCGTCGATCTGGAGCGGGCGCTGCCGTGTATCATCGCGCTTTCGATCAACTCCTCCGCCTACGTCGCCGAGATCATCCGCGCGGGCATTCAGGCGGTGGACAAGGGCCAGATGGAAGGCGCGCGCTCGTGCGGCATGACGAATGCGCAGGCCATGCGCTACGTGGTGATGCCGCAGGCGGTCAAAAATATTCTCCCCGCCATCGGCAATGAATTTGTCACGATGGTCAAGGAGACCTCGATCATCCAGTACCTCGGCATCGGCGATCTGATGTACAACAACGGCATCGTGGTCACCTCTACCTATAACCCGCTTTCTTGCTACTACATCTCCGCCATCATCTACCTGGCGCTGAATATCATCCTCGGCAAGGGCCTGAACAGCTTTGAAGGGAGGCTGAGAAAGAGTGAACGGTAACGTATTGTTCGAGATCAAGGACTTGCAGAAAAAGTTCGGCAGCCTGACCGTCTTCGACGGGCTGAGCGAGACCATCTGCAAGGGCGACGTGGTCGTCATCATCGGTCCCTCGGGCGGCGGTAAGTCCACCTTTATCCGATGCCTGAACCTCTTGGAGCAGCCCACCGCCGGCAAAATTTACTTCGAGGGCGAGGACATCACGGCCAAGGGCTTTGATGTGAACAAGCACCGACAGAAGGTCGGCATGGTGTTCCAGCAGTTCAATCTCTTCAACAACCTGACGGTGCTTGAAAACATTACGATCTCGCTCACGAAGGTCAAAAAGCAGTCGGAAGAGGAGAGCAAGGAAAAGGCCCTCAAGCTTCTAAAGCGCGTGGGGCTTGAGGACAAGGCGAACGCCTATCCCTCCCAGCTCTCCGGCGGGCAGAAGCAGCGTATCGCCATCGTGCGGGCGCTGGCGATGGAGCCCGATGTGCTGCTCTTCGATGAGCCGACCTCCGCGCTCGACCCCGAGATGGTCGGCGAGGTGCTGCAGGTCATCTCCGACCTCGCCCGCGACGGCATCACGATGGTCGTCGTCACGCACGAGATGGGCTTTGCCCGAAAGGTCGGCACGCGCGTGCTCTTCATGGACGGCGGACAGATCGCCGAGCAGGGCACGCCCGAGGAGATTTTCGAGCACCCACAGAACGCACGAACCAAAGAGTTCTTATCCAAAGTCATCAACGTCATTTAACAAAACAAAAATTACGATATTATTGGAGGAAATTAAAATGCTTCACACGATCAATCCCGAAATTCTGTTCCTTAAGCAGGAAGATGTCATCAAGGCCGGCCTTCTCGATATGAAACAGATCTTGGCCGTTACGGAAAAGACCTACGCGATGCTCAGTCAGGGCCTCATCAAGAACCCGCCCAAGACCAACACCAGCATCCCTGACAAGGAAAACTGGCAGTCGTTCTTCAACGCCATGCCTTGCTACATCGGCGGCGACATCAACATCGGCGGCATCAAGTGGGCGGCGGAGTCAAAGAAGAACGCCACGATCCCTGGCATCCCCTACGGCATCGACATTTCCATCCTGAGTGACCCCGAGACGGTGCTGCCGTTCTGCATTCTGGACGGCACGCTCATCACCGCGATGCGCACCTCCGCCGTCGGCGGCCTGATGGCCAAGTATGCCGCCCCCTCCGATGCGGACACCGCGTGCCTTGTCGGCGCGGGCGTTATCGGCCGCACGATGATCTCCGCCGTGCACGAGGCGCTGCCCCAGATCAAGACCATGTACCTCTGCGACATTGATGTCGCCAAGGCCGAGGGCATCGCGAAGGAGTACGGCGACAGCTTGGGCGTCGAGATCATCCCGACGAGCGACAGCAAGGCTGCGGCGCTCAAGTCCCAGCTCATCGTCGGCGAGACGACCGCGCCCAAGCCGTTCATGGATACCTCCTGGCTCACGAGCGGCTGCGGCCTCGTCTCCATGCACTCCAACGAGGTGATGGAGGACGTCTTCCTCAAGGCCGACGGCATCGTCGCCGACTACTGGACACAGCTCAAGCAGCACACGAACCCGCTGTCCAAGCTCACGAAAGAGGGCAAGCTCGATGAGAGCCAGATCATGGACCTGAGCGAGCTGGTGCTCGGCACGAAGAAGCTGCGCACCTCGGATGATCAGTTCGTCGCCGCCGCGTCCATGGGCCTCGGCGCGCTGGACATCATGATCGCCTATCAGCTCTATCTGAACGCGACGGAAATGGGCATCGGCACCAAGGTGAACCTTTGGGACAAGCCCCTGTGGGAATAAGACACGTGGGAGGGAACAAAGATGAACGCATTCAAGAAATTTGCGGCGCTGCTTTTAGCGCTTATGATGATCCTGTCTCTCGCCGCCTGCGGCAGCAAGAGCGATGACAGCGCGCAGGGCAGCTCGGACGGCGATGCGTCGTCCGATGACACCGCCAAGTCCAAGATCGAGCAGATCAAAGAGGCGGGCGTGCTCGTGATGGGAACCTCTGCCGACCATCCCCCGAACGAGTTCCACACGGAGGTGGACGGCAAGGACACCATCGTCGGCTTTGACGTTGCTATCGCGCAGTACATCGCCGATGACCTCGGCGTCGAACTCAAGGTCGTCGACATGTCGTTCGACAACCTGTGCATCAACCTCGCCAAGGGTGATTTTGACATTGTCATCGCCGGTATGGCCTCGACCGAGGAGCGCTTGAAGTCCGTCGATTTCTCTGACCCGTACTTTAAGCAGCAGCAGGCCATTCTGATCCGCGCGGAGGATGACGCGCTCTACAACAAGCCCGAAGACCTGAGTGGTCACAAGGTCGGCGTGCAGAACGGTACCATTCAGGTGCCCATCGCCAACGAGCTTGCGGGTGAAGAGAACGTTGTCGGCCTCGTCAAGGCGCAGGATCTCATCATGGAGCTCAAGAGCGGCAAGCTCGATGTTGTGTACATCGACTACACCGCGGCTCTCGCATTCGCCGCGGCGAACGATGACCTGACGGTCAAGGACATCGGCATCGAAAGCGACAGCGAGGGCCAGTGCATCGGCGTGCAAAAGGGCAACGAGGACTTTGTCGCCTACCTGAACGAAAAGATCGCCGAGATGCAGGAGCAGGGCCTCATCGACCAGTACGTCGCCGAAGCCCAAACGCTGGCGGGCATCGAGTAAAGCCCGTCCCCCTTGCATGATATGAACAGCACCAGCATACCCTCTACCAAGAGAATTGGGGAGGATATGCTGATGCTGTTTCATTTTGACCGCAGGAAGAAGTCTGAAAAGGAGAAGAAGCCGCCGCGCTTTCTGGTGCTCCGGCGCAAATGGCTGACGCTGGGCGCGGCGGTGCTGGCCGCCGCGGCGATCTTTGCCGCCGTCAATTATCCCGCCGCCGTCAGTGCGTCGGCCGCGGCGCGCCAGCTGCCGATCTACTGTGTCCAGCGCGACCAGAAGGTGTGCTCCATCTCGTTTGACGCGGCGTGGGGCGCGGACAACACGCAGAAGATCCTCGACGTGCTCAAGGAGTACGGTGTCACCTGTACCTTTTTTGTCGTGGGCAACTGGGCGGATCAGTATCCCGAACAGGCCAAGGCCATCGTGGACAGCGGCAATGAGCTCATGAACCACTCCAACGCGCATGATCATTATAATTCCCTCACCGCCGACCAGATCATCGCAGACGTGAACACCTGCAACGATAAGATCGAGGCGTTGACCGGCGTCCGCCCGACGCTCATCCGCTGCCCGTTCGGCGAGTATGACGACCACGTCATCTCCACCATCCGCTCGATAGGCATGGAGCCGATCCAGTGGGACGTGGAAGCGCTGGCAGCGGTTGGAAGAAGGAAATCAATGAAAAATGAGCGGTGTTGATGAAGGACATCAAGCCATTGGGCTCATTCCACACAACACATATCATGAGAGATAGGGGGTATTTTTATTATGGAATACTATATGACCGACGAGAGAATTGCTGAGTATTTGAAAGCCCTCGAAAATGAAGAGCGCGCCGCGGCGACGGTTGAGAAGTGCCACCGTGCTTTACTGAGCTTTGCTGCATTCCTGAGCGGCGCGGCGGTTACACCAGAGATGATCCGCCTTTGGAAGGACGACCTGCGCGCGAGAAAAACTACGCGCCGTCGACCATCAACGCTTGTCTGGCTGCGCTGAACGGCTTCTTCCGCTTCTGCGGATGGGCGGACTGCCGCGCGCGGTTCCTCAAAATTCAACGACGCCTGTTCAGGGACAGCAAGCAGGAATTGACGCGAGCAGAGTATGAATGTCTCGTCGCCGCGGCGGAAGCTGCGGGCGACCACGGTCTTGCGCTCCTGATGGAGACCATCTGCTCCACCGGCATCCGCGTCAGCGAGGTGCGGTATATCACCGTCGAAGCGGCGAAAAACGGCAAGACCGAAATTGCTTTGAAAGGTAAAATCCGTACCATTCTGCTGCCGTCAAAGCTTTGCCGCAAGCTGCTCAAGTTTGCCGCGCGGCAAAAAACCGCCTCCGGCGCAATCTTTCGCACCAAAAGCGGCAAAGCAATGTCAAGATATCAAATTTGGTCGAAGATGAAGAAGCTGTGCGCCCGCGCGGGCGTCGACGCAGGGAAGGTCTTCCCGCACAACCTCCGCCACCTGTTCGCGACGGCGCTTTACTGCGCGTACAAGGACATCGTCAAGCTCGCGGATGTTTTGGGCCATTCGAGCATCGAAACGACGCGCATTTGCCTTGTTACGAGCATGGCGGAGCATCGGAAACAGCTCGAACAGCTAAAACTTGTATCATGAAAGCGGAATCTATATTCTGTTGCGCAAAAATGCTAAAGCGAATACAGTTACCGCTATATTCACAACTAAAGCGCATGCAGAGATCGAGCTGTCTGCGCCCGAGAACGCTCAAATGGGTGCAGAGGCACAAGCTTACAGTGCGTTTTCCCCTGTAAACTCCATAATTTATATTTGGAATCATAATTTCCCTTGCCTTTGTCGGAAGATTGTGCTATATTTTGCTACGAGTAAAGGAGGCGATAAGATCGTTTCGCTTCCTTTGCATATACTGAATATAGATTCCGCTCTCAAAATCTCATATTTTGGCAAAACCGCCGAAAGGCGGCGACGCAAAGCCAGATGGGTCTAAAGCCTCTCCGAATGGAGAATACGCTATGACAGCCGGTTGCACACTTATTGATGTATTCGCTTGTCACTGCTCCGTCCGGCTTTGCTGGAACGGAGCTTTTTTCGTGAGGGGGTGGCTGACGATCCGACGAACATTTCGAGCGTTTTGCACCGAACAGGGAAAGACTGCTTTGCTTGCCCAGTGGGATATTGAGCGAAATTTACCACTCACGCCGGATGATGTGACTTTCGGCAGTCACAAAAGAGTCTGGTGGACCTGCCCAAGCGGCCACTCATGGCAGGCCATGGTTTACACCCGCAGCGAGGGCACAGGCTGTCCCGTCTGCGCCGGAAGAACCAAGCGAACCAAGTAAACCCAGCCCGCGGAGACGGGCAAAAGATAAAGAAAACTTTAGGAGGTAATGAAATGAAACGGCGAATTCTTGCAATATTATTGTCACTGACGATGATGTTCACGCTGGTTCCGACAGCAATGGCGGAGGGGTCGGACCCCGTGGCACAGATCGGTGAGACAACGTATGCCACACTGAAAGCTGCCTTTGAGGGGGCCAAGGATGGCGATACCATCACTTTGACGAATGACATCAAAGTCGAAGATACATTGGTAGTCACCAAGACCCTTACGTTGGATTTGGCCGGACATACTTTGTCTAACGAAAAGAATATTTGGAGCGACGACAATTGGTCTTTGATTTCTGTCCGTGGGAATGGCAATTTGACGATTACCGGCAAAGGTACGTTAAAGGCCAAAAAGGACGATTGCTACCCGGTGGATGTTCAGGATGAAGGTGCGCAGTTGACGATTGAAAACGGCACCTTTATCGGTAACATTCATGCGGTATACGTTGAGACCGGCGCGGCCTATATTAAAGGTGGCACCTATAGCGTTCAGCAGAAGTATTCGGATCTCTCCAAGGCTGACGAATTTGTGCTGAACCTGTACGATGCCAATCGTAGAAATGGTACGGCCAAGCTGAGCGTCTCCGGTGGTATCTTTGTGGCATTCAATCCTGCAAATTGTCAGGCAGAGGCGCAGGGCACAAACTTCTGTGCGGCTGGTTATACCACTTCTACTGAAGACAACAATACCTATACTGTAGTTGAGGGCGAGAATGCTGCGGTAGCCAATGCAGGTGCGAATTACAACACGCTGGCTAATGCTATTTCTTCCGCTGATTCCGGCGACACCGTCACCCTGCTGAAGGATACCAAGGAAGACATTACCATTCCCGCAGGCAAGATCATTACTCTCGACCTGAACGGCATGACCTTGACCAACGTGGATGATCACACCATCCTGAACAATGGTAACTTGACCATCACGGGAACGGGTAGGGTTGATAATATTTCTCACGCTAAAGGTGCGCTGTACAATAAGGGAACTGTTGTCATAAATGGCGGTACCTTTGATCGTTCTCAGGAAAACGGCATGAACAAAGGCGAGAGTGGCCAAAACTCTTGGTACACCATCAAGAACGTTGGCACCATGACAATCAATGATGGCGCGACCGTGCAAACTGCTGGGAACAATGCCGCTCTTGGTAAATTCTCCAGCCTTGTTTCTAATGGATACTTTAACACCAACGACTACAACACTAATAAGGGGCTTGAACAGCCTATCCTGACGATTGATGGCGGTACGTTCCGCGGCGGTCTGAATACGATCAAGAACGATGACCGCGCAAGGTTAACGATCAATGGCGGTACGTTCAGCAACTATTATCAGGCCGTTGTTCAGAATCACAATATTGCAGAGATCACAGGCGGCACCTTTACTGCTGCAAGTGACGCTAACACAGAGACATACGGCATTTACAACTGTGGTTGTGGTGCTGATATTGATCTTGGTACTCTTACCGTGTCCGGTGGTACGTTCACCGGTGCCACATATGCTGTTGCCGATGTCAGCAGCGAGAATCCGGTTGTGACTATTTCCGGTGGTCAGTTTGCCGGAACAAAGGCTGCGATTATTAAGAGCAGTACGTCTAATGCAACCATCGCCATCTCCGGCGGCAGTTTCTCTCAGCCTGTCAAGAAAGACTATCTCGATTCGAGCCTGAACGCTGAGCTGAAAAGGGCCAGCGGCGAGACTCCCTACAGCTACTACACCAGTATGAATGCTGCTCTGGCTGCCGCAAAGCCCGGCGATACCGTCACCGATTTGAAGGCTACGACTGAGTTGAAGGTCACGCTTACCATGAAGTATAACGATGGCGCAACTGCTGACATCACATACAATGTGGCCAGCGGCACGACCATCACCCTCCCCACGCCTGCCCACCGCAGCGGCTATACCTTCAACGGCTGGTATGACGGCAGCAAATTCTATGCCGCCGGTGCCTCCTACAAGGTTTCTGCCACGGCTACCCTGAATGCCTCCTGGAGCTACATTTCCTCCGGCAGCAGCTCCTACGACCCGACCTACTCTGTCACCGTGGACAAGACCGAGAACGGCAGCGTGACCGTCAGCCCGAAGAGCGCCAGCAAGGGCAGCACTGTGACCATCACCGTCAAGCCCGACAGCGGCTACGTCCTCGAGACCCTGACCGTCACCGACAAGAACGGCAATGAGCTGACGCTCAAGGACAAGGGCGATGGCAAGTACACCTTCACCATGCCCGCCGGCAAGGTCGAGGTCAAGGCGACCTTCATGGAAGACAACAGCGTCTTGAACTTCTTCTACGACGTGCCCAACGACGCCTACTTCTATGAGGCTGTCAAGTGGGCGGTCAAAAGCGGCGTGACCAACGGCCTGACCGACACGATGTTTGGCCCCTACGAGTCCTGCACGCGTGCGCAGATCGTGACGTTCCTGTGGCGCGCCGCCGGCAGCCCCGAGCCGAAGACCGCAAGCAGCTTCACGGATGTTCCTGTGAGCACTTACTATGCCAAGGCGGTTGCCTGGGCCGTTGAAAACGGCATCACGAACGGCATGACCGAGACGACGTTCGCGCCCGATGCGACCTGCACCCGCGGCCAGAGCGTGACGTTCCTGTACCGCGCCCTCAAGGGCACCGCGAGCGGCAGTGCGAACTTCACCGACGTGAAGTCCGACGCGTTCTACGCTGATGCGATTAACTGGGCGGTTGCGAATAACGTGACGAACGGTACTTCCAACACGACGTTCAGCCCCAACGCGGACTGCACGCGCGCGGAGATCGTGACGTTCCTGTATCGCGCCTATCAGGGCAAGTAAAACTTAAAATCATGCGGAAAAGCGGCGGTTCACTCGAACCGCCGCTTGGCTTTTGTATACAGTTGTATAATAAAATCAGAACATGCCGGGAATTGTGGCAAAACGTCTCTGTACTTTCGAGGTTGATAATTGTGCGGTGAGGAAAGACCGTAAGCGTAAAACGTAGCCGCGTATAAAAGGCCGCCATCTCAAGGAGCCGTTCACTATGCGTGGACTCTATGCTCTATACGGGGTATTCTCTCATTTTCACGGGAAATCTTCAATCCGCCGCTGCGTTTGACGGTTACGCCCTTCATTCCGCCGACTCGTTCCGTTGAAAATTCAAATAGCGGGTACCCTGAAAGGTCAGCTCCCCTGAGTCTCCTTCCGCCAGCATGCCGTATTCCGTGCCGGAAACCAGAAACTCTATCCGGTCGCCGCTCTCTACCTGAAAGGTGGCGTAATAGCTGGTAGCGGTATGGGTATGATACATCCCATTTCCCTGGTGATGATGGTGGTGAGAAACAGCGGTACGCCGGGATACCACCTTGGCAGGAACGGACAGCTTCGGTGAATGATTATTTTTGTTCCATTCACCTATACCGCGAACCATTGCTACGATAATAATGCCAAACACCAACACAAATATAACAGGAACCATGATCCGCATGATGCTGAAAGTCATACCAAAGCCCGGGTATCCTCCAAAGCCTATCATAAACGAACTCCTCTCTTTACGGAAGCCTGGGACCTCCTGCAGGAGGCCCCAGGCAGATTTTATGTTCGGTTAAGTCATCACACCTGCTGCTCCGGCGCGTCCGCGGAAGCGGCCGCCGCGTCAGGCTGGGCCTGGGG
>ENA-ORSJ01002046-ORSJ01002046.1-human-gut-metagenome-genome-assembly--contig:-NODE-2046-length-14489-cov-2.951157_pt1 | contig 14489 bp, 8 predicted proteins | sample MGYA00242191_ERZ509158 | MGnify/ENA primary metagenome ERZ509158 (study PRJEB26280, sample SAMEA2338623) | human gut metagenome | biome: human gut; feature: human-associated habitat; material: faeces...
GGAGTGCTGACATTCCGGACACATGGCAGCGGAAAAGACAGGATGTGACCAGTGATGCGTATCAGCAAAGAATATCCCAGGCTCCCGTCATCAGGGATGCCCGTGAGATAAAAGGAAAGCACCTCGGGTTCTTTACGGAGTTTGCCACCCGTAATGATGAGGCTGTTACCATGAAAGTGGGGATTTCCTTCGTTGACATGCAGGGGGCTGAAAACAACTACAGGCAGGAGGTTTCTGCAAAAGACTTTGACTCCGTGAGGCAGGAAGCTGAAGAAAGCTGGAACCGCGAATTGTCGCGCATCAGAATAAAGGGCGGTGGCCGGGATGAAAAAACGGTCTTCTATACGGCACTCTATCATACGATGATCGATCCTCGTATTGTCAGTGATGTTGACGGAAGGTATGCTGGCGCTGACGGCAGGGTTCATCGGGATACAAGTTTCACGAAGCGGACAATTTTCAGCGGATGGGATGTATTCCGCAGCCAGTTCCCCTTGCAGACCGTGATTAACCCCAGGATGGTGGATGACGAAATCAACTCATTGGTGTCGGTGGCTGAGCAAAGCGGCAGGGCGTATTATCCGCGTTGGGAACTTCTGAACGCTTATAGTGGCTGTATGATAGGAAATCCGGCCATATCGGTGCTGGCGGACGCTTATGTGAAAGGGATAAGGGGGTATGATGCAGAAAAGGCTTATGCGTATGCCGTGAATACGGCGGAAACGTTCGGAAACGACTCGTGCGGCTACACTCCGCTGAATGTGTCAAAAACGCTTGAGTATGCTTACTTTGACTGGTGTTTGTCCCGCCTGGCCGAAGCGTTGGGGCACAATGACGATGCCGGCGTTTATGGAAAACGCGCTCAAGACTATCGCAATACGTTTGACCGGGAGGTCGGATGGTTTAATCTCCGCCGGGCGGATGGGCGTTTTGAGCCGTGGGCAGATAGTCTGCGCATCAGGGAACACTATGGGTGCGTAGAGTCTAACCTGTATCAGCAAGGCTGGTTCGTGCCTCACGATATTCCGGGCATGGTTGAACTGATGGGAGGAAAGGAGAAAGTATTGGCCGACTTGTCCGCATTTTTTGAGAAAGCTCCGGAGAACCTGCGCTGGAACCAGTATTATAACCATGCGAACGAGCCGGTGCATCTGGTGCCTTTCCTGTTCAATCGGCTTGGGTGTCCGTGGCTGACCCAGAAATGGACACGCCATATATGCAGCAACGCCTATAAGAATTCCGTGGAGGGACTGGTGGGAAATGAAGATGTGGGGCAGATGTCGGCATGGTATGTGCTGGCGGAAATCGGAATTCACCCTTCTTGTCCCGGATCTGCACGCTACGAGATAACAAGCCCTGTGTTTGATGAGGTGCGTATCAATCTCGATCCGTCTTACTTTAAGGGAGGCAGTTTTGTGATCAAGGCGCTGAATAACTCAGGGAAGAACCGGTACATTCAGAAGGCGCGCCTTAACGGCCGACCTTACAACAAGTGTTACATTGACTTTGAAGACATCGCTTCCGGTGGAGTGCTTGAGCTGTTTATGGGCGATACTCCTAATAAGAAGTGGGGAACGGACTGAGTGTGCCGTCCGGACTGAACGGAACGGTCTGGATTTCCGGTCTGTAATAACATAATAATATATAAAGATGAAAAAACGAATAGCATTACTTTCTTTGTGTTTTGTATGCGGCCTGACTTATGCGCAGGAGAGCTTTACCGACTCTGTCAGGCTGGTCAAGGAGAATTACATCAATGTATTTATCGGAAATGATCCGGCAAAAAAGGCGCTGGTCGACCGATTGGCTGAGGTTCCGAAGGAGAAGGAGGCTTCAGACCAGAATGTGATCGAGCTGCAGCAGCTTTATCCCATTTCCGGAGAAGAGGTGAACCGTCTGGTAGAGAGCATCCGGGACGACGGATCGTGGGGTGACATCGATTATGCGGACACGAAACGTTCGGGATGGAGTCCCAAGATACATACGGAACGGATTCTCACAATGACCAAATACTATTGGCGGGAGAGAAAAAGTTTGGACGCGGATGATATGTCCCGGCTGACGGGCGCCATTCGTCGTGCCATGAACTTCTGGTTCTCCAGCAAGCTGGTGTGTAAAAACTGGTGGTATAACCAGATCGGTATTCCGCGTACGCTTGGACCTGCGTTTCTGCTGTTTGAGCAGGAGATGACCGGAGAGGAGAAGCGGGAGGCGGTCAAAGTCATGAAACATTCTTCTTTCGGGATGACGGGGCAGAACAAAATCTGGCTGGCCGGAAATGTATTGCTCAGAGCCTTGCTGGAAAACGACTGGAAACTGGTCAGGGAGGCACGGACGGTGATTGGCTCTGAAATAACGGTAGGAGCGGGAGAAGGAATCCAGGCCGACTGGAGCTTTCACCAGCACGGGCCTCAACAGCAGTTCGGCAATTACGGCTTGTCTTTCATAAGCAATATGGGTTTCTACTCGGAGGTATTTGCCGGAACTTCGCTTGCTTTTACCGGGAGCCAGCAAAAAACGCTCGTTTCTTTGCTGCTCGACGGGTATCGGTGGATTGTGTGGAAAGGGTATTGGGACGTGAATGCCCTTAACCGCCAGCTGTTCAGAAACGCTGACAGGGACAAGGGGTTTATCTTGCTTTTCACCGCCTGCTCTTTGATGAAAGGGAGCACGCCGGAAGCAAAGGCGGAGATTGAGGACATGATCAGACAAAGTGGGCTGGACTCGGATGTGGCAAATACGTTTGTCGGAAACAAGCACTTCTGGAAATCAGACTATACGGTTCATCGGACACCACGCTGGATGGCTTCTGTACGGATGGCTTCCGAAAGGGTTATCGGAACGGAGCTGGTGAACGAGGATAACCTGAAGGGATATTATATGGCAGACGGGGCTTTGTATACTTATGTGAGAGGCGATGAATACCATAACATCTTTCCTTTCTGGAACTGGAGAAGGATTCCGGGCATTACGACTTACGAAAGCGAGGCTCCCATACCTGATCCCAATCGGACAGACTCGCGGAATCACTCTTCGCGTGTGGGAGGCGTAAGTGACGGTACGACCGGAATAACCGCCATGCAGCTGAGGCGGAACGGACTGAATGCAAACAAGGCATGGATCTTTGCGGACGATTATATCTTGTGTATGGGGAGCGACATCCGCTCGGACAGTTCGGCTTCCGTCATCACGTCTGTTGACCAGCGTTTCAGAAGGGGAGAGGTCCGTTCTTGCGGCAACGGAAGGTTCTTCCATGACAACACAGGGTATATCATCCTGCAAGCCGACTCTTGTGCGGTGCTGACAGAGCAGAAAAGGGGACAATGGCATGATTTCATGGGGATGTACAGGCCGGAGATGCTGGAAGAAGAATCCGTATTTTCAATCTGTCTGACGCATGATAAGAAGCGTCCGTCCGGCTATATCTATCTGATATTGCCGGCAAGCAGCGTGAAGGAGGTCGGAGATTTTGATGCGGAGAGTATCCGGATTGTCCGGAACGACAGGGATGTCCAGTCCGTTGTCATAGGCGGGTTGTGCTATCTGGCCGCTTATCAGAAGACAGAAGTGAAGACAGATAGCGGGGATGTCTTGGATATACCTTATCCGGGCACTTACATCATTGATATGCAGAAAGGAGAAATACGGCAGAAAGCGTATTTCGAAATGTAAAGATATCGGGTTGAAGTTACCTCTTCACTGGAGTGATACGATTTCTTCACTCCAGTGAGGCGATCTCCTCACTTAAGTGATACGATCGTATCACTCCAGTGAAGAGGTTTATGGCTCGAGATATCCAGGGCTGACGCATTACTAAAGTCATTGATATTCAGAGTATCTGATATTTAGAGATATACTAAAGCCTGATAAAAAGGCTGTTTTTTTACCTATAAAATCAGTATATGCTGAATAATAAGTACTTAATAATCAATATTCTTTTTAATGCGTCAGCCCTGCGAGATATCCGGAAAAAGACGGTGCGGGAAGCCGTTGGAGCATAAAGTTTAAATTATCAGAAAATATCGCATTTGTGTTGTTGGTTATGTGAACATTTCCGACATTTGGCGGTTTAGAAACTAAAAATCAGATTATATGAAGAACGTAATTCTTAGTTTGCTTGTTTTATTTTTCAGCCTGTCGGTCCGGGCCGGGGAGAAGTTTACCGTCCTGCAATGGAATATTTGGCAGGAAGGTACGGTGGTGCCCGGAGGTTATGATGCCATAGTCAACGAAATCGTGCGCCTGAAGCCGGATTTCGTTACGTTCAGCGAGGTCAGAAACTATCATTCCACCCGTTTCTGTGACCGGATTGTCACTTCGCTTAAGGAAAGAGGCGAAACTTACCATTCGTTCTATTCCGACGACACCGGACTGCTCAGCAGGTATCCCATTGCCGATTCCACGGTGGTTTATCCGCTGCATGATGACCATGGGACTGTCCACCGGATGCTGACAGAGATTTACGGGCGGAAAATAGCCGTGTATACGGCGCATCTTGATTATCTGAGCGACGCTTATTATAATGTGAGAGGTTATGATGGTTCCACGTGGAAAAAGATACCGAAGCCGGAAAGCATCGCCGAGGTTCTGGCTGTGAATGATGCTTCTTTCCGTGACGATGCGATCAAATGCTTCATCAAGGCAGCGCGGAAGGATGTGGAAAATGGTGTGATGGTAGTTTTGGGAGGCGATTTCAACGAGCCGTCACATCTCGACTGGATCAGGGAAACGAAGGATCTGTATGACCACAACGGCATGATTATCCCGTGGACCGTTCCTCTGCTTCTTGACAATGCCGGATTCGTGGATGCTTACCGTACGGTGTATCCGGATGTGCTCAGCTATCCCGGCTTCACTTTCCCGGCCGACAATCCCCTGATAAAAGTGAACAGGCTCACATGGGCTCCCGAATCGGACGAGCGCGACCGGATAGATTATGTGTTCTTTTATCCCGACCGGAGGCTGAAGCTGAAGGATGCGGTGCTGTTCGGCCCGAAAGGGAGCATCCGGAAGTCGGAGCGGATTGTCGAAACCTCGAAAGACCGGTTTGTAGAGCCTCTTGGCGTATGGCCTACCGACCATAAGGGAGTGCTGGTTACGTTTGAACTGGTTGAATGATTGCGGAAAGTATGGTGAAGCTCTTGAACTTTACGTGCCGGTTCTGCCTTCTGGCGGCAATCGTTCTTTTGGTTGCATGCCGGGAAAACGAAACGGATGAAAAACCGTTTTGCGAGAGGACATTATTCATGTATCTCCCGTGGTCTACGAACCTGACTCCGTATTTTTATACAAACATATCCGATATGGAGAAGGCTGTCCGGGAGAAGGGACTGGACAATGAGCGGGTTGTTGTCTTTCTGTCTACAACCTCTTCCGAGGCTTCCATGTTCGAAATCGTTTATGAGAACGGTGAAACCCGGAGAAACACGTTGAAAACATACGATTCTCCGGCATTCACTACCGTCGGAGGGCTTGCCGCCATCTTGAACGACGTGAAAAGCTTTGCTCCGGCACGCAGCTATGCCATGACAATCGGATGCCACTGCATGGGCTGGCTTCCTGTGCATGGGAGCCGGAAGAGCCGGAGCGCCGAAAGCTTCAAGCCTCACTGGGAGTACGACAACGCTTGGGCGACACGTTATTTCGGGGGAGCAAGCAGTGCCTATCAAACCGATATAAGTACGCTGGCGGAGAGCCTGGAGCGGGCCGGCATGCCGATGGAGTTTATCCTTTTTGATGATTGCTATATGTCTTCCATTGAAGTGGCATACACATTGCGTCATGTGGCAGATTATCTGATCGCTTGCCCCACGGAGATTATGGCGTTCGGCATGCCGTATGCGGAAATCGGAAAGTATCTGTTGGGCGAGCCGGATTATGAGGCCGTCTGCCGCGAGTTCAAGAAGTTCTATGCCGCTTATCGTTATCCGTATGCCACGTTCGGAATAACCCGTTGCTCTGAGCTGGAAACACTGGCTTCTCTGATGAAAGAGATAGACGGACTGTTTGTGTTCGATGAAACGGAGCGCGCGGAATTGCAGCCGATGGACGGATATGACCCGGCTATTTTTTATGATTACGGTGACTATGTATCGCACCTTTGCAGCGATTCGGTCTTGCTGGAGCAGTTCAACGAGCAGCTTGGCCGTGCGGTTCCTTATAAGGCCCATACGGAAAAGTATTATTCTGCCGCCGGAGGAGTAAAGTCTGTCTGGACCTTCTCAGGCATTACGACTTCTGCTCCCAGTATAAGTCCGCAAGCCGCAGACTGGGTGGATACAGATTGGTATCGGGCAACGCATTAGTCAGCTATGGACTGGCTTATGGTTTGTCCTTACTGTAAGGTTTGATATAGGTAAGTGTGCAAGATTAAATGATATATATTATATTAGAAACACAGATTAAAAGCAGATAATTGACACAATCATCTGCGAGAATCCGCGTAAATTTGCGTTTCTGAACAGAAAGATATACCGTTTCGGAGCATTCGGCGGCATAGGTTCCGTTGTGCTCCGTTGCGGTTGTCTGTTATTGCTGGCTTTTCCCGTAGGTTTCTTCAATATGGTCGAGGATACGGTTCAGTTCCTCCAGCGTTTCGGCGCGCAGCATGGCAATGCGTGTTTCGCGGAAGTTGGGGATTCCCTTGAACAAGGGCGATGCGGCAAGATGACGGCGCACGTGCAGGATGCCGCGCCGTTCGTCGAGCAAGTTCACGCTGTCCTGTACTTCGCGGCGCAGCACATTCATCTTCCAGCCGAACGAAAGGGGAGGAAGCTCTTCGCCTGTTTCCAGATAATGTTTCACTTCCTTGAAGATCCACGGACGGCCGAAGCTGGCGCGCCCGATCATGATGGCGTCTACTCCATAAAGTTCGAAGCACTCTTTGGCACGCTGGGGGCTCGTGATGTCACCGTTTCCGATAATGGGGATATGCATTCGCGGGTTCTTCTTTACTTCACCGATTAATGTCCAGTCAGCTTCACCCGTATACATTTGTGCCCGTGTGCGTCCGTGAATAGTCAGTGCCTCAATGCCGCAGTCCTGCAACTGTTCAGCAAGGTCGGCAATGATCTTATGGTCAGCATCCCATCCCAAACGGGTTTTTACCGTGACCGGAATTTTTACGGCATTTACTACAGCCCGTGTGATTTCCAACATCTTGGGAACATTCTGAAGCATTCCGGCTCCCGCTCCCTTTCCTGCCACTTTCTTTACGGGGCATCCGAAATTCAGGTCGAGAATATCCGGCTGCGCTTCTTCAACGATGCGTGCAGCCTCTACCATTGTATCCGTATCTTTCCCGTAAATCTGTATGGCAACAGGACGTTCCTTTTCGCTGATGTTCAGCTTCACCACTGTTTTCCCGATCGAGCGTATGAGCGCATCGCTTGATACGAACTCCGTATATACCATATCTGCTCCGAACTCTTTGCAGAGCAGGCGGAAAGCCGGGTCGGTTACGTCTTCCATGGGGGCCAGAAATACAGGCTTATCTCCTAATTCGATGTTTCTTATTTTCATTCCGTTGATATTGGACTGCAAAGGTAGCGAAATTTTATTATATCCCGAAAAATGCCTACCTTTGCGCTTCAATCAATTGAAAAAGAAATGAGTTATTCTATCAAAGATTTTGAGATAATGGCTCCGGTAGGTTCGCGCGAATCGCTGGCGGCAGCCCTTCATGCCGGCGCTGACTCCATTTATTTCGGAATTGAAAGCCTGAACATGCGGGCGCGTTCGGCCAACACCTTTACGATTGACGATCTGCGCGAAATTGCGAAAGTTTGCGATGAACATGGAGTGAAGAGTTACCTGACCATCAATACCATCATCTATGATGAGGACCTTGAGCTGATGCGTAAGATTGTGGATGCAGCGAAAGAGGCCGGCATCAGTGCGGTCATTGCGGCTGATGTGGCGGTTATGGACTACTGTAATCGGGTGGGACAGGAGGTGCATCTTTCTACCCAGCTGAATATCAGCAATGTGGAAGCCTTGAAATTCTATTCCCGTTTTGCAGATGTGGTGGTGCTGGCGCGCGAGCTGAATCTGAAGCAGGTGCGCAAGATATACGATGCCATTCAGGAAGAGCAGATCAAAGGTCCGATGGGTGAGCTGGTCCGCATAGAGATGTTCTGTCACGGAGCTTTGTGCATGGCGGTGTCGGGCAAGTGCTATCTGAGCCTGAATGAACTGAACGCTTCTGCCAACCGGGGGGCATGTATGCAGGTGTGCCGCCGTTCCTATATCGTGAAGGACAAGGAAAGTGACATTGAACTGGAGGTGGACAACAAATACATCATGTCGCCCAAAGACCTGAAAACAATTCATTTCATGGACGAAATGATTGAAGCGGGAGTGCGTGTGTTCAAGATAGAAGGACGTGCCCGCGGTCCCGAATACGTGAAGACTGTGGTAGAATGCTACAAAGAAGCCATACAGTCGTATATTGACGGGACATTTACGGAAGAGAAGGTGGCAGACTGGGATGAGCGCCTGAAGACTGTATTCAACCGTGGATTCTGGAACGGCTATTATTTGGGCCAGCGTTTGGGAGAATGGAGCAGGAACTACGGCTCGGAAGCAACAGAGAAGAAGGTGTATGCAGGCAAAGGCATCAAGTATTTTTCCAATATCGGAGTGGCTGAGTTTTTGATAGAAGCAGCCGAGCTTAATGTCGGCGACAAGCTGCTGATTACCGGCCCTACAACCGGAGCTATGTATGTTACGCTTGATGAGGCCCGTGTGGATCTGAAGCCGGTGGATGTTGTGAAGAAAGGCGTGCATGTATCCTTTAAGGTTCCTGATCGTATACGTCCCAGCGACAAGCTCTACAAGATTGTTCCTTCAGAGAAACTGAAAAAGAACATGCAATAATAAGTGGAATAAAGACAAAAGCTGTTTCAGAATGCAGTGAAACAGCCTTTGTCTTTTATACGACCATCATATTATTGTTTTTCTAAGTTCTTGATAAACAAATTTAATGTGACATAATCGGTCGGAATCAAAGAAGAAGCGTCTTGGGCAAAATCTTCGCATGCGTTCTTAAGCGTTTCAAATTCTTCCTTCTCCTTAGTTCTTACGTATACGAAGAAGATGTTCGCTTCTTTCTCTTTCAGGTCAGCAAATATGATGTTGCTGTACCTTTCATTGTACATTTGGACCAGTGCATCAAGTCTTGCCCAAAATTGAGTGATGTAAGCGTCCTGGACGCTTGCTGATAAAAATAAAGTTTTCTCCATATTCAGGTCCTTTTCTACAAAGAAAGCATAAAATGGGATAAAAACTCTATTTTTTAAAGATTTGTAATGCTTTTAGTATTGTTTAGTTGTTTGTTGGCTCCAGCAGGTTGGTCATTTGGCTGACGATATGTATCTTCCATTGCTCGAGCAGTGTATCGAACGTTTCTTTCTCTTTGTTGATGAAAATCTTGCCGCACAGGTCGCGTGTGAGAAAAGGAACGGTGAGCAGGCTGTAGAAGTTCATGAATACAATCCGCAGAGGTACGGAGCGCAGCCTGCCCTCTGCCATTTCATTTTGCAGTTCATCCGTGATTTGGGTCATGTATTGTTTTACTCCCAGTTGTTCGATGGCAGCGATCAGGTGAGATACGTCCCTGTTGATTTCTTTCAGCATGAACAGTGGCAGGTAGGGATTTTCTTTGAACACTCTGTAGTAGGCGTCTACAATTTCCCTTATTCTTTGTGAAATTGGCTTTTCCTTGTTCTGTATGATGTCTTTTATTTGGGGGATAAAAGATAAGACGATGTTTCCGAATACGGCCTGAAACATTCTGTCCTTGGTTCTGAAATAATAGTGTATTCCCGGCCGGTTCATGCCTACTTTTGCGGCGATTTCACTCATGCTGGTATCTGTGAATCCTTTTTCTATGAATATTTCTCTGGCTGTGTCGATGATTTTCTGCTCCAGATTGTCGTTGTTGTCAGTATTCATGGTCCGTTCGTTATTTTAAGTTGTCTATGAAAAGCAGCATACGGTTCGTTACGTTTACGTCGCTTACACCGCTGTCGAAGTCTAAAGATAGTAAATTAATGTCAGGGTAGAAATGCTTGATGCGTTTTTCTATACCTTTTGACACGATATGGTTGGCAATGCAGCCGAAAGGTTGCAGGCTGATAACATTCTGTATCCCTTGTTTTGCATACGACATGATTTCGGCCGGGAGAAGCCATCCTTCACCGAACTGTGCGTTGAGTGAAACGATTTTCCGTGCTTCTTCAGCTTCGTCGAATATATCCTTGAAAGGGATGTAATAGCGGAATTTGCCGGCAATTCCGTTCACTTTCTTGATTTCTCTTTTGACGAGCGAGTATCCCAGTTTGTAGATGAAGGCAGGCATTTCCTTTTTGTCGATGTGGGAAGCAATCCTTACGTTGACATTCACGAAACTTTGGGTGAAAAAATCGGTCATGATCGGCGGAACAACCTCTGCGCCTCGCTCTGTCAGCCATCCGATGACATTCTTTTGGGCGAAAGGATTGAACTTCAGGAAGATTTCGCCCACGATGCCTACTTTGCGGCAATTAACCTTGCGGCAAATGCCGTTGAATTTTCCGGCAGCTTCTGCAAGCAGGGCAAACAGTTTGTCGGAGTGTCCTTCGGCAATCATTTGTCCGGCTGTTTTCAGGTAATAATCTTTTAAATCTGCGGCCAGTCCGGGCTCTTTCTCACGTGCTGCGGATGCATAATAGAATTTGGAGATACAGTCGCTGTATAGAATGCTCCGCAAGGCTATGGGAAGTATTTTCAGCCAGTTTATCTTCAGATTCGGCTGGCCGTCGTTGATGGAATTGCCGAATGTCAGCGAAACGACAGGCGTCTGTGCATATCCGGCATCCGCCAGCGCTTTCTTGATAAGCGGGATATAGTTGCTTGCCCTGCATTGCCCTCCTGTTTGGGTCAATGCAACGATTGTGTTTCCCGGGTCATACCGGTTCTCCTTGAAAGCCCGCACGACATCACCGACAATCAATGTGGCAGGATAGCAAACTTCGTTGTTGGCGTATTTCAGTCCCCAGTCGCACGATGCTTGATTGCTGAGCGGAAGATTTTCCACATCATAGCCGGCACAGCGCATGATGGCAGGAATGAGTGGAGATAGGAAAGGAGTGAAATAGGGGACGATAATTTTTCGTTGCCGCCAATTGTTTTCCTCAGGAGCCGTTGCCGGCATGGTCTGTGCGGTGGCTTTATGCAGCCTGTCGGCTTTGATGGCGGCGTTCAGGCTTTCCACTAGCGAACGAATCCTCAGCTTCATGGATCCTACATTGTTGATGTCATCCAGCTTCAGCAAGGTAAGCGCTTTTCCGTGGCGGATCAGCAGATCGCGCACCTCATCGCTGAGGAAAGCGTCCGGGCCGCATCCGAAAGAAGTCATTTCTACAAACTGAATCCGGCTGTTCTGCATGCTGCACCATTTGGCGGCTTTTAAAATTCTGTTCGGGTATGCCCATTGCGACAGAAAGTGTATGCTTTTGTCGTTTATATCGATGTCTGTGTCACGTATGATGTCTTCTGTAATGACATCTATCCCCATGTCTGAGATTATTTGGGCTACTTTGTGCTGGATCAGCGGATCCGTGTGGTAAGGCCTTCCGGCCAGAAGAATAACGAGCCTTTCCTCCTGTTCTGCCTGTCGCAGGGCTTCCCGGCAGCGTTCTGCCAGCGTTTTACCGAACAGTTCTTGTTCGTTTTTAGCTTTGGCGAATGCTTGTCTGATGGTTTTGTCATCCATGTTCAAGCCAAGGCTTTTCAAGTAGATGCTGCATTGTTTCAGCAGCAATTCATCGTGCTTGAATGTGACGGCAGGTGTATCTATCGGGATATCGGATGTCTGTACGCTTTTTATGACATCAGAATATCCGGTAACAATCGGGCAATTATAGCTGTTCTGTCCCCTGTCGTTCCGTTCGAAAACGACATAAGGCATGAAGATACGGTCTACTTTCTTTTCTATGAGGTCTTGAATATGACTGTGAACCAGTTTTGCCGGGAAACAGATATTGTCGGACATGACCAGTCTGGCGTTGTGTTCATAATGTCTGAAGTCGGAGGGGGCGGAAAGTACGACCTGAATGCCGCATGCGGTGAACAATGTATGCCAGAATGGGAAGTCTTCGTACATATTCAGGCATCTGGGTATACCGATCGTCAGTTTGCAAGCTCCTGCTTTTGTATTGCAGCGGCTGAACAGCAGTTCATTTTTTTCCTGATACAGATTTGCACCCGGTTTTTTCCGGATATTTTCGTTTGTGAATACCTTTTCGCACCGGTTGCCCGAATAATAGTTTGTTCCGTTGTCAAAATGATAGCGGACCACCGGGCATTGGTTGCTGCATCCTTTGCAGTGAAGCAGGCGGGAGGTATAGTGAGCTTTGGAGATGAGGTTGTCCAGTTCTGTTTCAGCACCTTGGCAGGTGATGGCATGAAGGGCGCATCCGAAAGCTCCCATGAGTTCCGGAATGTTGCATCGGGTAACTTCTGTATCTGTCAGAACTTCCAAAGCGCGCACCACTGCATCGTTTCTCATCGTACCTCCTTGAACCACAATATGCTTTCCAAGTGCAGAAGTGTCTTTCAGTTTCAGCACCTTATAAAGACAGTTCTTGATGACAGAGTATGCCAGTCCTGCTGCAATGTCTTCGATGGCTGCCCCTTCGCGCAGTGCCTGCTTCACTTTTGAGTTCATGAAAACAGTGCATCTTGTTCCCAAGTCATAAGGCGACAGCGAATGACAGGCGGCTGTTGAGAATTCATGAGCGGTAAAGCCCAAAGTTCTGGCAAATGTTTCGATAAAAGAACCGCATCCCGAAGAGCAGGCCTCATTGATTTCAATCCGGTCGATGGTGCCCTGACTGATGAAGATGGTTTTCATGTCTTGTCCGCCGATGTCAAGGATAAACGAAACGTCCTTGTTGAGGTAGTGTGCGGCCTTGTAGTGTGCCATTGTTTCTACGATGCCCGAATCTAATTGGAAAGCCGCTTTTATCAGATCTTCCCCATATCCGGTGGCGCAGCTTCCTTTTATTTGCAGTTCTGCATTTGCTTGCGCACATTTTTCTTTCAGCAGATTCAGTCCCTTTTCCACTGCTTCAATCGGATTTCCTCCGTTGGGGGCGTAGTAAGAGTACAGGATTCTGGCACATTCGTCAGTCACAACGATTTTGGTGGTGGTTGAACCGGAATCGATGCCGATAAAGGCATTTTGTCTGTCAGGCTTCAGTTCGCTTGCCTCCACTTTGCAGGCAGACATCCTCACTTGCCATTCTTCGTATTCCTCTTCTGTGCTGAAAATAGGTTTCAGATGGGACTGCGGAGATTTGTTTCCGGTTTTTTCTTCCAGCCTGCTTATGAGGGAAGAAAGTCGGTATGATATATCATTGTCAGAATCAGACAAAGCTGTTCCTAAGGCCGGCAGTATAGCCCCGTTTTCAGGAACGATAATATCCTGTTCCCTGACAGACAGGTAGTTGATGAACGCTTTTCTGAGTGCAGGGATAAATGAAAGCGGTCCGCCGCAGAACAGAACCGGAGAAGCGATGTCGCATCCGTGAGCCAATGTGACAACGGTTTGTACGGCTACGGCATGGAAGATAGATGCCGCTATATCTTCTTTTCTTACGTTTTTGGCAATCAGATTCTGTATGTCTGTCTTGCAGAAAACTCCACAGCGTGAAGCGATTGGATAGATTTGAGTAGACTGCAGCGCAAGCTCGTTCAGTTCTTGTACGTTCACTCCGAGGATGACAGCCATCTGGTCGATGAATGCGCCTGTTCCTCCGGCACAGTTTCCATTCATCCGCAGTTCGGATGCTTTGCCGTTCCTGAAAAATACAATTTTGGCATCTTCTCCTCCAATGTCAATCATAGATGCTGTTTGGGGATAGTTCCTTTGAATAGCCTTGGCGGCTGCGACAACTTCCTGGACAAAGGGGAAAGCATATCTTTCGGCAAATCCCATGCCTACAGAACCGGTTACTTTTACATTTGCCTCAATGTCGCCTAAGGTGCGGAGCGCAAGCTTGAGCATATGCGTGACAGTTGCGTTTGCTTGTGCATTGTGACGTTCGTATCTGGAGAAAAGCAATTTCCCTTTTTCATCAAGCACAATAACCTTTGCGGTTGTTGAACCAATATCTATACCTATCCGAATCATATCAGTTTCTCATGTTTTACACTATTGTCAAACGCAAATGTATGCAATTGGAAGCGAATGCAAACGTCGTAAGCCATGAAAATATGAATATTTAACAGTTCAAATATAATGTGTTGGAAACATGTGCTTTGCCGTAATGCGGCGAATGTGACAAGGGTATTTTCAGCAGATGAGATTTGCTGGTAAGGTTTATTTGTCGTTTCTTTGCCTCGTATTTATTAACTATATTTATTCACAATGAAAAAAGAAAACTTTAAGAGAGGCAGTAGAGAGTAGCGAATATAAGCAGATTCTCGGTGTGCAATGGCATCCG